>ERZ1026878.11-NODE-11-length-201691-cov-13.151823_pt1 | contig 201691 bp, 130 predicted proteins | sample MGYA00380169_ERZ1026878 | MGnify/ENA primary metagenome ERZ1026878 (study PRJEB33269, sample SAMEA4719805) | human gut metagenome | biome: human-associated habitat; feature: organic feature; material: feces | place: Cameroon | collected 2013-10 ...
CTTTCTGAACCACCGCGGCGATTCGAAATGTAGAGCAGGTAACCCGTAGTTCAGGGGGAACCCCAACAGAGAGTACGCAGGTGGCTACGGTTGGTCACACATCGATGCCAAGCACCCGGGGGCGGCTGATCAGATCCAACGGTTTCTTGACGTTGCAGAGGCTGATGATGCCCGTTTAAGTAAGACCAACACGAACCCAGATCGAGTTGTTTAAACTGACGGCGTTTACTTGCTGGCAATGACGAAGGTGTGGCGAGGAGAGACCAAGCACAGCAAGAGCACGTGGATCATAACTGTTTACGAAAAAGGCAGGCCGCAGAACCAAGTCGCCACTTCTGCTGTTTCCAGGGGCCGCAGTCCGTGGATGCCCCAGCCTGCCGCGGCGCAAGATAGCACGCCCGATTGGGAAAAAGACTTGAGCAAGCACAAAGGCAAGCTTTATCAAGGCTCCAAGGGCGACTTCTTCCCCGAACAACGGCTGTTCGCGCGCTGGAAGAACGCCGACCGCTCGACGCTTCTCCACGAATCCGGGCATGCTTTCTTCTCCATGGAGATGGGCGCTGCAGCGGAGCTTGCCAAGATCGGCGAACGCTGACGGCAAAGGCGGCCGCGTGCAGTGCGCGAACCGCCTTCAAAGCCCTTAGGCCAAACTCGATTCAGCCGTTGGCAGAACCCTGTTTATTCACATCCAGCTTTCATTTTGAGCCGCTGTGCGGCCCGCAATGCGGCCGTAGACCAAGCAGTCTGTGACGGCGCAGGAGCCGAGGCGAACAGCACCGTGCACGCCGCCCGTCGCTTCGCCGGCAGCGAAAAGGCCTGGGATCGGTTCATCGGTCGAGATATCGAGCGCCCGCGCCTGCATATCCGTATAGATCCCGCCCATGCAGTGATGAACTTTAGGCACCATTGTCGAAACGTACCAAGGTCCGGTTCCCATTGGCTGGGCCTTCTTATTGACATAGCGTTTGAAATGTGCATCTGTGCCGCTCTTAACGGCGCTGTTCCATTCCTCGACACTCTTTCGAAGACCCTCAATATTGATCTTTTCACCGGCGGCGAGCGCTTCGAGCGTTTCATACTGCTTCACGCAGCCTCGTTCGAGCATTTTCTGCAGCAGGCCGGGGCGAGAAATGCCCATCGGTTCGACGCCTTTGGCATCCGCTACCGCGTAGCAGTGAATACCTTCATTGAGGAGCGTCATGATGGCGTCGGCTCGCACTTTCCGGTTGGCAAGTTCATCCACGAAACGTTCTCCGGTCTTATCCTGCACCCACACGCCGAACATGGCCGCAGCGCCCTGCGCAAAGAAAAGCGCAATGCCCATCCCCTTTTCGACGGGCGAGGTCCAAGGCGCACACTGGATCCAGTCCGTTTGAATCAATTGGCAGCCGATGCGGGCAGCCTCGCGCCAGGCTTCAGAGGTAGCGCCCGGCTGGCAAGTGGTGCCGAGTTTCTCCGTGAGCTTCGGATCCTGAATGGAGCGGTATTTGATATCAGCTCCGAAGCCGCCGTGGCAGAGTACAACGGCTCTGCGGGCGGCGATGAACTTCACCTTCCCCGAATCGGCCTTCGGGAAGCTGTAGCCCTCACGAACTTGAACGCCTTTCACTCGGCCGTCGGCATCCCGAATGATGCGCTCCAAATAAGTGCGGGTGCGCGGTTTAACCCCAAGCGCTTCAAGCTTTGCAGCTTCCTTGAGGACAATGCCGGAACCGGAGCCGTTTTTAACAATCGCGCAGCGCGGCACGGAATGACCGCCTTCCTGCGCCACGCGCTCCTCGACCCATTCAACGCCGAGCGTTTGGATGGTCCACTCCCAGGTCGGGAGCGCCTCTTCGCAGAGATGCCGCACTTTTTCGGGCTGGTTGAGTCCGCCCCCTTCGGTCATCATGTCTTTGGCCATGAGTTCCGGCGAGTCTTCGAGGCCTTCTTTTTTCTGCATGGGTGTTCCCGGAACGCCCATGATGCCGCCGTTGATGATGGAATTGCCGCCGATGACGCGCATCTTCTCCAATACGCAGACCGAAGCGCCGGCCAGCCGAGCTTCAATAGCGGCGGCAAGACCGGCAAATCCGGAACCAATGACGACAACATCGAACGTTTCATCCCACTTTTCGGGCATCGGATCAAATGCTTTGGCAGATGCGGATGAAGCGCCGGCAAAGAGTGTTGTGGTGAGCGCAGCGGTTTTAAGCCACTTGCGCCGAGAGAGGTTCGGCATGTCATTCTCCTTTTGAATGGCCGCAGGCAGTAGGGAGCCTGCATATGTTCATTTTCGGCGCAGATGGTGAAGGATGCGTTTATCCGTTTGCGGTCTGCGCGTTTTTCCTGAGCTCATTTTGTAGTTTGTGCTACAGACGAAATTTGTCTTGCTGATCAACACTCTTCCCTTGAAAAAGAGCCCGCGTCTCTAGGGACGTCCGCTGATTCAAAGGAGAGCAAGAATGAAACAATTCGCGATGACGGCTGCTGCCGCGGCAGCAGTCATGATGATGAATCCTGCATTTGCTGCGGATGCGGCTTATGAAGCCGACCTCTGCGTAATCGGCGCGGGTGCGTCCGGCACCGCAGCTGCCTGGGCAGCCGCCGAAAAGGGCATGAAGGTCATCACGCTTGAAAAGTCTGGTCTTCCAGGCGGCACCGGCAAATATTCCGAAGGCATCTTTGCCGTTGAGAGTGCTATGCAGCGCAACTGGAACTATGGTCTCACCAAAGACGAAGCATTCATGAAAATCATGAATTACGGTCATTGGCGCGGCAATGCGCGCATGGTCCGGGCCTTCGTTGACCGCTCCGCCGATACGATTGACTGGATGATCAAGAACGGCGTGAAGTTCGAAAAGCTCTTTTCCAACTATCCCAACGGTCTGTACACCTGGCACATTTACGAGGGCCGCGGTGCGGGCTGGATCAACCTCTTTATCGACAAGTATAAGAAAGCCGGGCAGACGCTTCTGACGAACACTTGGGGACAGAAGCTCATTACCGAAAACGGCCGCGTGGTCGGCGTTGAAGCGACGAACAAAGCGGGCGACAAGATCACCATCCGTTCCAAGGCGACCATCATTGCGACGGGCGGCTTCTTTGACAACAAGACCATGCGTGAGAAATATCTCCGCTTTGCCGATGCGGACGGCCTCGCGCAGACGGGCAAGACCGGCGACGGCATCCAGATGGCCTGGGCCGTTGGCGGCGGGAAGGAAGGCACGGAGGTGCAGGCCTCTTATCGTCCGGGGCCCCGCGGCGTTTCCACGACCAATCAGGTCAGCGCTACCGCCAAGCAGCCGCATCTCTGGCTGTCGCCCAAGGGCGAACGGTTCTGCAACGAAGAAATCATGCTCGAATGGCCGTTTGCCGGCAACGCCCTGGAACGCATCGGCGGAACGATGTTCGTGGTCTATGACCAGAAGACGCTTGATCATATGGAAAAGGACCAGGGCATTGACCTCGGCGTAGGCGTAATGGTGCCGGTCGGCACTAAGCTAACCGAGTTCCAGAAGGACTGGGATGGTGCGGTGCAGGCTGGCTGGGCGTTTAAGGCGGATACGCTTGACGGGCTCGCGAAAGCGACCGGCATGAATGCCGATAAGCTCAAGAAGACAGTGGCGGAATATAACGGCTACTGTGACGTTCGTCACGATGCTGAATTTGCCAAGGACCCGAAATATCTGCGCGAAGTGAAGACCGGTCCTTTCTATGCAATCAAGTCCGTGGCGAGCTCTCTTGGGACCTTGGGCGGCATTAAGGCCAATGAACGCTTTGAAGTCGTTACGCCCGAAGAGGACCCGATTCCGGGACTTTACGCGGCCGGAAACGATGTGGGCGGCATGTACGGCGACTCGTATGATCTTTTGATGGCGGGCTCGACGGTAGGCTTCGCCGTTAATTCGGGGCGCATCGCTGTGGATTCTGCGGCAGAGTACATCCGCACTCTGAAGTAACGTCATTCCAGTCAGATCGAAGCCATTCGATCTTCATTCGGCTAAGCTCAAACGGCTTCTTGGTCTCATCACCTCGGAGCCGTTTGCCGTTTAAGCCGGCAGCGGGCATTTCGGCACGGGATTCTCAATCCAGTCGTCAACGGCGGCAAAGAGCTGGTCGGAAAAAAGCAGTTTTCGCCCGTCTCGGCGAACAAGATCTGCTTTCATCCAGGAGGACATCTGTCGGGCAACGCTCACGCGGTTGAGGTTGACAATCTCGCCGATGCGTTCGGCAGATATCGTGAGCGGCAGTCTGTGCCAGCCGCTGCTGGGCGACACATTTTTTGCTCGGCAGAGGGCTTTAGCACAGATCACAATCCGTTCGGCAGGCGGACGAATGAAGTTCGCCGTCATGCCTTCCAGAATGGATTCCTCTTTGGCAATGACGGAGCGGATTTCAAGCTGAGCGAGTGCCGGATCCTTCATCAGTGCGGCGGTGAGCACCGCGGGCGGCACGACGCGCACGACGCTTTTTTCAAGCGCCCGCGTGAATACATTGCAGCGTGTGCCCACGCTGGCTGTAAGGTCACCCATCGCGCGGCCGGGGAGCAAAACCGAGAGGATCGTCGGGCGGTGATTTTCCGCTTCCGCAGCGTAATAAGCGCAAAGCCCCGACTCCAAAAAGAAAAGACGCTGGGATTCTCCGCCGCGTTTGAGGAGTTCGCCTTTGGCAACCTCGCGGCGAATGCCTTCGGTGAGGAAAAGCCGTGCGAAAGGGGCGGGTTCGGCCGGCAGAAAGTAGGGAAGCTGCTCAAAAATGCGTCGCATGCGGCGGCTCGGTGCGATTAGAGTGAGGAACTGAGTCCACTATAGAGCCAGAACGCTCAATGATGGCGTCAGCGTTGTTAGGATAGAAATGACAGACGATTCCTGATAGTTTGTGCTTAACAATGTCTTGTTCCTGAACTTTTGCTGTTCGGCGGGTTTCCTGTGAATATGGCTTTTCCCTTGCAATGCCCCTGTATTTGTAAACCATCTTCGGGAAAGCGAGCAGAAAGGAAGACAGGGGTGTAATTAAACCCCAATCATTTGTATCCGCCAAAAATCGCATTGTGCCGTTATGATCCGTGCAGCTTTTGGTCAGCCCGCTTTGCCTGCAGAGATGCGGCTGACATTTATTTTTTGCAATTCATCAGCTTAGACACCGATTGGAGTTGAATATATGGCAATTACTGAAACCGCTGCAGCCTCATCCGCAGCAGCAGAAGCGGCCGATGCTGCTGTGCATGGGCCTGATTTGTCGATGGGTACGGAACACCTCACTGACGCCATTGCCGATACGACCAATTACTTTGTCGTTTTCTTTGAAAAGCTTTTGGAAGGCCTCACTTGGGGCAATGTCCTTTTCCAGCTCTGCGTTATCGTCGTTGCCGTATTGGCCGGCCTGATGTGTTCAAAGCTTGTGCGCAGCGTCGTTGCCCGACATATGCCGCCGCATGAGCTTAAAGAGCGGTTTACGCAGCGCATGAAGCGTCTTGCGCTGAGCGTTGTCAATGCCATTGCTTTCGGACTTGCGGCCGGTTCCGTAACGGCGTGCTGTGCCTACGGCGCAGTGATGATGGGGTATCAGGCATCCAGTCTGGTGCTCTTAAAGGTCGCCTACAGCTTCTTTTATGCCTACTCACTGCTTGCAATCGTTTTGGGACTTCTGCAGGCAATGGTGGGTTCGAGCATCATTTCACCCCGCATTACGAAGTCGATCGTCGTCACGTTCTGGATTTTGGCGATCCTGCAGTTCTTCGGGGTCCTCACGCATCTCGTTGATGTGCTTGACGCGACAGCCATTCCAATCGGCTCGGGCAACATGACCGTATGGAAGCTCTTTATGGCAGTCTGCTCGGTCCTGCTCACCGTTGCTGCTGCTAATTGGATCAGCGAGATGATCGAACAGACGATCACCGATGCGAAGAGTCTGACGGGCAACATTAAGGTTGTGCTCGGCCGCGTTGTTCGAATTTTCCTGATGGTGATCGCGGTCATCATCGGCTTGGGTACGGTCGGCATTGATCTCACTATTCTCTCGGTCTTCGGCGGTGCGCTCGGCGTCGGCTTAGGCTTCGGACTCCAGAAGATTGCTTCGAATTACGTGTCGGGCTTCATCATCCTGCTCGACAAGTCTGTGAAGATCGGCGACCTCGTAACGGTCGGCGGCTTCACCGGCAAGGTGACGGAAATCAATACGCGCTTTACGGTCGTGAGGAGTGCGGGCGGCGTTGAAAGCATCGTTCCGAATGAGTCGTTCGTTACCTCGCAGGTACAGAACCTTTCCTATTCGGATTCGCCGACGCTTCAGACGGTTGAGATCTCAGTGGCTTACAACGCCGATGTGAAAAAAGCGCTTGAACTGATGCTCGATGAAGTAGGCAGAGATCGCCCTCGTATTCCGAAAGACCGCAAACCCTGGGCTTCCGTTTCGCGATTTGCAAGTTCAGGGATTGATCTCAATGTCAATTTCTGGGTTGAAGATCCGGTGAACGGCACGGCAGGCATTAAGACCGACATCATGATGAATCTGCTTCGCCGATTTGCTGAAGCCGGCATCGAAATTCCATACAACCGTCTGGAGATTGATATTCTTAACAATAAAAATAAGGCACTGGAAAATCAATAAATAACAAACAATAAAGTCTTCCCATTTATTCCTCCATGCGCTGCGGCATTGGAGACTTTGGCATGGGGCATAGGTGGGAAGACGCCGAGGAGGCCTCGGTTCTTCGTATAGAAGAACGCTCTTACATCTTCAGTATTCCGTTTTAGGTGAGTTTCCTTCAGTGTGTCGGCATTAGAGCCGGGTCATTGGCAGGAAACCATCAATGATGTACGGAAGTACAAAGCTTTGAACGCGATAATTGCTTTTTTAAGCTGCGATATTTTTGTCTTGATGCCTGGAAGGTCTATAACTAAAACTATCCTTCTTTTGGCTTTAATTTATTCTGTGATCGCAGAGGGTTATTTCTGTTTTATAAGAATAACCGGGACCATTTCATTAAATGGGAATCATTAAGCTCTTTTCCACAGAGAATATTTAGGCACATAATATTTGTTGATGGTGCACCGGTTCGTTAAATTCTTTGGCATCTGCTTATCACATCACAGAAGTATTTCATGGTGGGATATTCTTGTGTATTCATTTCTTTGATGAATACGATGCCGTTGATGGCAAAATATTCTTCTAATGGCAGAGGAGATGTGGATTAGGGTGTCGATTTAGGAGTGTTGACAAGTAATCTATGGAGTTTTCTTTTCGTATTTCTGCTTGTATTTGTTTTCCTTGACAGAGATATTTCGTATCTATAAAGTCAGCTAGCGCGAAAATGAATTTTCGTCTTTATAAAACCTAAGAAAAATTGCGCGGATGGCTGTATTTGTGCGGCTGCTGATGCCTTTATTTCGTAGTTCAAATTTTTGAACTTGGATACGAAGTTGATTATTTCTCTCCAGATTCAAAGACTTTTATTTAAATATTTTATAAGGGGAGAGTAGATGAAGTACGGAAGGTTTACTGCCTTAGTATTGGCTCTTAATTTGGTTTTCGATGGTGTTGCATTTGCGGGTCATAATAATGATATCGAAATAAACTCTGACCGAAACTTTACCAACAATGAAACGATCACTTCAGATAAGAGAACTATTATTGGATCAGGAGTAACGATAACAATTGCTCCAGATGCTGAACTTCGCTTAATCAACAACAATACAACGAATGACCAAGCCTCGGTGGTTGAGACAGGTTTGACAGGCGCTTCTGACATAGCGTTCAACGGCGGAAAGCTAATACTCCGCCGTGAAGGGGATGGCGTGATCATTCGAGCGAATGGCGGGACGACTTCGGCTTTGACGTTTAATACTGAAAGTACTCTTTTAAACGGTACCGCATCCAGAGGCATCGATGCAGACAAGTCAAGCCCTGTCGTCTTTGCTGATGGTTTTACGCTCAATCTTGATCGTTCAGGAAGCACTACGGGGCGAGATGTGGCGGGATTGAGATTAGCGCAGCGAGCTCATTTGAACACGACATTTGCTGACGTAAAATTAACTGCTGGAGACAGCGATTCTAGTTTGACTGGCATCATTTTGGATGATGGTGTTTTGAGTGCGAATAAGCTCAATATAGACATTAATGGCCGTAATTCAAAATCTCTAAAAAAATTTTATGGTTTTAATATCAATAACGATAGATCCCGTAAGGAGGGTTTGAACTTTTCAGCTCCAATAAAGATTTCGCTTCAAGATGCTCTTAATACTGATGCGATAGCACTCAGATTGGTAGGTTGGTACGATTATCATTTTGCCGATTCACTCCAACTTGCAGTGAAGAATACTCATCATGCTTATGGCTTGTATGTCGCCTACGCTGACGCAGTGAATTTGAACGATGATCTGACCATAAATTTCAGCGGGAATACTGAATCATATGGTATTTTTAATTCTAATTATAATTATTATTATGGTATTTCTCCTGATGATGAAGAAAATCAGAATATATTAAAAATTAAAACTGCTGCTATTTATAATGAAGGAGGAAAGTCCACTGCTGTTTGGACGAGAGATGATTCAATTACAATTATCTCAGAATCGCTTACAACCAATGCTCAAGAAGCCTTGTACGCAAGAGACCAAGGTATTATTGAGGTACAAAGAGACTTCGTCACGACAGCAGAATCGATGATTTCTGCATGGAATAACGGAACTGTCATTATAAATAGTTTGGGAAAAGGAAAAGTCCAATTCACTGGTGTTACGAGATTTCAATACGTCGGCAGGACGTTTGGAGGGCTTTACCTTACCGTTGGTTCGGGAAATGCTGATGAGAATTCTTACTGGAATGTGACTGGGCTTTCTCAGCTTTCAACCCTCACGATTGCTCCCAATGCTTCTTTAAACTTCCTCTTGACTGCCGAAGCACTTTCTGAGTTAACGGCCAACAAGGCTTTGATAACGGCTTACGGAACGGTTCCGGTAATACTGCATTCGTCTGCTTCAGCTGCCGGAGCAAGCACTATCACGTTGTCAGGAGCTGGTCTTAATTTGCAGGCTGGTGATGAAATTCGTCTTATTGAAAGTTATGCTGGTGTGGCTTTGGATGACGAACATAATCTTTTGACTGCCGGCACTTCTTTGAATGAACTTAAAGGCAATCTCAATGTAAAGCACATGGCATCCCTCTCTCGCGTGCAAGAAAGTGACCTCACCAAGGATGACTACGATCTCACGATGAAGAGCAGTTACTTATTGACGGCAACTATCAAGAACAAGCGTCCGAATATTGACAAAGTTAACGATCAGACCAATGCGCTGATGCAGTCGAGCATCGCGTCAGCAGCAGCAATGTACGCTGCCGACGAACTTTTGATCGATTCCACAATGAAGTCTCGGCAGGGTGTGCGTCAGACCGGCCCCTTTGCGGCGGCACGAGCAGGAAAATACGATTTGGATGTTGCCGGAGCTTTAGACACCACAGTGACTTCAGGTCTTCTCGGCTACGCTTTCAACCTGCGGGATTCTGAAGTCGGGGCCTTCTTGGAAATGGGACATGGAACATACGATACCCGCACAGCCGCAACGACTCTCGTTGGAGAAACGAAGGGCGACGGCAAACACAACTATGTGGGCTTCGGCGTCTATGGCAATTACACAACACCAATGGATTGGCTGCATGTCACGGGGTATGTCAAGGGCGGCTGGCTGCGCAACGAATTCTCTGTGCCTTTAGCAGGGGTAAAAGTTGACTTTGACCGTACCAGCAATTATTGGGGAGCTCACCTCGGTGCATATGGTGAATTTCAGGCTTCGGAAAAGTTTAAGAGCCGTACGTTCCTGAATTACTTCTACGATGGCCGAGAAAGTGAGATGCATACCGCTTCTGGTTCTGCTGAGGTGGCTGGAGCCAAGTTCCATTTTGCGTCGTTCAATTCGCATCGGGCACAGTTGGGGTCGGTGTTTGAGTATGCTTATACGGCTGACTTGCGACCCTATATTGCGTTAACTTATGAATACACATTCAAGGCCGATGCAAAAGGGCGCGCCGCCGATCAATACGGTGATTTGGCTTTAGATGGTACCGATCTCGAAGGCAGCACCGGTATTGTCTCCCTGGGCTGGACGTATCAGAACGAAGCGAGAGACTTTGAGTTTGATGCCGGCATGAACGGATACGCCGGCAAGCGCCGCGGCATCAGTGCGCAGCTGCAGGCAGCTTGGAAATTCTGACCCCGGGCAGGGCGGCTGCGGGCTGCTGAAACAACCGCGTTTGGCGTCCTGAACGCGCGGTTAACGGATCCGTCCGTGAGCGGAGTGTTTTTTAGGAGGCCGTTTCAGTCCAAGCAGCGCGAACCTATCGCGCTGCTTTTTCACTGACGCACCGCCCATCCATGGAATTTCAAATCCGCAGTCTTTTGAGTCTTGACACGATTCATCATCATGAGCCTTACTGAGGCTCCCGTCGCGGAGGCAAAGACGACACTGCTTTGTACTGGGCAGACGATCCGCGTCCGCCCATTTTGTGCTGCCTGAAACCCAGTCAAATTCAGGCACAAATGTATTCATGGAACAATATTTCATCCGTCAATAGAATTGAGACTCAATTCCGCTCTGTTGCCAATGGACTGGCAAGCAGGCGGGCCGATGAGGACAAAATGACTACTTATAGCAACAAAAAAATGCGGGAGAACCTCGGCAAATCCATTGACGAGAAGAAGCTCCAGACGATGATGGAATTGAAGCGCGCGTACAACGCGGGCGAAATCACTCTCGAAGAGGGCCGCAAGAGAGCCAAGGCAGAATTGGGCACCTTGGAGCCCTATGAGTTTGCCGTGGCCGAACAAGGTCAGCAATCGCTCGATCCCGATGAATGCCGCAAGGAAGACATTCAGGCGATGATTGATCTCTTCAGCGACGTGCTCTCCACGAAACGCCCGGAGCTCCCGGCCGATCATCCGCTCTCGCACTATTACCAAGAAAACGATACGCTGCGGGGGATCCTGAAGGAGATCGAGGATCTGGTGCAGTACCCGCTGATCAAGAACCAGTGGCTTGAGCTCTACGACCGCTTGGAAAAGTACAAGATCCACTTCAGCCGCAAGCAGAATCAGCTCTATTCGGCCTTGGAGCGTCACGGCTTTGATCGCCCGACCGACACCATGTGGCTCTTGGATGACTTCATCCGCGATGAAATCAATAAGGCCCGTTCGCTCCTCGATGCCGACAAGGACGATGAATTCATCGCCAGGCAGCAGACCATTGTCGATGATCTGCGCGACTTGATGGCCAAGGAAGAAACGATTCTCTATCCCACTTCCTTAGCGCTCATTCCGGCCGCAGAATTCGAGCAGATGAAGGCGGGCGATCGGGAAATCGGCTATGCCTGGGGGCAGACCGCGCAGCAAGCCGAGCCCGTCAAGGCAGCGCCGGAAGCGAAGGCAGCCGATGGTGATTTGGCTGCCGACTTGGCTGCCTTGCTTGCAAAATACGGGCACAAGACAGCTTCGCCTCAGCAGACGTTTGATGTCAGCACCGGAAACCTCACGCTCGATCAGATCAATCTCATCTATCGGCACTTGCCCGTCGACATCACCTATGTCGATGAAAACGAGATCGTCCGTTTTTACAGCGACACCAAACACCGCGTCTTCCCGCGCAGCAAGAATGTAATCGGGCGACAGGTGCAGAACTGCCATCCGCGCACGAGCGTGTTTGTCGTCATGGAGATCATCGAGAAGTTCCGCTCCGGCGAACAAAGCAAAGCAGAGTTCTGGATCAATAAGCCCGGTCAATTCATCTACATCATCTATGTTGCGGTGCGCGATGCAGAGGGCAAATTCCGCGGCGTGCTGGAAATGATGCAGGACTGCACCAAGATCCGCGAGATGCAGGGCTCCCGCACGCTTTTAAATTGGGAAAACAGCGTCGAGCGTCTCCACCAGATTCAGGAGCCCGAAGCTCCGGCTCGGCAGAACCCGGCTGCGGAGAGCGCCGCTGCTGCCCCATCAGAGGGAGCGAAAACCGTTCCGGAAATCACTGCCGAGACTTATTTAAAGGACCTCATCAAGGATTTCCCGGCGCTTAAGGAGCGCATGGCGCGCATTTCGCCCAAATTTAAGCTCCTGCAGACGCCGCTCGCCCGCGTCATGCTGCCTCACGTGAAGATTGCCGACATCAGTGCCCGGAGCGGCATGGAAGTGAGTACCCTCATTGCTGCCATTAAAGAGCAGATCGAGGGAATCATCGCCGGGAAGCCCTAGTGTGGATGACTGCCTCCTGATTTCACTGGCGAAAGCGAAATCCTCCCGCTGGTACAGTCCCAGCGGGAGGAACGAGGAAACATGAGGTTTTGTTTCTGCCGTGAATGACGGGAGGCTTGCTTACTAAAAAGGGGAAGTCCGCCGATATTTTTATTCATCCCATGAAATTTAAAAATATATCCGGATTTCCCTGACACCTTCGGGCCGCCCCTCAAGGATGAGGAGGTCTCTCAGCATCAAGCGACCTTGGATGTCGGCCTGACTCGGGCAAGATTCTGCTGTCCGAGGTACGGTTTTCCGTGCGGCTCCTACGTTGTGGCCGATAACAACATAGGCGCGGGTCGCTCCTAAGAGCCTATCCGGAGCAGCGGTCTGCTGCTCCTCAAGCGAACCGGCCTTCTTGCAAGAGATGTGCAGGTGCAGCAGCAGGAACCCATTCGAAGAGATCCCCAAGCACCAAAAAAACGCGTAAGGGCTCCGGAGGGAATTTCCGTCCTTCAGAGCGGAAAGGCTCTTAAACGGTGATTGGCGGCCAGCGTTCAGACGATTTTATCTTTGCGTATCTGTATGACGGCGCAGTTAAGGGCTTCATTGCACTTTTCGAAGTTCTTCACGCCATGAGAAATGCCGGTTTTAAACGCGAGAATATTCCTCTCATCAATCGAAAATATTCGAGCTTGAAAAATATCCAGAGAATGATAAATCTGGATCTTTAATATCTTCAAAGCGTAATTAACGATATTATTCGAGTTTCTAAATATTAATCTATCGTAATAATTTGTGTTTTTAGTTAAATTTATTTATCGTTGTTGTTATTTTGCTAATTTGTGATTGAATTTTTATTCAGGGTTTACGCTGATTTTTTATCAAAAAATGGAAGATTTTGTCTGTTAGATTGAAAAATGCGCAGGGTGAAAATGGATGTCTTCAATGTAAATATGAATGTCGTTTTCATTTTGTCCTGAAGCGCCTACAGCTCTGTGCTTTGAAGCAAAGGTTTTTTGGCAGAGCTGATGAATTTTCAACCTGAGGATGATTTATGAAAAAGGGAAATCTTTCATCTGTAACACTGGCGGTCAGCCTAGTGTTCGGTAGTAATACTATTGCGGCAAACCCGTGCATTGAGAAAAGTACGGAATTTAAGGAAAGCAAAAATTATTCTGTTGACTATGCCAATACGGTTCGTTCGAAACGAGCAGATCAATTGGTGCGGATAAAAATAGATCCCAAGGAAACGCTGACTTTACAAAATACGAATAATCGCAGTAAATCAAGTGTTGTTAAATCCGAAACGGAGGCCGGTATTGCATTTTCCGGCGGCAATTTGATTCTGCAAAAATCTGATGATTCAACAGATTACGGCAACAGCGACTTCTATAACAGACACTTCATACGTGTTTCTGAGGGCGCTTTGCTTAGCGTCGATACACAGAGGACTTTGATGGAAGGGTCTGTAGCTCGCGGAGTTGTGCTGTCCGGAGCGGGAACTTTCACTAGGGGTTTTACGATGAACGTTGATCGATCCACAATCGCTGTGAGTCCGCAGCGAACTTTTGGAGCGGACGTTCGGCCTTACGGATCCCTGAATACGAAATTCGCCGACATAACGATGACTGCGGGAGTCCAAGATCCAAAAATGAATGGCATCAGGGTCTGGCACGGCGGCAGGTTCTCTGCCGAATCGCTCAGTCTGCAGTTAAATGGCAGCGGTTCGAAAAATCTGGAATTTATTGATGCTTTGTACGTGGGACAGGGTGATGAATCCAAGTATAAAAATCCTGCCGAGCAAATTTCGGTTTCTGGTCCAATACGCATTTCTATTCAGGATGCTCCTAATGCAAGAGGCTGCGCGCTAGCGCTCCTTTCGAATCGCGACTATTCCATTGCAGGCAAAACTGATATTTCAGTCAGTAAAACCAAGACCGCCTATGGGCTGTATGCTTTTCATAGGGTTAACGTTTTGGATGAGCTGACGATGGATTTTCGTGACAATACTGAAGCGATCGGCATTCGTGCTGCGAGCGAAGCAGATGTCACGGCGAAAGCGGCCAATATTCAAATGTCCGGAGGCATTACACAAGCTGTGTATTTGAAGAATGCGGCTAAGGTGACGGTGACGGATTCACTGACAACCAATGCCTCCCAAGCTTTGGTAGGCATCGACAATTCCGCAGCGGATATTCAAAAAGATTTTGTTACGCTGAGTCAGTCTGAGATATCTGCAGAAAACGATGCCCGCATTTACATCAACAGTACAAAAAAGGGACTGGTGCAGTTTTCGGGGAATACTCGCATAAGCGACAACGGTACGATTGCTATGCATGTCAGTTCTGGTACTGCGGATAAAAACGCATACTGGAATATTACCGATCGGTCTCAGCTCACTGAACTCTCTGCAGCACCCGGTGCAAGTTTGAACTTTCTGCTGACCCCAGCGCTCTTGTCTTCTCTCGGTCCAGACGAGGCGGTTGTTTCTGTGAAGGGTTCATCCCCTGTTTTGCTTCATTCCGATGCCGGCAAGTCCAGCTGCATCACGCTTTCCGGGGCTGCATTGAATTTGAAGGCGGGCGATGAAATTCGGTTGATCAATAGCTCCAACGGCATTGCTTTAAATGATTTGACCAATCGTCTGGCAGCGGGGACTTCCGTCAGTGAACTTAAACGGGATCTCAATGTGGAATCCGTTAAGTCTTTAGCCCGCGTCGAAAAGAGTGAACTCACCCAAGACGATTACGATCTTTCGATGAAAACAGAGCAAATGCTTATTGCGAAGATCAAGAATCGGCGGCCGAGCAAAGACAAGGTGAACGACCAAACCAATGTTTTGATGCTGTCGAGTCTTTCCTCAGCAGCAGCGCTTTTTGCTGCGGATGAGCTTCTCATTGATTCAACGCTCAAGTCTCGGAAAGGAACTCGGCAGCCTGGTCCCTTCGCCGCGGCACGGGTAGGCGGCTACGAGTTGGATGTTCGCGGCGATCTGGATGAGACAATTGTGTCCGGATTGCTGGGATACGCCTTCAAACTGCAGCAGTCAGAGGTCGGTGCCTTCTTGGAAATGGGGCGCGGCACATATGATGCGCGTTCTCCTACGACTTCACCGATAGGACATGTCAAGGGAGACGGCAAGAATAACTATGTCGGCGTCGGTATTTACGGCAACTGTGCCGCGGCAGTTGATTGGCTGCACTTCACGGGTTACGTGAAGGGCGGGATGATTCGGAGCGAATTCGATGTACCAATTGCTGGAGTGAAGGCTGAATTTGACCGCACCAGTGCTTATTGGGGGGCTCATGCGGGCGCCTACGGCGAATTTCAGCTGACCAAAAAACTGAAGAACCGCACCTTCCTGAATTACTTCTATGATGGCCGTGAAGGCGAGTCATACAAGGCTGCCGGCTCGTCGGAGGTTTCAGGCGCGACTTTCCACTTTAATTCGCTTAACGCTCATCGAGGACAGTTAGGCACTCTGATGGAGTATCAGTATGACCGAAGGATGCATCCTTATGCGGCGCTCACCTATGAGTACGCCTTCAAAGCCGATGCCAAAGGACATGCTCAGGATCGTTACGGGACATTGGTCTTGAATGAAGCTGATTTGGAAGGCAGTACGGGTATTGCGTCTCTTGGATGGACGTATCAGAACTACGCCAATACCTTTGACCTCTCCATTGGTCTCAATGCCTACACTGGGGTCCGCAAAGGCTATAACACACAAGCCCACGCGAGTTGGAAGTTCTAAAAAAATCCGTCCGTACAGACTGCTGATACGGACGGTTAAGGAGTTGTTTGAAGAGCCGGACGGACGCTTCATCCGTCCGGCAAATAAAGAAGGAAGAGGAATTAGTTGAATGCCTTCTTCAGGTCAACAGGCATGGCCTGATAGCCCGAAGTATTCTTAAACTGAATTTCAACGGCCGGTTCTTTTTCACCCCACTTGAATTCATCAATGTAGGGGTTCGGAGCGGATTCAAACGCGCCGGTCTTGAAGTTGAACTGAGCGCCGGCCGTGGCGGAGTAGACGAAGACAGAATTCTTATCCTGATAGTACTCAGTAAGCGACGTCACCGGGCTGTACCAAGCGTGGCCGCGTTCCTTGCCGTATTCCCAGATCTGTTCGACCGTCATCTTCTTCTGATCGATCTTGTAGACGACCGCACGCGAATACTTCATTTCAGGAAGCGCGGGCTGTTCCATGCCGCGGGCATCGCCGTTGTCGAAAACGGAGAGGTAGAAGACATCCTTATCAGACTTAGAGTCGACGCGCCAGCCGGTGTGCTGCGTCCAGGTCCAGTCAAAGTCGCCTTCGCACTTAGAACCTTCGCACTTAATGGGCTTGCCGTCCTTGTCGACGGGCTTAAGCACCTTGTCAGCGAACTTCGGACCCCAGCCTTCGGGCGAACCCATGATCCACTTCACCTGCTTGTCGCGGCCGATCTTAATGAGCGCGGACTGATGACGGGAGCTGATGATGATGGAGTCGTCGGTCGGGTCGTAGTCGACGGAGTTGACGTGCGCCCAGTTGCGGCCTGCGCCGGCACCGACGATGTCGCCGAAGTTGTCGGTCTTATCGAGTTCGGCAAGCTGTTCGGCAGTAATCGTCTGACCGGCCTTCGTCGCATCAATGTTGAGGCATACTGCGCCTTGGTCGAGCGCTTTCAGTACATTGTTGCGGTAGGGATCAAGGATGTCCCAGAGCGCCCATTCGTCAACCACCGTGCCGTTCTGATCCACTTCGATGATCACGTCGCGAACCGTGCGGACATGCTTGCCGTCGGGACGAGCATGGTCGGCAGAGGCAACGCGCACGAGGTAATTGCCGTTCTGCATCGGATCCATGGCGTGCGAGAAGTCGGCATAGCCGTCGGGCAGCTGACGGTTGAAGATTTCACGTCCCATCAGATCGTACTTGACGTAGCGCTGGCCGTAGCCCCAGGTGAACGCGCCGTCATTGTTCTGACGGAAGCCCATCATGATGCCGGCCATATAGATATTGTTCGGGTCGTAGATCTTCGAGGGTTCCATGTACCAGCGGATCTCACCCTTCGTGTCGTAGATGGCGTTCTGCGGATAACGGTTCCATTCGAGTGCGCCGCCCATCGGGTTGTTCCAGACCGCGCGGGTCGTGTTCGGCGTTGCCGCGATCATGTTGTTGATGAGGTAGAGGCGGTCGCTGAACGCAGGATCAACCTTTTTGACTTCAGCCACCGGGAAGACTGAAGTCACGCCGGCGTAGCCCGCAGTAGCAATATTGGCAGGACCGGCATAAATGCGATAAACCTCTTTTTCAACCCGTTCGCTCTTGCCTTCGGTGGTCTTGGTGTAGGAAACCTCAACCGTATTGCGGTAGCCGGCATAGAGACCGAAGATCGGAATGCCGCCATGCGTGCGGGCCTTGGCGTCGCTCACCGTATAGGTGATTTCCTGGCCGCCGTCCTTCGGGACGATGCGCACCGAGATGTCGGAAAGGGAATAGCCGCCGTTGCGAATCACTGCCGTTAGCGGTGCAATGCCGTACGGATTCATCATGACGGCGCCAATCTTGCCGGTCGTCGGATAGTTGACATGCGCGCCGGAAGCGCCGCCCATGGCATAAGCGCCGGCCGAGAGACTCATGATGCCCGCGAGAACGCTGGCCGCAATGACGGTAGACTTGAACTTCATTACTGTTTCCTTTTTGTGTGGCTTTGGGGGGAAAGGCCGGCGGCGGATTGGTCGAAATCCTTGCGGGCCGCTTGTTTCCCCATAAGGCGAAGAGCAGTTTACGAGGCTGCTCATTTCGACGAAATGCCGATTTTCCGAGATCAATTTGCAGATGCTGAGCAATGGTTCTTTCGCAAATCCCAAATGGACTGAGCTTTCCTTGGGCGACTTGATGTTCTTCCTGCGGCTAGTGGAGGAAAAGAGCCTCACGGAAGCGGCGAAGGCTCAAGGCATCAGTCTTTCGACGGCTTCCCGCGTGCTGAAGATGCTCCGTGATGTTTTTGACGATCCGCTCTTTCTGCGGTCATCTCCGCAGCTGATCCCGACGCAGCGAGCTTTTGAACTCGAACCCGAAGTGCGTGCACTGCTTGGCGCTGCGGGAGCGCTTGTGAAGCCCGAGGTCTTTCGTCCTGCAGATCTCGAGCGTTCATTTCGAATCGGAGTCGTCGACAATGCGGTGTACGCTGTAATGCGGGGATTCGTGAAGCGATTTTTGGAAGCTGCGCCGCGTGCCGGTTTGGAATTCGTCCAAATCGATGATCACCTCTTTGAAAAATTAGAATCCGGGGAAATTGATGCTGCCATCTATCCTTCGAGCCGCAAGCTCCCCGCAGGGATGCATGAGCTCAAACTCATTCGGATGGGCTATGCGCTTTGTACGCGGCCGGACCATCCGATTGCGCTGAAATGGCGCGAAACCGGCCGGATCCCTTGGAAGGATGTGAACCGCTGCCGAAAGATTCAGGTATCCAATCGCGGCAGCAGCCAGTATGAGATTTATTCGATGGACGAAAAAACGGTCGTGGGCGAGGAGCTTCTCGACCGGGCGATTGCAGTTCCTTTCTTCTTGGTTGTGCCCGGCATTTTGGAAGAAACCGACTGTGTAGCGGTTCTGCCCCTCCTTACGGCGCGGCTTTTCGAGTCTGAAGACCGGATTGCGGTCATGCCGCTTCATCCGCAAACGGAGCTTGGCCGCGGACGAGAGACCTTCTGGGCGCGGCTCATTTGGCACGAACGCGTTGACCGTGATCCTGCAATGGCATGGCTGAGGGGACTTATCAAGGCGAATGCCGAAAGAATCGGCGATTGCCTTGATGCAGGCGCTGATGATGCTGAGGAGCAATAAAGTACGTTGGACTGCAGACCCTGCTGCTGAAAAAAGGAACAGTGCTCTGCACAGCGGATGGAATATTCGATTGAGTATAACTAACTAAGTTTAAGCGGCTGGTCAAGCGGGAACTGTTGCCGGCCGCGCGCGAAGAATTTGATTCGTGATGCTGAACGCTGACAGATCCAGGCCTTCGTGAATCTAGTTAAAACTCACATTGAGATCTTTTGCTCAACTAAGCTTTGGTTAAAATTCATCAGTCAGCATCCACCAGAGCAAAGGGGCCGGGTTATGTCCTATCAAGCAGAGTCTCAATCAACGATTAACGAAGTGCTCCTCCTGATTGCAGTTCTGCAGCGCATTCCGAAGAATCGTTGGGTGTCGTCGACTGAGATTCGCAAGGGGCTAGCTGCCGAGGGCATCGATTTGATGCCCCGTCGTCTTCAGCGCTTTTTGGTTGCTCTAGTGGAGTGCGAAGCTTTTCATATTGAAGTGGACCGCCGCGGAAAACCATACGGCTACCGCCGAAATGCACCCGATTCCACACTTGACGAAAGTTCGCTCACGCCGCAGGAGAGTCTGCTTCTGCGCTTGTGCCAGGAACGTCTCAAGTACCAGCTGCCGCCCTGTATTACGGAAGCAATGGAACCGCTTTTCAGTGCATCCAAAACGGCGCTCAATGAAAACGGCAAAAGCGCTAAAACACGGGAATGGCTGCAGAAAGTGGCATTCGTTTCGGATACGGTGCCGATGATGCCGCCCAAAATTAAACCGCGCATCTTTAATGCCGTGAGTGAAGCGCTCTATCGTGATTCCAAGCTTCGCGTGAAATTCCATAATAGCCGCGGAGAGGAGAACGAAGCCGTGGTTTCTCCGCTTGGCTTAGTGCAGCAGGTGCAGCGCCTTTATCTCATCTGCCAATTTGAGGGCTATAACAATATTCGTCACTTGGCGCTTCACCGCATGGACGAGGCCGAGGTGACCGCCTTCCCGTCCGTCAGGCCGCAGGACTTTTCACTTTCTCAATATGTTGCATCCCGCCACTTTAACTATTCGAACGGCGGCAAGATTCATTTGCTGATTGAATTCACCAACCCAGAGACGGCCGTGAATTTAAGCGAAACGCCATTCAATCCGACCCAAACGCTTCAGCAGCTCGAAGACGGCGCTTGGCGGCTTGAAGCGGATATGGATGATACGGTGCAGCTGACGGGCTGGATTGAAGCCTGGCGTGAACGCGGGGGATTCCGCAAGGTGGAGAAAACGCCGATTGAAGCGTGATTGACAAGATGGTGCTGCGCATAAGCTCAGCGCGCTTGCGCGGCCGCGGGAGCGTTATTTCGCTTTAAAAAAGAGCGTAGGTTCTTGCTTTTCACGTTCATCGGCGGCAATGCGTGCTTTGCCGAATTTCGTGAGCTTTCCGTCTTGATAAAGCGCTTCCCAGTCGCGTACTGCCGAAGGCGGAAGCATCAGCTCACGGGCAACTTCCTCAATCGTCAGGCCTTTTTGAAAGAGCGCGAGCGCTTCTTCTTTGATGGATTTTTCCAGCTGCGGCGTCTTCGGCGGTTTGATCGATTTAGAGGCCTGCGGTGCCTTTGGGGTCCGAGGAGCTGTGTCGGCTTTTGTGTTTCGAGCAGGGCTTTTTGAATTTGCCGGCGGCACAGCAGCAGACGAAACTGAGCGTAAGGGCAGGGGTTCCAGTGAGCGCCTTGCAGTTTCAGACGGCACTGATGATGATTCCGAAGATGCGGAAGCTTCGTCGGGCGTCGTGCCTAAAACATCAAAAATCGAATCAGTAGCGGCGTCGTCAAGCGGGGTGGTCTTACGTTTGGCCATGCAAAGAGTACGGGTGACATTTGAGACGCTAAACATAGCTCAGCCGGAAGAAATCTGCCTGATCATGCCGCATATCCTTGAGCCGCAGCTCACAGACTTGAGGACATTGTCTAAGGATGAGCCTTGCAGCACCCGATAAACTCAAAAGCTGCATGTTTGTTTTCTTTAAGGTGTCCTCATGCACTATCGCCTGGCTGTGCCGGAAGATGCTCCTGCGTTTTTGCAGATTTACTCCGAATATATTCATTCAACGATTACGTTTGAATACACGCTGCCGACAACAGAAGAATTCGCCGAACGCATTCGCACCATTGCCGGCTTTTATCCCTACATTGTCGCCGAAGAGGATGGGCGCTGCATGGGCTATGCCTATGCCCACCGTCATATGGAACGAGCGGCGTATCAATGGAACGCTGAGCTTTCGGTTTATCTCGCCAAGAGCGCAGTGGGCTGCGGTTTGGGCGGAGGGCTTTACAGCCGCCTGATGACGCTTCTCAAGGCTCAGGGGGTCTTGTCTGTTTTCGGCTGCGTAACGTCTCCCAATCCGCCTAGTGATCGGCTGCATAAGCGTATGGGATTCAAACTCGTCGGCACCTATCTTCAGGCGGGTTTTAAGAACGGAGCATGGCACGACGTCAACTGGTATCAGAAGATGCTCGGTGACCATCTTGATGACCCCAAGCCGCCGGTGCCGCTTTCAGCGCTCGAAAAAGATTCCATTCTGGAAGTGTTGACTGGACGACATTTGGAATTTTGATTTCGGCTTAGCCTCATCCCCCGGGTCGTAGCGGCACAGCTCTGTTGCTGTGCATGATTTCGGGATGTTGGACCGTTCATTGCTGTTGCCCGCTTGAGAGGCCAATTTTCTGCGGCAAGATGCAGCTGATGGTTTTCGCAACGATTCAAGCTTTTTTAGAACAATAATCAGGACTAAACGAACCATGAAGAAAGTTTTTCATACTGCCGCAGCTGCTGTTCTCGGTCTCTCCGCATTGACGATCGCTGCTTCTTCAGTACTGGCCGCGGATGCAGACTCTGCGAAACTGGCTGGCTGGACCGAAGGTGCCGAGGTCATCCATGTTGAAGGGAAAGTCCCGCGCATCGACATGATTTCCGGCGTTATTTATTCTCAGATTAAGTCGACCCGCACTGTTCGCCAGCTTCGTATGACGCTTGAAATTCCCCGCACGAAGGTGAAGAAGCCGGCGGTGATCTATTTTCCGGGCGGCGGCTTCACATCGGCGGACCATGAAAAGTTTTCTGAAATGCGGCGCGCGCTTGCCAACGCAGGGTTTGTTGTAGCTGCAGCGGAATACCGCGTGGTGCCCGATAAGTTCCCTGCCATTCTTGAGGATGCAAAGTCTGCAGTGCGTTACCTGCGTGCACATGCAGCTGAATACGGCATCGATCCGGCTCGAATCGGTGTTTTGGGGGATTCTGCCGGCGGCTACCTCTCGCAGATGACCGGCGTCACCAACGGAGAAAAACAGTTTGATAAAGGCGATTGGCTTAATGTTTCGTCCGATGTTCAGGCGGCAGTCACCATTTACGGACTGTCAGATCTGACAACTATCGGCGAGGGTTTTGGTCCTGAAATTGATAAGGTGCATGAATCGCCTGCATCTACTGAGGCGCTGTTGGTGAACGGTCCTGCTTTCAGAACCTATCCGGGAGCTTCGATCATGGCTGACCGGAAGGCTGCGTTGGCCGCCAGCCCATTGGGTCACGTTGACGGATCAGAGCCTCCGTTCCTCATCCTCCACGGCGCGCAGGATCCGCTCGTGAGCCCGACGCAGAGCGCAAAGCTCTTCCGCGCACTGAAGGCAAAGAACGTTGATGCTGAATATGTTTTAGTTGACAACGCTCAGCACGGTGATCTCCCTTGGTTCCAAAAACCCGTCATCGAACGGGTGGTTAACTGGTTCGTGAAGGTGCTTAAACCCGTAAAAGCAGAAGAGGCGGAAGGCGCAGTGCTTTAAAGCCGCGTCAGCTGTCTACGAAGAAAGCCGAACCTCGGCTGGTAATACCGCAGGAGAGTTTTCAAAATGGGGGTGTGATATTGGCATCACACCCCCAATTTGTCTTTTGCGAGGCTAGTATGAACCCATGCCCGACGCGCCCGAGGGGTACGGTCCCGGTTTAAAAAGCCAAGGACAGGACATAAAGACCGTTAAAAACAGATTCCGCGCCTGCGGAGTTAAAGAAGAGAGCTGTTCGCCGCCCGAGGGGTCCCGGCAACCGCAGCTCCGAGAAAGGTTTTCTCAGTCGACCGAATGGGTGTCATCACCCGGACTGCAGAATGAACCAGCGGTCAAATTCAAAATGCAAATGACTGCAGAACATTGACAGTTTCGTGATGCCGATCTGTCGAAAGTCTGCAGGAAACAAATTCAAAGGAACCTCAAATGTCGATTGCCAATCTCATTACGCGTACTTTTACCGGCGCTGCTGCCGCAGCTGTTCTGGCGTTCGGTTTTTCAGCCGGCGCTGCCGCTGCTGATAAAGTCATCCGTATCGGTGTGACGCCAGTGCCCCATGCGGACATCGTCAACTTCATCAAACCTCAGCTTGAAAAAGAGGGCGTAAAGCTTGAAGTGGTTGAATTTAACGATTACGTTCAGCCCAATCTCGCTTTGGATTCGAAGGACTTGGATGCCAACTACTTCCAGACGATTCCTTATCTTGAAGAGTTTGTGAAGCAGCACAACTTTAAGTTCAAGATCCTCGTCTCCGTTCATCTTGAACCGATGGCCGTTTATTCGAAGAAGTTTAAGAACGTGGCCGATATCCCGGCTGGCTCTCGCATTGCCGTACCGTCCGACCCGACCAATGAAGGCCGTGCGCTCAAGGTTCTTGAAAACGCCGGTCTCATCAAGCTGAAGAAAGATGCGACGCTCCTTGCGACGACGGTGGACATCGTTGAGAATCCCAAGAAGCTTTCTTTCTATGAGCTTGAACCGGCTCAGCTCCCGCGTTCGCTCGATGATGTGGCTGCAGCTGTGATTAATGCCAACTATGCACTTCAGGCCGGCCTCAATCCTGCGCATGATTCCATCGCGCTTGAAGCGAAGTCCTCACCCTTCGGCAACGTTGTAGTCGTTCGCGACGGTGATGAAGCAAAGCCCGAGTTCCAGAAACTCAAGGCAGCCATTACGTCTCCTGAAGTGAAGAAGTTCATTGAAGAAAAGTACAAGGGCGGCGTGATCCCGGTTTTCTAATCGGACGATTGCCCAAAAGTAATTGAGTCTGCGCTGCTGCTGTAGAAGCGCAGACTTTTCGGGACCGCTTGCATTTCGGTGCAGGCGGTTTTCGATTGTTAGGTCGTCAGGCTGCGGGGAACCTTATTTAAGGTTAATGGCGGGCAGTTAATATACATTCATTAAAATGTATTCAATTCTTTTGGATTGCCATCTGTATTCTGAACCTCAACTCCCGGGGATGCACCTAGTCCCGGAACACCCGCGGGGGCAAGGGCAAACCTAGCAGGGTAAAGAGATCTCGGATTTTCTTCGGGATCTCTTTTGTTTTCCAACCGTTGCGATCAGTTGGTTTATTGGCTTTCAGATAACGCAGCTGTATGAAGGCCTTCGTCAAAGAATTGTTGGGCAAACGGTTCGTTGTCCGTATTCGGCTGCTCAAACGGCTCTTGTTCAATGAGCTGATTATTGTCGTAAAGCCAAAACTTGCCGGCGTATTCCGGGTTATTCGTGAGGAATTTGCACCCGATATGGACCTGCCCAGTTTGCGGATCCAAACGCCCGACATGGCATCGTTTCTCAATGCGTGACTGTTTCTTTTCCGGATCCCAGCGATTGCGATAGACGTAGACATAGGTACGCCCATCAGCATCCGTGTACATAGAGAAAGACCAGGGATTAGGAAGAATAAATAGGTCGACTATGCGTCAGATCAGGAGCTCCCGGAGCTAGTCTTCGGGAGTTTGGGCTTCATAGTCACTCGTTAATAACAATGAAACCCTCCGTATTTTGGATTCGGCGGGTTTCCCTATTTACGCCAAGTTTTCGGCACAGGCGTTGATGCTGAAAACAACAACGAAAATCGAGCAAAGAATTAATGCACCTCTACGGGGAATCCGGGTTGGGTGAAATCAGCTTTTTCTAAGGCAGCTCGCACCGCTAATTGGTCTTTTTGCGATAGTTTTCCATATTTGCGTTGGCCGACCAACACCGACAAAGGCGCCAAAATCGTTTTACTGCAACGAGCCGTGGAGGGGTTGCTTAAGCCGGCAGCCTGCCAGTCGAGCAATGGGATTTCTCTCCTTCAATACCCTGTTTAGGTGGATGCGTTGTGACCTTGACAGACAAAAGCATAAGTTGCACGCCGCCTTGACCTATGCCGCCGAAGATGACGGGGCGGAACTTGAAAACATCTGGTTGATCGTCAAAGGCAAATGGAATGCGCCAGACCTTATAAGGCTGAGGTGTTGTTTCACTTCGCATCGTCATGATCGTAGTCGTCGTCTTCACGCCACGAGGCGGGCAACACAACGTTTTCGTTGCGGATTTCCGGCTTGAGGATGTTCGGATTGTTGTAGTTCACTAACGGGACCGTACGAACTTCAAATGGAAAACCCCCGCACTGGTTAAACATACGGACAAAGATTTTGATGGCGCCAGAGGGCGTCAAACCAAGAGCTTCAGTTGTTTTCACGAACAACTCCTTGTCCGTGACAGATATTTTGGTATTAAGAGATGTAATCGCTTCCATAGCAATCCCTCGTATGTCTACTAAACTAATAGACTACTTTAGATTAGTTTTATACCACTTTTGTCAACAGTCAAGTAAGTTGCCCCCCTAGCGGACAAATCTTGACCCCTACAGAAATGCATTATTGAGCTCGCCCTTACGACTTTTGAGGGTATTTCCAGAATTTATTTTACGTAGATCAGTTGATCTCGTTAATCATGTCTCTTTTAGAGGGAAACTTAATGAGAGCATGCAACTTAAAGTGACTTGAATTACATTGTATTTATTAATTTAGAGATATTCATCTCGCCTCAACTTAATCTATAGTTTGCAAAATTTATCTCCTTCAATGCCAGCAATATTTTCCCAAAGATCAAGCTTCTTACTATTATTTAAGCTGTTTGACCGGCCAAATAACTGCATGGCTTCGGCGAAGCTGAATGGCAAAAATGGGGCTTGGAATTCTTTTGTTTTTTCGGCGTCGGGAAGTTCTGCGATCTGCAGTTCCTTTTCATAGCGAGCAGCCAGACTGGCAAGAATGCGGACCAATGCATCGTGTTCAAGACGTCGTTCGCGAACGATGAGTTCATCTTCATTGCGATGCGTACTTGCACCGATTTTTCTGAAAATGAAATCAAGCTCTTTGATGGCGGCTGATGCGGGTTTCGTAATAAACCGGATGCGATACTGCGGGAGCTGATCCTCAACGTATGGGATTAAACAATCGCTGACGTCCATGAGTTGTCGGAGTGCGCTGCGGAAAAGTCCAAAGGCACTTTCTGTGCCATTGGGCGGAAGAGCGGCATGGAAAAGGTGAGCATATTTATCAAGGAATTCACGGCAGTCATTTTGACTGATGAACCCTCGTATCTTGTCAACAATCAAGATGCGGGCGTTCGCAGTAATGCGCGCTAGGACGACGTTTTGAAGATGCGCGGGAAGATGCCACAGGGTATCTGGTTCATTGGGTTGCCAGGAGTCAAGCATTTGCTCATCAATGTTGCTCTTTGGAAGTTCGGCAGCATTCAAGGCTGGCAGAAGCCAATTTGCAGCCGCAGTGAAGGCTGCTCTCGATTCACCGACTTCCGATAAGACGGTCCAAAGCGCAAGCAGCTCTTTGCGGTCGGAATTCGGGATGCGGCAGAGCAGATCGACAAACGTATCTTCAGTAGCAGCAGTCATAGAGCACTCCAAAGCACTTAATAAACGGACATCGGGAGAACATCATTCAATTCATCCGATAACCCATCATAGTTCCTCGATGCGACGAATGGCGACGCACGCGGTTTTATGATGAAGTTAAGGAAAGATGGCAGAAAAGCTCTTGGATATCTCTTGCTGCCGAGTTTTGTCAGGAGAATACACACAGATGTCTCGGTCTCGACGTCACACACCCATTGGTCCATTTTTTTGCTGCAACAGCAATCACATCTCAGAAAAACTAGAAAAGCGCTGGCGCAACCGCATGATTCGTGCTGCCGCTCGCAATGCACTTGTTCGAGCACTGCGGCTGAATGAATGCCTCGAAGATGTCGAGGCTCTATATGCTGAGCCGAAGCCTTGGTGTTTCATTAAGCTCTACGGCACGGAGAAGGAAGGCAAATATTGGTATAGCTTTGCCAATACACCAGAAGGTGCAAAGGAGCGAACTCAATTTATGCGAAAGTAAGAAGCAGTCATCTTCATTTGCGATGCAGACCTCATGTTAGATGATGTTCAAGGGGGACTATAATTTTACAATCCAATTGAGCATTTTTTACAGCAACAAATATTGATTTTTTTCTGATTCTTTTTGAATGGAGCCTACTTTACTATATCGTTTTCTTAAGATAATTATATATATTAACAAAATATTCTTGTGTAAATAATTAAAGCCAAACGTTTGCGGCTGTTTTATTGTCAATGGGCGCCGTTTTTTTTGCCAAGAATGTTGAATCGGTCAGAGATAATAGTAATCCGCAATAAAATCCGATCTAAATTTTGTTTTTTTATCATGGGAATTCTATGCAATATTGACAGGTAGAAATACGAATGAAGAAACGATGCATTTATTGTTGTGAGGTTAAATGATATTCAAGTTAAGGCTACTGAAACTAAACAATAGTGTTGCTTTAATATTAAGAATACACGTTTACCGATGAATCGAAGAACCAAAGGCCGTGGTCTGAAGTCAACGATAGCTGATATAATAATGTAATCAATCTGGTGAGCTGTCAATTGCATTATTTTCGTATTCGAATGCCATAACGATCTTTAAGCGGAGGAGACCATGAGTTTATTCAAGAAAAAGGAGGGTGCTTAATCCTTTGAGTATCTTCCAACCATCAATGATAAGCACTGACTAACCCGTTAAAGGGGCAAAGACACCCTAATTAATGCTTGCCTTCACAAAGCATTGATGCCGATGGCTTAAAAAAACCAACGATCAAGTGTGATAAGAGGTAAGGTTCACATAGTGACAAACACTATTGCGATCGACCCTGTGGAATTGAGTTTATGGATTGGCGACGTGTTTTCTTTCGATGTACGATCTTGCGGCATTTTCTTGCACGCCCCCGCGGGGTGCTCAGTGAGACTTATCGTTATGAAGAGATTTCACTATTTCCGAAGGATTTAAATGAGAACTATCACCCTTCGGATTTTGCGGAAAAAGTCGTTGATCCAAAGAGTTTTCGCAATATTTTGACCAGCACTCTGGGTTGGACAGTGAGTTTTGTACTGGCCTTCTTTTTAGTTGTTCAACTTACTTATACTAGGGAAACCATTCGACTGCTCGATGAACGGCAGATCTCGCTTGCCCAGGCGACGGCGGACTCCATTGCGACGCGCTATCGTAACTTAGGCATCATCGCCGAGGGAGCTTTAGACGATTTCCCTTCCCAAGATCCCAGCTCTGTTGCTTGGCAGCGAGTACTGCAGAAAATTCAGCGTTTTGCACCTGCTGTATCCCTGCATCTCGAAAAGGTCCCGGGACAATACGAGTCATTGCTTTCTCCAGAAGCTCGAGAACAAAGTATCCATGAGCAGTATGTTTTTGTTTCTATTCCCGTTGATTCACCACAATGGCATGGCTATCTTGCCATTGAGGTGCAAAACACTTTTTGGCTTTCCTCGGCCTGGCGGGCTGTATCCGATGCGGGTTTGATTGGAACTTTGTTTGACGGTAGGGGCAGTGTCATAATCTCTAATCAGCATGGTTCGCATGCATTGGACATGTCCCAAAGCGAAATTAGGGAGCGTACTCAGGGATATACAACGACTTGGACCTCACCAGGAACACGCAATATAGCCGTCATTCATGCGTATGTGCCAGTGCCAGACACAGATTGGCTGCTAGATGCAAGCCGATCGTGACCGGCAGATGCGCTCTGTGGTGTTTGCTTCCGGCTTTCTTTTTGTGGCAGCGCTTTTTGGCGTGTTTGTGATTGGTTTTTTGGCTAGTCGGCCGTTGTCTTTGTCGGTTGGATACCTTACCGACATGATTGAGGACTTCACACGTTCCGGGCGCAAACCTCCGGTGCCCTTGCAGCTTAAGCATAAAGGCCCCACGGAACTATTGGAAATCGCTGAGCGTTTTGCCAAGGTGGCTGGGGTTGTGATCAACAGTCAAAAACGTCTGCAACAGTTAAATGTCAACCTGGAGCAGGAAGTTGCTCGCCGTACTGAAACGCTTTTACAGCGTAATTCAGAACTTTCGGCACTGCAAAAGCTTTTGACACCTTTGAATCAAGCTGCAGGAAAATCCATTGAAGAAACTATCGTTCGTATTCGAGAAATTTTGTCGCTTAAAGAACTCTACTTTGTACCCAAAAAACAAAATTCCGAACCTTCAGCTGAGACGCTGCAGCGATGCTTAATTCCCATTTTGGCTGAAAAACGGCTTCTCGGGTGGCTTGCAACGTCTCACACTGTGGAAAATGATCCCGAAGCATTACGCGGACTAAACCTTTTGGCGAGCTCGCTTGGAGTGGTTCTTTCCAATCAACAATTGCTGCAGTCCATTGCTAATCAGCACCGTATGCTCGAAGAAGTATTTTCTTCTATGGCGGAAGGTGTGGCGATTCTAGACCACGATGGACTTCTGCTGAAGCATAATGATTGCCTGAGCACGATTTTGGGGTTAGATCTCCCATCGCATCCGCGGCCATATTTGATGCCACTGCTTAAATCTGCTTTCGTGATTCGTTTGGCTCCTGGAATGCAAAAAATGGATGCCAAAACAGCATTGCAACCTCAAATTACATCTTTTGCTTGCGATGAAATCTATCGTTTGACCAGCATTCCTCATGCAACAGAATCGGAGCGCACTTTAGTTGCTATCACCTTCAATATCCGTGCCGAAGAAAAAAACGGTTTGCAGCCTTCGATGGGTATCGTGTTTCGAGATGTCTCTCAGGATGTTCAGGTTGAGCAGATCAAGGACCGCTTGATTTCGGTGGTTGCTCACGAGTTAAAAACTCCGATTACGGCTTTGCGTCTTCAGGCAGAAACTCTGGCTACGCAAATTGGCATTGGAGAAGAAGAGCGTTCCCAGATTCTGCAGGATATGCAGGACGAAGCTTTTCGGCTGCGCAGCCTTGTTGATGACTGGCTTGATATTTCTCGGTTAGAGGAAGGTAAGGTTCAGCTGCAAAGACGAATCATGCATATTGCAACGCCCATTGATCGTGCTGCCAAGATTGTGAACGCCCGTTATCCCATAACCGTGACTCGAAGTATTGATACCGAAGCAGAATGCTTCCGTTTTGATCCTGAACGCATAACACAGGTATTCATTAACCTCTTTAATAATGCGGCTCGTTACCACCGTGAAGGTGCAGATCCATGCGTGCATGTAACCGTTACTAAAGAAGGGGATTGGGTGGCAATTCGGGTGAAAGACAATGGAGTAGGGATTGCAAAAAGCAAAATGCCTTATATTTTTGAACACTTTTTTCAAGCCGACATGAGTATTGCACGGAGGCGCGGCGGAACTGGTTTGGGACTTGCTATTGTGAAAGGCATTGTTGATGTTCACGGAGGCACTATTTCAGTGGCAAGTGAAGTGGGCGTTGGCACTGAATTTACGCTTGTTTTGCCTTACTGAAGGAGTTGGCGATGACCGAGGTACGGCCCTTGATTTTGGTAGTGGATGATGAATCCATGATTCGCCGTTTAGTGCTTGCCAATCTGGAGCGCGCGGGTTATGACGTGATGAGCGCTGCTGATGGCATCCGCGCATTGGAGGTGTATGCCAAAGCCCCGGTCAAGCCTAATCTTGTGATTCTTGATGTCATGATGCCCGAGATGGATGGCTTTGAATGCGCACGGCGGTTGAGAGAAAAAAAGGATGTCCCAGTGATCTTTATGACCGCCAAAACTGATTCAGCATCCAAATTGCGTGGTTTTGATTTAGGGGCAGATGACTACGTCTGTAAGCCCTTCTCCATGGAAGAACTTTTAGCTCGTATTCGTGCCATATTGCATCGCTCAAGTAAAGCTCGCGTGGAAACAAATTATCACAAGTATGAGAACGGCCCTATTACTCTTTGCGTGGAAAAACGACAGGTTCTGATTGCCGGCAGGGAAGTTCATTTTGCCGATACAGAATTTCAACTGTTGGCTATTTTGCTCAAGGATCCAGGCGTTATTCACACGCACGTTGAACTCTTGAGGAAAGTGTGGGGACCGGAGAGCATTGGAGAGGTGCAGTACCTGCGTGTAGCTTTTGCACGTTTGCGCCGAAAGTTTGAGGAAGCAGGCCTAGAAGGTGGTTTGATATCAGCTTATTCAGGTGTGGGCTATGTTTTTCGGGATCTGCGTGACGAAAACGTGGACTTGTAATGCATTGCAATCTTTCGGCAACTTTTTTCTAATGAGCAGGCGTTTTTCGTTTATGGCTGAGCAAGCTCTCTTTTCTAGACTGTAGTTAGTACGAAAGTGTTTGCTTTACTCATTGTTTTCAATGAGTAATCAAACCTTTTTCTAACAAGAGGAGAGAGCAATGAGTACAGCGCACATAATTGCCCAGCTATGCATGCTGGCAACGCTGATCTTAATGATTACCGGTAAAACCCCTATCTATATGACCGCTATTGTGGGGGCGGCCATTTCAGCATTAATTGCTGGATTCCCTATGGCAGGCGGAACCGGTATGACCGTCACCAAGATGATCGTTTCTGGCTTAAATCCAGTGATTGCCGATATGACGGGTATCTTGCTCTTTATCGGCATTATGCAGGCCACGGGTTTTTTGGACGTGATCATTCGCGATATCGTTCGTCTCGGCAATAAATGGGGCGGCGGTGTCGGTGTAGCCTGTGCGGGTGGTGTGGCTGCCGGTGTGATAGGTGCCTTGACGGGCTTTACGCAACCGGTGATCACGGCCGTGATTTGTGGTCCGGCAGCTGTGCGTTTGGGGGTACGTCCCAACCAATCGGCCGGTATGATTGCCCACGCTGGCCATATTGGCAACTTAGCGGGCTTCACTCACCCCACGCAGGTTGCAATTTTGGCGACTGCAGGCATTGGCTACGGCCTCTTCAATGTCTTGGGTTTTATTGCTGCCGGTTCCATCTTCGTGCTCTCCGCAATCCGTGCGACGGCTGACATGCGTCGTCGCGGCATCAAGATTGATGCGGCGGAAAAGGCCCGTATCATACAGGAAATCGAAAATCGCGAATACTCGACCACCTCGTGGAAAGCGTTCTTCCCCTTCCTCGTGTTGGTTATTGGCTTTATCTGTGGTTTGCCGATTTTTCTGGTAGGTATGGCTGCAGCCATTGTCACCATGATGCTGGCGCACGCCAGCCCGAAACAGGCCGAGCTCGACATGATGAAAGGTGTTTCCCTGATTGCTACTCCGTTGGTGGCTACGATCGGCTTCCTATTCATGTCCACTGTGATTCGTGAAATTGGCATGGTGCAGACGGTCTCTGATTTTGTCTCGCCGGTGCTCTCGGTACAGCCCGTCCTGATTCTCTTTGCGGTAGCTTTCTTAACGGGCTTCATGACGCAGTCCTATGCTGCTTCGGTGGCGGTTTTGGTGCCTTTCTTACAGGTGACCCTGCAGACTGGTGCGGATCCCTTCGCTTCGGCTTTTGCTGCGGCTTCTGGATGCTCGCTCATTCAGTACTTCTTGACGGGCGGTCCGGTAGCTGCTTTGTCGACGGTGATTCCGGTAATCCCGGGCAGCGACTTGAAGGGAGCAAACGCTTTCCAGCGTCCATCGATTCTCTTTGGCTGCTTAGTGGCTTTCATCATTACGGCTTGCTTGGCTTTCCTTTAGTAACTTGCGCTGCAGTCCGACTTAGCCGGATTAGGGCAGAGGCGGGCTGCAGTTTGGAATTCTCTGGAGTTAATACAAGATGATTGATAAGAAAGTAGTAGTGGTGGCAACCGGCGGCACGATTGCCATGAAGTATGACAAAGAAAAACACGGGTTGGTGCCGGCTTGCTCGGGCAAGGACTTGGCCGATGCCGTGCCGGGTTTGGGCGATATAGCCCCCCTGGAATTCGTGCAGTTTTCCAATATCGCTTCTCCAGGCATGACTCCGCAAAATATGTGGGATCTGCACTGCAAGATTGAAGAACTCCTGGCGCGTGATGATGTCGCAGGCGTGGTAGTGACGCACGGCACGGATACTTTGGAAGAAACTTCATTTTTCCTTGACATCACGGCGAAAAGTCAAAAGCCTGTGGTTTGCACGGCGGCAATGCGCGGTGCAAGCGATATAAGCCCCGATGGTCCCTACAACATCTATTGTTCGGTCAAAACGGCGGCTTCACCTCAAGCCGTTGGTATGGGTGTCATGGTGTGCTTGGATGAAATACTGCAGGCTCCCGGCGAAGTTATGAAGACTCATTCGGCGAATCCTGCTACCTTCCAGTCGCCGTGGTGGGGCCCGATTGGTTATGTGGATATTGATCACATCGTTTGGCGCCGTATGGTGCTGGGCGTAAAACGTTTCCATCCGCAGGCGCTCACAGCTCGTGTGGATTTGATTAAGTGTATGACTGGCTCGACTCGCGATTATGTGGATTTTGCAGTGAATCAGGGCGTCAAGGGGATTGTGATTGAGGGTTTTGGCCGCGGCAATGTGCCGCCGGCCATGGTTCCAGGAATTGCTGATGCAATAAAAAAAGGCATTGCCGTGATTTTGACAACTCGTACTCCGGGAGGGCGTGTTCTCGATGTCTATGGCTATCCGGGTTCCGTTACCGATACTCGCAGTGTAGGTATTGCTGCTGCCGGTGAAATTTCAGCTGCTAAGGCTCGGTTGAAGCTGATGGTGGTCTTATCCGAACATCCGGAATACGCCACTCAGCGCGATAAGTTAGAAGAGATTTTTGATATCTAACGCTGGACGGTAGCGGCAACAGCTGAAAATAGGACGAAGTGAGTCATTCCTTCCTCTTTTTTCAACCAGAAAGCATGAGAGTTACTTATTTCTGTCATTGTCTAATGACAATTGGGGGTCGCATGTACGATCGTTTGTCTGCTCGATGCTTTATGCCATATCCCGAAGTGCCTGTTCCGCATGCCAAAGAAGGTCCATTAACTGGACTCACTTTTGCCGTGAAGGACATCTTCGATGTAGCTGGTTATCCAACCAGTGCGGGTAATCCCACGTTTCTCGCATTACAAGGTATCAAGCAAAAAACTGCGTCCTGTGTGGAAAAACTTCTGGCTGCTGGTGCAGAATTTCAAGGTAAAACCATCACCGATGAGCTGGCCTTTTCGATGCAGGGCGCAAATTTCCATTTTGGTGCTCCAATTAACGGCGGCGCACCGGATCGGTATACGGGAGGATCTTCGTCGGGCTCGGCCTCGGCAGTGTCTTGCGGGCTTGTAGACTTTGCGTTGGGGTCGGATACCGGTGGTTCAATCCGTTGTCCGGCCAGTCAATGCGGGGTCATCGGCCTTCGCCCTACCGTTGGGCGTGCCGCATTGGATCATTGCCAGCCGCTGAGCAAATCCTTTGACACAGTAGGCTTTTTTGCTCGCAGAATGGAGGTCTTTGAGAAGGTTGCAGCAGTGCTTTATGGGCAGGATGCCAATCCTGAAGACACTAAGCCTCGTTTGATTTTTGTCGATGATATTTGGACATTATTTGGCGATAAAGTCCAACAGGCGCTTAAGAAACCTTATGAGGCTGCGGTAGGTCTCTTTGGTAGCCCTGCATCAGGACAGTTCTCCCCGCAGGGCTTAGAGAGAACCTTCCTGGCGTTTCGTAAATTACAAACTGCCGAGGCCTGGGAGAGTGACGGGAGCTTTATTGAGACGTATCACCCAGTATTGGGGCCAGGGGTAAGAGAGCGTTTTATATTGGCTAAACAATGGCATGTGGAGGATTTATCGCCTGAACGGGAAATCCAAGCAGAATGCCGTGCTCATTTGACTGACTTGTTGAAAGACGATGGATTAGCAATTTTGCCGACAATGCCGGATGCGGGGATTCCTGTTGGTGCGAGTGAAACATTCGTGGAAAGATTCCGGCAGAAAGTGAGCATGTGCCTTTGTCATGGCGGTTTGTCGGGATTCCCATGGATTTCTTTGCCTCTGGGAACAATTAATGGGGCCCCTATTGGTATTTCTCTCGTAGGGCCAAAGGGAAGAGACCTGTGGTTGATTGCTCAGGCGGCGAAGTTGGTGTTCATATGTTAACTGACAATATAAAGATGATAAGAACTTGTTTAAAGTCTTTTTGATTTTTCGTAGAAGGTGAATTTTATTATTGACTTAATCATAATCGTTTGAAAGTGTTTTTGACCCTCGATAAATGAAGTGCTTGACAATTCACTTTATGGGATATTGCCTGTAATAATTCAGGATTAACAATATTTCTAAGCTACTGAAAGAGAGAAAGTACTCGCCTCTATAGAAGCGAGTACTTCAGTGCGCCAGCAATTAAAGGTTGAAATCACGTGCCAGGTGTTTTCTTAGTACTGCACGCAAAGCTTCGATTTTTTCGCCGTAGTTCGGATCAAGGTTTGAAGGTGTCCGATCGTTCACAAAGCGGCCGAGATTCTTCATGTCCTTGCCGACGGCAGCATCATCGTCAACGACTCGCATTGCAAACATCCAGGTTTCCCATTCCTGGGGATTTTTGTTGAGCGAATCGCCGCTCATGCCTTGCCCCATGCCGAGCCAGCCGGCGTTCATAATTGTGTAGAAGGTCTTGCCGGGAAGCAGACCGACGCGTCCCTTCGGACCGTCGTCATAAGAAAATCCCTTCGAAAACACTCGGAGCTTATAGCCTTTGGTGAACATCGGATCGGTGTCCTGCCAGTTGGGCTGAACAAAGATGATGTGATCGGCTTTCTTGACGAAAGCCTGCTCTGTGAGCACATCCGCAGGTGTTTTCCCAAATCCGTCTTTGGCGTGATAGAACTCTTCGCGAGTAGTAATGAGCGGATTGAATTTGTTGGCAATGAGGTCACGAAGTTCAACTTCAAAGCCTTTTTCTTCAAAGAACTTCATTGCGGTGACGCAAAGATCATAGGTGACCGATTCGTGACGAGGATCGTCAAGAATGAAAAGCGCACGTTTTTTGTCTTTAGCGTCCGTGAAGCCGCTCGGCTTCCAATCCGTTTGGCGATACTGAACCGGAACGACCGAAGCAGACGTAACGGCATCGACATTGTCGGGAAGCCTGTCGCCGCCCTTGGCAGCAAGCGTTTTTGTGCCTTCGAGCACGGCTCCGTCTTGAGTTTTTTGTGCCGCGGGAACAACGGAAGCAGAGGTAACTGCATCAGCAGCAAAAGCTGCGGGCACACAAAATCCTGCTGCAATCAAAACAGCAATCAGTTTGAAAGGAGATGACATGCTCATCCTCCCAGTACCCACATTGATTGGCGCTGGCGCTTATTCCGGATCATGGCCGGGCACTGCTAGGTAATCAACCAAGCGGGTGAATTCAATTGTCTCATGCCGCTCTCCGATTCGCATAGGATCTTTCCCGATGCCAGTCACTGCACCATTCTTACGGACGGTTTAAGGGGAGCGCTTTTTATCGAAGGTTTATGAGTAGGGCTAAAGGTTGTTCAGGTTGACATTCGGGAAAGTACCAGTCGATCCTAAAATGCCAGATATTCCTATCGTCGAATTGTTTCGTCATGAGCAGCCCCGAGACTTCAAGCCTCCCAAGATCATTTTTCCAAGCACTTCCGGACGGAGAAGTGCTGACCGCCTCTCATTGGGGGCTTTTCTACGCCAAAACCAAAGACGGCAGGCTTGTTGCTGTACGCCCGTTTGAGGGTGATCGTGCGCCGAGCCCAAACCTTTCGAGCTTAGTAGAGCACCCATATTCTTCCGCCCGCATTCAAACACCAATGGTGCGGCGGAGTTATTTGGAAAAGGGGTCAGCCTCTCGTGCCGGGCGCGGTGCGGATGAATACGTACCTGTTTCATGGGACAAGGCTTTAGATTTAGCGGCTGGCGAATTGCGGCGCATTTATGAGACTTACGGTCCTTCGGCCGTCTGGGGCCGCAGCTATGGATGGAAGTCAACCGGTTCGGTGAACAACGCCATTGCGCTGATGCAGCGGCTGCTCTCTCTTTTGGGCGGATGGGTTGAGACCGGCAACAGCTACTCCACCGCAGCAATTTCGACCATCCTTCCGTATGCCGTCGGCGGGAAACTCTTTAAGCCCACCGTTTGGCCGGTCATCAAGGAAAAGACCGAGCGCATTGTCTTTTGGGGATGCGATCCCCTGATTACCAACGATATCGACTGGGCAACGACGCTTCATCAGGGCATCGCTGAAATCCGCAAACTGAAGGACCATCCGCGTATCCGTACGATTGCGGTGAATCCGCTTCGGCCTAAAACGGCTGATGTTGTCGGCAGCCGCTGGATGCCGGTAAGGGCTGGGACAGATGCTGCGCTGATGCTCGGCATGATGTATGTCCTCATCACAGAAAATCGACTCGACCGCGCTTTCCTTGCGAACTGCGTGACGGGTTGGAATGAAATGGAGGCCTACATCCTTGGGACGGAAGACGGTGTGAAAAAGACACCGGAATGGGCTGAAATCGGCTGTGGAGTTCCTGCTCAGCAAATTCAATCGTTTGCTCGAGAGCTTTCCGAACACCGTTCCATGATCATGTTCGGCTGGGGGCCGCAGCGTGCCCGCTACGGGGAACAGCCGCCCTGGATGGCGGTTGCGCTCGCCTGTGCTCTCGGACAGATCGGTCTTCCCGGCGGCGGCATTGGGGTTTCATATCACTATGAAAGCGGCGGCTGGCCGGTTGGCAAAGGTCCCGTTCTGGGACAGATTCCTGCTCGTCCAAAGGCAGTTTGGCAGTCCGCCGTACCCTGGAAGGGCAGCCGTGCCGTTCCGGTGGCGCGTATGGCTGACGTACTTGCCTGCCCGGGCAAAGTGATTGATTGGAACGGCAGCCGCATTGAATATCCCGATATCCGCTTGGTCTTCTGGTCGGGCGGGAATCCCTTTGCGCATCATCCTGATACACGAGCACTCGAAGCGGCCTGGCGCCGTCCGGAAACGGTGATTGTCACGGATGCCTTCTGGAGCGCGACGGCACGTCATGCAGACATCGTTCTGCCTGCGGCGACGACCTTGGAGCGAAACGACATTTCGCCGATTGGAACGTCTACCAACGACGGCATCGTCTTCATGCGTCAGGTGATCAATCCCGTCGGAGAAGCACGAAGCGACTATAAGATTTATTCGGAACTCGCCAAACGCTTGGGACTGGGAGACGCTTTTACCGAGGGTCTGGATGAAGCGGGGTGGATTCAGAGGCTCTACGAAGAGGCCGCAGCCGCTGGGGCAGCGCAGAATGCGGAGCTGCCGGCTTTTGCTGATTTCGTGAAGAATGGTGTTCACCTCTACGCGCAGAATCCGGCAGAAACCCGCTTTACAGCGTTTGCGGACTTCAGAGCTGATCCTGAAGCGCACCCGCTGCGGACGGAGTCCGGCAAGATTGTGATCTATTCCAAACGCATTGAAGCGCTTCACTATGCGGATGCTCCGGCACATCCAACGTGGATTCCGCCTTTTGCAGCGGATCAGACCAGCGTGCATGGTCAGGACGCTCAGGCTCAGGAGGAACGCAAGGAAGGCTTAGGCGATTGGCTCGAACTGGTGAGTCCCAAGAGCGGCGCCCGACTGCACAGCCAGCTCAATCCTGTGACGAGCGCTCGCTCCAATATTGCCGGACGAGAGCCTTGTGAGATGAATTCGGTTGATGCAGCCAAGCGCGGCATTGCCAACGGGGATGTGGTGAAAGTCTCGAGCCTGCGAGGGGCTATTCTCGCCGGCGCCGTCGTCACCGACGGCGTTCGGGCAGGGACGATCGTTGTGCGTCACGGCGGTTGGTTTGATCCCCAAGAGTCTTCAGACGGAGCAATTGATGCCAACGGCTGCGCCAATGTGCTCACGCCTGACGATCCGGCGAGCGCTCTCTCAAACGGCAACATTGCCTCAACTGCGCTGGTGCAGGTGGAGAAATGGCGGGGGGAGCTATTAGAGGTGCGGGCGTTTAACGCTCCGCACCTCGGTAAATAACTCGACATTGCTTTAAAACTTTGGAGTCGGACGAACTCTGCGGAGCTTGTCCGACTCATGTATCGGTACGGAAGTTGGGCGGATCTGCTGGGTGCAGCGCCGTCAGCAAGGTTTGCAGACTGTTTCGCCAATCAGCGCTGCGGCCGTATCTTCTACAGACTGCACTTCGATGATGCGCTCGGCGATTTTCTCAAAAATGGGAGACCGTTCTTCGTAAAGTGCCTCTACGCCGCGAGCTTGAGAGAGCGGCCGCTGATAGGTGGAGAGGTGGTCGAGCGGCCTCTGGAGCCAGTAGAACGTGCCGTTGAGCGCGAGCCGCATACGGTTTTCGGGGCGCAGGCAGGCGCCTCCACCCGTTGAAATGACGAGGCCGTGGCGTCCGGAGAGCTCTTTGATAATCTCGCTTTCAAAATCGCGGAAATACTCTTCACCGTCCTCGCGATAAATCCGTTCGGAGGATTTGCCGACTCGACGCTCCACGAGGGCGTCCAGATCGATGAAGGGACGCAGAAGCCTTGCCGCAACGCATTTGCCGATAGTGGTTTTTCCGCAGCCCGGCATACCAATCAGGACAATATTGGAGGCTTCGCGGCGAATGTCGCACAGGATCGAGCGCGTCGCACAAAGCGGCAGCGTCCGACCGGCAAAGAGTTCCATCGCCTCGCGTGCGACAACGACGCGCAGTCCCAAAGTGGTGCGGGCTTCAAGGCCGCGCTGCTGCGCTTCCCAGATGAGCCGCGGGCGCACAGGTTCATCAACGGAGTCCAGTACCGCTTTGAGTTTCGGGAAGCATTGGAAAACTTCTGCCGATTCAATCGGCATTTGATCGGTGTTGGGGGCTCGGCCGAGGTTGGTGGCGTTAAAGAGCAGGCTGAAGCCCTCTGCGCCTTCGATACGCTTTGCGGCATCGGCTGAGAGCGGATGATCAATACGGATGACTTTAGCCTGCGGGGCGCCTAGAGCAGTTAGCAGCCGGGCGAGGCCCGCGGCAAGCGGCTCCAGAGCCTCTTCAGTCAAAAAGAGCGCACGGGTTTGGCAGATGGTCAGCCCCATAGCGGGGAGCATCTTGAGCAGTCCCGTACCGATCGTAAAGTCTCCGGTAATAGTGCCGTCGGTTTCGCGAATAAGAATGTTCGAGCAGTTGGTTGCACGTGCAGCAGGCAGCAAATGGTCGCATAAACGAGCTGCCTCAGCCATGAACTTTGGATCCAGTCCAATCCCGTCCCAGCGCCCGTCACGAATGAAGCGAAGCGCATCAGTCTCACTAAGGTGCAGAGGCTCAGCATTTGTCAAGCCAAATTTTGCAAGAAGCTCCGCACCGCAGGGGGCTGCGGGCGACTTGGAATGATCGGCAAACCATATCCAGCGAGGATCATCGGCGAAAGTACCTTTAAGCAGATCGCCGGTTAATTCTGTGAACGGAAGGTCGACTGTTGATCCGTCAGGCTCCTCGATGACCGCAAGTCGGTTGGATTCGCCTTTGCCCTTGCGGCGCCATGCCTTGCAGCTGCACGGAAGAGGCGTACGCGACGACATGCCCGCTGTCGTTGGAGCAGCAGAATCGTTCAGGCTGCGGGTTTCATGCGCCTCAGCAGCAGAGAAAGATGAACGATTGGTGTCGTTCTGAGCCATTTTTGGGGAAGTCAGTGCTTCAAAAGGAAGGAATGGAATAGGAAGTCTAATCATCCGGCGATTGTTTGGCGGGGACGAGTTGGTTCCTTTTATTACTTATCAATCAAGAGAGGCTGGTAACCAGCATGCTCGCGTTATGTTGCTTCATGTAGGTAGTTGATGAAGAACTCATGTAAGCACAGGCAAGATTTCAATCAAGTCCCTATGCCTATTTGACAGATTTTGAAATAATCATTGGTAAAGATTTTGATAAAAGATATGGCTATTTCCTTAGCGAATAAATTCTATTGAAAACCTTACGTAATGATTTCTTCAGGAATATCAAGTTCGTTGCTCAAACTTGTTGGCATTGTAGTTTTCTTTCTTGTTTTTAAAGGTGTGTCCCTAACAAATGCAGCTGAACTTCGCATTGGTGTTACCTACCTGAGTGCTCCTAATCCGTCGTTGTCCATTATTCAAAAAACAACAGACTATCTCAACACTCATCTTGTCGACGGCGTGAGACTTCAGTTTTATGAGATTCGGAAGTTGGAAGAGGCTATTCGGAAACACGAGGTTGATCTGGTTCTTTCTGGAGCAGGCTTTTACCGCCGTCTGCATGATCACGGTCTCCGCATTCTTGCAACGCTTGTGACTGATCGAGGGCCAGACCCCGATCACAGCAACGGATCAGCGATGATTGTTCTAGCTTCGCGGAGTGATCTCAAAACATTGGAGGACTTGCGCGGTAAGACGTTGGCGGCAACAGTTGCAAATGGATTTCAGGGATATCAAATAGGTATGGGAGAGATTGCAAAGATTGAATCGCATCCATTTAAATTTTTTGGACGTACTCTCTTTGTTGGCGAGTCGTCAGGTCTTGATATGCGTCAGGTTGTTGATGCTGTCTTGGATGGACGTGCTGATGTGGGTTTCGTCAAGACCTGCTATATCGAGGACATCTTGACGGCAGGTACGCTGCCGCAGAAGCTTCGAATTCTCAATGCCAGACTAGGGCTCCCTCTGTCATGCTTGTCTTCAACGGAGCTATATCCAAATTGGTCGATTTCGTCTATGTCGACACTTTCGCATGAATTACGCAGGGAAATTACAGCACTTCTTTTGCAAATGCCGGAAGAGCAGGGTGGTACATACTGGACAGTGGCTGGAGATTATCGGTCAGTGGATGAACTTTATCGGAGGCTGAAGCTCGGTCCCTATGAACATTTGAATGATTGGACTCTGCTTCGGATTTGGCGCGAATTCTCTTGGCCGATTGTACTGTTGATCGGTGCCTTAGTGGGGTTAGTTCTGCATGTTATGCGTTCTGATGCGCTGATTGAGCGTCGCACAAAAGAATTGAATGAGATGTTTGCGGAAAAGGAGCAATTAGCGGAGAAGAACAAGGCATTTGAAGATGCAATGGATCGAATGCAGCGGGTGGGCATAATTGGGCAACTTTCTACACTTTTTGCACATGAACTCTCGCAGCCTCTGAACAACGTTGCTTGTTATGCTCACGGTCTCATGAAAGTGTTCACTAATGTGAATGGGGGTGTAACTATTGACAATGTTAAAGGAGTGATTGAGACACCATTGAAGACCATTTCATATGAGGCGGAACGTGCAGCTCAAATCGTCGAAAAAGTTCGCCATTTTGCAAAACCGCAAGCGAGTGAACGTGTGCATTCTTCTTTCGTGAGGGTTGTCGCTGATGCAGTAGAGGAATTTAAGGGTGCTAAAGCCATTGAAATAACAATAACAGATGAATCTCAAGGTGTTATGGTTCAGATCGATCCAATGGCAATTAGATTGGCAATCCTCAACTTGATTAGGAATGCACAACAAGCAGTTGAAACGGCAAACAGACTCCCAGTCGTGACGATTCAAGTTGGGCAGATTAAGAAAGGGAATCACAATTTTGTGTTTGCTCGTATTCGAGACAATGGTCCGCGTATTGACGATGAGACCTTTGCACAAATGCAGACTCCGCTGTTCACAACCAAGCGGGAAGGTTTAGGGCTGGGGCTGCCGCTCGTTCATAGCATTGCTGAACGTTATGGCGGCTGGCTTAAGATTCGTCGTTGGGGTGATGACGGGGTTGGAGGATTAGAAGCGGAATTTGTAATCACATGCGAGCCTGAAGAGAGAGATTATGTTGAAACCGGAACATCAACCACTGATTAGAGTTATTGACGATGAAGAAGGTGTTCGCACGGCTTTGTCTTTCATGCTGACGAGCGAAGGATTCCGAGTCAAAACTTACGAGAGTGCTCAGACTTTTCTGGTTGACGATACTCCGTCAGAACCAGGGTGCATCATTGCCGATGTTCGTATGCCGGGTATGAGCGGGATTGAACTTTTTGATGAACTTCGTGCACGTTCATATCCTGTTCCTTTGCTTTTCCTTTCCGGCCATGGTGATATTGATATGGCAGTGAGTGCAGTGCTTCACGGAGCAGTCGATTTTGTGACGAAGCCCGTAGTCCCCAAACGTCTTCTGTCTGCCGTCGCCAATGCACTTGATAAGGACCGTCATGCTCGAGCTGGATGGGGTGTTCCGACTAACGCCTCAGCACGATGGAATATTCTCACCGATCGTGAGCAGGAAATTGTCAATCTGATCATTGCAGGACGGATCAATAGGGAAGTCGCTGATGATTTACATATCTCAGTTCGAACGGTAGAGGGACACCGGGCCACAGCCTTCAAAAAGCTTGGAGTTAAAACGCCGGAAGAGGCTGCAAATTTAAAAAAACAAGCGGAGGGCGAACTTTCCCCTATTAGTCCTAGTTCTTTGAGCTAACGCGAACTACGCGCGTAGTGCTATTTCGTATTTTTTATTCGGGTGCTCCGGATGGTCGTTTCGGCCTGCGGTTGACCGCACTTGGAGACAAAAACGAAAGGAGAACAATGATGACTGATTTTTCTCGCCGCTCACTTTTGAAATCCGCCGTTGCCGGTGCAGTCGGTGCAATGACCTTTCCTGCGGTAGCTTCTGCCGCAGAAACGAAGTTTGACAAAGAAGCGGATGTAATTGTCCTCGGGTTCGGGGGTGCTGGCGCTGCAACGGCAATTACGGCTGCCGACAACGGTGCGAGTGTCATTATTATCGAGCGTCAGCCTCAGGCAACGCTTCGTTCAAACACTCGCATGTCGGGCGGTATTTTTCATTGCCCGGATAAAACTGGGGATCGTAAAGCATTGAAAGAATATGCTAAAGCGATGTTCTCCGGAGAAAATATTCCCGGTAAACTCGAAGGGGAACAGCCAGAGGTTTCAGACGGGCTTGCACAGGCTTGGGCTGACTATACGCCGAATCTTCTCGACTGGATGAAATCACTCGATCCGAAATTCCAAGCGTTTGCAACGCCTGGTTTTAAGGGCGCAGCATTCCCGAATTTCCCCGGTGCAAAGGATTGCGGCTATCAGGTCTATCGCGCTTCCTATCCGGATCGAGTGAATTCTGCTAAATCAACCTATAACTTCCCGAAGGAACAGTGCATGCAGGGTGAGGCATTCTGGAAGTGTCTCGAAACCGGTGTATTCAATAGAAAGGACAAAATTGCTGTTGATTATGAAACCCGCGGCCGTACGCTGGTCAAGAACGATAAAGGTGAAGTTATCGGCCTCATCGCCGAGAAAGATGGTAAGAAGGTAGCCTATAAAGCTCGTAAGGCTGTAGTTCTCTGTACCGGCGGCTATGAATATTCCAAGACGATGCGTCAGGCTTTCCTTGAAGGGCCTGGGGTTGAAGGATGGGCATTCTACGGCACGCTTTATAACGAAGGTGACGGCATTCGCATGGGGCTTGACGCAGGTGCAGGAATGATGAAGGCAGGCAAAGCCGCTTCACGCATCATTATGCCTGCCCCAATTCGTCACAACGGACTTCGTATCGGCATGATTACTCCGGTCGTCGGTTCTGGCCACGCAATTGTCGTGAATCAGCAAGGTAAACGCTATGCTGCTGAACATAAGGTGACGAAGGATCCGAGCCGTTACTTCTTCTATAAAGAGGCGGTGAGGTTCAATATCGATACGCTTGATTATGCAAATTCGCCATCATGGTTCATCTTTGACGAAACGCTTCGCAAAGCAAAACCCTTGGTCGGTACCGGTATTTCTACGCCGGGCTACGACTTCATAGATTGGGGAGCTAGTGACAATAGTGATGCCGTAAAGAAAGGGTGGATTCTCAAGGCTGACTCAATTGAAGAGCTCGGCAAGAAGATTCTTGAACAGAAGGATAATGGTGGCAAGATGGATCCGAAGGTCCTAGCTGAGACAGTCGCACGCTACAACGAATTCTGTAAGGAAGGAGAAGACAAGGACTTCGGTCGTCTCAAGAGTACGCTGCAGCCTGTGGCTGAAGGTCCGTTCTATGCTGTTCCGCTTGTTGCTGGCGGTCCGAATACCAAGGGCGGTCTTGCTGCCAACGCTAAGCGCGAAGTACTGGATTGGGATCTGAAGCCGATTCCGGGGCTCTACGCCGTTGGTGAAATTGCTTCAGCACTGAAGTTTGTTTATCAGGGCGGCGGCAACCTCACGGAGACGTTGGTCTTCGGCCAGGTTTGCGGCAAGATCGTTGCAACACTGCCAAATCGTGCATAAACGAAAATAGAACCGATTGAAATCGGTCATGTTGGGGGGAGAGAGCGAAATCGTTCCCTCCCCCTTCGAACAGAAGGGGACCCTTTATGAAGTTCTTTCAAAGATTGACCGCCGCAATCTGCATTGGTCTGATGGGAGCGTCCGTCTCAGTAAATGCTGCTGAAGGCAAATTTCTAGCCGACCGGCACGTTGCGAAAGGGCTGCCTTGTACATCATGTCATGTGAAGGACGGCAGCGCGGAACTCAAAATTGACGATCAAAAGCACGAAGCCTGTGTTGGGTGTCATGGATGGTATGACGCTGTCTCCAAAAGGACCCAACCGAAGAATCCTGAAGAAGTGAATCCGCATAGTCAGCACGATGGGAACTTACCGTGTACCGAATGTCACAAGGGGCACAAACCCGGAGTGAACTACTGTGGAGAATGCCATATGTATACATTCAAAGTTCCCTAGAAGGGGGAAATCACAAGCTCATCATTGCAATGGTTAACAACTGTTTGTTATGTGAGGCTGCTTTTCAATTACTCGAAACCCCGCTTAATGCGGGGTTTTTGCTGTGTGCTTGCCAAACGAACAAAGTCGTCGGCAGTTTTCAAAATTCTGGGATTAAAAGCTGCCGTTACTTATCAAAATGAAGCTTGCTTCGAAGCAGGGCAATGTCTGGCAAGGTTTGATTGGTCAGTTTGGATTGTTAGCGGCAGTGTGACAGGCTGTATTCTTTTCGACCCATGACGAAAAGCAAAGTGACTGCGTGAAACGGGAGAGCGGCATGCTCTGCGCCGAGCGGAATAATGTTTAGACACTAACAAAACATGTTGGAGGTTCTAATGGCTGAGTTCATGTACGCCGACCGCATCCCCGCTGAAATTCTCGCTTGGGGAAATGAGCTTGCGCAGATACGGCGCGACATTCATCAGCATCCCGAACTTGGGTTCGACACTTCCCGCACCTGCGGCGTCATCGCCACAAAACTGAGCGAATGGGGTGTTGAATTTGATGACAAGCTCGTCGAAGGCGGTGTAATCGCCGTCGTGAACGGGAATGCACCCGGCCCGACGGTGGCGCTTCGCGCAGATATGGATGCGCTTGCCATGCCCGACGAATCTGAAAATGCCTGGAGAAGTGAGACTTCACAGCGTTGTCATGCCTGCGGCCATGACGGACATGTGACTTGGCTCTTGGGAGCGGTACGCGCACTTCATGCGCATCCGAATTTTCCCGGCCGAGTTCTGGCTGTCTTTCAGCCGGCCGAAGAAATCGGCCGAGGCGCCAGAAGCGTTGTTGCCGCCGGCGTGCTGGAAAAATATAAGCCTCTCGAAATTTACGGCGCTCACGCTTCGCCGGTCTTCCCGAAAGGACAGATCGGTATTCAGGCTGGCCCTGTTCAGGCTTCCTGTGACTTTTTCTACATCACGCTCAAAGGGCGCGGCGCGCACGCTGCGAGGCCGCATACGACGCTCGATCCCATCCCGACGGCTGCGCTTCTTTCTGAATCACTCCAGACGATCGTTTCGCGCAAAGTGAACCCGATCGAACCCGCAGTGCTTTCAATCTGTGCCGTGCAGGCGGGGAATCTCCGGGCGCCGAATGTCATTCCGAATGAGCTGCAGCTTTCCGGCACGATCCGTACTTTCAATCCGGAAGTGCGGGCGCTTATTGAAACCGAAATGCGCCGCATGACCGAACACATCGCACTTGCGCAGGGCCTCGGGCATGAGGTGAGGATCGATCATCTCACGCCGCCGCTCATCAATTCGCCTGTTTGTGCCGATGCGGCCAAGCGCGTCGCTCAGCGTCTGTTCGGACCGGGATGCCCTCAGCCCGTGCCGATGTCGATGGCTGGTGAAGACTTCGCCGAATACGCCAATCGAATTCCCGGCATTCAGACTTATATCGGCATGGCCGATGAAACCCATCAGGCAGCCATTCACAACCCGAAGTTCGACTTCAATGACGAGATTCTGCCGTTGGCCGTCTGCTTCCTCTCAGAAATTGCCCGCAGCCGACTCACCGAGCTGACGCACTGATGCCCGTGAACGTGTTTCACTTCTGACCTCAATTTAATAAGCAATATGTCACGTACTTTTTTTGCGCTGAGCTGTCTGGCCGCCTCTGCTGCCGCCGGTACGCTCGCATTTTCTGCGCCCGCAGCCGCCCGCACTGTCACGGTTGCTGTCTCGGCTTCGTTCACGTCGCTTGATCCTTACGATGCGCCCGACATTTTGACGCGCCTCGCTTCGAAATCGTTCTATGAAGGTCTCTTTACCTTCAATTCCAAGATGGAGCCTGTGCCGGAACTTGCTGAAGGCTATGAAACTTCACCCGATGCGAAGGTCTGGACGGTTACCTTGAAAAAGGGCGTCAAGTTCCATGACGGATCCGAGTTCACGGCCGACGCCGTCAAGGCCAACTTTGACCGGCTGCTTAATCCCGACAATAAGCTCTCGCGCTACAACGTCTACAAATTCATCGAAAAGGTCGAGGTGCTCGATCCGTACAAGGTGCGCTTTACGCTGCAGGCTCCGCTCGCGACTTTCGTTCGCCGTCTAGCGATGACGAACCCGCAGATGATCTGTCCAAGTCTCCTCAAGGATGCGCATGGCCTTGAGGGCAAGAAAGTCACGGCCTTTAATGCCTGCGGCACGGGGCCCTATACGCTGGTTTCCTTTAATCCCGCAGAAGAGCTTGTCGTCAAGAAGAACCCCAATTACCGAGATCCGTCGCTGCCGAAGCTCGACGGCATCGTTTGGAAGCCGGTGGTGGAAAACAGCACTCGTGCGGCGATGCTGCATACGGGTGAAGCGCAGTTCGTCTTCCCCATGCCTAATGAACAGATCGCTCAGTTTAAGGGGGATCCGAAGTTCCGTATTGAAGAGGTGCCTTCCATCATGCAGCGCTATCTCTCGATCAATACGACCGTTAAACCTTTCGATGACGTTCGCGTGCGTCAGGCGATCAACTATGCCATCAACAAGGAGGCGCTCTGCAAAGTGGCCTTTGCAGGCTACGCCGTACCTTCCGCGACGATCTATCCGGCAGAGATTCCCGGCGCACTGAAGCTCGGCCCCTGGCCCTATGATCCGAAGAAGGCTCGCGAACTGCTTAAGGAAGCAGGATATCCGAACGGCTTCACGACTGAAATTTGGTCTGGATACTCCAACAGTACTTCGGCGAAAGTCGTTCAGTTCCTGCAGCAGCAGCTTGCGCAGGTCGGCATCAAGACGACAACACGTATGCTTGAGCCGGGCGTTCGCGCGCAGATCGTATATGGCGTTAAGGATCCGAAGGAAGCAAAATCCCGCCTTTATTACATTGGCTGGGCCGACGGATCAATGGATCCGGATTGGGTGCTTCGCCCGCTGCTCGATTCGCGGCAGGCGCCTCCGAAATTTATGAATACGTCCTACTACAGCAACCCGAAGTTCGACGCGCTGCTCGATGAAGCCATCAGCACTACGGATGAAGCCAAGCGTACGGCGCTTTATCAGCAGGCCCAGAAAATGGTTTGGAACGATGCGCCCTGGGCCTATCTCGTTTATGAGGTCGGCACTGCCGGTGCGGATGCACGGCTGAAGAATTTCCACCTTCGCGCCGATACGGGGATCGACTTCCGTGAGGCCTATTGGGATGAATCGGAAAGCGGCAAATAAGGCGTTCTGATCAAACCTTTGAAGAGCGGTGATTCTCTCTGGGAATCACCGCCTTTTTTGAATGTTTTCGGAGCATATACGACAAAACCCCAATCACTATCTTCAAGTTTGCTGAGCATAATGCCTCCCAACGAATACATGTGACTTTGTTCTGATTGAGTAATGCATTGCCGCAGCTTGATGCTGCAGCAATCGTCGGACTCTTTCAAGAACAAGGCGCGAAATGAGGAGGAGATGGTGATGAAATTCACTCAGTCGATTTTTGCAGCTGCATTTGCCTTTGCCGCTGCGGCAGCTTTTGCCGCCCCGGTCACTATGCAGGGCGTGGGCGTCGGCAAGCACGGCGATATTCAGGTGGCCGTGACGTTTGACAACGGCAAAATTCAGAAAATCGACATTCTGAAGAATGCCGAAAATCCGGTGCTTGCTAAAAAGGTCTTCACCGATTTGAAGGATCAGATCGTTGCTGCCAACTCAGTGCAGCTCGACGGCATTTCCGGAGCAACCTTCACGTCGAAGGGTTTATTCGCTGCTGTTGAAGATGCGGCTAAGAAAGCGGGTGTCACACTCGGTCAGGCCGATAAAAAGGCTCTCAAAGCTGCGGTCAAGGATCTGCCGAAGAATGCTTCCTATGACGTCGTAGTGATTGGTGCGGGCGGCGCAGGGTTCTCTGCTGCCATTGAAGCCAAGAACGCCGGCGCCACTGTAGTGCTCCTCGAAAAGATGCCGCAGGTGGGCGGCAACTCGCTCATTTCCGGCGCGGAAATGAATGTTGCCAAAAACTGGGTCCAGCCTAAGCTCGGCATTACAGACGACTCTCCCGAACTGCATGCTAAGGACACGTATCTAGGCGGCGACAAGAAGGGCGACATGAATGTCATCAACGTAATGACCCACAACGCCTTGGCCGGTGCAGAATGGTGCCGTGACTATCTGGGCATTCGCTTTGAACCGGACAATCTCTTCTTCTTCGGCGGTCACAGCCGCAAGCGCGCGCTGATTCCGGTCGGGCACACCGGCACAGAATTCATCACGAAGTTCCAGGCGAAGGCCGATGAACTCGGGATTCCTGTCATTACCAATATGAAGGCCGAGGAGCTCATCAAAGATAAGAGCGGCCGCGTTGTAGGCGTCAAGGCGACGATGAACGGCGCCGAATACACGTTCAACGCCAAGGGCGGCGTGGTGCTCGCTACGGGCGGCTTTGGCGCGAACCCCGCGATGGTGAAGAAGTACAACCCGAAGATTGACGAACGCTTTAAGACCACGGACGCTCCGGGCACCACGGGCGAGGCCCTCTATATGGCTCAGCGTGCGGGCGCAGAACTCGTCAACATGCAGTACATCCAGACCTATCCGATCTGTGACCCAATCTCGGGCGTGATTGAACTGATCGCGGATGCCCGCTTTGACGGCGCCATCATGCTTAACCAGGAAGGCAAGCGCTTCGTTGAAGAGCTCGGCCGCCGAGATGTGCTCTCCGAAGCCATTCTCGATCAAACGGGCGGCTACTGCTGGGTGCTTTGGAACGATAAGATCGGCGCAGTATCGAATACCGTCAAAGAACACCCGACGGAATACGATGCCTTCACCAAGCAGGGCATCATGACGACCTGCCCGGATCTGAAGTGCATTGCCGACTTCACGAAGATCCCCTACGACAGTCTGAAGGGCACGGTTGACCGCGTCACTTCGATGGCCGGCAAGGGCAATGACAAAGACTTCCATCATCGTGCGGGTCTCGTCGACATGAGTCAAGGTCAGTACTACGTCATCAAGGCGGTGCCGAGCGTGCACCACACGATGGGCGGCGTGCGCATCAATGAAAAAGCGCAGGCGCTGACGGCTGACGGCAAGGTGATCCCGGGGCTCTGGGCTGCGGGTGAAGTGACGGGCGTCACGCACGGCACAAACCGTCTGGGCGGCAATGCCTACACGGACATCATCGTTTTCGGTCGAATCGCCGGCAAGGCTGCAGCTGAAGCTGCGAAGTAAGTCTCTAAAGCCATAGACTTTCTTTTGAGCCGGTTGGGCGCATTCCGCAATAGGGATGCGCCCATCTTTTTTTGAGTGCTTCCGAACGGGATCGGCGGTGAGCCCCAAGCGTTCGACGCCAGCCGATCGGGTTTGATGCTGCTTTGGGGGGCATAATTCAGCTTCCATATCTTTTCTTTGCGATTTCGTCTAGAGGCGGAAATCATGTCTCTTCTCACAGAACTTGAAGCTCACGCACCTGAGTACATTGAGTGGCGCCATACCTTCCATGAACACCCTGAGCTCGGGCTTGAAACACCGTGGACGGCAGATCTGGTCGCCGCGAAATTGAGGAGCTTCGGGATTGAGGTGACTCAAGGCGTCGGCGGCCATGGGGTCGTGGGCGTTTTAGAGGGCTCGCTCGGGCCGGGACGCACTGTGGGCCTGCGCTCAGACATGGATGCGCTTTCGATCACGGAAACAGGCGAATGCCCGTGGAAATCTCGTAAGCCGGGCCTTATGCACGCCTGCGGTCACGACGGACACATGACGATGCTTCTTGCTGCCGCACAGTACCTTGCTGCGCACCGTGATTTCAAAGGGAAGGTGGTCTTCATCTTTCAGCCTGGCGAAGAAGGTGCGGGCGGGGCTTTGGCGATGATCAAGGACGGTCTTTTTGAGCGCTTCCCCGTCGACGAGCTCTATGGTTTTCATAATTGGACAGATGTTCCCGTGGGAGAAGTGCGCTGCAGAAAAGGCGCAACGATGGCGGGTCAGGATTTTTTTGCGATTCGAGTGAAGGGCAAAGGCGCACATGCTTCCGCCCCGCAGCTCTCCGCTGACGCCGCGTTGGCCGCAGCCATGATCACGACGGCGCTGCAGCAGATTGTCTCGCGCAACATCGCTCCCCTGGATTCAGCCGTTGTGTCGGTGACGAAAATCCACACCGGAAGTGCCTTCAATATCATCCCGGAAACTGCAGAGGTCGGCGGCTGCACACGGTTTTTCTCCGACGAGACAGGCGCACTGATTCGTGAGCGGATTGAAGCCGTGACGAAGGCGACGGCGGAATCGGTCGGCTGCCGAGCCGAGGTTGAATTCACGCCGGTAGCGGCTGTGCTCAACAGCAATGCACGTCTGGCCGAAGAACTTCTCGCGGCCGCACGTGAAGTGGTGGGCGACGAGAAAGCTTCCTTTGCCGATATTCCGCAGATGGCGAGCGAAGACTTTTCCTACCTCGCCCGTGAGGTGCCGGGAGCTTACGGTTTTCTCGGCGGTCAGGCTCCATACGGCGCTTCAAACCTGCACAATCCGCAGTTTGACTTTGATGATCGGGTGCTCTCAACCGGCGCGGCGCTCTGGGTAACGATTGCGCGCCGCCGGCTAGCTGCGTCCTAATCCGGCAGCCGCTTCAAAAGTGTTCATTGCAGCGTACCAGCGCTTTATCACCGGAAGAGTGAAGCGCTGGGACGCAAATGTCTCCGCTTCATTGTGCGTGCAGAGTTCCGTCATTGTTTATTGTTTCGTCAGTGCGCTTTGGCAGCCAAGCTCAGGGCAGCGTCCTGGTCGTGCATAAACAATTGGGTCTGAAGAACCGCAAACGACCGGAATTTTGAAAAAGAAAACCGGTTCGGTGCATAACGCACGAACCGGTTCATGGCTTCATTTCTCTGGCGTTTAGAAGGCGAACCTTTGAAACATCAGCTCGCCCTCTGGAACGTTTGAGATGGGCTCAAGTCGTCGGGGCTTAGGGAGCCGGACGGAACTCCATCTGGGAAACAGCAGCGCCGCCGTTCTTATAGACCCGACGCATTGCGAGTGCAGTGCCGATCGATACGAGAGCGAGGAAGACAATGTAGGCCGAGAGCCCCATTGCACCGAGCGTGTCCGGATGCGTCTTGGCATAGGCATGGAGCGCAAAGGAGAGCTGCGGGGTGAAAGCGCCCGAGAGCGCATAGGCGATGTTGTAGGCAAATGAGATGCCCGAGAAGCGGATGCGGGCCGGGAAGACGTCGCACATGAAAATCGGGCAGAAGTTCATGATGCCCGCGAAGAAGCACGTGGCAAAGTAGGCGAGAACGACTTCAGAGACAACCGGAGCGGCCGTATAGAGAAGCGAGAAGAACGCCACACTTGAAACCGCGAAGCCCGCGGAGAAGAGGATGCAGAGGGTCGACGGATTGTGCTTATCCGCGAGTCGGCCGGTCAGCCAGCAAGAACTCACGATGCAGACCAGGCCGCCCATCTGGAAGTAGGTCGTCTCAAAGGGCGAGAAGCCAAGGACGCCGCCCACAAAACCCGGCATCAGCAGGATGAACACCACAATGCAGCCCGTGAGCACCCAGGTGATGAACATGGAGATCCAGATGCCGAAGCGCGAGGTCTTGACAACTTCTTCGAGCGGGAACTTGGCAAGCGCCTTGCTTTCGCGCATCTTCTTGAAGACCGGCGTTTCCTGAAGGAAGCGGCGCAGATAAATCGAGATCAGACCGAAGACGCCGCCGATCACGAACGGAACGCGCCAGGCCCAGTCGGAAAGTTCCGCCGGCGTGTAGATGAAGTTCATCAGGAGCGCAACGAAGGAACCGAGCAGAATGCCGCCGGTGACGCAGCCCGTGAGAAAGCCGACAAAGGCGTTCTTGTGGCCGGCTGGTGCGTGTTCATGAATGAAGACCCAAGCGCCCGGCAGTTCGCCGCCGATCGCGATGCCCTGGCAAATTCGAACGAGAATCAAAAAGAGCGGAGCAGCATAACCGATCGTTTCGTACGTAGGAATTACCGCGAGCGAGAAGGTCGGGATGACCATCAGCGCAATCGAGAGCATGAACATGTTCTTTCGGCCGAACTTGTCGCCGAAGTGAGCCATCACGACGCCGCCGAGCGGGCGGGCGAGATAACCGGCGGCAAAAGTGCCGTAAGTGTTCAGCATGGCCCAGAACTCACCGATCCCTGCGGGGAAGAAGTGCTGGGAAATAATCTTTGCGAAGAAGAACACGATGATGAAGTCGTAAAACTCCAAGATCCCGCCGAGCGATGAGAGCCCGAGTGTTTTGAGTTCGCCTCGGGACAGACCCGATGCGGAACATTGCTGCTTTTCCATTTTCCTTATTCCATGAATAGTTCGAAGTTGCAGTCCCTAGATCAAATTAGGGACAACCCGCACCAAAAGGTGACGTCTCTGATCTTAGTCAGGGCTGGCAAAGACGGAATACCCCTTTTGGCAGAGGTCTAAATCCGTATACAATGAAAATTAAGTGTCTTCGCTCAGGGGTTTAAACGGATCGGCAAATCACCTAAGTTAAATGGCGTAGCTTGGTTTAATCTTATTTGAACGAAGCTTGACAAAAGCGCAGACGTCTTGGATAAAACGCCTAATTGCGTTGTTAACGATATGATTTTCAATAAAAATCGATTATCGATAAATGCAAATTTGCAAGGACGGACCGGCATAAATCTCACAGGGCCCGATGGTCGGCGAGAAGCTTCGGGCTGATGAGGGGGCGCGAGCTTAGACGAGGGAGTGTCCATCCACAGTCCTTGGCTCGTGTTTTTTCGCAGTTTGCGGCATTTTGCCGGATGCATATTCGTAAGATCGGGTTAACCCGCTTTGCTTAACTTTGATGCACAATACGGTCTCGAAAAAAGACCCCCAGGAATCCACTCTCATCATGGAACGCACGCAACTCGCAGAACTGCTTGCCAAGGCTGAAAAAGCGGAGCCCTCCGAACTCACTGACCAAGAGATCGTCGCGCTGCTTGGGCTCACAGACCCGGAAGACTGCCGAATGCTTAAGGACGCAGCCTTTCGCCGCACGACCGCGCTGATGGGCCCGTACGTTTACTACCGCGGCCTGATTGAGCTCTCAAACATCTGCACGGCCAATTGCCGCTACTGCGGCATTCGCAAGGCCAACCACGACGTCAAGCGCTACACAATGACCAAAGAGGAAATTGTGGAAGCTGCGGTCTGGGCTGCTGACAACGGATACGGCTCCGTCTGTCTGCAGGCGGGTGAGCGCCGCGACGAAAAGTTCATTGAATTCATCTGCGAGTGCCTGCGGGAAATTCATCTTAGGACCAAGCGTCCGATGCTGCCCAAGGGTGTCGGCGTGACGCTTTCCCTGGGAGATCAGCGGGAAGAAACCTATCGCCGCTGGGCAAAGGCCTGCGGGAATCCGGAGTCGATCCGCTACCTGGCGCGCTTCGAAACTTCGAATCCGGAGCTTTTCAATCTGCTGCACTCAACCCCCGGCACCAACGAAAAGAATCTCGAGCACCGTTTCGAATGTCTGCGCAGTCTGCGCCGTGCGGGGTACCAGCTCGGCACGGGCGTGATGATCGGCATTCCGGGTCAGACGCTCGAAGACCTCTGCCGCGACATTCGTACGTTCCAGCAGCTTGACGTGGACATGATCGGCATGGGACCGTACCTGAAGTGCGAAGGAAATGACCTCGAGTCTCTCGGGCAGATGGAGCCGAAGGCGCTTTTGCAGCTTGCGCTCAATATGATCGCCGTGACGCGTCTCGTCATGGGGCCGATCAATATTGCCGCCGCCACGGCGCTTCAGGCCATCCGTGACGACGGACGCGAAATGGGCGTCGAGTACGGCTGCAACGTCGTGATGCCGAATCTTTCGCCGCAGCGCTTCCGCAAGGGCTATCAGCTTTACGACAACAAGCCCTGTCTCGATGACGAACCGACGCACTGCGCTTCGTGCCTTGAAAGGCGAATTGAAAGCCGAGGCCGTCTGGTGGGCTGGAATATGTCGGGAAGCTCCCGTCGATTCCTGCGCCGCGTCGGACGCCCCGATGAGGTGCGTCCGATCAAGGAATTCACCGCCGAAGGCAAGCGTCTCATCCGCCTGCATTCAGTTTGATTGCCTGCAAGAGCTTTGGCCGGCAAACACTAAGCCGGATCGGCGTGAATGCGCCGGATCCGGCTTTCAGCGTTTCGGGCCGTCGATGAATCAAACAAAGTTGACAATGAAGAGCAGGACCGGAAGCGCAAAGACCAAACCGATCGTCGTCGCGCCCACGGCTTCGGAGGCGAATTCTTCATCTGCACCGTGAGCACGGGCGAGAACGGCAATGACGCTTGACACCGGAAGCATGGTGGCGGCAACAAAGACTTTGCGCATCATGGGGTCGAGATCAAACGGTGCCGATACCAGATACATCACGAGCGGGCGCAGAATAAAGCACGAAAACATGACATACCAAACTTCTCGGGGCACGTGTCTGAGCTTTTCGAAGCCGACGCGGTGAATCGTCATGCCGATGAAAATAAGTGCCAGCGGAGACGCAATGGAGCCGAGGCTCTTAAAGGTTCCCATGAGAAAGCTCGGGATGGGTATGGAGATGAGCACGAAAACGATGCCGAGCAGGAACGCAACGACGGGCGGCGCGAAGATGACCTTGACGCTTTTGAGTGAAAAGAACTTCGGACGCACGCCGCCTCTGCGGGCTACCCCGTCCATTTGAATGCGGTAGAGGCCGGCCGACCAGATGAAAAAGCAGTTGGCAAAGAAGTAGACGAGCAGGTAGGGAATGCCGGCTTCGCCGAACAGCGCGGTTGTCATCGGCACGCCCACGAAGAGCACTGTTGCGCCCGAAAAGCTCGCAACGAATACGCCTCCGAGCTCCTTTCTCACGAGTCCGACTCGAATCATTGCCTCGGATATTGCCCAGTTAAGGCCGATGGTGATGAAAGGCAGAAAGGCCATCTCGAGGAGTTCGATCATTTGCTCGCGGCCGAACTTCGAAGTCACTGAATAAAAGAGAAAAACCGGAATGAGTGCATTAACGAGCTTGGCGATTGTGGCGCGGCCGGCGTCTGAGATGGTTCCATGATGGGCAAGCCACCAGCCGTAGCCGGCGACTAACACCAAAACCATGGTGTTGGAGATGGATTGGAGGAGAGCTTCTGACATAAAGAGTGCCCGGCTAATCCGGGTTTTTAAGGTTCGGGGGTTCCCTAATAGCTTTAGTCTAGGCCCAGAGCGGTTAAAGCTTCCTTGAGGACTTATACGCAATACATCGGCGGAAGACGAAATCAAATGTATTGACCGGTAATGCTCTGCGCCTCGGCTTTGACGTCTTCGGGCGTGCCCTGAACCACCAGTTCGCCGCCGGCATCCCCGCCGCCCGGTCCGAGATCGACGATCCAATCGGCCGAACGGATAACATCGAGATCGTGCTCAATGACAATGACTGTCGCGCCGCTCGCAAGGAGCTGTTCGAAAACTTTAAGGAGCACGGCTACGTCTGCCGGGTGAAGTCCGATGGTGGGTTCATCAAAGACAAAGAGCGCATCGCTCTGGCCTCTGCCCATTTCACTCGCGAGTTTGAGACGCTGAGCTTCGCCCCCGGAAAGTCCGGGTGTGCCTTCGCCGAGCGTGAGGTACCCGAGACCGAGATCAGCGAGCGTTTTAAGGCGCGAGGCGACGGTTTTAAGGTCTGCGCACGCTTGAAGCGCTTCGTCGACATCCATGTCCATGAGCTCGGGCAGCGAATAAGTGCGCCCGGCCTTGTTTGTGCGTTTGATAAGCTGCGCCTCCTTGGCGTAGCGCGATCCTCTGCAGTCCGGGCACGGAATATCAACGTCGGGAAGAAACTGCACGTCCAGACTCACCACGCCCGTGCCGTCGCAGGCGGGACAGCGCAGACGGCCGGTGTTGTAGGAAAAATCGCCGCTCTTCCAGCCGCCCGCCCTGGCGTCTGCCGTCCGGGCAAAGACTTTGCGGAGTTCGTCGTGGACATCAGCGTAAGTTGCAGCAGTAGAGCGAATATTGGTGCCGATGGGAGAGGCGTCAATGAGCTGCGCGCGGGTGATGCCGGACGCTTCTGCGGCACGGACATGGGCGGGGAGCGCTCTGCCTGCGGCTGCCGCCTGAAGCGCAGGGACGAGGCTTTCGAGCACCAGCGTGGATTTTCCCGATCCCGATACGCCGGTTACCACCGTGAGCCGCCCCTTGGGAAAATCGACTTCCAGAGGCTTGACGGTGTGGATCGCGAGCGTAGAAAGATGAATGCGCCCGAAGGCAAACATTTCATCCTTAGCGGCGCGTGACGTGCGCGCGGGCGCTGCACGGCCGGCGAGGTAGGGTCCGATGCGGGAGGCGGCGTTCGATTCTATGGATGCGACGGTGCCCTGAGCCAAAAGGGTGCCGCCCTTTGCGCCGGCGCCCGGCCCCATTTCAATCAGCCAGCCCGCCTCGCGCAGCACCTGCACATCATGATCAACGAGCACGATGGAATTGCCGTCGGCGAGGAGGTCGTGCATAACGCCGATGAGTCCTTCGAGGTTGGCCGGATGGAGGCCAATCGAGGGTTCATCGAGCACGTAAAGCACGCCGGTTGTCCTGTTGCGCACGGCGCGGGCGAGCTGCATGCGCTGACGTTCTCCCGTTGACAAAGTCGAAGATGCGCGGTCAAGCTGCAGGTAGCCGACGCCCAAGTCCGTGAGCCGCTTGGCAGCATCGAGAAAGGATTCGACAAGACGCTCGGCCATTGGGTGCATCGGCGGCGGAAGCGATGCCTCAATGCCTTTGACCCAATCAATGGCTTGCGTGAGCGTCATGCGGCAGACCGCGTCGAGAGAGATGCCGCGAACGCGGGGCGCCCGGGCAGCGTCCGAGAGCCGATTGCCGCCGCACGCCGGGCAGACGGATTCCTTGAGAAACTTTTCCACCCGTTTCATGCCTTTTTCGTCTTTGACCTTGGTGAGCGCATTTTCAACCGTGTAGACAGCATTAAAGTAGGTGAAATCAAGTTCGCCCGCACTGTTGGTGTTCTTGGCTTTGTAGAAGATCCGTTTTTTGACGGCCGGCCCGTGAAAAACGATGTCGCGCTCCTTGGGACTGAGATCCTTGAAAGGCACATTCGTGCGCACGCCCATCGCGCGGCAGACGTCGACCATGAGCGACCACATCAGGGTGTTCCACGGCGCGACGGCGCCTTCTTCAATTGTGAGGTTTTCATCGGGAACGAGCGTCGATTCGTCAACTGTTCGGATCAGACCCGTGCCGCTGCATTTAGGACAGGCCCCGCGGCTGTTAAAGGCCAGATCTTCTGCGCCCGGCGCAAAGAAATGCACGCCGCAGGTCGGGCAAACGATTTCCTTTTCAGCGGCGACATTGAGCGTCGGCGGCACGTAGTGTCCGTTTGGACAGCGGTGGCTTGCCAGGCGCGAGAAGATGAGGCGCAGGCCGTTGAGGAGTTCTGTTCCCGTTCCAAAAGTACTGCGGATCCCGGGAACAGCAGGCCGCTGGTGCATGGCGAGCGCCGCCGGCACATAAAGCACTTCGTCAACGACGGCCTTTGCGGCCTGCGTCATGCGGCGCCGGGTGTAGGTTGAAAGCGATTCCAGATAGCGGCGCGAACCTTCCGCATACAGCACGCCGAGCGCGAGCGACGATTTCCCGGAACCTGATACGCCGGCAATGCCGACGATCTGATTGAGCGGCACCTCCGCATCGATGTTCTTTAAGTTGTGTACGCGAGCGCCGCGCACCAGAATGCTCTTCGGGATCATGGCGAATCAACCATAAAAAAGGACGGCGAAGCGCCGTCCTTCCGATTTTCAGAGAGAGAATGGCAGTGCCGAAAGGTTACTGCGCTGTCGGCTCCACGTCGACCGCTTCACCGAGGAGGAAGAAACGGCCGCCGGAAACGTAATGCGTGGTGCGCATCTCTTTGGGCGCGTGCTCGAAGTCGGGTCTGCCGTTTTGGTAGACGCGTTCATCTCCCCAGGCGGCAACGGCCTGCCCGAGGAAGAGGTCGTACTTCTTTGAAAGTTCGTCCGTTTCGGGGAGTTTCTTGAAAATGGCCCAGGCCGAGCAGCCGCGGGCGAGCGGAATCTTGAAGCCTGGCTGCGTGAAGAGCGCCATCCCGCTTTTTTCGAGTTTTTCGGGATCTGCATTCTTGCTCACGGATCCAAGAGACAGGAGCTCAGGAAGAATGCCCGCAGAAGCAACGCCGAGCGCAAAGTATTCGGATTGATCCATGAGCTTGCGGGTGTAGTGGGATTTGTCCACTACCACCAATACCTTGTCGTAGTCAAGCGGCGAGGCCCAGCTCGCCGGCATCATGTCCGTTTTGCCGTCGTGTTCTGCAGAAACAAGCACCGTGCCGCCCAGGTTAAAGAGCTGCCAGATTTTTGCCGCATCCAGCGCAGCGATTTTGGGTTCAGTCATTGAAATTAGGCTCCAAAGCATCAGCAGCTGCCGCAGGCGGACCTCGCGCATGATGCGCGGCCTGAGCGGGAGTGCCGATAATGAAAATGCTTCACATTATGCTCGAGTGCAGACGGATCGTCTGCATTTCGCAATTCTTTGGTACTGATCCTAACCGTCTTCGCCCTTTGCCGTGGGTACAAAAAGATCGAAAAACTGCGCGATTGTGATCGATTGATACGGAAAAAAAGGGAGTCCCGCTCAAACGAAACTCCCTGAAAGGTTATGAATATGCGGCTGGACGCAGGCCCTTATGCTCTGGCACGCACAACGTCAATGATCGTACCGTCGCGGTACTCGACGATCCCGACGATGCGCTCGCCCTCGGGAATCGGACGGGCCTTGCCGCAAAGCCGCTCGGCCTTTTCACGGAGCTTTTCGATCGAATGAACTGGAAGCTTCGCTTTCGTGAAGCGCTCAAGCAGGTCTGTACGGCGCGGATTTACCGCAATGCCCCACTCGGTGACGAGAACGTCAACGGTTTCGCCCGGCGTGCAGATGGTGCGTACGCGGTCCTTGATCACCGCGATGCGCGAGCGGGTGAGGTTGGCCGTGATGATGGTCATCTTCGCGCCGGCCGCAGCGTCGCTGTGACCGCCCGAACCCCCCATGATGGCCCCGGCGGAGCCCGTCAGCACGTTCACGTTGAAGTCTGTGTCGATCTCAGTGGCGCCGAGAATGGCGCAGTCGAGCTGATTCACAATGCAGCCCGAATTAAAGGGGCTTGCATAGAGACATGCGCCGACCTCTTCATGAGCGGGATTCTCACGAACGGAGCGCACGGCTTCGAGGTCAAAGTCCTGTACGTCAAGGATGCGCTTGAAGAGGCCTTCTTCGAGCATTTTGACCAAGAGACCGGTGATGCCGCCCATGATGAAGCTGCCGACGACGTGCTTCTCTCGCATCATTTCCGCGATAAAGGCCGCTGCGGCGAGCGAAGCGCCGCCCGCACCAGTCTGAAGCGAAAAGCCGTTCTGAAGAAGGCCGGAAGCAGCAATCGCCTTGGCGGCGTTCTGAGCGATGAGGAGCTGCACCGGGTCTTTCGTCACCTTGGTTGTGCCGGAAACAATGCCGTTGGGATCGCCGATCTTCTCGAGCTCAACGACCCAGTCGACGCGTTCCTGAGAAATGGAGATCGGCGTGAGCGGATAAGGCTGCAGATTATCTGTGACGGCAACGACCTGATCGGCATAGTCCGCATCCGGGAAGGCGTAGCCCAGGGAGCCGCAGGCCGTCTCGCCCGTGACGCCATTGATGTTGCCGTATGCGTCGGCCGAAGGCGCTGCAATGAAGGCGACGTCGATGTGGAGGTCGCCGCATTCAATGGCGCGGGCTCGGCCGCCGTGCGTACGGAAAACAGCAGCTCGGGGGAGGAGTCCCGAGGAGACGGCCTCGGCTACTGGTCCGCTGACGTAGTCGGAATCGATGCGTGTGATAACGCCGGATCGGATGAATTCAACAAGCGGGGCGTGCACGGGGAAGATCGAACTTGCCGCGATGCGCAGATCCTTGATCCCGCGCTTTGCAGCCGCTGCAATCACCTGGTTCATCAGCATGTCGCCGTTGCGGAAATGATGATGGAAGCTGAGCGTCATGCCGCTTTTCAGGCCGACCTTCGTGAAGACGGCGTCAAGGTCCGGCAGGCACTTGGCCTCGCCCGGCAGTCTGCACTTGACGGGGGGCGCTGCGCGCGTCCCCGAGGGGCGGGCGGCGAACGCGCCGGCAAAGGGTTTGAGCTCGATGCCGTCGAGCTGATCGGGAATCTCGCGGCCGAGAATGGTCTTGCGCATGGTTATTCCTCCTCAAGCAGGCCGAGCATGTCTGCCATATGAATGGTGCGGCGGGCCCGGGCGACGATCGGCGCATCAACCATTTTGCCGTCGAGCGCAATGACGCCGGCACCCTTCTTCTGAGCTTCTTCAATGACGACAAGAATGCGCTTGGCCCAGGCGATTTCTTTCGCGGTCGGCGCAAATGCCTTGTGGATCACGCTGATTTGGCGCGGATTGATGGCAAACTTTCCCTTGAAGCCGAAGGTACGGGCGTTCTGAGTGTCGAGAAAGAGCCCTTCGGGATCGTTGGTATCGGCGAAGGGGGCATCGATGGAGTCGATGCCGGCTGCCGCTGCAGCGTTGGCGAGCATGCCGCGGGCAAAGATGAGTTCGCGGCCTTCGCGCGTGCGCTGAGTGCCCAGCGATGCGGTGTAGTCCTCGCCGCCGAGCGAGAGGAGCGTCACGCGTTTGCTCGCCAAGGCAATTTCGAGACACCGGGCGAGCCCCATCGGCGTTTCAATGAGCGGCATGATGAGGGTCTTCTTCGCTGCGCCGCAGGCCGCTTCAGCCTCTTCGAGCAGTGCTTCGCAGGCACGGATGTCGTCGATCGATTCGGTCTTGGGGAGCATGACTGCATCCGGGCGGCAGGGCACGACAGCAGCAATGTCCGCTTCGCCGCCGGTCGCGAGCGTGTTGATGCGCACGGCGCGTTCTACGCCCGCGTAATCAACGCTCTTTAAGGCGCTCGCAACCAAAAGGCGCGCCGCGTCCTTTTCTGCGGGCGACACAGAGTCCTCGAGGTCGAGGATGATGCCGTCAGCGCCGAAAACTGCGCCGGACTGCAGATTGCCGGGGTTGTTTCCCGGCAGAAACAAAAGCGTACGTCTCATGATGAGTGGTCCTTTGGCTGGTTTATAGGCCGGCGCGGGTAATGGCCGTCAGGGTGCGGGCGCGGATGGTGCAGTCGAGCGCGCCCTTGTCGCGGACGTCGACTTCGGCGTCCTCAATCCCGGCCTCGCGGCACGCATCCCGAATGACGGCTTCGATCGTGTCGCCGTAGGCGGCTTTCACGGAACTTTCAAGGTCGATGATGATCCCGCTCCCCGCTGGGGCTTCGGCGACCGTGATGACCGCGTCGTTGCTTTCGAGTGTTCCGGCTTGTCCTTGTCGCATGATGTGCCTCATGAATAAAGAGCTTGGCAGAGCAAAGTGCTTGGGATGAGGGCGATTTACTGAAGCGCGCGCATCAGAATCGTCGCGGCAATCACCGTGCAGGCGCCGCCCAAGCGGGTGGAAATCTGCGCAAAGGGCATCAGACCCATGCGGTTGGCTGCCGAGAGGATGGCGACGTCGCCCGTGCCGCCCAAGCCCGAGTGGCAGCAGGTGACGATCGCGGATTCGATCGGGTACATGTTCATGAACCGAGCGCAGAGGAGCCCCGAAGCAACCATGCCGAAGATGGTCGCCATGATCGTGAAGATGTAGGCCGGCGTGATGGCTGCGAGAACGTCATTCCAGGGCGTATAGATGACGCCCACGCCGACGAGAAGCGCCCAGGTGAGGTTGCCGGAGACGAACTTGTACCACTGCTTGGCGCCTTGCTCCATCACGGTCGGCATGATGTTAAGGACCTTGATGAGCGCGGCAAGGATGATCATCAGAATCGGCGCGGGGATCGGAATCCAGAGGGCGAGCACCTTGGCCGCACAGAAGAAGCAGCAGGCGAGGACGAGGCCCGCGCCCATCATCTTGACGTCGAGCGGGGCTTCTTCGGCCTTGGCGTTCGTAATGTCGGAGAGGTCGCCCGACTTTACAAGGGTGCCGTTGCCCGAGAGCTTCGGGAAGCGCTCGCCCATCTTTTTAAGGTAGCCGGCGGACATGATGGCGAAGAGGTTGCCGAGCATCGCAGCAGGCACGAAGTGCACGAGGAACTGATCGGCGGACTGATTCAGAATTTCCGAATAAGCAGCTGCGAGCGGAAGGATGCCTTCACCCACGCCGCCCGAAAGGATCGGAATCACGATGAAGAAGAACGTGTGATAGAGATCTTCGCCGCAGAGCATGCCGGCAATGCAGCCGAGAATCGACGCAACAACCGTGCCGACCACGAGCGGAACGAACATGCGCAGGAACCCCTGCACGAGCACGGTGCGCACCATGCCGAGAATGGAGCCCACAACGAGGCACGAGATGTAGAAGTAGAGAAAATTCGCACCCTTGGTGAAGGCCGTGATCGCCTTGATGGCGTCACTGTTCAAGAGGCCGTAGTAAACCATTGCTGACGGAATAAAGATCGACAGAATGGCCGGGCCGCCGATGTCCTTGAGAATCGGCACCTTGAGGCCGATGTCGCCGAGCAGAATGCCCATCACCATCATGATGGCAATGCCGCCAACCATGTCGGCGGGCAGCTGGCCGAAAATCGTTGCTGCAGCCACGATGACGGCGAGTACGAGGTAGACCGGCGCGGGCACGGGCCCGATTTTGAGTTCGCAGGCGGTCTGCCAGAAAGTTTTGGAAGTGGTTTCCATAATGGGCCTCCGGAATAAGAGCACTTTCATTATGGAAATAGGTTTTTCAGAAGTCTCGCTTAGGAGATTAAGTAGATCGATTATGTAAGTTTTGAAAGTACGGCTAAAAGCGGATCAATTCAATATTGATAAAAGTGCTGCTAAAGCGCGCGATAAAGTTTTACGGGCCGTCCTTTCCCGCCGTATGAAAGTTCACCCTGAATACGATTGTTTTCTTCGAGATAAGAAAGATATTTGCGTACGGAAATTCGAGAGAGTCTCACGTCGTCTGCAACTTCCTGAGTGGAAACGGGCGCTGATGCAGCATTGACCGAGGCGAGGATTTTTTCCAAGGTATCCGCATCAATGCCCTTGGAAAACTGCTGCGGCGGGGCGCCGCGGTGAAAAATGTTGTCAAGGTCGGACTGGTCGAAGTCTTCGGCTTCATGGAGAAGCCGCCAGCGTTCGGCGAAGGTGAGCAGCGCCGCCTTGAAGCGCTCGAAGGTGAAGGGTTTGATGATGTAGTCGGCGACGCCGTGAGCGAGCGCCGTGCGCAGACTTTCCTTATTCTGCGAGGCGGTGATCATGATCACCGAGACCGACGGTGCAAGGTTCTTCAAGTGTTCGAGAAAAGAGAGTCCGTCCATTTTCGGCATAAAGACGTCAAGGAGCACCAGATCGACGCTCCCGGAAAGCGCTTTGATCTTTTCGAGCGCCTGCAGGCCGTCGGCCGCCTTCGCAATGACGCAGAACCCAGGCAGGCGGGAGAGGTAGGTTTCGTTCACGCTCGCCACCATCGGATCGTCTTCAACAATCATCACGCGGATCACTTCTTTCTCCTTATTCGGGGCCCGCAGCCTGCATCACAATCTTAAGCACGGTGCCGGCCGGGTAATTGCTTTCGATTTCGATGGAGCCGTTATAGGCGTGCACGGCCCGGGCAACGAGATAAAGACCGTAGCCGTGGCCTTCGCCCTTGGTGGTGACGCCCTTGCGGAAGTACTGCATTGGGTCGCCCTTAAAGCCGCACCCGGAGTCGGACACTTCGACGGCCCAGATTGGCTGGCCGCTCGTGATGCGGATGCGCACGCACCGTTCTTCGGATTCGTTCACGGCATCCATAGCGTTGTCGAGGAGGTTCCCGACGACGGAGAGCAGGGCCTGGCGGAACGGAGCGTCAGGGATTTCGTCGGCATGGGAATCGGGCTCCACGTCGAGTTCAATGCCGAGTTCAGCTGCGCGGGCAACCTTGCTCTGGAGGAACGCCGCGAGAACTTGATCCTTGATCAGGCGGGCAATGCGACCGTTATGCACTTCATCGGCAATGCGCAGCTCTTCGACGTAGCGCTCGAGCTCGGGGTACTGCTGGTTCTTCACGAGTCCGTTGATGACGTGCAGCGTGTTGCGGTAGTTGTGGGCTCGAACCCGCAGGGCTTCGATCCACTTTTTGGCTCCGGTCAGCTCTTCGGCAAGCTCCATCATGTCGCTTAAATCCCGGAAGGTTGCGACGGCGCCCATGATCTTCCCGCTCACGACGAGCGGAACACGGTTGGTGATGATCACGACGCCGCCGAGATTCTGTTCGGCATCGTTTTCCGCGCGTCCGGTGCGCACCACCTCCAAGAGGCGCGTGTGCGGGATGGCCTTGTCCACGGGCTGCCCCAGCACATCCGAAGGGAGATGGGCCTTAGCGAGAATCTTGCGCGCCTGATCGTTCACGACCTGAAGCCGCCCGGCAGCATCGATGACGAGCACGCCTTCGCGCACGGACTTTAATACTGTGCTGCTGATGGTGTTCTGCAGCGCAATCTCTTCGGGCTCCATGCCGAGGAGCGTTTTCTTGAGCTTCCTCGAGAAAATGATGATGGCGAGAAAGCCAACGAGGAACACGAGGGAGATGCCGCCCAGCATCTTCGTCATGCGGGCCTCGGTGAGCGTTTTGGCATTGGCCGTCGTAATGCCGGTGACAACAGCGCCTACCTGCCGGCCGTCATGAAAGATCGGCGTGAAGGCACGGATGGACTCGCCGAGGGTGCCGATCGAAACGGAGATGTATTCCTCTCCTCGCAAAGCGCCGCTCTCATCAGCCCCCTGGATGTGCAGACCAATCTTCGCGGGATTAGGGTGCGAAAGGCGCTTGCCGTGGTTGTCAAAAATGACAATGAATTCCACGCCGGTAGCGAGCCGCACCTGCTCGGAGTAGCGCTGGATGCCTTCGAGCCCTTCCGGAGTGAGCGGCGAACGCGCCATCCAGTCCTGCAGCTTTGAATTGGAGGCGACAAGCCGAGAGATCGCCTGAGCGCGGTTCGAGACGTCTTCATGCACGAAGTCGCCCTCGTAGACCTGAATGAATTTCAGGATGACGAGAAGCATCAGGCACAACAATGCTGCCGTTAATGCAAGAAGTTTTGTTTGCAGGCGCATTTAATATTCAAGAGACCGGACAGTGTTTATTGAAGGGCCGGTATTCCTGTCAAAAGTGTTTTCATAATTGCCTGACACTGATTTACGAGCGCAGACAGGGCAAATTTAATTGTATCTTTGCAGTCTGAATGTGAGGGTGTTTGGTAATTAAAGTAACCTGAAAAATCAAAAGATTTGCGCAGATAATGAAATGAAGTTAAACCTCCGCAAAGCGGGTGCGCTATGGAAGAGATCCGGAAAATACAAGCTGCTAATCCTTCAGAGTGGGAGAAGGTGACGGCATTTCTTCGAGAACGAGATCTGCCGGTGCGGCGCGAATATGCGGATGCGTGCTTCGGCGCTTTTATCGGCGGCCGGCTCGTCGGCACGGTCATTCTGTCGGGCAGTGTTGTGCGCAATACCGCGGTCGACCCCGAAATGCGTCACAAAGGGATTGTCGAGAAGCTCTTTACCGCGGTGATCGAAGAGGCGCGCGAGCGCGGCATCTTTTACCTGCAGCTCTTTACGAAGTCTCAAAATGCCGAAGCTTTCAGCGGCGCGGGCTTTCGGCTCGTGGAGAATGTTCCGCCCTACGCGTGCCTTCTGGAATTCGGCAGCTGTTCACCCCAGAAGTGGATCCGGCGCATCTGCGCGGGCGGCGTGAACCCAAATGCGCGGTCTTCGGCTGTTATTGTTAACGCCAATCCATTTACGCTGGGGCACAAGGCTTTGATTGAGCTCGCGGCGCGCGATGCTGAGCAGTGCATCGTTTTTGTCGTTGAGGAAAACCAGTCGGTTTTTCCGTTTGACGTCAGACTGGCGCTCGTGCGCGCAGGCACTGCCGATCTGCCCAATGTCCGCGTAGTGCCTAGCGGCCCGTACATTATTTCTGCCGGGACCTTTCCCTCCTATTTCCTAAAGAAAAACGAGCGGCTGCCGGCTCAAACGCATCTTGACGGAACCATCTTTGCGCATCTGCTTGCCCCGGGGTTCGGCATCACCAAGCGCTTCGTCGGGACGGAGCCGACGGACCCGGTAACCCGCGCATATAACGAAGCGTTGAAAGACGTCTTCAAAAAGTACGCGCTCGAACTCGTGGAAGTGCCGCGCATTGAAGACGGAGTCGGCGCGATTTCTGCCTCACGGGTGCGTGCGGCCTGGACGGCTGGCCGAATGGACGAGGTTGAGGAGTGGGTGCCCGCACCGACCCTCGCCTATCTCAAGTCTCCTGAAGGGACCGCATTGTGTGAAGCGCTCCGCAGGGAGGCGTCATGAGCGCGGTGATGCACTGCTATTCGCCGGACGCCCCTCAGACGGAGCGCCTTGCCGCCTATCTCGAAGAGAAGGAAGCGCGCGTCGAGCGCCGGAAGGCCTTTTCGCGGCGTCACGCCGGAGAGACGGTGGTTCAGCTTGCGCTCAATATTCCCGGCCGAATCAAGGATTCCGCGCTGCTGCGGCGGCTGCTGGCAAGCGGCATGTCTGAGTTTGCCCTGCAGTTTCCGCAGTTCACCGAGTGCGCGCTCACCAATGCTTCAGCAGGTCCTTCGGCACTCTTCGCGGCAGCAGAGACGCCGCAGAGCGTCAAGGAGAAGACCGCTGAGCTCGAGGCCCTCCATCCGTGGTCAAGGCTCTATGACTTTGATGTCTATGATGCCGGCGGTAAGACGGTCTCTCTGGCTTCACGTCACGGGATGGGCCGCACATGCTTTGTCTGCAGCCGGCCGGCAGCGCTTTGCATGCGGGAAAAAAGCCATTCTGCCGAAGATGTCGCGCAAAGCGTGACCGATCGGCTGGCAAGATTCGCGGCGTATGAAACCGCCTTCACCGTGTCTGCGGCCGCCCGTCGTGCGGGCGTACTGGCGCTGCGTGCGGCACTTTATGAGGTTGGACTCCAGCCTAAGCCCGGTTTAGTGGATCCTGCACACTCGGGCTCCCACGAGGACATGGACTTCTTCACGTTCCAGAGAAGCGCCGCGGCGATTTCATCCTTTTTTCCGCGGTTCTTCGCGGCGGGCGAATGGATTGCCGACGACCCGGCATTTCTGCTCGCGGTGCTGAGACTCATCGGACTCGAAGCCGAGGAAGCCATGTATGAAGCGACGGGCCATATCAACACGCACAAAGGGCTCATTTTTTCACTCGGCCTTGTCCTCGGCGCGGCAGGTGAGGTGAGCGCAGCGCAGCGCGAAGCATTCGATGAGCTCGATGAAAAGACCTTCATCAAAAACGTTTTGGATAAGACCGCTGAGCTCGGAAGACTCACCCTCACGGATTTCACCGGAAGGCCCTCTGAAGAAACGCCGGGTATGCGTGCGCATCGTGACTATGGACTCACGGGCATTCGCGGTGAAGCCGCGGCGGGCTTTCCGGCCATTGAGACGCCGCTCCTCGCGCTCTGCAGTCTGCCGGAGGCGGATCTGGATGCCCGCAGACTGCTTGAGGCGCTCTTTGAAATCATGAGCGAACTTGACGATACGACATTGGTGCGGCGGGGCGGTATTGAGGCGCTTGCGGCAGTGAAGCGCTGTGCTCGTGATTTGCTCCAGTCCGGCGCTTTGCGCCAAGCCTCGTGGCGTGATGCTGTCCATACAGTGGACCGCGAGTTCGTCGCCAGACGTCTGTCGCCGGGGGGGGGGCAGCAGACTGCCTGTCGGTGATGCTCTTCCTCATCTGGCTCGCGCGGGAGCAGTGAAGGCTAATTGGCGTTCGCAGCACTTCATCGAAGCTGCTCGATGGACTGAAACGCCAGCAAATGAGGGGCGCAGTTAGTTAAGCGTCATGCCATTCGCAGCCGATTGCTCGAGATGAATCGGAAACGAAAACGTCGTATATGTGGTGTATATCTTAAATGTAATACGAACTTACATTATTTGATTTCCTTTAAAAACAATATATTGGTGCCGTAACGGAAAAAGACTGGATTGCGGAGAGTACAGGGTCAAAGCCATGATTATTGCGGTCCGCAAACCCATCAGGGTTGCATGAATCATCGAAAAACATTTTGTTTTCTGAATGTCAGACAGATTTTGACGAAGCTTCGTGCAGGGATTACGCAGCGCTTTGCTGCTTTTAGGCAATTGCGCCATTTTTTTTGATTTAAACCTCTTCAAATGAAAAAAACACTTGCTGCACTCTCCGTTCTTGGAGCTTTCGCCGGTTCATCCTTGGCTGCTGATGTCACCCTTTATGGTGTTATTGATACCGGTTTGGTTTATCAGCATGCAGATGCCGATCTGCCGGATGTCGATACGGTTGACACCTTCCAGATGAAGTCCGGCGTGACCGCCGGTTCCCGATTTGGCCTGAAGGGTACGGAAGACCTCGGCAATGGGCTTAAGATCGGCTTCGTTCTTGAAAACGGTTTCGTTTCGGACACGGGGAGCTTCACGCAGAATAACCGCCTTTTTGGCCGTGAGGCCCAGCTTAACTTGTCCGGCGCTTTCGGCACCGTCGCCTTCGGCCGGATGGGCAGTCTCGCGAGCGGCAACGGTACCTTCGGGCTTCTCGGCAGTCTGTCGCCTTTCGGGACCTCCTGGGGCGAGTATGCGGCTAATGCCAGCACCGTGATGAGCGGTTTTGACCGCTATGACAACACGGTTACCTACGCAACGCCGGCCTTTGCGGGCTTTAAGGCTTATGCCCAGTATTCGTTTGATACCGACAGCAAGGATGACTACGACGGTGCAGGCCTGCATGGTGTGGAAGGGAAGTCGTCCGTCGACCGCTATTACGCGATTGGGCTCACTTATACCAACGGTCCCCTTAACCTTGCTGCCGTTGTTGACCAAACGAACTTTTCAACGACAAAATGGAACGGCGTGGATTGGGGCAATCCGGTCGATGATGCGCTGACAGTGACAGTAGGCGGCAATTACGATTTCCAGGTTGTCAAGCTCTATGCCGGGGCTCAGTATTTTGACAATGCAGACTTGAACAGCATCGACAATATTTTTTCGAAAGATTTTGCGCTGTCTCCCGCACAAACTGAACGTTTCCAGGTAAAGGGTTATGGTCTCACGATCGGCGCGGATATCCCGGCGGCAGGGGGTACCTTCAAGGTGGCAACTTCCTATCTGGACGGCACGATTGACAAGGTGAACGGCTGGGATATGGCAACCGCAATCGGAGCAACTTTCGGCGAAATTGATATTTCCCGTTGGAACACATCTGCAGGGTACCTTTATTCGCTCAGCAAACGTACTTCGCTCTACGGCGTCGCTTCTTACTCATATCAGACGGTGAAAGGGCAGAAAGATTTCAATGGGTATTCCCTCGATGTTGCCCCGACGGTCATTGAGGTCGCCGCAGGTATTGTGCATAAGTTCTAAGCGCTGATTTTTCTTTCAGGCATTTGGGAACGATTGAAGCCCCAGCAGGTGACCCCTGCCGGGGCTTCAGCATGATTGCTTATAGGCGCATGAATAAGCTGATCAATAAAAAACATTTCTTCCCTGTCAGAGGGCCTTCAGCTGCGCCGAAAGCGCTTGGGCATGCTTTCTGGCGTTGGCAAGATAGTTTTCTTTGTCATTTTGGGCGGCAGGAACGGAGTAGCCGTACGACACGACGGGTTCGGCAAAAATCATGCTGCAGGCTTTGGCGGTGACGGCGAGCGGCGTGAGGAGCTCAAATACCGTGTGGCCGGTAAAGCCGTCGCGTTGGTAGGCCGCCTCCGGAGCGCCGGCGGTGATGGAAAGCAGCACGGTTTTGCCCGAAAGCTTTGCGCCTGAACCATAGGCAAATCCGTGAAGCAGCACCTCGTCAATCCAGGTCTTCAGGAGCCCCGGCACCGAGTACCAGTTAAACGGGAATTGGAGCACGATGACGTCGGCTTTCAGGAGCGCTTCCTGCTCTGGGACCGGATCAAAATGGCCGTCCTTCACTAGTGAAGCGAGTTCGCGGAATTGGGCCTGCGGAAACGCTGTTCTGAGGCTCTCCAGAATGGTTTTGTTGGCGAGTGATGCCGAGGGATTGGGATGGCCGGATACAACCAGAATGTTCTTCATGATCAAAATTCCTTCTGCGGGGGCGGTCATTTCTTGGAAACACCGCTGTGAGCATTGATATATAGTTCGATATCGAACGTTGATGAATGAATACTAATCCGGCTGGACCGCGTGAAGCGTTATTAGCAAAACTCAAAACGTATCCAAAGATTGCTAAGGGTCAACCCTTAGAAGACTGAGTCTGGTCAAAACGGATGAATTCAAATGCCCCAGAGGACCGAAAGCCCATTGGAAGGCAGAAAAGGTTGGATAAACTTCATAGAAAGGCGGGTAAACCCGCGTATGCGAAAAAAGTATCCACAAACGCTCTCAAGCCGATAGAACCGGCTGGCTCAGAACGACATGACCCGCCTCAGCTTTCGGTTTGCAAAACGAAAAAGCACTGCTTGGTGCCGTTGGGCGCTGCGCTTTGCTTGCTGTATTCTCGCGGCTGCGGTGTCGGTCGATATCCCAGCAGAAGAGAGGGGAACCGGGGCTGTCGTTTCGCTGGACCATTCTGCGGCAGACTTGAAGGTGCCTCCTGATGCGGGAGTCATTCCTGTGCCGGGGACAGATCCGATACGCATTGCGGTCATTACATTTGCACTGCCGCGCGACAATCTGCTTATTGCCGAAGCGACGAAGCTTGCGCTGGCGCCGCTCTTTCCCAATCGCGGCATCAAACTGATTTTCTGTACGTTCGAAGAGTTCGACCGTATTGTTTTGAGCCGCGGAGCCGAGTTTATTCTCGGCACTTCCGGCGCGGTCACACGGCTTTCAACCTTTGGCCTTCGTCCGCTCGCCACGCTGGTTTCCAAGGGAGGCCCGGATCCCAACCGCAATGAAGGGTCAGCGGTGATTGTTCGAGAGGATCACAGGGAATTTCAAACCTTAGGCGACTTGAAAGGGCGCACGATTGCGGCGAGCAACGCGCTTTCCTTCCCGGGCTGGCAAATTGTGCTCGGTGAAGTCGCAAAGTTCGGCATCAATCCCAACGAGTTTTTCGGGAAAACGATTTTCACGGGCGACGCTCGGTCGATTTCGGATATTGTGAAGCTCGTATTGGATGAAAAAGCGGATGCGGGCGTCCTGCGGCTCTGTGCGTACGAGCAGTTTATTGAGCGCCACCCCGAAGCTGTCGGCGAGCTTCGCATTCTGGATCGACGAGACAATGTGGACGTGGCTTGTGTGCACTCCACGGACCTTTATCCGGGCTTCACCATGGCCTCAACGGAGCTGATTTCGCCCGAGGCCGCGCGGCGCGCGACGCTTGCGCTCCTGTCGATGCCGCCCACCGAGCGCGGTGCCCGCTGGACGATTCCGACGAACTACAAGTCCGTGGACGCGCTGCTTGAAGCGATTCGCGTGGGACCGTCCGAGAAGCTCCGGGCGACGATGCTCAATGAACTGATTGACGACTATCTCACCTGGATGCTTGTCATTGCGCTTCTGATTCTCGGGCTCCTCTTCCATGGCTGGCGGGCAGAAGTGCTTGCGCGCCGCCAGGGTGAGCGCGTTCGCGAATTGATGGAGCAGAAGATGGCGCAGGCCTCTCGTCTGGCATCCATGCAGCGTGCAGCACCGCTCACGCAGATCTCAAGCATTTTTGCTCACGAACTGCGCCAGCCCCTTACATCGGCATCGCTTTACGCGGAGGGGCTCGCCCGCCAAATTCGCCGAGGTTCGGCCGATCCGGACCGCATGGCCAAAATCGCTGACCGGATTGCCGACGAAACACAGCGGGCGAGTGAGATTGTCGAGCGTGTGCGCGCCTATGCCAAAGGCCGCAGACTGGAGCGATCCGTTCTGTCGACCGCCGATGTGATGCAGAGCGCCGTGCGCCTCTGGCGCGGACAATCCATGCGGGACTTTCCGCTCTGGGTGCTGGTGCCTAAAAGTGCCGCCCATATTTCTGCCAACGCCTTCGAACTCGAGCTTGTCTTCGTCAACTTACTGAAGAATGCCGCCGAGGCCGCTCAGGCCGCCTGGGCCGCCGACGAGTCAAGCGGCAAGCCCAAACCGGTTAATCTCACGAAGGCCCCGGAGGTTCTCGTGGGCTCCGGACCCTTGGTCGCCTTTACCGCTGAAGTCATCGGCAGCAGCGTGGTATTCATGGTGGCCGACAGCGGCAAACCCCTTTCCGACGAAGAACTCGTGCGCATTGAGGCGGGTTCGAGTCAGCCGCAGGCCGGATCGAGTCAAAAATCTAACGGTCTGGGGCTCGGCCTTGCTATCGTCCGATCGATCGTTGAGGCCTGCTTCGGCGCCATTACTTTTGGGCGAACGGATCTTAATCCTCGCCTGACCGGACTCGCCGTGCGCGTGGCGCTGCCGCTTGTCAGCACATCACAATCCGGCAGAGCCCAAACGGATGTTTCCATTCCTGTGCCTCATGAGCCGGCCGCAGAGTCGGCACAGTCTCTTCCAAAGGATTCAAAGGACCCCAGCAAATGACCGCCGCTCCTATTATCCGCATTGTCGACGACGATCCCAATATTCACGATGCATTGGCCTACGTCCTTGAAAACGAAGGCTTTATCGTGCGGCACTATGAGAGTGCAGAGTCCTTTCTCATCAACGATCGTCCGGAAGATCCCGGATGCGCGATTCTCGACGTTCGCATGGGGGAAATGTCCGGCATTGTTTTGCATGACCGGATGAAAAAGCTCGGTTCAAAGCTGCCCTGTATTTTTCTTTCAGCGCATGGCGACGTTGACATGGCGGTGGATGCCATTGAAGCCGGCGCCGTCACTTTTCTCTCTAAGCCCGTGCGGACGGAAAAACTGCTCGCTGCAATTGAGCGGGCCCTGACGATTGCTCAGTCTCTTGCTTCTGGGGATCCCGGGCAGACGCTTGACGGCACGCCGGCGAGCGAAACCGCGCTGACCGATGAAGCCGCTCGACAGGCGGCGCTTCTTGCCGTCTCGGGACTCACCAACCGGCAAATTGCTGAACGCCTTGAAATCGCTGTGCGGACCGTTGAATTTCATCGGGCCGGTTCGATGCGCAAACTCGGATGCCATTCCGCCGCTGAGCTCAAGGCCAAGCTCTCGCTGGTGCCTGAAGCAAGAGAGGCCTTTGAATAAATACTTGGGGTTTGTCCCAAAGGCTGAAACGAATTTTCACAAATTTGAGTTGCCTAGAAATTCTGCAGTAGACAATAAATTCTTATTCATATGGGTTTGTTAAATCGATTTTTTTATTCATGATGAGTGATGCAAAGCTTGACTTTTCAATAGTCAGGATTAAACTTTCAGCATCATTTTTATAGGAGACGAGCGGTGGACGAACACCCGAGTCCTTTGTTGATTATTTAGTCAGGCCGCTACAGAGAAACACTTTCTCTGCGCTGCCTGCCGACACTATCAACGATCAATACGGCGGGCAGCGATCTTCAATTTGACGATTGCTACCCAAAATCAATTCAAAGTTGGAGCAGATCGTCATGTTCACCTATATCCAACAGCTCTTTCCCCCTTCGCGGATCTGATCTGCGCGAGGCGGCTTCCCTTTGCTGTGCTGCGTCTATTTGACCAGAGCAGGAGGACAGGGCTGATTTTGCCCGGAAATTTCGAAATAGATGCGCTCACCGCATGCTGTACGGGGAGTCCTTGTTCGGCAGGGTTCGCTGGCGTGAACCTCTGACTGCGGTGTTTTGGGTCTGGTCGAGCCGATTCAGTTCGGTGCCTTTCATTCGTCCGGTGAATATCGAGAGCCGCCGCAATTTCGTTCATAGAAAAACTTTGAATGCATTTTCTTAGTGCAGGGGGATTTTTGCGTCCAAAAAAATGGACGCGTTCTGATCATTTTTAATGGTCAGTACGACAATTTTCAAAAAAACTGCTGACCTCAAATATTACGGTTTCTCATTGACTGAGGAAGGCGTCTTCACCGCTAAAGAATGGTGAACGGCAGTCACAAATGAAATGAAGACATATGGCGATGGACTGGAGAACCATCGGCCGTCTGACGGCGCTGCGCCTCATGCGCGGCAGTGAAACCCTGACCGCTCACTGCGTCGGGAGCGCTTTAAGCGACAAGCAGCGCAGCGGTCAACCCAAATTCAAGAGGTGTGTCATGACCGACATGACCAAAAAGAACCGGCTCCTCGGCCGGAATGCTGCGGAAAACGGGAAGCAGCGCAAAACCAGAATTTTCGCGGTTGAACGGGCAGCCCATCAAACACTCGATGTGGTGCTTGCCTGGCTAAGCGCAACGCCTGCCGGGCTGAGTGCCGAAGAAGCCAAAAAGCGTCTTGACATTTACGGCCGCAATGAGGTCGCTCAGGAAAAGGCGCCGCCGGTTTACCGCCAGCTTTTAGGCGCCTACAACAGCCCCTTCATTTACGTGCTGCTCGTGCTCGTTGCGATCAGCTGCTTCACGGATGTTTGGCTCCCCATCGCGCAGGGCGAAGAAGCTGAACCGGCCGGCATCGTCATCATGTCAACGATGATTATCTTGAGCGGTCTGCTTCGCTTTTGGCAGGAATTCCGCACGAATAAGGCCGCTCAGGCGCTGAAGTCAATGGTAAAGACGACGGCAACGGTCCGGCGTCCGGGGGACGGCTCTGCATCGCAGTCCCGCGCAGAAGTCGATATCAGTGAATTGGTTCCGGGCGATGTGGTCTATCTCGCTGCCGGTGATCTTGTGCCGGCCGATGTGCGACTCCTTGAATCGCGCGACTTGTTCGTCAGTCAGTCCATCCTGAGCGGCGAAGCGCTGCCGGTCGAAAAAGGGGATGCTGCACCCGATGCGGCCCTGCTGACGACCCGGAAGACGCTGCCGAATGCTGATGCCAAAGCGGACCTGCTTGACCTGAAAAACATCTGTCTCATGGGAACCAATGTCGTGAGCGGCCATGCATCAGCCTTGGTCGTGGCAACCGGAAACAGCACTTGGTTTGGTTCGCTTGCCAAGTCGATCATCGGCACCCGCGCCATGACCGCTTTTGATCGAGGCGTCAACAGCGTGAGCTGGGTGCTGATCCGCTTCATGCTGGTCATGGCTCCCGTTGTGCTCTTCATCAACGGATTTACCAAAGGCGACTGGCTTGAGGCCTCACTCTTCGCACTGGCTGTTGCGGTCGGGCTGACGCCGGAAATGCTGCCCATGATCGTGAGCTCCAATTTGGCCAAAGGGGCAGTTGCCATGAGCCGGCGCAAAGTGATCGTCAAGCGCCTGAATGCCATTCAGAACTTTGGCGCAATGGACGTCCTCTGCACGGATAAAACCGGAACGCTCACTCAGGACAAGATCATCCTCGAGCATTATCTGGATGCGCAGGGCAAAGAAAGTTCGACCGTGCTCACCTATGCCTGGCTTAACAGCAGCAGCCAGAGCGGCGCCAAAAATCTGATCGATCAGGCTGTTCTTCGCTGCGGCGAATCTCATTTGGATCGAGCCGTGCGCGAGCGCTTTATGAAGCTCGACGAGCTGCCTTTTGACTTTGTCCGCCGCCGTGTATCGGTGCTCGTTGAAGATACCGCTTCCAAAGAGCGCTGCTTGATCTGCAAAGGCGCGGTGGAAGAAATGCTCAGCATCTGCACGCACCTGCAGGAGGGCGCCTCTTTGGTGCCCCTCACGCCAGAGCGCGCCCAAGGGCTTCTCGAACAAACGCAAGCCTTCAATAAGCAGGGATTCCGTGTGCTGATCGTTGCGAGAAAACGCTTGTCCGACCATGGAAAGACGTCGCTTGTCAACGACGATGAGTGCGGTCTCACGGTCGAAGGCATTCTCACTTTCCTCGATCCGCCCAAAGAGAGCGCACGCAAAGCCATACTGGCGCTGCGCGAACACGGCGTAGCGGTCAAGGTGCTTACGGGCGACAATCCGGTCGTGACTGCCAGCATTTGCGCTGAAGTCGGCATTGACGCCGATCAGGTTCTGGTCGGATCGGAAGTCGAGGCCCTTTCGGACGCTGAGCTCGCTCAAGCGGCACAGACGGGCAGCATATTTGCCAAACTCACGCCGCAGCAGAAGGCCCGCATTCTGCGTGTGCTGCAGAAAAACGGCCGCACGGTCGGCTTTTTAGGAGACGGCATCAATGATGCCCCGGCTTTGAAAGACGCTGATGTCGGCATTTCCGTCGACAGCGCGGCCGATATCGCCAAGGAGGCGAGCGACATCATCTTGTTGGAAAAGGACTTGATGGTGCTCGAAGAAGGCGTTCTCAAAGGACGCGAAACCTTCGGCAACATTATCAAGTACATCAACATGACGGCGAGCTCAAACTTCGGCAACGTTTTCTCCGTGCTCGTTGCGAGCGCCTTTCTGCCGTTCCTGCCGATGCTGGCGATTCATCTCCTCATCCAGAATTTGCTCTATGACCTCTCTCAGCTTGCTCTCCCCTGGGACAAGATGGATCCGGAGTTTCTGAAGAAGCCGCGCAAGTGGGATGCGCAGAATATCGGCCGCTTCATGCTCTGGATCGGTCCGACGTCCTCGGTCTTTGACATTGCAACTTACGCCGTGATGTGGTTTGTCTTCGGCGCCAATTCAGCGGCCAGTCAGTCACTCTTCCAATCCGGCTGGTTCATTGAGGGACTGCTTTCGCAAACCTTGGTGGTACACATGCTGAGAACCGAAAAAATTCCGTTCTTCCAAAGCTGTGCCGCGCTGCCGGTTCTGCTGATGACGGTTGTGATTGTGGCTGTCGGCATCGGCATTCCGTTTTCGCCGCTCGGTGCAATGGTCGGCCTGCAGCCGCTGCCCTGGACATATTTCCCGTGGCTCGCCGCGATTCTCTTCAGTTACTGTCTGCTTGCACAAGGCATGAAGCGCTTTTACATTCGTCGCTTCGGACAGTGGTTCTGAGCGGACATCGCGGAAATGAAGTGACTCAGTACACTTGCTAAGTAGGCAGTTAACTGCCTACTTAGCAGTAAAATACGCAGTAAGTAGGCAGTAAGTAGGCAGTAAGTAGGCAGTAAGTAGGCAGTAGATAGGCAGTTACTGCTTGTCTGATGCTGAGTCTTGTTAAGTTTCCGTGAAGTGTTTTTTCCGTTCGATGCAGCATTGTTCTTCGGATAAACCCTTCTGGCACAGCGAAAGAGGTATTCTTCTGTTGAACTCTTTGGTGAGTTATATCCAAGAAACTATGAGCTGAGGGACTGATTATCAATACTGCCTGCCAATGCGTTCTAGATCGCCAATAACCTTTTTAACGATTACAGATATTGTAAACTTCTGATATTTCATATATATCAAGTAGCTATACTTGATCACTCTATTTTAATATTATTCAGAGCGGTTACCGAATGATTATCGAACAAGATGTACTGGAAGCATTGGAGCACATGCGCCAAATTGGTGCTGATACTCAGCACTGGGAGGTTAAGGAGGCCGTTGTTGATCTCCCAAAGAGCTTGCTTGATACCATCTCCGCTTTTTCAAATATGCATGGTGGAACCATTATTCTTGGTGTTTCTGAAAAGAATGGTTTTCATCCAGCCAAGAGTTTTGATGCTAATAAAACTTATACGAAGTTACAGACTGTCGGTGACCGGTTAACACCCGTCGTTCGAATGGAGATCGAAAAAATGATCTTCGAGAACCAGATGATTGTGGTTGCCTATGTGCCGGAATTGCCTAAGAATCAGAAGCCTTGTTACATAACGCAGAAAGGTCGTTATGAGGGGGCATTTATTCGTTCCGGCGATGGAGATAGACGTTTGTCGCCTTATGAGGTTGATCGACTGGCAGAGGGGGCATTCCAGCCGCATTATGATATCGAACCGGTTGCAGCGGCAAGTATTGATGATTTAAATAAAAATACTCTAACAGCGATCATAAGAAGAGCCCGAGATATTTTTCCAAGAGTTTTTGCGACACTGCCGGATGAAACAATATTAATCCAACTCGGCGTGCTCACGAAGGTTGATGATCGAATTTGCCCGACTTTGTCAGGGCTTTTAGTGGCGGGGATATTCCCTCAGCGATTTTTCCCTAGATTAGAGGTTGTTTTTACAGTTTATCCTGGCGTTAGTAAAACAGGCAATGAAAAAACTGGGGTTCGTTATTTGGATTCAAAAGAAATTGTTGGATCTATTCCAGACATGCTTGTTGAAACACTAACGATGGTTCAAATGCGAATGAATACAGGTGCAGTCCTAGAAGGTGCCTTGCGGAAGGATGTTCCTGATTATCCGTTAATTGCGGTTAGAGAGGCTGTTGCTAACGCATTGCAGCATAGGGATTATTCACCTGAGGGACGGGGAACTCATGTAGAAGTTAATATGTATTCAGATCGTCTGGAAATTACAAATCCAGGAGGTCTTTTCGGATCGACAACTATTGAAAGCCTCGGCAAAGAGGGAATTTCATCAAGCCGTAATGAATATTTGTCAAGACTCTTGACTTATACGCCGTTTGAATCTGGTTATGTTGTCGAAAATAAGGGAACCGGATTTATGGTGATTGAGTCGTCGTTGGCTCAAGCCTTGATGCCGCCGCCAAAAATTCAAAACTCCTTGACATTTTTTAAGCTGACTTTTGAGAAACGTCGCAGGACGATGATAGAAATGTCAAATCGCTCTTGGGAAGTGATTGATGAAGCCATTATTGCGGAGCTGACTTCACGTGGAAGTTGCTCGATTAAAGAGCTGATGGCTATGTCTGGGTTGTCTCGAGCAACTATGACAAGCCATATCAGAAAACTTGTGCGTACAGGAAAAGTCGAACCTACAGAAAATGCTCGAAGTCCAAAACAACGATATCGAGTTGTTCGAAATGATCATGATTAGTTTTAATTATCAAGATCCCGCTGAGTACTTGTTAATTGAACGGTAAGCTGTTGGCGGCAGCCAAATAAAAAAAGCGGAACCACACTCGAGGAAGGGGTTCCGCCATGAGATATTACTGCAGAAGATATTGCTTACGCTTTTATCTTCTGCAGAGATCTCTGAGAGAGGCATTGATGCGTTCGAGCGCTTCTTTCTGGCCGCTGGTATCGATCGACAGGAAGCAGGCGTTGCGGACGCTGCATGCCATGGAGAGCTTTAGGAGATTGAGGAGGAAAAAACTTATACCGGGGTAAGCATCAGAGAGTTGAGCTGGCCGGCGTAGAGGATGAAGAGGCGAAGGCACATCATGCCGGCAACTGCTGCAAATCCGGCGGTCCAAAAGCCGGCAGCCGAACGAGTGCAGCCCGTCATGCCGAGCGCAAACGGCACGCCGAAGCCAACACCCACAGCGCCCACCCAGAAGACGGTGGCCCAGACGCCCGTCGTGAAGGCGGTGACCGCGGCCTGAGCTCCGGCCATGCCGAAGATCATGGCCATGGCGATCATGAAAATGCAGGAGATTTCGGCTGCCATCATCGGCCATTCGGCCAGGTGCAGGATATGCATCGTATGCGAATCGCGTTTTTCACCGAATACGGCAGTTGCGAGGAGCTTCGCAGCAGCTGTTCCCGCCGAGACGCCGGACGCCACGAAGAGCGCGGGCAGCACGGCCGTATTGATGAGCGGATAGCGGATCAGTGCGGAAATCAGGAACCCGGTGTAGGCGCAGATGCCGAATGCCAGAAAGAGAACGATCCAGGTGATCGGGCCTCTGGCTTTATTGAAGATGTCGCCCAATTTTTCCACCAAACTGCCCAGACCAAACGGCAGCCACTTCAGACTGTGCCGAAGCACAATCACCGTGAGCACCGCAGTAAGCGGGATGTAAAAAAGGAGCATCATCACGCCCACGCTCATGACGCTCGTCGGGTTGTAGAAGACGAGAATGCGCCAGAAAAAGAGCGGATCGGTCAGATCGAGCACCAGGCAGAGCATGCCGAGGAGAATCGTTGCCAGCGCGATAGATGCGGATGCTTTGAGGAGCGGCTCGTCGCCCGAAAGCCCCCGAAGCTTCATCATCGTGAGAATTACGCCCAACGAGCCCCCCGAGATGCCTGCGAGGAAAAGGTACACGGCAATCGGCCACGGCCAGGCGACGCCTTCGGTGAGACCGATTGAAAAATCAAGAACGCCGTCCATTATCGAACTCCGGTTTTAACCACGGGGATGTACCGCAGGGTTGGTTCAGTGCCAAGCCACGGACGAATGCGCACCGTGTCCTTCGCCTTGAGCAGCTTCGAAACGAAGGAGTTGGGATCATTGAGGTCGCCGAAGGAGAGCGCATGAAAACGGCAGTGCGCTACGCACCCGGGAAGCTCGCCGGCGGCAAGGTTCTTGGAATGGAGGCAGAAGTCGCAGTTGTCGGCAACCTTGGTTTCCGGGTTGATCCAGCGGGCGTTGTAGGGGCAGGCTGCGATGCAGTATTTGCAGCCGACACAGCGGTCCGTATTCATCGTGACGATGTTGGTTTCCGGATCGTGGTGGCAGGCGCCGGTCGGGCAGACCTTCACGCAAGGCGAATCCACGCACTGCTGGCAGGAAACGCGGATGTAGTGACGGTCTGGGCCCGGCATGCGCTGCAAAAGCACACGCGAGCGCCCTGGGGGGAGGTGATTTGCTTCGTTGCAGGCGCGTTTGCATTCGCCGCAGCCGACGCATTTATTCTGGTCGAAGACCATCACGTAGTGCGGGCGCTTCTTGCCGTCGACCGTGTCGGAGGTGCACCCTCCGAGCGAAATGACGACAAGTCCGCCGGCGGCTGCCGTGAGGAAGCTTCTCCGGTCAATGTTTTGGGTCACTTGGATCTCCCTAGCGGTGACGGGCGGCAGCAAGGCTTAGCGCCTGAAGTCCGCCAGAAACCGCAATAGGTGAAATGAGGATCGTTCGGGGGATTAGATCCCCCGAAGCTGAGTCAATGGCGTTACTTGGCGGCCTTCTTCTCAGCGGCGCGTTTGTCGGCAGGGGTCTGATAGCCCCCGTTGTCGACGATGGCCTGAGCGCGCACGATGTAGGCGGCGCCGGACGTCACGCGATCCAAGAGGTAGCGCGGCGCATGAACGCCCCACGAACCGTCTTTTTTCACCTGGTCGTAGATTTCCTGAGCTTTGTCGAGCATCAGGTGGACTTCTGCGAGTTCTTCGGGCGTGAGTTTTGTCACTTCCAGAAGCTGCTTGATGCGCTCGAGACCCTTTTCGATTTCAGCAAACTTGGCTTTGACCGGTTCCTGCCACTTTTGGATCTCGTCATAGATCGCCTGCTGACTGCCGTAGCGCAGCCCCTCGTCAAGCGTGCTCGTTGCAGGACTGTGGCAACCCTGAGCGTCGCCCGAGAGCGTGTAGTCGCCCGGCGTAGCGCGGCCGCAGGACCAAACGATATCAACATAGGCATGACCCTTCTTGTCGAGCGCATAGGTCCAGAGGCGTTCGCCGGAACCTTCCTTCGCGTCGGAGCGGATCAGCGTCTGTGCGGTCGGGTCTGTATTAATGCGGTAGAGATGCGAGCGGCGCACGGCCGAGTAGTACTGCTCAACAGCGTCGGGGCCGGTGAAGTCTTCGGGCGAAGGGATGTTGGGCATATGGCAGGCCACGCAGGTGATCTTCTGATGCGTATCGGTCTTCGCAAAGACGGCCTTTTGCGTCTCATGGCAGTCGCCGCAGTTTTTCTTCATTTCCGGGGCCGTCACGGACGTCATCCAGTCGGGGCCGCCTACGCGCTGCTGATCGTGGCAGGTCACGCAGGTGAGCCCTTTTTCATAGTGCTTCGTGAGGGCGTGCTGCTCGGTTTTTTCGTTGAAGATCTTGGTGAGTTCAGCCTTGATTTCTTCTTTTGTCTGCGGCCCCTGGTGGCGCGCGGGGTCGAGCTTAAGCGAATCAACAAAGGCCTGATGCTCGGGCAAATCAAACTTCACGGGCGGATAGGGGTCGGCCGCCTGTTCCGCCGCCTGTGCGGCGCCGGCGAGAAAGACCGCGCAGGCAAGGGCGCCGGTCGTGAAAATACGGGTGTTCATTTGGGGAATCCTTTTCATATCGTGCGTGCGGACCGAAATCTGCGTTCCGCACACAGGCCTCATGAGGCATTGAAGTCATGTAAAGCCGCACTGGGCGGGTCGCCTGAGATGCGCAGAGCACCTCAGGGACTCATCACCTGGTCGACGTCGAGGTACTGCGCGAGAAAGTCCGCATAGTCGTCTTCGAGGTACTTGTTCGAATAAAGGAACACGGTGCCGAGCGAAGAAGTGGTGAACTTAATGTCGCTTTTCTTCGGATCCTTGGGGAAGGACTGCATCAGGTCCTGAAGTTCTTCGGGCTTCAGATTGAAGGGCTCTTCCTGGAAGGTGCCGATCGTCACCGGACGCGGATAGATGCGCGAGTGCTCGCGAACAAGGTCGCAGATCATTTCGGCGGGATTGTTTTTGGCCGAAAGAATGCGGGCATAAGAGGCCGATAGGAGCGGGCGATAGTGGAAATATTCCTTCTCGTCCCAGGAGGTCAAGTTTGCGACGCCGCAGTCGCGGGCGAGCGCAGTGTCCACCACCTGATTGAAGTACTCTTCGGTGATCTCGCGGGGTTCGGGCGCTTCTTGGGCTTCGGCGGCCTCAGCAGCGGCGTTTTCACGCTCAAGGGCTTGAGCCGTTTCAGCAAGCCGTCCCTCGAGCAGACCGCTCAGCAGTTCGCGCCGCGTGAAGGCTTCGCGCTGATCGCGCAGCGTCGGCACCTTCAGGCGGTTAGCTTCGCGCTCTTCGCGGTTCTTCGTTTTCGGCGGCACGAAGGAAACCGTGCCGGGCGCACGGTTATACGTGCTGTCCATCTGCCGGTCGGCATCTTCAAGCAGCTCGTGCGCCTTGGGGATCGGCGCGGCTGCAGCTTTTTCGCGGAAGGCCGCGAAAAGCGCAGGGCGCTCGATGAGTTCAACCCGGCGGCTCGCGTCGGCGACGAGATCCACAAGGATCAGGACGTCGGCGTCAAGCCGGGAGAGCTCATCCAAGGCCGACGGGGCGTGTTCCTCGATGACGGCCGCACTCGATCCTGCGAGAGACGCCTGAGCGGCTCCCTCGGCAGCATTCATGTCGGCACAGATTTCTGCTTCGCGATTCATGACTCAATACCTCTTGTCGGCGCGCAGTTACATCAGACCTTCCTGCTTCATCGTCGGAAGCGCGAAGTCGAGGCCGTATTCCTTAAGGGATTTTTCCGTCGGAGCGCCGGTCTTCACATCGAAGTCCATGAGACCGTAAAAGAGGTCGAAGCTCTTTTCGATGTCGGAGCGTTCCATGCGGATCGTGCCCTTGGTGAACGGCGCTTTGTCCTTGGGATCCCAGAAAATCCATTCCGGATACTGGTCATGATCCTGACGGGGGTTGCGGCTCTTGAGCTGACGCATCGTGTAGAGGCGCTGCAGGATGAAGGCGCGAAGACCGGCCTTGTCGAGGTCATCCTGGGTCATTTCGATGCCGGTGACGGCGCGAAAGACCTTGCTTTCCATCTCGATGTCGCCGATGTAGCCCTTTTCACGCAGCGGCGAGACTTCCCACGGAGCCGTCCACGAGCAGATGCCGAGCATGTCGTGGAGTTCCTTGCGGGCGACAACCCACTGCAGACGTTTCATCTTGTAGATGTTGGTCGGCGTGTAGTCACCGATCGCATCGACGGTATCCGGACTTCCCCAGAACTTCTCGCCGATGCGCTTTTGCACATCGATCGGCAGGCCGCAGCGGGTGAAGTTGATGTGGCCGTGGCTCATCGGATCGCGGTTGTAGAGCGAATTGAGCACGCAGCCGATCTGACCGTCGTCTTCGTTGGAATGGTGCTTGGGATGGCCGTGCGCCCAGTAAAGCGTATCGTGATCCTTCTGCCAGGCCGATTCGGCAAGACCAAAGTGTTCGAGAATCTTCGGCGTGGTTTCACCGAGCCAGCGGCCGAATTCGCCTTTGCGGTAAGCAATGCGCGGGAGAATGTCCTGAAGCGCGCTGGGATCGGGATTTTCAAACTTGTCCCACGGAATCTCTTTGTACTCTTCTTCGGAGAGGTACTTCTTCCAGTACCCCTTCTTGAGGAAGTAGACAAAGTCGCGGTGCAGCTGACCGTAATTGCACCAGATGCCGAGGTCGTCGAGGGTCTGCGAGCCCACAAGGCAGGCTTCACGCGACACGGGCTTCTCGAGGTCGTTGATGAGGCTCGGGAAGAACCAGCGGCCCCAGAGCGCGAGGCAGGTCTGTTCGGTGATCGGGTCAACCTTATATTTGGCAGCAGTTTCTTCGTCGCGAATGACCGAGTAGCAGCGAATCGGGCAGGCGTAGCAGCCCGTCGTGCGGACGTGGTACTTCCAAAGCGACGGCCCGAGGTAGAACTCGGCCGAGCAGGTGCGGTAGGCGATGTGGTTGACGTCGCGAATGTCGCCGTTGATGACCACAGGCGGGTTTGCCGCACCCCAGACGCGGCCGGGCAGACCCGACCAGCGGCTCGAGGGGCTCGAGTACTCAAAGAGCGGGGACGGAACGCGGGAAACGACCGTTTGGGTGTGGGCGCCGAGGATTGCGCGGTGGCTGTCCATCAGCGCTTCCCATTCCTGCGGTTTGGCGTGAATGTGAATCGCCTGATCGCCGCGGACGACGATTGCCTTGAGGTTCTTTTTGCCGAAAATGCTGCCCACGCCGCCGGCGCTGTGGCTCTTGTCGAACATCATGTTTGACATCGGCACAAGATTTTCACCCGCCGGCCCGATCACGCCGATGCTCGCGTCAGCGTTCGTTTCCTGAGCGATCATCGCGTAGGAGCGCTTGGTGCCCTGGTTCCAGACGAAATGCGCATCGCGCAGTTCGACGTGATCATTGTGAATGTAGAGGTAGCAGGGCTTCTTGGCTTCGCCTTCAATGATGATGAAGTCCCAGCCGGCATACTTCATCTTATGCGCGATTTCGCCGCCCACGTGCGCGCTCGCAATCAGCGACTGAGGCCACGAAGTCGGCCAAAGCGTCGTGAGTGCGGTGCGGCCCGAACAGATGGCGCCGGTGCCGGAGAGCGGACCCGGGGCGATGACGACTTTGTTTTCCGGGGAATAGCAGTCCGTGTCAGGCGGAACTTCGTCCCAGAGCACGCGGTAGCCGAAGGCGGTGCCGCCGATTAAGCCGTTAAAACGCGGGAAGGTCGGTTCAACCGTGAACTTTCCCGTCGTGAGATTGACGCGCAGGCCCTTGCCCGTATAGCCGTATCTCTTTTTGGTTTCAGACATTTTCGAAGCTTCCAGAACAATGGGTTAGCGGTGGCAGATGCTGCATTCGGCAGCGTTCTCGCGGGCGAGATAGCCGTGCGGGACGCGGCGCGCTTCTTCGTGAGAGCGGTCGGTCCAGGGGATGTAGCGGATGGCGGCGGCCGGGCAGGCTTTGACGCACTTCGGGTCGCCGTTGCAGAGGAAGCACTTGGACGCTTTGTTTTCTTCGTCGTCGAAGCTCATCATGTCCCACGGGCAAGCCTTTTCGCAGAGGTGGCAGCCGATGCAGCGTTCCTTGACAACCACGCGGGCGCCCGTCTCCGGGTCAACCTGAATAGCGCCCTGCGGGCAGGCATTGGCACAGGGCACCGGGTGCGGGCACTGGCGGCAGGTGTCTTGAACAACGAGGCCGTTGCCGTGCACGCCGAAAGAGGGCGGAATGGGATTGGTGCCCGACGGCCCGAACATGACGTTGCGGGTGATCTTGATGCGGGCGAGGCGGGGCGTGGCTTTGCCGTCGTTGAATTCCGTGCAGGCGAGCTCACAGCGGTGGCAGGCAACGCACAAATTGGGGTCGGCGATGATGAGGCCCTTGGCCGTTTCGAGAATCACGTACGGCCGCACGCCGGTTTTGGCTCGCGCATCGTTTAAGAGCCCGAGCGCGGCAGCCGCCGATGCGGCCTTCAGGAAGCCGCGCCGCGTGAGGTCCTGCGGCAGCGACAGCTTCTCGAGAATGTCATTGAGTTCCATGTGGAGTCTCCCTTGCGTTTTTTCGAGGCGGCGGGCGGCGGAGCCCCCGCGGGCCGCTTCGTCCGCAGTGCGTCCCTGACGCCTGCGGTGGAATGACGCTTTCATTCGAGAGGGGCTGCGTCCGCGAGGAGACTCAGCGGAAAATGCAGGCTGAACGGCGGTTTGATTCGCTGCTCGATTCCGATTGGGCGAATTTATGAAGCCGCAATTATTAAAATTTTCTGCCGTTTCCTTTATCTGCTTCTCGTTCCTTGTCCTGAAGCCGGCAGATGGGAATGGCGAAATTTTTATTCCTGCACTTTCCGATAGAGCAAATTTTTCGGGGTCGCGCTCTTTCTTCGAAAGCAAGGCGATTTTTCCCGCAGGGTACCGTTAGGTAGATTGACTTTTGTCAGATGCCAACAGGGGGAGAGACGGCTGCCCAAAATGGCCTGAAGGAGATGAGGACTAACCCTTGAGGGTTCTTGTCTAGATTGAAGATGCCTGCGGCAGAAGCCTCTTGGAGGCTGACGGCATTTAAGTTGGGGGTTGAGGGATGTTTATAACTCGATCAGTCTATTCGGGAAACCACCAATGCGCCGGATGAGAATGATTTCTATTTTGTCGATTTGAAAGAAACGAAATCGATAATTGGATGAATGAAGCGGATGATCTCGACTTAATGACGATCAATCTCTTATACTTTGATCTGTCCTGATGGGGTGCCGGATTGCCCGGCATCCTCCGTTCCGAAATTTTTTTATTGAGCGACCCCTCGCTTCATTGACGCTATTCTACAAGGGAATAACGAAAAATGAAAGAGGGGCTGTCCGCTTTTTATTTCGGAATTTATTCACTATGTCCGCCGCCTTCGGACCTCACTCATCATCGGGCTTTATTCTGCGTCCGGTTGACCTTCCGGCCGTTTGGTACCACCCCGAGCCAACGCTCATCAGGCTTTGTGATGCGCTTGGAGCAGAACTGCAAGAGGATGTTTTTGCTCCAAACGATGTCCCGTCCTACGACCTCGCGCTGCGTGACGGCTGGGCCGTGAATGCCTCGGAATCCGGACCCCGAAAGGTGCTCGATGAGGCTGTCGAAAACGGGCGTACGCCGCCCGATCTGCCGCCGATGTCCGCGATTTGGGTGAACACCGGCGGACCTATCCCTAAAGGGGTAAATGCGATTATTCCTTCTGCAGCCAGATCCGATTTGGCAGATGCTCAAAAAGGAGCGGAACCGGAAAAAGGCATCATGCGGCGAGGTGCTGAATGGCGTGTGGGGGACCTGCTATTGAAGAGCGGCGTGCGCATCGGGGCAGCCGAAACGGCGCTTCTTTTTGAAGCGGGAATGGATGTGGTGAAGGCGAGATCCCTCGCATCGGTCGGCATCATTGCGACCGGATCGGAACTGCGCGACTTCGTCTGCCGAGCGGACGGTCCCACCCGGGTATCGAGCGACGCCGCTTATCTGCGTTCACTCCTGCTCGATGCCGGTATCCGCGATGTATGGGCGCGAAGCGCTGCTGACGATTCTGAGGCCATTGCGGCCGCACTCACGGGACTTGCGGTGCGCTCTGACGTCCTGATCACGATCGGCGGAACCGGCCGAGGGTCGAAAGATCTTACCCGCAGGGCCATTCTGGAGGCCGGCGGCAAGCTCCTCGATTCACAGGAGGCGGATCGATGCAGCGGCGGAGCGAGTCCCTTCATTGCCGGGGAACTCGACGGCCGTCCGGTTATCGGTCTTCCCGGAAACCCGCTCGCAGCAATGATGATTGCTCAGCGCGTCGTGCTGCCGCTCATTGCGGCGCGCAGCGGCATCGAACTCCATGAAAAAGCGGTGCGTGCGACGTTCTCGGGCAATATCCCGGCAGGGAAAACCGGTGAGCTTTGCGTGTCGCTTGGCACCAGCGGCGGCACGAGGATCGCTCGAGCGGTTCAAAAGGGGACCGGATCGGTGCTCCTTTTGAGAGATGCTGCAGGGGTTGTGAAGGTCGGCAAAGACGGCATCAATGCCGGTGATGAAGTCGAAGTGATCTGTTTCATCAATTAACGGGCAGGCAGCCGTTCAGAATGTCCCTTCGCGGAATCCACTATGAAGGCTGCAGGCCGTGAGAGCGCTTTGTGCCGCTTCGCTGAGAGCAAAAAACGGCGCGCAGAACAGAGTCAGCGGGTTCTAGGCTGTTCAGCAGGCATTGCTGCATCGAAGCCAGCAGGTTTTTTGACTGCCCTTCAGCCCGAATTGAACAGATGTTCATTACGTATCTGGTTTTGTAGACGCGTGCGCTGCAGGACAAACACATAATATTAAAGTTGTCAACAGCACTTTGGACTCAGTAGAGATGCTTATGTCGTCTGCGTCTTTGCAAGCGGCTTAAGAAAGCTGATTCTATTTGCGCGGTGCGATTTCTAAAATGTGAGGCTCAATAAACTTTCTGAGGCTCCCCCGATGTTCCTCTTTGAACGAAATCCAAGGTCTACGATCAAAAAAGGTCGCAAGGCTCCGAAGACAACCGTTGTTTGTTGCCGCACAAGCGATGCGCTTAAAGCTGAGGTAGATGCGCTCTGCCGGCGCAACAACCTCACGACTTCCGAATTAGTGAAGAACTTTATTGAAGAATGTGTGAAACGCGATTCAACCACTTGGTGGGAAGGTGAGGCTCAAAAACGAATAGAACTCGTTGAGATCGATACGAATCATTTGAATAACGGCAATTCGCACCAAGTGGGATTCTGACCGCTCCTTCTATATTAAGAGGCGGCTTGCCGAACACCGGGCTTAGCGAGTGATTGGCCGGTTGAAAATGAACCCCAGCGGCTTCCGATGATATTGGAAGCCGCACCCGCTTCCAGGGCGGTCCAAGGCTCAGCAAAGAGCGTTTCAGCGGCCTTGCGGATGGCCGGACGATCCGGTTTTCCGGATCCGGTGAGCGGGAGCGCGGAGGTGCAGACCACCCAATGCGGCCGCTCAAACCGACCTAAGGCCTGCCGCATGCGGGGGAAGTCCAAAGCGCTGAGGAGCGCGGGTGCTCCCTCGAGAACGAGCACGACTTCTTCGCCAAAGAGTCGGCTTTTTCGTGCACTGACGGCAAATCTGCCCGAAATGAAGGGTTTGAGCTTGGCTTCGACTTCTTCAATCTGGATCTTCACCGCCCCCGTGTTGATGACATTATCCAAACGTCCGATGAGGCTGAAGGTCCCGTCGGGATTAAAGCGTGCGCGGTTGTGGGTGATGAGCGTCTCGGCCGCTACGGCGGGCGCATCAATCTGAAGGGTATTGAGCGCCGAAAGCGAAATCGTTACGCCCGGAAGCGCCCGGAAACCCTCGTCTGCCCTCGGGCCGTTCAGTCGGCGCAGGGCGACGTGCGAGAGCGTCTCTGTCATGCCGTAAGAGGCATAGACCGCACCCTGAGCAGACTGAAGCTTTGCCGCGAGCTCCTCATCAACCGGGCCCCCGCCCAATATGACTGCGCGCGATTCAAGCAGAAAGCGGCTCGTAGCGGGATTGGCGAGCACCGTGGCGGCCTGCATCGGCGTGAGTGCGCAGAGGTCAGCGGCCTCGGGATACTCGAGGAACGGATTGGCGCAGGGCTCGACGGGAATGAGGTTTAGGCCGCATTCAAGAGAGCGCACGACCACCATTTTTCCGGCAATGAAGCGAAGCGGCATAGCGAGCAGGTTGGTGCTGCCGGGTTTAAGCCCCAAGAACACGATGGTGGCACGAGCGCTCGCCCGCATGCGGCTTTTTTCTGCGGCGAAAGCCTTGGGAGCGCCCGTTGAACCGCTGGTGTGCACCGTTACGGATGCGCCGGGCGAAAAGAATTCCGTCAGGAATCGGCCGAGCTCGGCTTCAAAGCTCAGGGGAGCCGCCTCAAGAGCCTTAGACGTCCACGGACCCGGCGTGCCGTCTGCACGCACAAAATCGGAGGCTGACCAGCGGCGGCCGCTGATCACAATGCCTGCTTCATCGGCTTTCATGAAAAAATCCTCACATACAGATTGCGGGCACTCACGGGTTCGACGGATCCGTGTTGTATTTAAAGTGCGGCACGCGCTTTTCGAGGAATGCGCGTCCCCCTTCCTGTGCTTTTTCAGTCATGTAGTAGAGCATCGTGGCGTCCCCGGCGAGCTCCTGAATGCCGGCCTGACCGTCGAGCTCGGCATTGAGACCGGCTTTGATCATGCGGATGGCCAAAGCCGAGTGGTTCATGATGGTCTTGGCCCAGTCGACCACTTCATCTTCGAGCTGATCAAAAGGAACGACTTTGTTGATCAGCCCCATCTCGAGCGCTTCCTTGGCCGAGTACTTGCGGCACATGAACCAGATTTCACGCGCTTTCTTTTGTCCGACGCAGCGGGCGAGATAGCTCGCCCCGAACCCTGCATCGAAGGAGCCGACGCGGGGTCCGGTCTGTCCGAACACGGCATTCTCGCTCGCAACAGAGAGGTCGCAGACGACTTGAAGCACATGGCCGCCGCCGATCGCAAACCCGTTCACCATGGCGATGACGGGTTTGGGCAGCGACCGGATTTGTTTTTGCACGTCGAGCACATTGAGCCGCGGCACGCCCGTAGGATCAATGTAGCCGCCGATCCCTTTGACATGCATGTCGCCCCCGGAGCAGAAAGCTTTGTCGCCGGCACCGGTGAGAACGACTACGCGGATATCGTTTCGCTGGCGGCAGATGACGAGAGCTTCAGACATCTGCGCAACCGTGGTCGGCGTAAAGGCGTTGCGCACCTGAGGGCGGTTGATGGTGATCTTGGCGATGCCTTCGAAGTATTCAAAGAGAATGTCTGAGTATTCTTTAATAGGAGTCCACTGGCGCTGCATGTACTGAACCTCGGGCTTGGGTAAGGCTGGATAGAAAAGGCGAACGAAAAGCACTCAGATTGAGCGTCTGGTTCGCTTATTGGATTGGTGCACAATTATGCATCACGAACGGGCGATTGGCGTATCGATGCCCCTCATGGGGGAGGAGTCAGGAGCGCTGCCGCGCACAAAAAAAGAAGCAGGCCGATGAGAAGACTCAGCGGCCTGCTTCGAATAGGACTGATATCGCGCCTGACGGACCAGAGATCTGACGGCCGAGAACGAAATCCTCAGCGGTTCATTTATTTTTTGCCCGACAGCACCGCGAGCTCAAAGGCGACTTTGGCCGCGAGCTCGAGTGACTTCACGGGGAGGCATTCATAGATGCCGTGATAATTGAGGCCCCCCGTGAAGACATTGGGACAGGGAAGTCCCATGACGGAGAGACGCGCTCCGTCTGTTCCGCCGCGAATCGGCTCCTCGATGGGTTCGAGCCCGGCGGCTCGGTACGCTGCCCGAACATGTTCCATGACGGTCGGCACGCGGTCGATGTAGGGCTTCATGTTTTCGTAGCTCTCTTTCACGGCGAGCGTCACTGCGCCGTTGGGGAAGCGCGACTGAATGTCCTCGGTAATGCGCTCGAGGATCACTTTTTTCTCTTCATAAAGCGCTCGATCGTGGTCGCGAATCAGAAGGTGCAGTTTGGCATGCGTGACGGTGCCTTCGAGCTGATTGGGGTGAAGGAAGCCCTGGCGGCCCTCGGTGGTTTCCGGCGCCATATCCGCTGGCAGGGCATCAATAAAGGCTGCGGCCATGCGAAGGGCATTCACCATCTTTCCTTTGGAGCTCCCCGGGTGAACCCCGACCCCCTGAAAGTCGACGACGGCAGAGCCGGCATTGAAGTTTTCATTCTCCAACGTTCCGACCTCGCCGCCGTCAATCGTGACAGCCCAGTCTGCGCCGAAGCGCTCGAGGTCAAAATTGGCCGTGCCTCGGCCGATTTCCTCGTCCGGCGTGAACGCAATGCAGAGTTTGGCGTGAGCAATCTTCGGATCAGCAGTGATTTTGGCGGCCATATCCATAATGGCGGCAATGCCGGACTTATCGTCAGCGCCAAGGAGCGTTGTGCCGTCAGTAAAGATCACGTCTTCACCGATGTACTTTTTGATTTCTGGGAAGCGCTCAACCGGAAAGCGGATGCCTTCCGTTTGATTGAGGAGCACATCTGTGCCGTCAAATCGGATGATCTGCGGTTTGACATGGAGTCCAGACGCATCGGGCGAGGTGTCCATATGGGCGATAAAGCCGACCGCGGGCAAGTCCTCGCAGCCTCGGGAGGCCGGAATCTGGGCATAAACGACGCCGCCCTGGCCAATCACCGCATTGGCAATGCCGAGCTGATGAAGTTCATCCTTAAGAGCTTCGGCGAGTTTGAGCTGCTTAGCCGTTGACGGAGCTGCCGCACTCGTCTCATCGGACTGGGTGTCAAACTGGACGTAATGAAGGAAGCGTTCGAGAACATTAGGCGCGGAATGGGTCATGGCAGCGAAATCTCGCAAAAGTAATTGAATGACCGAAAGACTAGCATCATCCTGAGCCATTGAAAGCGAGAGTCCGTTTCGGAAGGCGATCAGCTTCAGGATGTTTGCGGAGAAGCACCCGAAGCCCCTCCAACTAAGGCATTATTGCGGTTTGACTAAATTTGCAGGTCCGATTTTGGCTGCAGTTCCTTTTTTTATCAGCTCGAGGTTTCCGCTGTGACCGCTCCCGACGAATCCATGCATTCTCAAGAAGAAATCCGTCAAATCAATGCCATGCTCAAGTCGCAGCTGCCCTTTATCGGTGCGGCTGCGCTCAGCCGTCCGGGCTGGGATGCGGAGGACTTCATTGAATCTTTTGCCAAAGACTGGGGCATCGAACTCGAGGTGCTGCCCGATGAGCGCGGTCCGGGGCAGCCTTTTGCTGCGGCGCTGCCGGGCACCGGCGTGGTCATCAATGTGATCGAACGGCCGGGACGTCTGGGCATTGAACGCTTCATGGACGGTGCGGCAGAAAATTATCTCTGGCCGGAAGGGCGTTCATTGATCCGCGGCATGCAGTCCGAACTGATGATTGCCGTGGGCGGCGGCACTCACCGCAATACGCAGGCAGCGCTCTTCATCCGCGCAGCCGCCACGATTCTGGACAATGAATCGGCCATTGGATTCTTGGACTGCGACGTGCTGCGTGAGCCGGTTCATTTCCGCAAAACGGCTTTGGCGCTGCGTGAGCAGGCGCTCGCTACGCCCATCTTGTTTTGGATCGGTCTTTCACGCCTGCCCGAAGGCGCTGACGGACGGCCGCGCCTCAAAGCCTGGACCAATGGTCTCGCAAGGTTCGATAAGCTCGAAATGGAAATCCCGTCCACTGAGGCCGATATCCACGATGCCTTCATTTTGCTCAACAGCGCCGCGTGCTACGTGCTCGACCATGATGCTCAGATGCAGCCCGGTGAGGCATTGGAGTGGAAGGACGGGGAAGTGCCGCTTTCTCTGGGGAAGAGCAGCGCTATTGATGAAGACCAGGACGTGCTCATCGTTGATCTCGACGGTCTTCGTCCCAGAGGCGACGGCGTCCTTGAAAATAAGGATGAAGGGGAAGCCTAAACCAGCCGACTTGGCCTGCCGTGCCTGATTTCTCACGACATTGCCTTTGGCCGAAAGGCCTTGTTCGTTCTTGGCAAGCCGGCCTTGGGGGATCGAGCGCTGATTAGCCCATTGGGGATGAAGAGCAAAAAGCGCAGCGTGACCTAAGCCGCGCTGCGCTTTGAGTGATGCTTCACGAGGAACTTATCAGTGGTCGTTCAACGAACGGACCGATGCAGAAAGTTCCGGCGTGAAGCTCGGGCTGATGAAGCGGATTACTTGCCCGAGAAGGCGCGATCAACGCTGATCGGCATGGCCTGATAGCCAAGCGAGCTCTTAATGCGGATTTCAACGCTCGGCTCAACCGAACCCCAGTGGAATTCGTTGATGCACGGATTCGGAGCTTCCGTATTGAACTTGCTCAGATCAAGGCTGGCGGTGGCGGAGTAGACGAACACGGAATCCTTATCGGTTTCGTATTCAACCAGCGAGGTTACCGGGCTGTACCAGTCGTGGCCGCGTTCCTTGCCGTATTCCCAGATCTGCTCAACAGTCATCTTGTCCTGATCGATCTTATAGATCACGCCGCGGCTGTACTTCATGTCGGGCAGCGGGGGCTGTTCGAGCGCACGGCCGTCACCGTTGTCGAAGACTGACAAGTAGATGACGTGTTCATCAGACTTGGAGTCAATACGCCAGCCGGTATGCTGCGTCCAGGTCCAGTCAAAGCCGCCTTCGCAGCGGTTGTTTTCGCACTTCAGAGGCTTGCCGTCCTTATCAACAGGCGTGAGCACCTTCTTGGCGAGATCTTCCTTCCAGCCCGTCGGGGTGGCGAGAATCCACTTGACCTTCTTGTCGCGGCCGATCTTAACGACGGCGGACTGATGGCGCGACGAGATGATGATGGAATCATCGGTCGGGTCATAGTCAATGGAGTTGACGTGTGCCCAGTTGCGGCCTGGACCAACGCCGGCGATGTCGCCGAACGTGTCATTCTTGTCCATGGCGGCAAGTTCTTCCGCCGAAAGCGTCTTGCCGGCCTGAGAAGCGTCGATGTTGAGGCACACCGCACCCTGGTCAAGCGTCTTAATAACGACGTCGCGATACGGATCGAGAATTTCGAAGAGGCGGAAATCATCAACCACGTTGCCGTTCTGATCGACTTCAGCGATTACGTCGCGGACCGTGTGAACACGCTTGCCGTCGGGACGACGGTAGTCCGATGAGGAGACGCGCAGGAAGAGGTGGCCGTTCTGAGCCGGATCAAGCGCGTGCGAGAAGTCGGCATAGCCCGTCGGCAGACGGCGGTTAAAGACTTCGCGGCCCATCAGGTCGTACTTGGCATAGCGCTGGCCGTAGCCGAACGTGAGGAAGCCGTCCTGATTCATGTGGAAGCCCATCATGATGCCGGAGTGATAAATCGTTTCCGGATCATAGATAGGATCGACGAACATGTACCAGCGGACTTCGCCCGTCGTATCAATGATGGCGTTCTGCGGATAGTAATTCCATTCAAGGGCGCCGCCGGTGGGGTTGTTCCAAACCACGCGGGCCTGCTTCGGAGCCGTCGAAAGGAAGTTGTTGATGAGATAGAGGCGGTCTTTGAATTCCGGATCCACCTTGACCACTTCCGTTTCAAACATGTTGTGGTGCTGAGCCATCGAGCCGTTGACCGGCGTATAAACGGCCGGTGCGTAGATGCGGTACTGCTCTTTCTCAACGCGGCGTTCCTTACCCTGGTCGACAATCGTATAGCTCACTTCGACCGTGTTGTTGTAGTCAGGGTAAAGACCGAAGACCGGAATGCCGGCGTGCGTGCGCAAAAGCGTGTCCGTGACCTTGTAGCTGATTTCCTGCCCGCCCTGCTTCGGAACCACGCGGACCGCGGCGTCTTTAAGCTGATAGCCGCCGTTCTTAATCACAGCGGTGAGCGGAGCGATCTTATAGGGGTTGACAACAATTTCACCAATCTGCCCCGGGGCAACGTAGGTCACAGCCGGACCGGATCCGCCGCCTGATGCCTGTACGGCGGCCGGGAGACCAAAACCTGCGGCAAGCGCAATGGCGAGGGCGACCGGGGTAATCTTTGCTGTAATATTCATAGTGAAACAACTCCTTTGAAGTGTCATGGTTCAGCTGGCTGTACCTTTTTGGCACATATCCTGCCGACCCTGAAAGAGTAGGTCTTAAGGAGTAGACATGCTATTCTGAGGTTCCCGCCGGCAAGTTGGGCTGAGTGGAAACACAGAATTCCGAAAAAATGAAAACCACCCTTGATAGATCTGCATTGCTGTTTTTAAAGACGCTTTACGAGACCAAAAATCTCGTCAATGCCGCCAATCAGCTGGGCATCCCGCCAGCCACAGCTTCGCGCATGCTCGGCAAGCTTCGTGAGGTTTTCAATGACGAACTCTTCACGCGGTGCTCGGGCGGACTGGCTGCAACCTGGCGAACGACTCAAGCTATGCCTGACGTCATTCGGCTCCTGGCGGATTACGATCATCTGCTCGAACCGAAGCTTTTCGATCCGAAGACGCTCAAGCGTGAATTCAAGATTGCCGGCGTCGATCACGGCGTTATCTTTCTCGCTCCGGCGATTGCCAAAATCTCAGAACTGGCGCCCGGCGTGTCGATCGACATGACCGAACTTACGAACGACTGGCCCGTGCAGCTTCGCACGGGCGAGCTGGATCTGCTGATCAGTCCGATGGAAACCGTTCCCGAAGGCTTCCCGTGGCTTCCGCTCTGGGAAGGCCGAACGACCGGCATTGTCGTGCGTCCGGGGCACCCGCTTGAGACGCTTTACGAAAAGACGGGACAGGTGACGGAGAGAGACGTTATCCAGTACGGCTTTGTGGAGGTTACTTGGCGGCCTACAACGTACTACCGGCTAACTCAAAGCCGGCTTTCACCGCTCTTGAGTGAGAGAAACATCGTCATTAAAACGCCTTACTTTATGGGGGCGGCGAAGATTATTTCCGAAAGCAATCTTGTGATGCTGCTCTCGGACATCATGGCGGACTGGTTCATCAGTTTGGGAGCGCTGCGGCGTATTCCAGTCGTTTCCGAAGAGTTCGAGCATGTCCAGAGCAAGGGATTCGTCACTAAGCTCATTTGGCATGAAAGAAGTCATCTGGATCCGGCTATGCAGTGGATGCGCGGCATGATCTCTTATGCTGTTAAAGAAACGCTAAGCGGCGGACATGTTGTTCACCCCGAGGAAGGCCGCTAGGGCATTATTCAGCGCATTTGGAATAATGCGAGCATTCGAATCAGATTTTATCTAGGCGATTTTGCTAAATAAAATATAAATTGTTCAAAATATATAAGTGGATATTTAGTTGTCAGATATTCATTTTGCTCTTAATTGAAGGGTGCGTCATTTCGATAAAGGATCCGATTGCGCTAAATTGAAGATAATAATTACATTCAGTGAAATACTTCTTCAAAGAATTTTGAACGAGATCATTTCATGAATGCTCGGCGGGTATGTGGGCGAGTAATTTATTAGATTTTCTGACAACAAAAACGCACTAATCCTTGAGCTCCTGACAATGTGGCAACCAAGCAGAACGTCGGCGGCTACAGCAGTACTCCCCAATGACTGCAGGAGACGGGCTCTCATAACAAAGATTTTCATCATCACGCGCGAGCAAACCCGTATCTTTTCGGCATTCGTGAAAGAGGCGATTTGGCATTTTTCACACTTTACGCTCGAATGTTCTCGCAGGGATTCTTAATCGGAGCTCCTAAACTTTTTCTGTTCCGGCAGTACAGCCAAAAGACTGATGCAGGTTTCGGAATCTGTCCGCTCAGACCAGCTTCTAAAGGAGAAACAAAATGATTAAATTGTCACGCCGTGATTTTTCGCGCTTTACGTTGCTGGCAGCGGTCGGTGCCGCTGTGCCGATGAGCGCCTTTGCGTTCGGCGGCCCGTCCGGTCCCGCAACGATCTACAAAAAACAAGGCGCAATTGGCGAACTCAAAATGAATCCCTACAAAATTGCGCCGCTCACCGCAATCATTCGGAACGGCGGCTACGTGATTCAGAATGCGTCGGTTCGTATTATTCCCAAAGAAGGCGGTCAGGAAATCGCGTATAAGGTCTCGAACAGTCAATTGCTGACACATGGAGGTATTCCGGTATTCGGGCTCTATCCTGCGTATAAAAATAAAGTTGAAGTCGAATACGACCGTCTGGATCACGGAGAGTCTAAGCATTTCAAGGAAACGTATACGATCCCGACGCCGCCTGTCTACGGTCCCATCGGAACGCCGAATTTCCCGCAGGCCGTTGTCAGAAAACCTGCTCAAGGAAAGTTCGCCGATCGGCTCTATTACATCAACAACATCGGCGGAAACAACAACACTCGCAATGCCGTCTGGAACAATCCGGAAGGCGGTGCGCTTCAGTGGTCCTCTGATCCGCTCAACTGGATCGTTGACACCAAAGGTGAAATTCGATGGTTTATGGACAGCTCAACGATCTTCAACGTCGATTCGATTTATGACGGCGGCATCATGATGGGCCTGCGGCAGAACGACGACGGCGCGATTACCTGGGGCTACGGTCAGCATTATGTGAAGTACGACATCATGGGCCGCCGCATTTGGAATCGTCCGCTCCCATACGGCTACAACGATTTCAGCCATACGATGGATGCCGCTCAAAACGGTCACTACTTCCTGCGCGTAGCCTCTTCAAACCTCAAGCGATCAGACGGACGTCACGTTCGTACAGTGCGCGACATGATCATTGAAGTTGACTGCGACGGCAACGTTATTGACGAATGGCGCTTGTGGGACATTCTGGATCCGTATCGCGATACCGCCATCAAGGCGCTGGATCAAGGTGCGGTCTGCCTCAACATTGATCCTAAGCTTGCCGGCCAGACACTTTCTGCGAGCGATCTGCAAAAGCTTGATAAGGAAGGGCACTTCGGCGACATTGTCGGCACCGGTCCTGGACGCAATTGGGCCCACGTCAACTCTGTGGACTATGACCCGACTGATGACTCCATCATCATTTCCTCCCGCCATCAGTGCGCTGTCATCAAAATCGGCCGCGACAAGAAGGTGAAGTGGATTTTGGGCGGTTCCCGCGGCTGGAAGAAGCCTTGGAGCGACGCACTCCTTACGCCGGTTGATGCACACGGCAATAAACTGCAGTGCGGCGATGCATCCTGTGAAAAGACGGATTTCGATTGGACGTGGACACAGCACACCGCCTGGCGTATTGATTCGAAGTCGACGAAGGATGAGATCTATGTTTCCGTCTTCGATAACGGCGACGGACGCGCATTTGATCAGCCGCCCCTTCCGGATATGAAGTATTCGCGTGCGGTGATCTACAAGATTGATCAAAAGAAGCGCACTGTTGAACAGGTTTGGAAATACGGCAAGGAACGCGGCCACGACTGGTTCAGTCCTGTGACTAGTCTTGTCGAATACATGCCTGACAAGGACTCCGTGGTAGTCTATGCAGCCACAGCCGGTGCAAACTATGACCTGAAGACCGGCGGCCTCACGTCAGCGCCGAATCCTTATCTTGACGAATTTGAATGGGGGGCGAAAGAACCCGCTGTTGAAATTCAATTCAAGAACACTACGGGCTATCAGGCGTTTGCCTTTGATGTTGCCAAGGCGTTCAACGGAAAATTGCATTAACTGTGCGGCATCACAATGAAAGCCCGAGACTGCTTCCGGATTTCCCGGTTAGCTGATTTTTAAATCAGCGTGGCCTTTAGGGCGGCAGTTTTAATTCAAGCAGCGCGAGAATATCGCGCTGCTTTTCGCTGTGCGCCGGGCTGCGCACGGGGGTTGTGCGCTGAGAACCTGTTCAGCGACCGAACTTAAAAGAGACGGAGCGAGTCGGCAGAGCAGAGGTCGGGGCTTAAAGGAACGAATGCGAAGATCCTTCACTCCCGTGTTGTTCTGTAGCCGAAGGCGAAGAGCATCTGGGATCGGAGGGGATTGCCTTGCCAGTAATTGGAAAAGGCCGGCAGTCCAGACGCTGAAGAATGAACATAGAGCTTTCGCGCTATCAGTACGTAGGTATCGTCTGCCAATGGGCGCGCCGGCTTGGCACAACGTTTCCGCCCAGCACATGCTCACGGCAGCATTGGATGTTCAGCAGAATGGACAAAAGCTTGATCGCAGAATTCTTCACCCCCGAACCCGCTGGATGACGAACGGCTTGTCCCACTGTGTGGAAGAGTTCGAGACACAAACAGGCTTTGTTCTAAATAGCAATGCCCAGCAGCCGCAGTGAGGAAGCTGCGTTTTGAGGCGAAAACAGTGAAATAACGTAATCCCGTTACAATGGGAATAGCCCCGTTCGTTCTCTCTTGCTGAAATGCAGCCCGCACGTGAAGGAAGAAAATGCCATGAGCTCAGCCCAAGATGCCTCGATTTTTCAATCCGCCTGGCTGGCTCCTTTTCCGCGGCTCACCTCTATTGCGGCGGCGGTGCTCACGCTCCTCACGGCCCCCGCCGCTAATGCTTCCGTTATTGCCGCGGTGAAGAATGCTCAAGGCAATGACGTCATGCTTTTTGAGCTGCTTTCGGGCGCGGAGTCAGGGACCGGAGAAGATGTGTCTGCTGCCGATCGAGGCGCTTTGCTCGAAGCCGGGGCGTGGCTCGGCGAACTTCTTGGAACGCCGGCAGCCGCTCCGACGGTCATTGCTTCAGCAGATCCTTTCGTTACGTACGCCTCCGGCGGTGCCTGGTTTGACGACAATGGAAGGCCGGCCATGGCTTTGTTTTGGACTGAGGGACTGTCGAGTTCTCAGCCTTCGGGAAGCGTCTATCTGGGTCCGGCACCCGGGGCGTCATACGATTACAGCCCTCTTGCAGTCTTGCCCGCGCACGCTTTAGGTTCTTCGCGAATCAGCACTATTGTTCATGAGCTCGCGCACAGCGCGGGCATGTCGAGTATAGAGACGGGTGACTATCTGGGTTTCGAATGCCCGAACGGCTGGTGTCATACCGCGTTCACAGAGAAACTCACCTTCAATGGAAAACCGATTGCAGCGGGATCCTCTTTGAGCAAGCTGATTTCCTTGGACAGCATGCCGGAGAACCTTCAGACCGACTTAAACAAAGTGCGCTGGTATTTAGGATATTCCGGGATCGGTTTTCAGGGAAAAAACGTCAGGGAAGTCATTGGTGAGGAAACCGTAATGTATTTTCCCGATGAGGTGACGGACAGCGAAGAGGCCGTTCATGAGGCCATTTCTGTGACTGGAGCGATTCCGGTCTTAGGCGCTGAGATGGGCAACCTCGACTTCAGTCACTTAGAACTTCAAAACGGTTTGCTCTCACATCAGTCATGGCGAAATTGGGGAACGTTCATGGAAGCCGAGCTCGCCATGCTGCAGGATCTGGGTTACCAATTGGACCGCAAGCGCTTTTTCGGCACCTCCATCTATGCCTCGGGCATCGAATATACGGTCGGACAGGCCTTTTGGGCTCGCAGCGACAGAGAAGAGTGGATTAAAGATCAGCCCTCGCAGCAGGCGAATGCAGTCGGCGTTCATGTCTACGGCAGCCGCAGCAAGGTAACGGTGGCAGCTGACCAGCTTGCTGATGGGGCAGGCTCCATCGGCGTACGCGTGGACGGATCGGCAAATCAGCTCTCTGTGAATGAGAATGTTCTTATTTCAGCCAACGGCACGGGCGGCATCGGCATGGCCTTTACCTATGGCCGCAGCCATACGCTTTTATTAAAGGGAAAGGTCCAGGCACTCGGCAGCGGCGGCTCTGCCCTGGTGTTTGATTTTGGCGGCAGCATTCTCGGTGATGAGAATCAGGTTCGAGGATCCTGGACAGCCGGTGCGGCGACGGAGTACGGGTGGTTGACCTTCCATCCGGAGGAATGGAATTTCCCGCAGGTCCTGCAAGGCTCTTTGATTAAGTCTGCCGTTATTGCCGGAACGCTGCAGGGTTCTGATGCCGCTATTCGTATTGGACCGACGGCTCATGTGGCGCAGATTCGCCTTGCCGACGGAGCCCATATTGAAGGCGATATTGTCTCTTCGTGGTCCGCAGTGGGAACGGCTGAAGATTTTTTTGATGGCTACTGCAGCGTTATTCTTGCTGACTCGGTTAACCGTGCCGCAGCTTTCGTCCCATTGGGAACGGATGTCACGACCAATCTCATCTTCGGCGGGACTGAAGACGGCGCTCCGGCACAGGCATCTGACTTGGAACCTTTTGTTTATGCCGGCAATGTCATTGGCCCCTGGTCGATCCGCATGCAGGCTGCCGATGGAACGGATCTTCGTCTGCAAAACACCATTAATCAAGTAGTCGGCATGACGGTGAACAGAGGGGCCAGGCTTTCCGGCTCAGCCGTTTTTGATTTCACCGGCCTGAACGCTCGAATGGCCGAAGTGGGCGGAACACTCATCACGGGCAGTGAAGAAATCCCGAACTTTCAGGCCGGGGCCCTCGTGAATGCTGGAACCTTGGTCTCAACGCCTTCCTCCGGTTCTATCGTGATTTTGGGGGATTACGTTCAGTCTGGAAAGCTCGTTTTGGGGATGCGGCCTTCGGGCGAACTGATGCCGCTCTCAGTATCAGGTACGACAGAGGTGAAAGACGGTGCGTCCCTGGCAGTGGTTCCGGGCGGCGGCTGGTTTGAGGGTGAGCTGGCAAAAGATCCCAATCCTCACGGCGCAGTGAGCACCTCCGGAGCAAACACTGGTGCTTCGGCATCACTGCTCGAAAGGGCTGCATGGGATCTGGATCTCATGACAGCAAAGGACTTTTCGCCTGCAGTTGATTTCACCTGTTCGGAGGGTGTGCTTAAAGCTTCGCATCAAAAGAACGCATATTCAAAATATTTGACTTCATCGGCGCCTGCTTGGCAATGGGGCTTAGCCAAACAGCTCGATCAGGCGGCTTCGCAAGCCCCGGAAGTGCTTCATGCACTCTATGGCGACCTCGATTTTTCGGCGTCGGACGGCTCTGACATCGTGCGGGCACTGGGCAATCTCGGCAATTTTTCCCGCGATGATTCGATGCGGGCGCTTTTTTCCTGGGAGCGCCTATTAAATCGTCAGCTCTTTGCTCATCACGAAACCACGCAGGAAGGAGAGCGTCAGGTGTGGGCGGTGCCGCTCGCCGCACATTTTTCGGACGGGGGAGCGGGAACAAATGTGACCGGAGCGGTCTTAGGCGTCGATTTTCTATCGGGTGAGACGCAGACAGCGGTCTATGCTGCAATGGGACACCTGGAGACGTCTGGCGGCCCCGAGCACGGCACGAGCCGCGGGGAGGGCATTTGGCTGGGCGGGAAGCTCGGACGCACTTTTGCTTCTGGGCTGCGGTTCGAAGGTCAGCTTCGCGGCGGCGTCTATTCGGCCGTGCGCAGCCGCACGGTCGAATTAGCGCAAAGCATCAGCAGGATTGAATCCGATGAAACGGTATATCTGCTCTCCGGGGCCCTGCGCACGGGGTGGATGGGCACTCTTGGCGAATCGGACGTCGAATTTTTCCCGCACGTTCTTATGACCGGTACGGTGCTTCGCACGCCGACACTGACGGAATCCGGAACGGGAGCACTCTCTATTCGCCGCTCCTTCCTGCATTCGGCAGCTGCCGGCGCGGGGCTGACCGTGAATGTGCCGGCTCCCTCGCAGTTTTCGGACTATGCCTGGAATTGGAGCCTCAGCATCGAATGGACGAGGGAGCTTACTGAGCGCGCCGGCAATGTTTCCTTTGGCTTAGCCGGGACAGCGGGTGAAACCGCTCGTTCCATGGATTGGCCGGAACGCAATCGTCTGGCCGGCAGTGTTTCGCTCGAGCTCCTCCGAAAGAGCGGTTTTTCTGCCGCGATGCGGCTTGACGGAGAAACGATGGGGAGCGCGCATTCGGCCGGCGCGGCCTCGGCTGAGCTTCGCTGGACTTGGTGACCATGCCGGTGACTCTCCGGCGGCACAATGGATTCAGCGTGCGGCGGGAAATGGTCTTCAGGCTCAAAATAGCAGAGGCTCTATTCGTCAAACTAACGAATTGAGCCTCTGTTTTGATGCTTTAAGAGAATGGTTTACTTGAGCAGTTCCGGGTCAGCCGGGATTCCGAACCACTTTTCATGGAGCTTGTCGAAAGTCCCTTCGGCCTTGAGCTGCTTCAGCGCAGCATTGATATCCTGCTGCAGCTTGGTGTTGTTCTTTGCAACGACCATGGCGAAGTAGTCGGCGGTAGCGATTGGCGCGAGATGCGTCGTGCCATCAGCGATGGACTTATTGGTGTGGAGCATGTAGTCGGTGACGGGCTTGTCATTGATCACCGCATCGGCGTTCCCCGCCATCATATTGAGAACGGCGTCGCCCACATGATCGAAGGTGGTGATTTCCGCGCCGGGAATCTTCTTTGCAAACTGCATTGAAGTTGTGCCGATCTGAACAGAAATGCGCTTGCCCTTGAGGCTTTCAAAGTCTGTAATGCCGGCTTTGTTGGCTTTCGGCACCAGAATGGTGAGGCCTGATTTATAGAAGGGAAGCGAGAAGAGCACCCGCTTGCCGCGCTCGGGCGTCACGGAAAAGCCCGATGCGCCGAGATCAACCGAACCCGAGAGAATAGCCGGAATGATGCCGTCAAAGGTAATCTTGTCAATTTTCACCGTATCGCCGAGTTTCTTGGCAATTTCAGCGACAAGATCCATTTCGAAGCCTTGAATGGTGCCGGTGTTGGAATCCTGGAACTCAAACGGGGGGAAGGTCGGATTGGTCGCAACTCGCAGCTCCGCAGCGGAGACGGAACCGCACAGTGAGAGAGTGCAGAGGCCGGCGGCGGCAAGAAGCGACAAGGATTTGAAATTCATTTTGGGTTCCTTTTGTTTGAGCTGCATTGGATGAAAGATCTGCTTTAAGCCTTTCAGGGAAGCGGCATTGAAGCGCTTTCTTCATCCGTGATTTGACTATAGCGATCTTTAAACAGATGAATGGGATCAATTGCACAAAGTTTTGAGGTACTCTAAGAAAACCTGAGCGGTATGCCTTATATATTGATTTTCAGGAAAATATGACGAGTTTATGTCGACTGGCAGAAGGCATTGGTCGACGATTGAAGACTGTTGAGCTTTAATATTTATTACTGCGACAGGCGGAAAGTATTAAGACAAAAAACGGACAGCTTTAGGTGGCTGTCCGTTTTTAATCCGATTCTGAAGAGATTCAGAAGTTTGGATGTTAAATTAAGGGAGTTCCGGATCGGCCGGGACGCCGAACCACTTTTCATGGAGCTTATTGAAGGTGCCGTCGGCCTTGAGCTGCTTCAAAGCCTTATCCATCTCGGCCTTGAGCTTGGTGTTCTGCTTGGAGGTGACCATGGCGAAAAGGTCAGCGGTAGCAATAGGCTTCAAGTGCAGGCAGCTTTCAGCGATCTGCTTATTCTGCGTCATGATGTAGTCGGTGACGGGCTTATCGTTAATCACCGCGTCGGCATTGCCGGCGATCATGTTGAGAAGGGCATCCCCTGCACCGTTGAAAGTTGTGACTTCGGCGTCCTGAATTTTCTTAGCGAAGGACATGGAAGTCGTGCCGAGCTGAACGGAGATCTTCTTTCCCTTGAGGTCGTCAAAGGACTGGATGTTTTTGGGGTTGCCTTTGGGCACGACGATCGTCAGTCCGGATTTGTAAAAGGGAATAGTGAAGAGAACACGCTTGGCACGTTCCGGCGTGATGGAGAAGCCGGCAGCGCCGGTGTCGATCGTTCCCGAGAGAATGGCCGGAATGATGGCATCGAACCCCATCGTTTCGAGTTTCAGATCTTTCTTCATGACCTTAGCCATTTCACGGACAAGATCGACCTCGAAACCCTGAATCTCACCAGTGGTGGAGTTGTAGAACTCAAACGGCGGGAAGGTGCCTTCCGTGGCGACGCGCCAGGTGTCGGCGACGGCGGATCCGCAGAGAACAAGTGCGGCAATGCCGGCAGCAGCCGTGCGCACAAAGAAGTTCTTGGTCATTTCAAGATGCTCCTAGAGGAATATAGCGATGAAGTTATGAAACTGAACCGCAGACCTGGCAGGCAGAAAACGCTGCGGGATGAGGGAAATATAGGGTTGAGTCTGAAACTCGTGCGTGAATCGGATGATTTAAATACTCATAAACTGAGGAGAATTTGTCCGTTGCCGCAGAGGACTAAGCGGAGGGGACTAGTTGATGACGTATTGCAGTGAAATGACCGTTTTTGATGGTGAAAATGCAGTAATTTGTCGACCATATCCGCTGCGGATAAAATGTGTAGACTGAAATCGCCCGAAAGGCAGGCCATGACAGGACAGACAAGGTATTGAAAGGAGCTTGGCAAACGATGAAGCAGCGAATCACCATTTCGCTTGACGAAGATCAGGCGGCTAAATTTGATCAGCTGATCGCTGAACGCGGTTATGAAAATCGTTCGGAAGCTTTTCGCGATTTAATTCGCGCTGCGGAAGCCTCTCAAACCTTGTCCGATCCGCCCTCGGGCGCGACCTGCGTGGCCGTAGTGAGTTACGTCTACAACCATCACGAAAGACAGCTCTCCATGCGCCTGACTCAAGAGCAGCATGAACACGGCGATCTGGTCATCAGCCAGATGCATGCACACCTCGGACATGAGGACTGCATGGAGGCCGTTTTTCTCAAGGGCACCGTGGCAGAAGTTCGGGCTTTTGCAGACAAACTGATTGCCGAACCTGGTATTCGGCATGGGAGCATCAACATCATTCCTGCGCATGTTCACATGCATTGAGTGAGGTGCTGTGCAAAACAAAAAAAGTCCGATACAGACGCTTGCTGACGGACTAGCCGTGAATTGACGTCGGACGAACAAATGGATGGCGGTCTGACCCGGGCAGCCCCGATTGGGTCACCTTGCGGTTGACCCACCGCCCGGATCAGGCCGTAATTATGTCCTGTTCCGCCTGCGTATACAAGATCTGTCATACATTTCTTTGCACTATCATTCCGGAGAATTTTGAGTGTAAATGTAAACTGTTAGCGCCGCAGGAAAGAAGAGGGCGTTACTGATATCTCAGTGTTTGTATCATATTTGATACAAGCCGATATTGCGACGAATTCCGTCTAAACATTGCGTCTGTCTTCGTCCACTACTCGTGATGTAGAACAAATAAGCCTGCTGATGACAGCTTCTGTATTTCGCGATTGGATGGACTTGCGCATTGAATGAGAAAAACGAATGCCGCAAGCAGCTGGGGGATGCAGCAGGATCGCTGCCGTTTCCTGAATTACAGAATTTTCGGATTGTGCTGAGGTCAAAACTGAATACTTATCGGTCTTCCTGAGAGATGAACTCGCTGCAGTCGGCCTCAGAAAACAAAATCAATGGGGCTTCTTCACGATAGAGAAATCTCTGATGCAGGTTGAATCGCGGCAAAGAGTCTTTCACGTTGACGGTGAAGTCGGATGCACGAAAGATTGGGCTGAGTAGAATCTCCGTCATCATAGCGGACGCTTCTGTGCGTTCGCCGCCAACATTCATAAAGCGGGCAGGGACGCGTTTCCCCAGACCATCAGTCATGTCGCGAATTCACTACAAGAACCTTTGTGCCTTTCCGGGTCGTACCGGTGAACCGTTCCTCACGGAATTCACGGTTGAAGACGGTATGTTTATTGCCGACGACTCACCGGCGCCGGACGGCACTGAAATCGTCACGATCGATATGCGCGGCGCTTTTGTCATGCCGGCCTTTATTGATGCACATGCGCATCCCGATGGTCTGGCCATGACCATGGGGGCGGCAGCCTGTACGCCGCCGACCGTGCGTTCGATACCGGAACTCCAGAGCGCTCTGCGCAAAATGGCTGTGAAGAACCCCGAGGGATGGATTGAAGGCTGGGGATATGACGAAAGTCTCCTCGCTGAGGGCCGCACACCGCTCAAAGATGACCTTGATCAGGTTTCAGCTGACCGGCCGGTCTTCATCCGGCGCTCCGACTATCACTCAGCGGTCGTGAATTCCAAGGCCCTCGAGATGGCCGGCATTGACCGAAACACGCCGGATCCGGAGGGCGGCGCGTTCGGCCGCGATGCAAACGGGGACCCTGACGGCCGATTGATTGAGCTCGGTGCCGTACGCTTCCTTGAGGCGCACGCCAAACCGGCCAAAACGTTCGAAAGCGCCGTTGAATCGCTCTTAAAGCTCAAAGACCATTACTTGTCGCACGGTATTCTCACCACGACCAACATGATGGTCATGCGCGGGAGTGACCCGGAGCCCCTGACGCTTTACCGCGAGGCCTGCCGCCGCGGTCTGCCTGTGGACTTCAACCTCTATGCCGTGTGGCAGGGCGGCGAAGACTCGTCGGGCATGCCGGACTTTCGTGCCGATGAACTGCGGAGCCCGGTTCGCTATGCGGGCGTCAAGCTCTTTGCCGACGGTTCGATTTCGGGCAAAACGGCGGCCGTGCGCAACCCCTACAAAACCGCTGAGGGCGAAAAGCTCGATTATCCCTGCGGCATGATGACGCTCGAAGAACCCGTATTCCTCGCCGCACTTTCTTATGCGCGCCGAAACGGCGTGCAGCTCTCGATTCACATCATGGGAGACCGTTCAATCGATGCCGTACTCGACTGGCTTTCCGATGTCGATCCGTGGCTCGCGGATGTTCCGAGCGTTCGCCTTGAGCACGCGAGTCTCTTGCGTCCCGATCAGCTCGAGCGCATTGATCAGATGCGCTTGAAGCCCGCATTCACCACGCAGATCATCTTTCCGTTTGCCGAATGGCGCAGCTACCGTTCATCGCTTTCCGACGCCGACTTCAACGCGGCTTATCCGGTCAAGAGCATCGCCGAACGCTTGGATGCCTTTGCTTTGTCGTCCGACGCGCCGTGTACGACCTGGTCGGATCCCGACAGCGTCTTTGTTTCGCTCGCCGCCGCCGTCACGCGCCGCGACGCCGACGACGGCGTGTTTGGGCCCGATGAGGCAGTGTCTGTCGGCACGGCTCTCGCGCTCTACACCGGCCGCGCCGCACTTGTCATGCCCGAAAACGGCCAAATCGGCGTTATTGAACCGGGAGCCCGGGCAAACTTCATTCGGCTTTCAGGGAACCCCTTCATGACGGCGCCCTCTAAGCTCGCTGAACTTCGGGTGACGGGCATCTGGCGCGACGGCGCGAAGCTCGAACTCCCCAAAGCGGACTGAGCGGCTTCAATGGCCGGCAGGCTTTCGGTAAGCCTGCCCCGGACTCATTGAATTGATGAGGCGCTGCTGGCGCACTTGCAAATTCCGCGCAACTCCTGCAATATTGATAACGCTTACAGCTGAAGGACGCACGGCCTTCAAGACTCCGGTCCATATCCGTGCACATCAATACAACTTGAACCCCTGAGGGCGTTCGCCCTCGCAGGACAGGTTCGGTTTCGAAGCTCGCCTCAGGCGCGTACGCGCTCTGGGGTTTTTCTTTTTGGAGAAAAATCAATGAAGCAGGAAATCGCAGCTGTCCCGGCCAGCCATTTTGGGCTGCACCTCAGCGATGAGGCGCATCCCGCTGCCAGGGGATATGTCAGAGACGATCTCACGAGAGAAGGTGCGCTGCGCGTGCCCGAACTCTCGCGCGGGTGGCATTTTGCGCCCGAGACTTATGACGGAATCGCCGGCTGGTGGAATTGGGGCGGTGCAGAACCGCTCCTTATCACCGGACCCGCGGGTTCGGGCAAAACGGCCTCGGTGCTCGCATTTTGCGCAGTGATGCAGATGCCGGCCGTGGTTTTTACGGCCCGGCCGCGGATGGACCGCCGAGAACTCATCGGCCGCTGGGTTCTCGGACCCAGCGGCATGACCTGGGTCGACGGCCCGGCAGCGCTCGCATGGCGCAACGGCTGGGTACTCCTCATCAATGAGTTCTCAGCGGCGCCGCCCGAAGTCTGGGTCTCCGCCAATGATCTTTTGGAAGGGCTTCCTCTCGAAATTGATCAGACGGGCGAGGTGATAGACCGTCATCCGCTCGCGCGCATTGTCTTTACCGACAATACCCGCGGGCATTCGACGGAACTCGCGGCCGGCTATTTCGGCCGGCAGATCCAAGACCGATCGGTCATTGACCGTATGTGGCACCTGCGATGCGAAGGACTCCATGAGGCCGACGAAGCGCGTGTGCTCATGGCGTCGCTCGAAGCCGCTCTCGTCGCGCGTGCGGGTGAGGCCGCAGCTGAAGAAATCTGTGCGCTCACGGCGCGTGCGGCAGCGGGCTCAAGGTGCAAGGCGGCTCAATCACCCCTGGGGTTTGAGAACCGCTCCTTTGCGCTTTCCATTCGCGCTGCCCGCCGATTCGCGGAACTCACGCTGCGTTATGCGGCAGGGGATTTGCCGGTCTCGGCCGATCCCATTGCCGCTGCTGCAGATACCGCTGTCGGCAATGCGCTCGACCGTCCGGTGCGCGATGCGCTCGTTACGTATCTCAAAACGATCTTCGGCGAGCGAATCACGGAACTGCGGCAGATGCGCACGGAGTCTTCGGCCCCCGTGCGGCGAAACCCTCGGTCCTCGCGGCCGAAGGCCTGCACTGAGACTCCCGCACTTTCGTGAAGCCCTTTGCCGAGGCGCCTTATTTAGGCCGTTTAAAGCATCATGAATGCCCCTGACCGCTGGTTTCGGGGCATTTCTTGGGTTGAGAAGGACTTGAATATCGGTTGCACGGCAAATGAAAGCGAAGACCACATCTTCAATGGAGACCATCATGATGACAACGGGCAGCGTTCAGTTCGCTTTGCCGCTCGAGGAAGACCGTCCATCCAAACACATCGCCGCGAGAGGGTGCGGGCCTTTGGCTCAGCCAAGCGCTCCAGCCGCTCAAAAGCGAAGGTTCCTGCCGCCCAGCTACACCGAAGCTCGCTTCGGAAACCCGACGACGCCGGAAGAAGCTCAGCTTTATGCCGAGCTCAATCGGTTGGACGGACTGCGCGCGAAAGTCAAAGGCGCCGAAAAGCGCCGTTTGGCGGAGACCTTTCGCGAGGTCAACGCCAAAGCGGAAAAGCTTTTCAAGGGCAGACGTTTTTGGGGAGCGGCCAGACCGCTCCTTGAACATGCTGCCGCCGAACTCGGCGCCGGCGGTCCGGCCGCGGCCGACACGGCCAGAATCATGGCCATGCTCGCGCTGCCGGCGCTCTGCAGACGAGACGGCATTGCCGTCAAGTTCAAAGGGCGCCCGCAGACGGACGGCCGCACGATTTGGCTCGGGCCCATTGACTTCAGTCATCCGGCGGCTCCCATCTATCTCTTTGGTCATGGCGTTCATGAGCGCTGTCATGTGGTTCATACGAACTTCGATGCTGCAGCTTCAGAGGCGCACTCAGACCCGAGAGTGAGCGCATTCTTCAACCTCTTTGAAGATATACGCGTGGACGCATTGGGCATGGCGGAGTGCCGCGGCTACCGCTTTTGGCGTGAAGCACTCTTTGCTGTGCTCTGCACGACAGGGAAGGCGGCATTTGCCGTCAACGGAACCACCAAGCTCCCGGAGCTCTTTTTCGGCTGGATGCTGGGCGTCCTCGAGGCTAAGGTTTTGGACCTCAAGCTCCCAGAGGGCATACTCGTCCGAGCCGATCAATTGGCCCGAGAAAAACTCGGCGGGGGTCTCCTCGATGAGGCGCTTCGTTTCGTGATGGGAAGACTCCCGCTCGCCAATACGGCCGAAAGCCTCAGTTTGGCGCGGGATCTGGTGGAGCTCCTCAGCGACCGCATGCGGATGGCCAAGAAAACCGCCCAAGTCGAGTCGGCCTTATTAAGCGCGGAAGATGAAGCGCGCTCCTCTCCCCATATGGGAGCGGCGTCGCTTCAGCTTTCACTCTTTGACAATGGCAGTGAGACTGCGAGTGCGGCGGCGGACGATGGGTTCGATTCACCGGCAGAGGATCTTGCGCCGGCGGCGGAATACGCCGTCCTCAGGCGTTTATTGGATCCGACGGGGTGGGTCCCAGCGTCCGGCAGTTCGTCCGAAGGGGAGGCATCGCTTAACCCGAAGGCATCGTCCTGCGATGCTGAAGCGGGGCTCGAAGAGCTCCTCTCGGCCATCACGGCAAAGTCCGAAGAGGAATTTGATCCGACGGCGGCCGAGGAGAGCTATGCCCAAGCCTTCGCGCGAGACTGCGAACAGGCTTTTTTAGCGAATGCCGGCTCGAGGGACGGCGTCAGTTCGTCTTCTCAAATCCTTCGAGGGTATTTGTCCGCAGAAATCGAGACGGCTCAGCGTGCTTACGCCAGGGTTTGGCCCAAAACGTCAGATCTTGGATTTCAGTACGCCGAGGCGCTTCGCCGACGCGTGCCGGTGCCAATGAGCGGCGCAGCTTCGGGCTGGGACGCGGACGATGATCTCTTGGAGCGCGCTGTCTGCGGCGACGACCGAATCTTCCTGCGGGAAGGCCGGGCGCCAGCCTGCGACGCCGCCGTGCAAATCCTCATCGATCTTTCGGGATCCGTGGGGGTCGAGGGCGGCGCGATCGTGCGGACGGCGGCAGCCCGGCTCGAGGAAGCTTTAAAGCGAACGCCAGGCATTCACTGCCGAACGGCTGTCTTTCCGGACGCCGCCGGCCGAGGCCCGATGCTCGCTTCCGAGTGGGAGACGCCGCCCGGCGGATCGCGCGGGGTGCTCGCTTCGATCCCTTCCAGGGGACCGACGCCAATCACTCAAACGCTCCTCTGGTCGCTTTTTTCGCTAGGGAACCGTCCTGAGCCGACGAAACTCCTCATCCTCTTTACCGATGGGGTTTTTGCCGCGGACGACTGTCGGGCGGAGGAAGCAGCTTTAAAGCTCGCCGGCATTGAAACGGCGGCGGTGCTCTTAAATCTGCATCAGACCGCACCCGGCCGCCGGCTCTTCGAAAAGGAAACACGTGTAGTGAGAAACGCCGCGGAAATTCCGCTCGCGCTCCTAGACGTGCTTCGCGAATGGCGGCGCCGCCATCCTTAATGAGGACTGACGGCGTGTTCAGCCGATCCTCTCTGACATTGAGCTTCATCGCACCCCGCTCGGATGCCTCCCGTTTTCGGTCCTTTGGACCGATGACGAGGCATTCGGCGGGGCTTTTTTATGTAAGCCCAAAATTTCGGGCTTTTTCTCCTTTTTATCTCCAAATCACTCCCGTCACGATGCCCATTCCTATTCCGCATTTCAGCACGAAAAACACCTGCCTCGAGCCCGGCTTAATGCCGCAGCCATCAGCGGCCTATGGGTCAGCCGGAGATTGGCGGAGTGCCGGCGGACTTTTTGGTGAAACCGTACAGCGATGCCGTCCGGCCAATCCGCTCACCGCTTTGCGCCGTCATCCGGAAGCCTTGTCCCGCATTGAAGCGGCGCTCGGCCGAACGGACTTCAATGCCTGGGGCGCTTCGGCGCTCACGGCCTTTGCGGCCGACTGCGCGGTTTTGGCAAATGAAGCGTTCGGCCAAAGCCTCCTTGCCCGCGGATTGGCATTGACGGGAGACGCGGCAGCTGCCGCAGCTGCACTGCCGCAGCCGGCCGGACTCAATCCCGTCGAAATCGATCAGCTGCGTCAGGCCCGCCGTCGGACGGTCTTTTTGGGCGCGCTGGCTGCCGCTTGGGAACCAATAACTGAGATCACCGTAGAAGCCGGCGAGGGACGAGCGGACCGCTGGCAGCCGTTGGAATGGTGGGCCCCCGAAACGGAGTTTTTGGCCGAATTCGTGCTCCGCAGCGTGCGGATCGGCCGAATCGTAAGAGGGAAAAACGCCGAAGAGCCGTCTGCGGGGCCCTTTGATATCAGCAGTGCACGCCAAAAAAGCGAAACGAAAAGGCGGGCGTTGTGGAGCATCCTTGCGCGCATCCGGAGAGCGAGTTCGAGGTCAAGGGCCTCAGAGACGCAATGGATGAGCGTCACCGAGCCGAATTTTGACCGGCGATGGGAAGCGGCGCTCGACGACGAACTTTTGGGGCTGCCCCCCGGCAGTGAAGAAGGGCGTCTTCTCGCCCGCATTTTGATTGATGCCCGCCGCAGAAGACTCATTGGCCGTGCACCGAAGCTCCCGAGCGAGATGCTTCGTCTGGCATCGTCCGCCGAAGGCCGAACGCTTTTTTCCAAAGCTTTCGCCCAAAGGGTCGCCGAGGGTGAGGTGCTTCCCGTCGATGCCGCGGCGGATGAGGGAAGTCCAAAAGGGTTTGCCGCTCGACAGAGGCGCGCGTCACCAGAGGATTCGACAGACGATTCGGCGGAGCAACCGGATGAATCCGCTTCAGCCGAAGCGCATCGAAAACCGCGTTTGTGGTGGGCGGCTGACGGCTGGTGGCTCGAATGGCCTCAGGGCGGGCGGCTTATGGCGGAGACAGCGGTCGACATTTATCCCGCTGCCGAACCGTTTTTACTGCTTGACGGTCACCAACAGGACGAAAGAAAAGAGCAGTTTCTGCGGGCGGCAGCGCTCTTTGCGGCAGCAGAGGTTCTCGGACTTTCGGCGTCTGCGCCAATTACACCGCGAAAACTAGCTCTTCCGAAGAAACCCGCGGCCCTTCCTTTAAGGCCATCGCGTGAACTCGAGGCAGCCTTTCTCACAGCTGCCGCACGGTCTCGCTTAAGCCCAGAGCAGCATCAGAACAGGGCGAGAGCGGTGAAGGCACTTTCGGAGTCCTCTGAAACCGAGAGTTCGGGGAGCGGCGCAGACAGCGCGCGGACCGCGAATGAACTTTGGGCGGCTCTAGACGCTCGTTTAATGCGGCTCGCCAAAGCGGCTCAGCCCATTGGCCGGGCACTGGGGCCGGATGGCGCCCGAGGGCGGCATATGGCGGGGAATCCTGTCGATTTCATACCGCGCCCAGAAGTATCGGCAGCTAAACCCCAAAAAAACACCGAGCACGAAGAAGACTGCGCGCTCTTTTGCTTCGAGCAGGCCGACGGGACGGAGGCCGATGACGATGCCTTCGATTCAGAGCACTCACAGCCGAAACTTCGAGTAATGGAAGAGCCTCAGATGCCGATGCCGCAGCTCGACGACTGCGAGTGGATCTTTGGGCTGGGCGCCGAGGCAGGTTTGGCGGGCGATGCAGTTTCGGCTGCGTTGGAACACCTGAAAGACTCCGGTGCGCTCACTTCCGAAATCACGACGATCAATCCCTCCGGCGTGTTTCTCCCGGAAAGCGCTTTTGAAGATTCTTTTGAACGCCTGCGGGCGTTTCTCTCCGCTTCGGCACTTTTAGTGCGCCGCACCGGTGCGAATGCGGGGCTTGCCCCTTGGATTTGGCACCGCGCGGACAAGAACGGCTTAGTGGAAGCTGGCCTTCTTTTGAACCCCGCCGCACTCACGCTCGTTCGCCGGCATTCTGCCGGCGGGAGTGAACGGATTGATGGCGACAAGCGCCGGCGGCTCACGGCGCAGGGCGTCGAAGCGCTGTGGATTGGGATGTGAATGATGACTAACGTTATGGATTTCCTGAAAAGAAGAGGGCCGCTCGCCCAGTCATTCAGGCCGGCCTCGGAAGCATCTGCGGACTGTTTGGCGCTTTGGCGGCCCGCTTGGGAAGTCGGGCCCCTTCTGTGGCACGTGACCGCATCGGCCTTTGCCTTGGGACTTTGGAGCGGAGGAGTGCTCTCGGGCTTTCCCGCACTGGCATTGGGCGGCATTCCGGCAGGACTGGCGCTCAAGCGGATCACGGAGGCGAAGCGGATTTGGAAAGAACGCTCGCGGCTCTCGGGGCATGCGCCGGCCTTCATGAGCTTTGCTGATCTGGCGCTCGTGATGAGGAGCTTCGAGGCGCCTGGATCCTCGCCCGACGAACCCCGATCGGCCATTCGCCAGACGGGCATGACGAGGGCGGCAGCGATTCGCCTGATAGGAGCAGATCCAGGGACACTCTTTCATGCGCCGGCCGAAGCGCCCGTTCAATCGGTATGGTTTGGACTCGGCTTTCGCTGGACACCGGTCGAAGCGCAGCGGTTTTATGAATTAACGCGCATTGACTGGAAAAGCATGCTGCTGCCGGAACGTTGGCAGCATTGGTTTACTCAGCATCCCGGGCTCCCAGACGCTTCGCCCGGCATTTCCGTCCTGCACGGTGTCGGGCCGTCGCCGGTCTGTCCGCCCTGGCAGCGCGGACGCAAAGAAGAAGAGCCCGGCATTATTCGGCCGCTCTCGAGCTTAGGAGGCGGAACGCTTCTCGTCGGCACAACACAGACGGGCAAAGGCGTCGTGCTCACGAATCTCGTGAGCCAAGCAATTCTGCGCGGCGACGCGGTTATTGTCATTGATCCCAAATCGAGCAAACGCCTCCGAAGCGCCGTCATCGGCGCTTGCCGCGCAGCCGGGCGGCCCGAGCCGCTCGAATTTCATCCGGCATTCCCAAAGCGCGGCGTGCGGCTCAATCCTCTGGGGAGCTACACCCGCAGCACTGAAATCGCGAGCCGCATCTGCGCAGTGCTCCCCCGCGGGGACAGCGCTTTTACCGCATTTGCCTGGCGAGCGGTCTTTGTCATGACCGAAGGCATGCTCTTTGCGGGAGAGCCGCCCACATTGCGGCGCTTTCGCTCGGCACTCGAGCGCGGCATTGAGGAGCTCCTCGAGGCGGCGCTCCGCAAGGATTTGGGTAAGCGCGTCCCCTTTTGGGAAGAGCGCCTCGAGGCGCTTCTCCTGCAGCAGTCGCGCGAGATCCGGGTGCCCATGGGCGCGGGCGGGGGGCTCGAGCTCGCTGCCATGGCGGCGCTTTGGGAGCGCACCGCGGGCTCCCCAGGATCGAAATACTGCCCCGAGACGCCCGAAGCGGCGGTCGAAGGGCTGCTCTCCGTTTATCGCCACAGCCGCGAGCATTATGCGAAGATCACCGCGTCGCTTCTCCCGGCACTTTCCATGCTGACGGCCGGCGCATTGGGCGAAAGTCTCTCGCCGGAATTTGATCTAACGGGCAAAACCGACGATCCGCGTCCCATCGTTTCGCTCGAAGACGTAATCAGCATGCAGGGCGTCCTCTACCTGGGGCTCGATGCGCTGCCCGACGCCGAAACGGCTTCGGCCTTAGGGGCGCTCTTGCTTTCAGACCTTTCGGGCGCGGCCGGGCGGCGCTACAACACGGAAGAAAGCGGTCAGGAGGCTGTGCGGACGAGTCTCTTTGTGGATGAAACCGCGAACGTCATCAATCCTCCCCTGATTGAAATCCTCAATAAAGGCATGGAGGCGGGCTTTCAGTGCGTGTGCGCCATGCAGACCATCAGCGATCTGGAAGCGCGCTTAGGTTCTGCGGCACAGGCACGCATGGCGCTTGGCAATTTGAATAATCTCATTGCGCTGCGCACGAAGGATGAAGCAACGCAAAAGTTCGTTGCTGAAGCTTTCGGCCGGACGACGATTTGGGAGACAGCGGCCTCGGTGACGACAACGGCTGGCGCAAGTGCGCTACCCGCCTTCCGTGCGGCCGCATCATCAAGTCTCAGCGGCCGACGCGATTCCGTCGTGCCGCTCGAAGCCCTAGGCCAATTGCCTAACCTTGAATTTTTTGCGTCCCTCTCGGGCGGCCGGCTTTGGAAAGGGCGCATGCCGATTCTCGATCCCGCGCTCGAAGGCCTCCATCTTTATGCGCCCGTGCCAAAAGTCCCTCCGCCCATCGGGCGTTTGCGAGCGTTCCTGGAGGCACGCGTGAAGAGCCTCAAAAGCGAACGGTCGGCGGCATTCAGACGTCACTCCAATGGTGAAAAAGGAGAGAGCCTGAAATGAGAGCCTTTATAGGATTATGGACAGCCGCTATGCTACTCACCGCCGGGTTTGGCGCCGCCGGGACTTCGCCCGAGCGGCTCATTCGCGTGATTTATGCCGATGCTTATGGCGCCGCGCAGGTTTTGGACGGAAGGGCATCTCTCGCCGCTCAGTGGACCGAGGATGCGCTGCGTGCCGTATGGGCATCCGGAATCCAGGGCTTATTTCCGACGACGCTTGGCAAGGGAGCCCATACGCGGCTCCCGGGGTGGTCAGAGAACGATTCGAGACGAGAGGCAGATCCGATTCGAACGAGCTTATCGAGAGCGGCTGCGTCGCCCTACATTGAAAATCTTCGGCTCATGGGACTGCTCGCCATCCGGCGGACGGCCAGAATAGCGGTCTATTTCCTCCTTTCGGGGGTCTTTTTGATTGCGCTCTTTTCGGACGGCATGCTCGAGCGCAGAATTGCGCACCACCGCATGACGGGCGGGCGGCCGAGTCTCTTTGCGGGTCTTGGTTTTGTGCCGGGCGGACTCATCATTCTTAGCTCTGTCGCAGCACTCCTTCCGACAGTCATTGCCGAGTGGTGCTTTTGGGTGATCCCAGTGCTCTTTGGCCTGGCCATGAGGCATATGGCTGCGCGGTGGCATCGCCTTCCTCGGTGAATACGTGCCCCGGCAATTGTGCCCAAGCTTGCGGTATTACGTCCGAGAGATGCCTTTAGGCTGACCGAAACGAATTGAGGCAGGCCATAATTCATTCACCAAATTTTCAACAGGATGTCCGCCCCATGCCGCGAAGCAGGGTGCTTTGCTGAGTGCGGACCCGTCCCAATCCCGGAGAAGAAAAATGTCCCAAGTCAATCCCCCGTATCGTGCTGATGTCGTCGGCAGCTTTCTGCGCCCCAAGGAACTGCTCGACGCGCGTCACGCTTTTCAGGCCGGGAAGCTCGATCGTGCTTCTCTCACCGCGCTCGAAGACCGTCTCATCAAGGATCTCGTTGAAAAGGAAGTGAAGAACGGCCTCAAGGCTGTGACCGACGGCGAATTCCGCCGCTCCTTCTGGCATCTGGACTTTCTCGCCGGTCTTTCCGGTCTGCATCATGTGAAGGCCGAGCACTGGTCGGTGCATTTTGAAGGCTTCCAGCCCAAGGCCGAAACGGTGGTGATCGAAGACCGCATCCGTTTCCCCAAGGATCATCCGTTCTTAGAGGCCTATGACCGCTTGAAGGCGATTGCCGGCGACACCCCCATCAAGTACACGATCCCGTCGCCCTCGATGCTCCACCTCATCTGTGCGGTGCGCTGTGAGACCTATAAGCCCATTCCGTTTTATGCCGAGCATCCCGATGCGCTTTTTGACGATCTTGCGCAGACGTGGACGGACGCCATGCTTGCGCTTTATGAACGCGGCTGCCGCTATCTTCAGTTTGACGACACGAGCTGGGGTGAATTCTGCTCGGTCGAAAAGCGGGGCGCCTACGCCGCACGCGGCATTGACGTCGATTGGGTAGCCAAGCGCTACGTTGAAGTGATCAACAAGATCCTGGCCAATAAGCCCGCAGATCTCACCGTCACGATGCATATCTGCCGCGGCAACTTCCGCTCGACCTGGTTCTCGTCAGGCGGCTACGAACCCGTGGCAGATATCCTCTTCTCGCACTGCAATGTGGACGGGTTCTTCCTCGAGTACGACAGCGACCGTTCGGGTTCGTTCGAGCCGCTGCGCTTCATCAAGAACCAGACCGTTGTCCTTGGTCTCATCACCAGCAAGTTCCCTGAACTTGAAGACAAGGACGCCGTCAAAGCCCGCATTGAAGAAGCGACGAAATATGTGCCGCTCAATCAGCTTTGCCTCTCGCCCCAGTGCGGCTTCTCCTCCACTGAAGAAGGCAATATCATGACCGAAGATGAGCAGTGGGCGAAGGTTCGCCTGGTGCGCGAAATCGCCGACGAAGTTTGGGGTGACAAGTAATTTCCGGCGTTGCTGCTGACTGCACTTCGCTCAACTGAACTCGTTCGGCCTGATGGCTAGAACCGTCGCCCGACTTCAGAAAAAATGGGACGCAATGGCTAACGAGCTGCTGCGTCCCATTTTCATTGCCCATCCAGAGCCTTGAAGCGTGTTTCAAAAGGATGAATTCTGCCCTCAGATAGACCTGCATCAACTTCACTGGGATCGATTGGCAAAATCGGCTTTGCTGATTGGGCATGAATTCTGCACAATGACTCTCACTATCGATCCCTCATCCGTCCGCTTTAGAAGTCTTTTAAACTGAATTAACTGCCATGGCCGCTTTTCCGCTGATGCTTCCGGGTACGTCCCGGCCCCCGAAGCTCGTGGTCTTTGATCTGGACCACACGCTGATCGCGTGCGACGCAACGATCCTATGGACGGAATTTCTTTATGAAAAAAAGATCGTCACTGATCCCATCTGGCGTCAGTACGACCGCGATATGGTGAAAAGCTACGCCAAAGGCGTACTGGACATCCGCGATTTCTGCAGAAAACATGCCGGAGCGTTCCGCAGCATTCCGGAGGAAAAACTCCATGCATTGGCTCAGGAGTTTGCCAAAAAGAAAATTGCGCCGCTTATTTTCCCTGACGGCAAGAAATGGGCGAAGAACGCCCTGCAGGCCAATATTCCGGCCTGTGTGCTCTCGGCCTCAGCAGCCTTCATTGTGAAGCCCATTGCCAAGCTCTTTGGACTTACCGATGCGATGGGGATTGAGCTCGCGTTTAAAGACGGATTCTGCACCGGCGAAATTGTCGGCATTCCGACTTTCCAGGAAGGGAAGGTCGAGAGGCTTTCTCAACGGCTCGCCGAAGCCGGCATCGGTTTTGAAGATGTGCTTTTCTTTACCGACAGCAGAAATGACCTGCCGCTCGCAGAACGCGCGGGCTATACCGTTTGCGTTAATCCGGACGCAGTGCTCGAATCCGCTGCCCGCAAAAACGGCTGGAAAGTTGCAGAGTGGAAGCTCTCGCTTCGTACTCAGATGACCGCTCAGGTGGATGCGAAGGGCGTCCCGGAAACTCAGACCGTGCGAAGCTAAAGGACTGCCGCTGAAGCGGTTGCTGGGACTTTTCCTCCGTTTGAATGACTGGTCCTTAGCTGACTGCAAGCGGCCGCAGGGCTGGCGGATCTTTTCGTGGGGAGTCCGATTTACGGGGATCAGCTGCGCTGTCAAAGTTCTCCGTTTTGTGACGGTTGATACGCAATCGAAGTCGTCCGTCGCTTCATCGTCGGCCGTGCAGCAATGGTCTGCGTTTATGCTCGGTTACTGAAAAACGCAGTGAACGAACCCGGTCAAGCGCGCATCCTGACGAATACGCGGTCAGTATTAGATTGGCCTGCGGGATGCATCACTTTATCGAGAATTCGACTATGCGTCGGAGTGCTGCTGAATAATGCTGAGCAGTGTCTGGACGAATAAATGCTGAAGGCGCTCAATGCTGAGGATAGGGGAGCCATTTTCGAAAACACCACTCTGTTTACGCACTGCCCGAAGCGTTTGGACACTGCAGACATTTGGACCTGCGGTCGTTGGTTTTGTTTTCGGGCGGCGTTTATCTGCGTCGTGAATTTACAACAAAGAGGGGATATAGGGTTTCTACCACGAATGTTTATTCGTTAGACACGTCGGAAATTATCCATGTAAATGACTGCGAAACATAGGGTTCCCCCCCCCCCCATACGTATTCATACGACTTCATAGACTGCTCGGAGTGCTGTTTGCACTGCCTCGCAGCCCGCAAACGTCGGGCTGACGAGATGTAAGAACACTCTTGGAGTAATTGAATAATGAATCGTACATTCAAAGTTGCCAAGTCGCTTACACGCGGCGTCGTCGTGACGAGCGAAAAGGCTTCTTCCTATCAGGGCAAGGCGGTGAAGACCGTCGTTGCTGCCGCTGTTGCCGCCTTGATGGCTGGCGCCGCAGTCGCTGCTGATGAAACTGCAGCTGCAGATCAGACTTATGCCGGTACGGTTGGCTCGATCGTCGTTGACGAAGGTAAGACAGCTGAAGTTACGAATACAACCGTTGTCACCGGCAAGACAGATGTCAAAGGCACGCTTTCGGGTAATCAAGACGTTACCTTCGAAGGGGCTGCAGCGAATGCCGGCAAAATCGATCTTGGATCGCTGACTGTTAACGGCGGTCTCGACAATACCGGCTTCCTTAAGGTCGATACTGCCGTACTGAACAGCACCTTGAAGACGGTACTCAACTTTGACACAACAAACCATTTCAAGTTTGAGACACTCACTGTCAACGAAGGCGGCGCTCTCGAAATCACGAAACTCGGCGAAAAGGGGATTGCAGCAGTTACGAATGGTGCTACAGCAAACGATAAGGGCAACTACACCAATCTCGCGCTGACATTCACCGACGGCACGATCAACCTCAACGGCGGTTCCCTTGCTATTGGAACGAATGGCGTGCTGACGGTCGGCGAAGGCGATGCGGCTAAGACCTATGGCTTTGTCAACGATAAGGGCCACCTGAACCTCGCAGTTAAGACGCAGAATAACAACGACGCAATCATCAATATCACAAAGGGCGACTACGTTTACGGCGACTTGACGCTCGATGGTTCGAATGGCAAAGCTGAAGCCAACCTTGATGGCGGCAATCTGACCGTTGACAATCTGACTGTTAAAGGTTCGAGCGCTAAAGTTAACCTAACGAAGGGCAATGCTGCCGTCACGGATACGCTCGAACTTCAGGCCGGTACATTTACGCTCGATGGCGCTTCGCTCACTATCGGCAAGAAGCTGACGGTTGCTGAGGACAGCACCTTTGATTTCAAGAAGGGCGTTCTTACCAATAACGGTGCTGCCGCTTTCAGTTCGACCAGCGGCATCAGCCTTGGTGACGGCGCCACTTTCGACAACAACGGTACGCTGAAAGCAACGTCGCTTACCCTTAATAAGGGCGCGAAAGTCTCCACCGATATCAACACGAAGGACGAAGAAGGGAAAGCTGTCGCGAATTATGACGTCAGAACAACCACCCTCAACGATGGCAGCACGTTCGAACTCAAGAGCCTCAATTCGAACCAGTACCTCGGTTTTGGCAACAAAGAGGAAACCGGCAAGACCTACGAAAACGATCAGTTCCTGGTGAGCGGCGTTTGGAATTTGAACGGCGGCGATCTTATTTACAACGGTTCCGCTGTTGAGAAACTGAAGATCGGCAAGGGCGGTGATAACGACAAAACGACCAATGTTGTAACGATCAACGCTGACTACAGCTTCGGCGACATCAGTTTTGGCCAGAACGGCAACCTAAAGGTTACGAAAGACAACACGCTCACGGTTTCCAATCTCTACCTGAGCAATGGTGATGCCACGTTCGAAAATGCTGGCAAGCTCGTCGTTGACAAGGTCATTATTAAACTTGCTGACGGCGTTACCGGTATTCAGGACACAGTCATCACCAACGAAGGTGAAATTTATACGTCCTATGACAATCTCTTCACTGGGAAGGACGGCAAATACACTACAGCCTCGTATTTTGGCACGGCGCTGAAGGGTGATAGTGGTACGACCTACGAAACCGCTTACGAAGGCACGTACACGAAGGATCAGCTCACGAAGGCTCAGGGTCTTGTCGGCAACATCGTCTTCACAAAAGGCAGCATGGTTGCAGCCGACGGCAAGAATGTCACGGCTTCCGATGTTGACGGTGTCATTACGCCGAACACGGTCGCTGACAGTGACGCCGCTAAAGTTGAATTTAAGGACAATACAGAATTCGGCGTCCTGAACTTCACGGGTGATGGCGCCAAGGGTGACGTGACCGTTACTGGAACGGCTCAGAAGACCGTTACGATCTCCGGCGCTAAAGACGGCGGAGCGCTCTTCACGGGTGTTGCCGCTGATAAGACGATTACGGTTTCGACGGGTAATTTTGTCTTCGGCGACGAAGAGAAGACGACCTCCATCGACCGTGATCTTAAGGTTGGCGCCGACACGTCAGTTGCTCTGGAAGGCGCGCTTAATACGAAGGGTATTAGCCTCGAAACCGGTGCAACCCTCGACGTCAATGGTGTAACGACTGCTGACTACATTACCGGCGGTTCTGCGACCGTTAATGGTGCACTCGCTGTAAGCAACATGTACGTTGCGCCGAAGGAAACTGCGCCTGAAATCTTCACGGTCCAGTCGAACTACACCGTGCAAGGTGATGACGAGCAAACGGCTGTGCTGGCCTTTGGTTCCGATATCGCGAAGGCTCAGGCAGCGGCCGCTGATGCCGTCGCACGTCTCGATGGCGTCAACAGCGTCCTTTACATTGATAAGCAGCTCAATGTGGGTTCCAATACCATTTCAATTGGTGGGACCACACGTGCAGGCGGAACTCCCGTGTCTGTCGGTCAGACGGGCGCTGCGGTGATTGACCTTGCTGCTTACGGCGCTTCGTCGCCTGACAAGGTAAAGGGGGTCTTTGCGGATGCTGCGAGCGGCAGCATCTCCAAACTCGTGCTGACGAACCTCAGCAATACCGCGCTTGCAAAGAATGACGCCGGTGTCTACGAGCTGAACCTTGGTAAGGTCACTGCTGATGATGTCAACTTCGGCACATCTGATGACTTCTATAAGCCCTCTGACGGTTCGTCTATCGCCTTTGACGTCAATGAAGTGACGCTCGCTGAATACAGCGCGTTCAACTCTGTCGGCGCGATGAAGACGTCCTTGCAAAACGTTCAGTTCGGCCAGAATGCGCTTGCCGACAAGCTCATCTTTGGCATGGAAGACATTTACGATGCCTATGAGAAGTCGCTCTATCAGCAGGCGCTCGCCGCCGGCTTGATCGATGCTGAGACGACGGAAGATGTCTTTAAGGATAACTACGACACCTTCAATGAAAATGGCACCGGTCCGGGCTTTGTGACGGAAGGCAAGCTCGCAGAGTATCTCGCGTTTGTCAATCAGGCTGATTCCGCGTTTATGTCGCAGCTCGTCGGCGCTGAACACGCTGCCACGAACATGGCAGCTCTGGGCGGCGCGTTCACGACGGCGCTCGACATCAATGATCAGGTCACGGCTGCCGTCAGCCGCCGCACCTCCGCGCAGCGCACGGAAGGCTTCACCCCCTGGGTGGACGTCTTCGGCACGACCAACGAAGCCAAGCGCCTCTACGGCAACGGTGCCGGCTATGAAGCCGACATCTACGGTGCCGTTCTGGGCTTTGACTACACCGCTGCCTGCGGCGGTACGCTGGGCGTTGCCTTCAACGTCGGTCAGGCGGACGGCAATTCCGTCGGTTCTGGCGCCAAGGTTGACAACGATGCCGACTTCTACGGCTTCAGTCTCTACGGTGCACAGACGTTCGGCGACTTCAACGTCAAGGCTGACTTGGGCTACACCCAGGTTTCCAACGATCTGTCGACGAACAACATCCTCGGCTCCTACAAGGAATCGCTTGACGCCAACGTCTTCACGTTCGGTCTCGGCACCGAGTACCTCGCCAAGTTCGGCGCACTCAACGTGACGCCGCATGCCGGCATCCGCCTGAGCCGCATCGACATGGACGACTCCAAGTTCGGTGCTGACTACGACACGATGACGGTCTACCAGCTCCCGTTGGGCGTTGCCTTCTCGGGCAACTTCGACGTGAACGGCTGGAAGCTCGCTCCGATGGTTGACCTCTCCGTTGTCCCGGCCTTCGGCGACAAGGATGCGGTTGCGACCTACACGGGCGGCATCCAGAGCGTCACCCGCGTTGTGGATACCAACCCGATTCAGGCCACGCTGGGCGTCTCCGCTCAGAACGGCGCCTGGACGTTTGGTCTCAACTACGGTCTGACGGCCGGCGGCGACGATCGCATGAACAATGCCTTCAACGCCAACCTCCGTTACTCGTTCTAAAAACGCGCATCGAATTGAGGAAATTATTCCTCAGTCGTGAGCTCCAAGCCTCCGTCGGCCGTACTCCAAGGGTCGGCGGAGGCGGGTGAACAACCAATGAACTGAAGCGAGACGGACTGCCCGGCAGTTCGATCCCGCCTCTCATCTCGCGCCCGTCTGCCGCCTGTGCGGGGGACGGGCTTTTTTTATCTTGAATTCGGTTTGCGAGGTTCAAATGCCGTTCTCAGCTCCGTCATCTCCGCCCGAACCGTCCGAACAGTCCGTGCGCAACCGGCTGCGTCCGAAGTACTGCAACCCTGCCCAGCTCCGCGGAAGCGCCGCTAAGCTCTTCGAAGCCGGGTATGGCTACGTGCGGGCGGCGAGGATGCTTAATCTCCCGGCAAATACCGTCAAAGACTGGTCAAACGCTTGGAAGAAGGGCACTTTCAAAACAGAAATTTCGCCGTCGCTCTTTCGCTATAACCGCTACATCAAAGAGAAGGCTGTGCGTTTGCGGCTGACCGGCCATACTCTCAAAGAAGTGTCAGAAATGACCGGCGCATCGCAGACAAGCGTGAAGCGGTGGGTAGAAGCCTATGTCGCCAAAAAAGGGCTGCAGGGATCGGTGTTTAGTTCCAGAGCGCAGGTGGACAGCGGCATTAACCAATAAGCCGCAGCTCCGGGCGAAGCGGGCCATTGCGCGGGCAAAACGATTTGCGGTTGGGCGGAAAGCCGTAAGAATACCGTCGCTTTTAAGCGCCCGAACGGTCTCTGCAAAAAAAGCATTGATGCATCCAGCGGTCAAAGACGGCCCCAAGGACGACGAGCCGGCCTTTCTCGGCCTTTCTCGATCTATTGTGAAGCTTCTGAAGCACTTTTGCTGCGGCCCATGCGGATTGCAGGAGCCGATTGTTGTTCAGTCTGACGATGGCCGAAATCATTTCCGCCCGTACTTGACAAGGCTGACGCCTGAGGTACCGCTGAAGCCGTCTTTTGAGCTCATCACTATTTGAATCAAGCTGGTATTGCCGGCTTCATTTCAGTGCGGAATGCATTTCTCCTCAAGATTATTTCTGCATCAAAACGCCCCTTCGACTAAAAAGAGCGCGTTTGGCCAATAACTCGATCCTCAGTGTTTGCTGCTCTTCACTTTCAAGATGACGGAAAGAACGAGGGCAGCCGCCATCAAACCGGCAAAAACCAGCATCGTTTGGTGGTAGCTCCCGGTCGTTTCCTTAATGACGGATAAAAGCATCGGCCCGGCAATGCCGGCCAAGGCCCAGGCCGTCAGCATGATGCCGTGAATGGAGGAGAGCTGGCGAACACCGAACAAATCCGAAAGGAAGGCCGGCATGCAGGAAAATCCGCCGCCGTAGCAGCTGATGATTGTGAGAACAAGGATATAAAAGACGGCTTCTGACGGGGTTTGGGCGAGCGCAAAGAAGGCTGCCGTTTCAATCACAAAGAAAAGCACGTAGGTAGCGGCACGTCCCATCCAATCAGAAAGCGTGGACCAGGCAAGCCGGCCAAGGCCATTGACGATGCCGATGGCGCCTACGAGGGCGGCAGCACCGGCAGCATTCATGCCGACGGCTTCCTGAGCCATCGGAGAGGCAACAGCGAGGAGTCCGATGCCGCAGGTGATATTGGTGAAGAAAAGCCACCAAAGCGACCAAAATTCCCAGGTCTGGACGGCTTCGCGGCGCGTGTACTGTCTGCCGGTTTGGGCGGCAGCGGCTTTTTTGAGTTTTTCCGATGCATCGTCGGAAAGTTTGGTGAGATCAACCGCTTCACCAGCTTTCGGAGGCATTAAATAGAGCGATGAGAACGTCATGACCACCGCGTAAGCCCCTCCCATGATGATGAAGTTCGCTGATAGCCCATAGAGGGCCGTGAGCTTTTGCATGAGCGGCCCGCCGATGAGCGAAGCAAAGCCGAACCCCATAATGGCCAGGCCGGTTGCAAATCCGCGGCGAGCGGGGAACCATTTGACTAAAGTTGAAACTGGGGTGATATAGCCGATGCCGAGCCCAATGCCGCCGATAGCACCGTAAAAGAAATAGAGGAGCGCGACGCTCTTCATCGAAACGGCCAGAGCAGTGCCGATCAGACCGGAACAGAAAAAGAGCATGGAAAGGAGGCCCGAAGCACGAGGGCCGATGCGTTCAACGAACTTGCCGAGGAAAGCCGCAGAGAGCCCAAGAAACAAAATGGCGATGGAAAACGCCCAGGTCGTGCTCGAGAGCGTGATGCCCATCTCTGCCATTACGGGCTTCGTCAGTACGCTCCAGGCATAGACGCTGCCGATGGACGCATGGATGCCTACGGCGGAAAGGGCAATGCCGACTCGGTTTCGCTTCATTCAATACTCCGGCTGAGCCGCAAAGAAAGCAGCCTTTTTATGGGGTCTTTGGGCGGCAGAGCAGACATCCAAGCAAGGGGAACGGATCCTCTTAAAGATCGGACTTCGATGTGTCTGCAGCCGCTTCGGGGGTCTCTTATAGGGTTTACAAAGACTAAAAGAGCCCGGCGTTTAAAGTCAATGACGTTAGAGCTTGTTTCTTTTATGAAAATGCAAAAAAAGCCGAAAATAGATATTCTGAACTAGTTATTTAGGCGAGCAAAACGCTGGATTTTCGAATCTCTATGCCGCTTTTTTCCGGCCTTTCAGGAAATTTGTATTTTTCCAAATGGAAGGAGCGGCATCAGCGGATGCGCGAGATGGCCCGCCAAATCTCGCTGTCGGTGAGGCGGACTGTAATGCTGGAAGGCTTGGATCCGAGGCATGAGGGACGCGCTCGAAGCAAATTTTCAGCCCTTGAAAAAAGCGTTCCAGATAACACTCACCGCAAGGAGCCAGAAAAGAACGGCGCTGATGCGGTTGAGCAAGAAAGAAAACTTTGGGCCGGAGAGGCGCTTGGCGCCGGCCGCGGCGATCCAGCTGTAGCCCAAATGCACGACGAAGCAGACGAGCACAAAAAGCGCCGAAAGCATGATCGCCTGCGGGAGGTACGGCTGATCCGTGCGGATAAAGGGCGGCATCAGTGAGAGGAGGAACACAATCAGCATGATGTTGGAGGCCTGCAGAACCACTGCGCCCCAAAAAATCTTCCGGAATGTGAAGCGTTCCAGGCCGGAGCGCAGTCCCTCACGCGCGGCGGGATCACCTGCGGCGGAGAGGTCAAGAGCGCCCGAGCGCCAGCTCTGAAGGCCGAACCACACCAATACCAGTGCGGAGAACACCTGAAGCACACCGTAAGCCGCCGGGGAATTGGCTATCAGGGCGCCAAGCCCCGTCGCGGAAAGCGCCGACATTAATGAACACCCCAAACACGTGCCGAGCGGAGACGCCAAAACGCACTTCATGCCGCCGCGGAATCCGCTTGCAATCGTATAGAGCACGCCGGATCCCGGCGTGACGCAGGCAACGAAAGAAACGAAGAGATATAGGGCGATGCTCTTGTCCATGGCTCTCGGGGTCCAATTCAATGGTTCAGGTACGAGCCTTAAATGCCGGACGAAGAAAGCGAAAAGATGGACTTAATTTCGTCGTCTGTCAGGTCACCGATCCAGGATTCGCCGACACCGACGGCAAGGTCGGCCAACTCACGCTTCTTCTTCAGCATTTCGTTCACCTTTTCTTCAAAGGTGCCGGCCGTGATGAAGCGATAAACCACCACATCCCGGCGCTGACCGATACGCCATGCTCGGTCCGAGGCCTGATCTTCAACAGCCGGATTCCACCAAAGGTCATAGTGAATGACAGCGGAGGCGGCTGTGAGGTTAAGCCCCGTGCCGCCCGCTTTGAGCGACAAAATGAAGACTTCCGAGTCCGGGTTGTTCTGGAAGGCATCCACCATTTCCATGCGCTTGGCCGCGGGCACGCCGCCATGGAGAAATTCGGGCTTGCGGCCCGTAGCATCTTCAATCCATCGAACCAGGCGTTCGCCCATTTCGCGGAACTGCGTAAAGACGAGGGCCTTCCGCCCGGACTGCCGGCAGCGGCGAAGGAGCTCAAGGAGCGCTTCAGCCTTGCCGGAGTCGGGTTTATCGACCCATTCTTTTTGAAACTGCGAGGGCGAATTGGAGATCTGCTTAAGGTTAAGAATCATGCGCAGAATCTGTCCGCGGCGCGAAAGACGAGCCTGCGCCGCATGGAGCCTGTCGCCCGCGGCTTCCTGCTCGCGGGATTCGCGGTCAAGGGTTTCGAGCGACTCCAGATTGGCCTTGAGGCATTCTTCATAGAGCGCCACCTGTTTGGGCGTGAGCGTCGTGAAGTAGTCGACCACGTTCTTTTCGGGGAGTTCATCGAGAATGCCCGGGTCCGTCTTCACGCGGCGAAGGAGAAAGGGCGACGTAATCCGGCGGAACCGGTCAATCGCTGCGCGGTCGCGGTGCTCTTCAATCGGCATGACAAAATCACGTCGGAACTGCGCGGGCGACCCCAAGAGACCGGGCTCCACAATAGAAAAGATGGACCAGTATTCGGCGAGCCGGTTTTCAACGGGCGTGCCCGTGAGCGCGATGACGGAATCAGCAGGAAATTCCTGTGCGGCTTTTGCCTGGCCGGTTTTGGCGTTCTTCACCGCCTGAGCTTCGTCGAGCACCAAGAGACGGAACTGCATCTGGGAGAGCTGCGGGAGTTCGCGCTTCAAAATGCCGTAAGACGTGATGATGACGTCCGGGCGGCTGTGGTCGAGCGCAAAGATCGTGCGGTCCTTGCCGTGATAGATCTGCGCCGTGAGGCTGGGCGCAAAGCGCTCAATCTCGCGCTCCCAGTTGACGAGAAGAGACGCGGGCGCAGCGATCAAAACGTTCCCGCGGTCAAGTTCTCCGCGGGCTTTAAGTTCTGCAATGCAGGCAATGACCTGCACGGTTTTGCCGAGCCCCATGTCGTCAGCCAAAAGGGATCCGAGCCCAAGCATGGCATTCTGGACGAGCCACGAGAAGCCGCGGATCTGATAGGGGCGAAGAACCGCATTGAGTTCCACTGGGGGCGGCAGTTCCTTGACGGCAGCCGATTCGCGAATGCGCTCAAGGAGCGCCTCGGCAGCTTCTACCCGTCGGCCGTTCGCGGACCCCGAAAGCAGGGCGCGGAGCTTGTCCCAGTTGGAAAGTTCCTTCTTCTGAGCTTCCGCCCATTCAGCCACCAAGCGGTCCAGATCTTCCTTGGTGAGGTGAAAGAGCGCGCTCCCGGAGGAGAGGAGCTCGCCTTCCTGATTGATGCGTGCGCGAAGCTCAGCGAGCGTCATGCGTTCGTCGCCCACCGCGATTTCCCAGCGGAAGTCAGCGAGCGCTGCGGCATTGAGCATGCCCTGAGTGGCCAGGCGCTTTTGCATTCTGGCATTGCCGGACGCCGCCGCTGTGAGGACGATTTCGGGTTTTTCGATCCGCCGCATGCTCTCGGGCAGCACCGCGTCGACGCCGCAGGCAGAAAGCTCCGGGAGCTCGGTAAAGAGGAAGTATTCCCAGCGGCTGCGCTCAATTTGGCTCGGCTGATCGAAATTCGGACCAAATTCAGCAAAAAGCGGGTAATCCGCCGCGAGGAGCTGCAGGGCTTCGCGCACGATCCTGTTGGGGCCGGCCGTATTCCCTTCGGGGCCATCCCAGTCGGCGAGCGTGAGCGGCTCACCCTTGCGCGGGCCTTGCCGCGGGGGGAGACTGAGCGTGAGCTTCAGCGCGCCGTTTTCGAGTACGCCCGTCAAAAGGAGCTTGGCCGGAAGCGCCGCGGCGGCGATGGGGAGTGCGAAAAAGCCCGCCAGAACGTTTTTCAGGTCCGGCAGCGATGCGGCATTGGGCGCAAACCCTTCGCCGGTGAGCGTACTGCGCACGCGGCGCCCGACGAGGTGACGCGCTATCTCCCGGTTTCGCTTGGACGTATGCCGCATGAGCGAAGTAATGAGGAGCGTGAGCGCAAGATAAACGCCCGCATAGGGCGCGTCGGGATGAGTGCTCAAGCCGGCAAAGGCCCGGCACTGCGGCGCGAGCGGCTGCAGGGGGAGGAGCGGCCCGATTAAAGCACTCACCTGCTTGAGGAGGTTCTTTACGCCCGGCGCATTCAGTGCCGGATGCCAATAGACGCACATCCCGTCGGCGGACTGATCCGCAGCGTCGGATTCGTAATGCGCCGGGGCAGGTAGCGGCAGCACAGCGCGCGCCGCCAAAATCTGCGCAGCCGCTTCAGCGAGTGCGCGCCAGACGACAAATGAGGCATCCGCCCCCGCCAGATCCCGGCGGGTCGGGATCAGAAGCGCCATGATCATGTCGCCGCTTTCCTCGGCCCAATGGATCGACTGGTCTTCGGTCTGCAGAGCAAACACAATGCGGTCCCAAGGGTGGTGCCCGGATAGGAGCTTCAAGGGGGGAAGTTCCGCAGACGGCTCCTTCTCGATCGTGCTCAAGAGAAACCGAGTCCATTTGCTGTTGGGAGAAGCGGTGCCGAGCCGCTCCTGACGAGCCTCGCGGCGGGCGAGCATCTTCAGGGCTTCGTCCGCCGTGAGCGAGGCTGCCGAGAGGAGGTTCTGCATGAAGGTCCGCGCCTCAATGTCGCCGAAAGCGCACCAGGAACGCTTAGCCTGAACAGCAGAGAGCCCAGAGGACGGCAGTGCGGAAACGATCGTGGGTGAGAGCATCGGCACGCCCGGAGCCTGCCAAAGCCGCAGACGCGTGAGATTGGCCTCTGCGCCCAAATCCGGAATATCGGCTGGCGCAATGTCTGCGCTCAGCCGCAGCGCATCGTCCTCAAGGTCGGCAAAGGGGAAGTTGCCTGTGAGCGCTTCGCCCGCAGCAAAAAGCGGCTCTTGAGGATTGGCGGCCGACACCGCGTTCCCTTGGGCTTCGAAGAGCGTTTCAGCAGCGGGACCATCAGGAGACTGAGCCCCCGAATGGTTAACGCCCGCGGCTGAAAGCGCTTCATCGGCGCTCTTTTGAAAGTCGATGCCGATAAATTTGAACCAGCGCCCCGGGTCGAGCTCCAAATCATGCATGAAAGCGGCAATGAGGAGCGCGCATTCGCTCGACATCATGCCGGGATCAAACTGAATGGAGCCCGGGCGGCGCATAAAAATATCGAGCCCGGAAGCATTAATGGCTTCAAGAAGCGGCGCAGGCAGGTCACCCGCCCGAAGGCACTCCAGAAGGCCCGGAATCTTGGCCGCGGCTTCAACGATCGGGGCGGCAGCATGCACGGCGCCCGGATAGAAATGCATGGCGAGCGTGTAAGGCTGTCCGCGTGAATTTTTGAGTTTCAGGCGCACGGTTCGGGTAGTGGCTTCCCATTCGAGCTTGGCTCCCCGAAGCGAGGCAAAGCGCTCCTCAGCTGCTATCCAGATGCCCGGCTGGGTGTATTGGGGAAAGGATTCCGAAAACGTGCGGAACCATTCATCCGTTTCCCAACTGATGCCGCTCGTGAAGGTCGCCATGCGCGTCGTCCTATGCCTTGGTTTTGTATTTACTTTTTTGCTCAGGCGCAATCGGCGTTTCAACGCACTGCCCGGCTGCTCAATTCGAAGCAAAGAGTGCAATTTTAAACCAGGCGCTTCCACTTGGGGCCGCTCAGCGCTTTGAATCGGCCGCATTGGCCTTCATGCTTGGATGGTCTTTATGCGTCTAAGGTCGACGCAGGTGTGCGGATAATGATCTTGTCAGAAGGAAATAAATCAAAACACGGGGTGAGGAGAGGCCCTCAGAGCGGCCGTCTCACCCGGCATCCGGAAGGAAAAAACAATGCGCAAACGCAGAAGAACGTGTACCACTATTTATCTGGGCAGCAATGACAAGCGCTTTGAGTACGTTACCGACGGCAATGTCAAATTGGCTGATTCGGTCACCATTGAGCGTTGGGTTGTGCGCCTCATGGCCAGCACCAAAGCATGGATGCGGCTCGATGCCGATGGAATGCGGACGATTCACGGCACGCGTATCGAGGGGCTCCTCAATATCGAACTCCAATGGCTGGCGGAACTCACCAAGGCCCGAACCATCGACAGTGAAGCTTTCAGCGCAGATGACGATGACTATGACGACGACGGTGATGGCGATGACAAACTCAAGCTGCGTCCGCTCACGGCCCGTGCCATCGCCGCTGCTGAAAAGGATCTCGATAAGCGCTTTGCCGATTTTGAAGTCGCCGGGGAAGCGGTGACATGCGTCTGGGAGGATGAAGATTTTGGTTCGCTCGGACACGATATCCCGCTGCGTTTGAAGCAGCTGGGCTTTAAACGCACGGTGCCCCGGGCGCTCGAATTCTGCCGAAAATTGGTTTTCGGCAATGGCGATCTCTCAACAGCGGAGGCGTCTGCGGAGGACATGGCTGCCGGGCTGCCTTCCACTTTCGGCCGGAACATCCGTCTCATTGCCGAAGCTTTTGATCTGACCCGTGATGAGCTTGAAACGCTGGCCTTTCTGGCGGTCGTAAGACATTTTGCCGGACTGCGCTCTATTTGCAATGCCTATGACTATGAGCGCCGCGGACTTGATTTGGTGGTTGAAGTGCTGTCGGCCGCATTCGGCCGCAAAGTCAGCAAAACTGTTTTTTCAAAATCGAAAACGTTGTGGAATACCGGACTGATCAGCGGCATTAACAGCAGGACCCCGGATTTTGAAGATCAGATTAGCTTTCTCGATGACGGGGATTTGCTTGACACCATCTTTACGATTCCGCAGACGCTCGAGGAGATGTTTGCCCATGCCGTCACCGCAGCGCCGCAGTCCATCTTGACGCTCAAGGACTTCAGCCATCAGCCGGAAATTGAATCCTACCTGCTGCCCTACCTTAAAAAAGCTTTGGCAGAGCATCGGCAGGGCGTCAACGTGCTCCTTTACGGTCCGCCGGGAACGGGCAAAACGGAGCTCGCTCGCCTGCTGGCCAAAGAAACGGGGTCGGCGCTCTTTGAAGTGAGTCCCAAAAGCGGGCCGGACAGCGGTTATCGCAGCGACAAAAACAATCGCCTGACGCGGTGGCACTGCGGGGAACGACTCTTTGCCAACACGTCTCAGACGATGCTTCTGCTCGATGAAGCTGATGACGTTTGCAATGCAGGACTTATTTCCGTCTTCGGCATGGCTTCGACGGCCCGCACCAATAAAGCTGAGCTCAATAAGACGCTTGAGACGGCGCCAGTGCCTACGATTTGGGCGTGCAATTCCACCGAGTCCATGGATCCCGCTCTGATGCGCAGATTCGATGTGGTGCTCGAAATTCCGATTCCGCCCGAAAGCGTGCGCCGGCGCATCTGCCGCAAGGCGTTTGACGGCGCCGTGTCAGACCACTTCATTGATCGGTGCGCGGCATGCGAAGAACTTTCACCCGGAGTAGCCGCCAGAACGGCCGGCGTAGTGAAGACTTTGTCGGGCGAGGTGGATGCGGATGAAACAGCTGAAAAACTCATCAACGCTACCCTCATGGCGCAGTTTGGCAAGGAGCTCCCCGCAGCTTTAAACAATGTGTCAGATATGTACAGCACTGCGTTTGTCAACACCGATGCAGATCTTGACGCTATCGCAGAGGGACTCAAACGCACCCGTTCGGGGCGGCTCTGCCTCTACGGGGCGCCCGGGACCGGCAAGTCCGAGTATGTGCGGTGGCTGGCAGCTCGTCTGGATATGCCGCTCGTGATTAAGCGCGCGAGCGACCTCTTGTCGCCCTATGTCGGCATGACGGAAAAGCTCATTGCAGGCGCCTTTCACAGTGCTCGGCAGCAGGGGGCGGTGCTCCTCATTGACGAAACCGACTCGTTCCTTCAGGATCGAGCGAATGCTCGGGCGTCCTGGGAAGTGTCTCAGGTCAATGAGCTCCTCACCCAAATGGAAAGTTTCCCCGGCATCTTCTGCGCCACGACGAATCTCTTCAAAGAGATCGACCGTGCTTCGCTGCGCCGCTTTGATCTGAAGGCCGAATTTCGTCCCATGACGACGAAGCAGACGGTTGAATTTGCGAAATGCTGCGCGGGAAAGCTTGCTCTCGGTGAGCTCAGTGCCGCGGATCTTGCCCGGCTCGAGCGGCTCGACGGACTGACCCCGGGGGATTTTGCCGCCGTTCGCCGCGGCGGGCGGTTTAATCCATTAAAGAACACGGCCGATTTCGTGACTCGGCTCGAGGTCGAAGTTGAGATGAAGGAGGAGGGCCGCAAGAAGCCGCAAATCGGTTTCTACTAATAATGGATGGACTGCAAGAGGGGATTACATAATGTAACAAATATTAATAAATGCGGCTGAGAACGATTCGCATTGGGAATAATAACATTCAGTTACGTTTGTATTCGGGATTGTTGCTTTGCAGTCCCGAATGAAATCCCTCGAACTGTCAGCAAACTACACCATCATGCCTGTCCGTTATCAGACACTCTCCAAATCTGCTCTCGCCGCAGCAGTTGCAGCTGCCTGTGTTTCTTTTCCCGCATGGGCTGAGGAAGATCCTGTCGACCTCGGCGCCGTAACGATCACCGCCACTGACATCAGTACCCGCACCGAACGCAGCTCGACCTATAAGTCCTCTGCCATGAGTACGACGACCGGGCTGGCGCTCTCGGCTCGGGAAACACCGCAGTCGGTTTCCAACGTCACGATGACCCGAATCGAGGATGAGGGGATTACGGACATGAGTGAAGCCATGCGCAAAACCTCCGGCATCACAGTCATTCAGAATTCCGGTACGACCCGCTTTCTCTCGCGCGGCTTTTATGTCGACCAGATCCAGGAAGACGGGGTTTCCTCCACAGTGAGCGGCGGCGCCAGCGGGAACCCATACCGCGACGCCCAATCGCTCACCGATCTGGCGATTTATGACCACATTGAAGTGGTCCGCGGACCGACGGGACTGACGCAGTCAAACGGCGAACCCGGCGGCACCATCAATGCGGTCCGCAAACGGCCGACAGCAGATTTTCAGGCTTCAGCGAGCGCCGAAGCCGGGAGCTGGGACACCTATCGTACCGTGGGCGACATCTCCGGCAGTCTCAATGAGGCTCAGACGCTTCGCGGCCGATTTGTCGGCGTCCTCAGCAAAAAAGGCTCCTTCAAGGATGATGTGGGCGAGCAGTCCGGCACGGCATACGGCATTCTTGAAGCCGACATTGATGAAAACACCTTGGTGACCTTCGGCGCCATTTATCAGAAGAAATCCGAAACCCCCGATTTTTTCGGGCTTCCGCTCGACGTTAACGGGAATTCACTCAATCTTCCGAAGGAAACGTATCTGGGGCTGGACTGGACGAAGAGCCATTACAGCAAAACCAATCTTTTCGGCGAATTGGAGCACTACTTCAATGACGAGTGGCGCATTGTCGCCAAAGCAAATTATCTGCGCTACGACTCGGACACCGTGCTCGGAGCGCTTGTCGGTCCCGCTGCAGGCTGTGATCCCGACCATCCGGTGGGCCAAATGAATAATCATCAAAATTATGACAATTCCGGATGGCAGGCAGCCGGGGTCCTCAATGTGAACGGCGTCTATCCGCTTTTCGGGCGCAAACATGATGTGTTTCTCACCGCCAACCTTAATCGAGAACACAGCGATTCAACGTGGCGCCGAGTCTTGGACAGCACCGCCTATGACATCACGGATTTCACCGGCAGCGAAATTGCCGAACCCGATTGGGGCAACGATTCCATTCTCAAGAATCGTACGAGCTACGACGCAGATCGGACCGATCTGGGTCTGCTGCTCGGCACCCGCTACAACCTGACGGACGACTGGCACATTATTGCCGGCGCCCGTTATGCCAAATTCAAGTCGCGCGGGCACACATACCGGCAGATTTCGGATGGCGAGCCGGATCCCGCCGGCACAACAACTTCCGAACAAACCACAACCCACCTGACGCCGTACGGCGGCGTCACATGGGATTTCGCCAAATCCTCGAGTCTGTATTTCAGCTACACCGAAATCTTCAAGCCTCAGTCGGCTCGCGATGCTTCCGGAAACTTCCTCGATCCTTTGGTCGGCGAAAACTATGAACTTGGGCTGAAGTCCGAGTGGTTTGACCGCAAGCTCAATACCTCGATTGCGCTCTTTCGTTTGTCGCAGAAAAACCGCGCGTATTACCCCGATCCGAAGAGCGACTTTGCCATTGCGCTCGGCGAAGTCGTGAGCCGCGGCGTAGAGCTTGAAGCCAGCGGGGAAATTCTGCCCGGCTGGAATGTTTTTGCCGGATACACCTTCAACACCTCATCATACGAACATGATCCGTCTAAAGAAGGCGACAGCTACAGTCCCTATACGGCCAAACACATTCTGAGGGCTTATACGACCTTTAACCTCCCCGGACCGGCCTACCGCTGGACGGTCGGCGCCGGCGCGCAGGTTCAGAGCCGCACCAAAAACACGATTAACCGATACCCCTATACGCTGGAGCAGGGCGGCTTTGTTGTTTATGACGCTTCGGTCCACTACAAAATCACCGACAAGATCAAAGCAAGCTTCATCGTCAACAATATCTTTGACCGTCGGTATTTTCTCAACGTGAACAACCGCGCCCTCAGCATGAACAGCTATTACGGCGATCCGCGCAATTTCCTGCTGCGCATCTCGGCCGAATACTGATGAACCCGCCTGCCTAGGGGACCCGAGCCCGTGATCCAATAAGGATTGCGGGCTCAGCGTGTTCCCAGCAACCGTCACCCGCCCTTCGTTTATGAATCTGCTGCGCAACTTTTACCGACTCGCCGCACCGTTCTGGCTCACGCGTCAAAGCTGGAAAGCCTGGCTGGCTTTGGGATCTGCGATTGCATGCTCGCTCTTATTTGTTCAGGTCGTCGTCCTGGTGGCGCGATGGCAGAAGGCCTTTTTCGATGCCTTGTCCAATTTCGGCGCCAAGGAAATCCCTCAGCTGCTCCTTGAATATCTCCTTTATCTCGCGGCAATGACGGCGCTCATTGTCATTGGCAACTGGATTCTCAAGCGGCTCAAGTTTGCCTGGCGTGAGCACATGACCGTTGCGTTTGAACGCCGCTGGCTCTCTGATCATCGTCAGTATCGTCTGCAGCTCTCTGGAGAACCGGACAATCCCGATCAGCGAATTGCCGAGGACTTGTGGCTGCTCTCGGAACTGACGCTCAATCTCGTCAAAAGTTTCTGTCAGACCATGGCGCGTCTCATTTCGTTTATCGGACTGCTGTGGGCTGCCTCAGGCGTGCAGAAAGCCGTCATCGGCGGAGTGGAAATAGAAATTTCCGGTTATCTCGTCTGGTGCGCTCTCGGTTTTTCCGTGGTCTCCACTTTGCTGATGCACTGGGTCGGCAATCCCTTGCGGGCGCTTAATGTGACGCGTCAGCATACGGAAGCGGACTACCGTTCCGCATTGCTGCTCATTCGAGAAAACGCGGCCGAGATCGCCTTTATGAACGGAGAAGAGACGGACCGCATGAGGCTGCGGGATGCGTTCCAGCACATTCGAAAGAATTGGCGCGCGCTGATTAATCGGGAAGTGAAGGTCGAAACTTTTACGGCGCTGCAAATGCGGCTGACGTGGTTCATTCCCATCGCTGCAACTCTGCCGCTCTACCTGCAGAAAAGCATCACGCTCGGCGGCATGATGCAGGCTCAGACGGCATTTTCAAATGTGGTCGACGGATTCGATTGGTTCATCAACTCCTACCGCAATCTGATTCTGCTGGCAGCCGTTGTGGATCGTCTGGCCGGGTTCCAGAACGCAATGGATAAATTGCCCGCGCCGCCCGAAAGCGAACGTGTGGATGACGCCGTGCTGAAGCTTGAAAATGTCACGCTCATGAGGCCAAATGCGGGCGTCCTCGCCGCCGGCATTCAAGGCGAATTCCGCCGCCCCGGCTGGGTACGGATCAGCGGACCGAGCGGCACCGGCAAAACGACGCTTTTGCGAAGTATCGCCGGACTGTGGCCCTGGCGTACCGGGAAAATCACGCTCTCGCGCGGCGCCTTTTTTGTCCCCCAGAAACCCTACCTGCCTAAAGGTACGCTGAGGTCCGTTCTGAGTTACCCGAACCCAAGGGTGCAAAACGACGCTGAGCTCAAGCGCGTTTTAAGACTGGTCGGTCTCCCTCAGCTCGAGAGCGAACTCGACAAGCCCATGGATTGGAGCAAACGGCTTTCCGGCGGCGAAACACAAAGAGTGTCCGCAGCGCGGGTGCTTTTGTGCCGGCCCAAAATGGTTTTTCTCGACGAACCGACCGGTCAGCTCGACTCACGCTCAGCAGAGGCACTTTTGCGGGTGCTTCAGAGTGAACTGCCGGATACGCACTTTTTTGTCATTGCGCATCAAAATGAGGTCGATCAATTAGGCGCTCGAACGTTTGAACTTCATCCTAGAGCGGGTGCTGCCGGTTAAATGAAACAACTGCAGAGACTCGAAATGAAATTGGGGCGGCCCGAAGGATGCCTTCGAGCCGCCCCAGTTTTTTTGGAATCAGGAAGCTCCTGATCGGATCACATCAGGTAAATCGCGGTCGACATGCAGATGATTGCCATCGCAACGGAGAGCGAATTCAAATTGGCCGCTTTGCCGAGATCTCCCTCAAGGGCTGCGGTGTAAATCAGGTTCATGGCCGGAACCGGCGCAAAGGCCACCAGCACCAAGGCTCGGCGAACGTCGTAATCCCAAGGCAGGCAGTACCAGAAAAAGAGTGCGAGCCCCACCTGAATCACCAGACGCACGGCGAGGATCTTCAGAATGTAAAGAAGATCCTTGAATGTCACCGACAAATTGATCGATTCGCCGATCATGATCATGCAGAGGAACGTGTTGGCAGCGGCGCCGAACCCAGTGACGGTAGTGACCACTTCGGGCAGTTTGATCTCCAAGAGGCAAAGCACCACCATAAAGAGGAAAGCGACGATCGGTCCGGAGTGGAGGAGGTTGTAGCAAATGCGCTTAGCCATTGAAAGCCAGGACGTTTTCGAACGCATGCTTTCAATGATTGCGTACGTGCCGCCCGCGGCCATCACCGCGTTGCCGACGTCGGCCATTAAGGTCGTCACCAGTCCGCTCGTCGGGAGAAACGCCTGAACATAGGGCACGGCAAAAGGTCCGATCGAGAGGCCGCAGGTATTGAGCCGGCGAAAATCCCGTTCATCTTTGTCCGCAGCACGCATCGTCCAAAGAAAGGCCACAATGAGAAAGGCGATGTTGGCGAGAAAACCAAGGAGCGCAATCAAGGCCATTTCGCCGCCGATGGTTGTGCCGTTAAGTCCCGTAATGGTTGTGCAGGGCAGCGTCACAAACATCACCAAGCCGCTGATTGCCTGAAAAGCCTCGGGCTTTAAGACGTTGAATTTTCGCAGACACCAACCGAGCGTAATGAAGGAGATAAAGGCAACGACCTTATAAAAACTCGGATCCATGATGACGACAGTGAGCGCCCGCAGGCGCCTCGAAGAAACTAGCGGTGAGTGACAGCAAATGCTGAAGCGGCTTGGGTCAAGCACCGTGCCCCCCAAGCTTTCAGCATCCCAAACTTAAGCGCATCATTATCGGCGTTTCTGCGCGCTTTTGCCTCATTCCGGCGGAGGAGGACCGATTGACGCAGGTCACACAGCAGCATCGGCCGCAATACTGAGGTCGTCCTACCCAGGGACCGCAATGCACAGAGTTCACGTCCCAAAGCGCAAAAACCTCCGCAGAAAGGAGTCTGCGGAGGTTTGTTTGAGCGAGCACGAATGAGTGTTAAACCCGATCCGTACCGATTCTCTTATCGAACTGTGCCGGCGGTCAGCTCAGCAGCAAAGCGTTCAGGCGCTTGAGGAACCCTGACGGGTCTTTGAGCGACCCTTCTTCAGCGAGGAGCGCCTGATCGAGCAGCACCGCAGCCCATTCGCTGAATTTCGCCGGATCCGTTTCCTTGAGGGCCTTCTGCACCAGCGGATTTTCCACGTTGACTTCGAGCGTGTACTTTTCTTCGGGCACCGTCTGACCCGCGGCTTCGAGCATGCGGCGCATCTGCTGCGTAAGCATCTGATCATGAGCGCCCACCACGCATGTAGCCGAATCCACCAGACGGGCAGAGGCCTTCACGTCGGCAACACGGTCGCCGAGCGCGGCCTTAAAGCGCGCCACCGCAGCGTCTTCGTCCGCTTTCGAGGTTTCAACGGCCTGTTCAGGTTCGCCGTCCTTCGCTTTGATGTCGCCAAGCTCGAGGTCAGCGGCCGTCGCGGAGATGAATTTCTTTCCTTCGAATTCGGTGAGTGAACCCATCATCCACTCATCGATGCGGTCCCAAAGGAGGAGCACCTCAACGTTCTTTTTCTTGAGCCCCTCAAGATAGGGCGACCCCATCGCCGCTTCGCGGCTGCCCGCGATCAGGTAGTAGATTGCTTTCTGGCCCTCGGGCATGCGCTCAAGGTACTGTTTGAGCGTCACGGTTTCGCTCCCCTCCGACGCAGTTGACGCGAAGCGCAGGAGCTTAAGCACAGCTTCGCGGTTGTCCGGATCTTCAACGACGCCTTCCTTCAACACGCGTCCGAACTGCGTCCAGAACGTGGTCTCTTTTTCGCCCTCGAGTTTTTCAAACATCGAGAGGCAGCGCTTGGTCAGTGCTTTCTTCAGTTTGGCAGCCGTGCGGCTTTCCTGAAGCAGCTCGCGGGAAACGTTGAGCGGCAGATCGTTCGTATCAACGAGGCCCTTGACGAAACGGAGGTAATTGGGAAGGAACGCTTCAGCACGGTCCATGATGAACACGCGTTCGACGAAGAGCTTCAGCCCCTTTTGCACATCGCGGTTATATAGATCATAGGGCGCCGTCGATGGGCAGAAGAGGAGCGACGTGTATTCAAGGTCGCCTTCCACGCGGTTGTGCGCCCAGCAGAGCGGATCCTGCCAGTCGTGCGTGAGGTGCTTATAGAATTCTTTGTATTGATCATCAGTCACATCTTTGGGCGGGAGCGTCCAAAGGGCCTTCGCGTCGTTGACCTGAACCCATTCCGTCGTTTCGAGGTCGCCCTCTTTTTCAGCGGGCTTCGTTTCAAAGAGGTAGACGGGGACCGAAATATGGTCAGAGTACTTCGTGATCGTTTCGCGAAGCGTCCAAGGCATGAGGAACGTCTCTTCGTCCTTCTTCATGTGAAGAATGACGTCGGTGCCGCGTTCAGCACGGGTTGTGAGTTCGCTCGTGAAGGTGCCCGAACCGTCGGATTCCCACTTCACCGCTTCGTTTTCGGCCGCACCGGCAGCGCGAGACACGACCGTTACTTTGTCGGCCACGATAAAGGCCGAGTAAAAGCCCACGCCGAACTGTCCGATCTGCTGCGCATCCTTGGCCTGATCAGCGGAAAGGTGCTCGAGAAAGTCTTCCGTGCCGGACTGCGCAATCGTGCCGAGGTGCTGATTAGCCTGTTCGAGCGTCATGCCGATGCCGTTGTCGGAAATGGTGAGCGTGCCGGCCTCTTTGTCAGCACGGATTCGGACGGCAAAAGCAGGATCGCCCTGAAGGAGTTCAGGGTGCGAAATGGATTCAAACCGAAGCTTATCGATGGCGTCAGACGCGTTCGAGACAAGCTCGCGCAGAAACACCTCTTTGTTGGAGTAGAGCGAGTTGGCGAGGAGCTTAAGGAGCTTGCTCACCTTGGTTTGAAAAGCATGAACTTCTGCAGCCATTTTCTTCTTGTATCTCCGAAAAATGCTTTTGGGCGGGCTCTTCAGCCTCACGCAGAGCGCTGAAAAGCCCGATCAATAGGGGCTATATGGGGACGGCTTCTTGATTTTCAAGTCCCGGGGGCATTGAGATGCTTCGCTGTTCGGTCAGGGCGCATGGAAAAGAAGGCAGCGCCTCAGAAAAACGCAGTTCGAAAAAAAGCGGTCTCAACCGCAAGGGCTGACCGCTTCGAAGAGATCAATGCTTTAAAAAAATCAAGCCTTAAAGGCTTATCCATCAGAACTTGTGCACGATGCCCGCGGTGAACTGATAAATATTCTCGGCTGCAGCGGGCTTCTGAGCCTCATAGGCGCTCGAATTGTTCGAATGGATCCAGCCGGCTGCCGTATAAAGCGTCGTGCGGCGGCTGAGCGAATATGTATAGCCGACGGCAGTCTGGCAGGTTTTCATCGAGAGAGCGCTGTCGCGGCTCGCTTCGAAATCACCGTACCCGAAAGAGGCTTTGAACGTACCGCCAAAGAGCGGCACATCTGCGCCGATGTTGACGCCGAAACCGTCAACGCCCGAATCCTGATGGAAGGTCGTCGTTTTCGCGGCATTCGCGTAATTTTCGAAAATCTGTCCGTAGACAAAGAATTTTGCCCAGCCGGCGTTGTAGTTCGCACCGAGGTTATAGGAAAACGCGTCGTCAAGCTGAGCTTCATCGGCTGCGGGCTGGGCATGGTTGATGCTTTCAATGCCGGCAGCGACCATCAGGGCTTCATTTTGATAACGCACGGCAGCGCTCAGCATGCGCTCAACGCTCGACTTCCCTTCTACGCCGTTATCGCCGTAGCTTTTCGTGTCGGAACCGAAGGAGTACTGCACCGCGGCGTCAAATCCAGCCCATTTCGGCGTCGTGTAGGCAACGGCATTATCAATAAATTCGTAGCCGAGCGAAACGACCTGCAGATGGCCGCCGATATCTCCCCAGCCGCAGGAGAAGGGACTCACGACGTGACCGAAGCGGGCGTAGGGGCCGTTGCCGCCCACCATGGAGCCCATACGGCCAAATGACAGGTAACCGAAGCTCCCGTCAAGAAAGAGCCGGGCATCACGGCCGAAGAGCCGGCCGTTCTGCCCCAAAGAGCCCGTGTCGGCGCCAAAACCGTTTTCAAGCACGAAGCCGACCTTAAGACCATTGGCGAGGGTTTCGATGCCTTTGATGCCAAAACGCGAACCGATGTACTGTCCGGAAGTCATCTGCAGGGCTGCAGAATCCGAACCGTCTGCGTTGGTGCGGTCCTGCCAGGTCAAGCCGTAGTCAAGAACGCCGTATACCTGAATGTCTGAAGCGGAGGCAGAGACGGAAGCTGCGCAAAGGAGCGAAGCGGCGAGGAGGGTTTGCTTCTTCATGAGCCTATTCCTTTTTTTCTGGAGACCCCCGGCCTCATGTCGCCATGAAGCTTTCGGGGGGCTGCGGTTTGTTGTTGAAAAGATGAGGAAAAAACACAAAAAAACACCCGTTCGAACGGCACGAAGTCACGCTCGAACGAGTGCTGAGGGCCGGGGCTTATGCAGGCTTAGGCCTCAATGCGGCATGCGTTACGCTTGGGCGAGGTGCTTGCCGACAAGACGGCCGAAGGTGACCGTGCGGCCGCAGGCCACGCCGGTAGCAAGGTTCGGGTAGGTGTTGGCGAAGAAGCCGCCCGAATCGTTGCCGATGACGTAGAGACCCGGAATGGGATTGCCGTCCGTGTCGATCGCGTTCATCGTCGTGTCAATGCGGATGCCGTCCATCGTGCAGAGGATGTAGCCCGTGTTTTTGGCGCCGTAGAAGGGTGCCTTCGTAAGCGCAGCCAGACGGTGCGGTTCTTTGCCGTAGTCTTCGTCCTTGCCGTTTTGAGCGAGCGTGTTGTAGCGCTCGACCGTGGCTTTGAGCGTCTTTTCGGGGAGACCGAGCTTGCGGGCGAGCTCTTCAATCGTGTCGGCCTTCACTACAAAGCCTTTTTCAATCAGACCCGGGAGCATCTTTTCTGCGAAGACGCTCCAGAGGATGTTGGGGTCGGCGCCGTTTTCAAAGGGATGCACGCGCGAGCACCCGTGCATTTTGAACTGCTTGGTCTGTTCGGGCCAGTTGGCGTCAAAGAGCGTGTAGTGGCAGTGCCCCTTCTGATATTCGTCAGCGTGAAGAATGTTTTCGTAGGTGCCCGATTCGTTGAAGAAGCGCTTGCCGTCAGCGTTGACCTTGAGCCAGGGCTGAGAGCCGATCCAGAAGAACCCCGAATCGCCCTTCTTGGCGGTTTCGGCGCCGGTGGGCTGATCAATACGCAGAGCGCACCGGTCAAAGAGCATCGTCGAATGGGTTTCATCCATCGCCGCACCCGCCCAAAGGCAGGCACGAATGCCGTCGCCGCGTGCGCCCGGCAGACCGCCGTTGCGGCCGATGACGCGCAGATTCCAGGGCTGAAGGGCCTCAAGCATCTGGTAGTTCTGCGCATAGCCGCCGGTGGCGACGACCACGCCCTTTTTGGCGATGTAGCGCACAAACTTGCCGTCGCCCGTTTCGGCGATGCAGCCCGTCACGCGGCCTGCCTGCTTTTCAAGCTTCACCATGCGGGTGTTGTAGTCAAAGCGGGCGCCGAGTTTCTTGGCGTAATCAACGAGCACGATGTTGCCGTTCAGCTTCTTGCCGTCTTCGGTCGTCTTGCCGGCCCAGCGAGGAGAGTGGCCGATGGCAAAGTGTTCGTAGCGGGTATGGTCGTCCTTGTCGCCCGATTCGTGCCAGAGCTCGACGCCGCGCTCGGCGAGACGGTCGCCGTACCAGTCAACGACGGCGCCCGACTGCTCGCAGAAGACCTTGACGAGGTCCTGATTGATGTGACCGGCCGCGTACTGGGTCATCATCGTCACGAAATCAAACTTATCGATCTTCGTGCCCCAGGCCTTTTGATAGCGGGAGTCGAGACCGCCCACGTCGCCGCGCACGCCGGTGCCCGTCGAGAAACGATCGATGCCGATCACCTTGGCGCCTTCTTCGGCAGCCGCGCAGACCGCAAAGAGACCGCCCGTGCCGCAGCCGACAACGAGCACATCGGTGGTATAGGTCGCGGTGATGCTCTTTTCAGCAATCTCAGGCGCCTTGCCGAGCCAATCGCCCGAATCCGCATCAGCATCGGCGCCGCTCACGACGACTTCAACGGGGATTTCACCCTTGGCCTGTGCAATGCACTTGCCGGCGGCCTTCATGACGGCATTCGACGTGATGGAAGCGCCCGAAACGACATCAATCTGAGCAGATTGGGCCGCCATGAGCGAAGTCTTGAGTCGTTCAGCAGCCGCCTGACCGATGGACGGGGTCTCGTGGGCAACATTGAGAACGACATCCGTGATGCGGTTTTCGTCAAAGGTCATCGTAACAACAATGTCGCCGATGCCGGCAGCCTTAGCCGAATAAGAGCCCGGGATATAAAGTCCCTTGGCGGGTTTGGCGGCCAGGGCGGCCGTGGAGACGGTCGAGACGGCGAGCGTCGCGCCGCCGGCAAGACCCGTTCTCAGGAACGAACGGCGAGAGAGATTCGACATGTATCTTCCTTGATGCTTCAAATATTCGTGACCTCGAAAGGCCATCGGAGGTGTTCGCAGGGAATGCGCGCTCGGCGCAGGACCGCAGAGGGTCTGCAGCGGCCCAAAGCGGTTGGATGCACGCATGATGGGACTGCGGGTTGTACACAGGTCAAGGGGTGAATTACTAAACGAGATCGCTTATCCGTTCGAGATATATGAACACACCGGACGGCGCACGTCCGTCCAAAGAGGGACCGAGGACAAGAAGGAATCTATTGAATTTACTTAAAATATTGACGAACATGCGGCAGTATGCTCTCAATAGGGCGCTCGATCTGTAGACTTCGCACGCCGGAGCGCTTTTGGCCGCTAAATGTTCAGCTTTCCCGACGGAGACTATGCAGCATGTCTGAAATCCCAAAGAAATCAAAGCCTATTTCAGTCAGACGGTATCGCATTGGGGACTACGCCCACTACATGGGGGTAGGGCGCGACTTTTTGAAGCATTATGAAAAATGCGGTCTCCTCAGTGCGGATCACCACGACAACGGCTACCGTCACTTTGGCTTTGAACAGTCGAGTCTCATTTTGGAATGCATGCGGCTGCGCAACTGCGGCTATACCGTCCGTGAAATGGGCGGCATGCTTCGCGATTTGTCGGGCGTGGAAGTGCGCCAATCCCTGCATGAGGCGAGGGAAGCACTCGAAAAGCGCATCAAACACACGCAGGCGATTGCGGCAGAAATCGAGCGCCTTGAGGAATGGTTCGATATCCGGCAGAACCAGCCCGAGGATTGGGAGGTCACTTCAGCTGAAGGGCGTTACTATCTGCCGCACTCCAACGGATCCCAGTTTCTCGAGGATGAGCGGATCTATGAAATTCTGCCGCAGTGGCTCGATTGGCTCTCGGTTGTAAAGTCTTCGCTTAAGTTCAATGCGCCCGATCAGGCTGGAAACGGTTTTTCATATCAATGGGGGCTTTCCGTAGAGGCGTCAAAAGCAGAGCGCTGCGGCATACCGATCAACGGAGCTGTTCAATTCATACCGCCCGAGAAGGTGTTCGTCTATCATTTTGGCGGTCTTGGCCGGCTCAAGGTTCTCGAGCGCCTTGCCAACGGCACTCATCCGCTCTTTAAAGTGCTTCAATCGCTCAATCTTCGTATCACGGGTGACTGCTTCATGGATATCTTTATGACGGCAAACCGCAAAGCGGGCGGCGAAGGCTACGGAGTATTTCGAATTCCAGTGGAGCCGAAAGCATCGCCTGACGCGAAGTCGATGGGCGAAATGAAATGAGTTATTAAAGCGTCCCCTGCAGTGAAAGCCAGTCATTAGTGAATCGCTGCAGTGCGAATGCCGAGTGCATCTCTGCGCAGCGAATTGAAGAGTGCATTAAAACGCAGCAATCCTCACACCGTCTCCAAAGGCGGGTATTCGTGCAGGTCACTCTTTAAGAGCGCCAGCAATCGGCTGTTAATGAAAAGTTTTTCTCGGCCTGCTGCAGCGGAGTGCAGAATGCCGGATTGAGTGAGTAAATTGAGGTATTTCATTGCGGTCTGCCGTTTTGCAATACCGGCCTCAGTCAATGCTGCAATCCGACAGCAGGGACGCATAAAGATGGTTTGCACTAACTCCTGCGAATAAACGCCTTTGAGCAAAGGACTTGCTTGTATAAAACGGGTTGTCTCGCGCTCTAACTTGACAATAGCTTCAACTTTTTGGCAAGTCCAAAGAGCGGTCTCTTCAATAGCCTCAAGCACGAAAAGGATCCAGTCCTCCCAAGCCCCTTCTTTTGTGACGTTGAGAAGAGCGGCATAGTATTTGGGTTTATTCCGAATGATATATCTTGACAAGCAGAGAACAGGCTGGCTGAGAAGCCCGCTCTCTACTAAATAGAGAATATTCAGAACCCGCCCCGTACGGCCGTTTCCGTCCGAAAAAGGATGAATGGCTTCGAACTGATAGTGCGCAATCGCCATTTTTACGAGCGGATCCATTTCGCTTGGTGAATGCAGGAATTCGGCAAGGTTGTGCAATTTTTCCAAAATAAGCGCTTCTCCAGCGGGCGGCGTATAAATCACCTGACCGGAAGACGCAGATGCAATGCAGGTTCCGTCAAGTTTTCTCACGGACACGTCCGTGTCGCGAAGCGTACTGCAGACGGCAGTCATCGTCCGCAAAGAAAGCGGACAACGCTTCAGACTGTCCATCCCTTTCCAAAGAGCCTGACGATACCGCAACGCTTCTTTGGCAGCTGCATCAGCCTGCGTGTCTGCATCAAGAAACTTGAACAGGTTGTCCGTCGTCGTAACGATATTTTCAATTTCGCTCGAAGCTTGAGCCTCCAGAACAGGGATGATTTGGACAAAGATCTCCTTCTCTGGGAGAAGCCTCACCTTCTGATGAAGGCGCTCTAGAGCCACGCGGGATCGAGTTGTCTGGCGAAAGATTTTTGCCGTCTCCCTAAATGGAGGCGGAAGTCCGGGAAGATGGTTATAGGGACTGGCAGGATTCCACATGGCAGTTTGATGTCTAAAAAGTATCAGACCTTCGACAAGAGGCCTCTGATATGTCGAAAAATAGAGCATCCATGAACATATCCGGGGTCATGTGTCGATGCCATCGACAGATGAGCGGCAATCTGTCGAAAAAAACGCAAATCATCGACAGGTCGTTCAAAGCGGAGCGGCTTACCGGATGCCGTCAATCCTGCTCGTGCATCGATGTCATTATGCAATGGGCGCTTCGTCGCAGCAGCATGTCAGCACATGACTCGAGCAATTCGCGGCGCGGATTTCGAAGAGAGGGCAATGGCAGAGAGCGGCTGCAATGCGCAGGTCGTCACCGACCGGCATCTTTTCACTGCCGCTCAGAGAAGTATTGTTCATTAAACTGGAGGAATCACTCAAAAGCTTTGAGAGAGGACAGCGTTTAGACACAATAAAGACATAATGCCCGTGCCGAATAGAACTTCGAATGGCCGACGGTATGACTGCCAGCTGTCCCTCTCTAATATTGGCTTTGGTCTTCGCAAACGCCGCGAGTGTTAGCGAGACGGCCCGATCGTTCTCGAATGACTCGCTCTGCCTGTTTTTCATCGCCAAAGAGTGAGTCTGCCCGGAGAAACACTGCTTGCGCAGAGCCGCGCACATCAAAGTGCTTAACGGTTATGCCTTCGGCCTCAAGCCGTTCTTTTGCCGCATCCAGATTGAAGCCGCTTGAATCATTGCGCTCCAATACGAAACATATTCCCGCATGCATCCGCCTTATAAGACGTCATCAGTACTTACGCGGGCTTATTAAGAAAGCAGAGAGCGCATTCCAAATGCTTCTCCCCCGAATGCAAAAGTTCAATTGCAGGCACTCCGCTGCTCTATCGCCGATGATGAGAGCATTTTCAATTCGGGGCAATGGGATGAATGGATTCCCCATAACATTATTCTCCTTTGAGCTGAATGATTTGATCAGCCAGCGGATACAGAAATGCCTGATGCGTGACGAGCACGATGACGGTATGAGGAAGCTCTTTGCCAAGCAGTTCAATCATTTCACGTGCATTGACCGGATCCAGCCCGCTGGTCATCTCATCGAGGAGCAGCACATCGGGCTTCGCAATCAGCGCGCGCAGCAGCGAAAGCCGCTGAACCTCACCGCCCGAGAGTACGGTCGACCAGTCCGCGCTTTCGCGGAGCTTTTCCGTCAGATGCGTGAGGCGGGCTTTGGAAAGGAGCGCTGCGGCCCTTTCGTCGGTGAGTTCATCGGGGGCTTTAGGATAGGCCAGCGCATCCAACAGTTCGCCTTTGGGGAGATAGGGGGTTTGAGGCATCCAAAGCACGCTGCCGCCGCAGCGGATACAGCCCGTGAAGCTCTCTGAGAAGCCCGCAAGCACGCGCAGCAGCGTGGTTTTGCCGGTGCCAGAGGGGCCGGTAATAATGGCGAGGGACCCGGGCTTCAGGCTGAAGGAAACAGGAATCTCAGTATTCAGGGCGGCAGCCCGCCCGCGCGGAATTTTGAGGAGGATATCCGCAGAAAGACCATCAGAACGCTTGCCGTCTGCGCTGTTGAGCGCTTGAATTTGCCGGCGTGTGTGATCTGCCTGCGTCAGTCCGGACTCCAAACGCTCCAGACGCTCATAAGCAGCCGCGAGTGCTGCCAGCTCTTCGTAGGACATGATGATCCATGAAAGTGACCTTGCAACATCATTAAAGGCTCCGCGTATCTGCATTAAGCCGCCGAGCTGGATTACTCCGGCCAAAAAACTCGGCAGCGCAAAGAAGATCGGAGCGAGATGCGTGAATTGGCCGACGCCGACGGTAAAGAGATTGAGATCTCTTTTGCGCTTGACCAAAGCAATCAAGACACGCAAAAGCTGATGGAAGCGCTCGGAAAGACTGGCCTCTTCGAAGGACTCTGCATGAGCGCCGGCGATGGCATCGGCATGACGGCGCTTCTCCATAAGCGCAGCGCGCAGGTTGGCTTCCATATGCTGAGCATTGATGTTGAGCGGTTTGAGCTTTCGGCCGATGAGATGCGTCAGTCCGGAAGCGACAATCGTATAGAGAACGCAGACCCAGAACATGTAGCCCGGGATCGTGAAGCCCCACACTTCGGCCGAGCCCGAGAGCTGCCAGAGGATGACGGAAAAGCTTCCGACCGTCAGCAGGGAATCGTAGAGACTGACGGCAAGGCTGACGGATAAGCTGACGACAAGACGGACGTCTTCAGCGATGCGTTGGTCGGGGTTATCAGGTTCTTCACCGCTCTCGCGAAGCAGGTAATGAGCGCTTTGCGGTGAAAGCCAGCGTTTGAAGAAAACTTCGGTCAGGTCGCGGCGCATCGCAAGCATCAGCCGATCTTTGATGTAGCCCGCCCAGACTAAAAGGATGATGATGGCCGCAGCCAGACCGATGAAATAAAAGAGTTCGCGAAAGATCGCTGCTTTATTCACCGCCTGGAGCGCATTGAAGAACCGGCCGTTCCAATCGTTGTAGAGAACAGCCAGCTTAATGTTGACTGCATAGGCGGCAAGCACAAGAGCAGCCAGCGCCCAGATTCGCCATTGAGTACGGCTGAAAAGACGGGCAGCGATCAGGCGGCGCAGGCCATTGGGCGCTATGGGTGTCCGCATGTCAGCGAATTAATAGAGGTTAATGCCGAACAGCTCTGCCGCAAAGTCCGCGCCGATGTGCGGCATGCGGCAGGAACCGTTTAAGGGCGATCGGCTCATCGGAGGCATCGGAGGAAGCGGAGCATGGCTTTGCTCATCCGAGGAGTCGATCGCGCCATAGAATGTGCTTAGAACTGCGCCGAGAGCCACAGACGGACCCCGCGGCCGCTGCCGTAGGAGCCGTTCAGCATCCGGTATTCCTTGTCAAAAAGGTTTACCACGGCGATGCCGGCCTGCAGGTTAGCCAGGTCGGCGACCTTTGGGGACCATTCCGCACCGAGCGAGTGTGTGAGGAAGCTTGAGAAATGCAGATTTTTTCCGGTCGCACGGTCCTCCACACTGCTTTCGCCGCCTTTGCTCCAGTGAGCTCGATACCAAACATTGATCGCCTGAGCGGGGAACGCATAAGCGAGCTTCAGATTGGCGGACTGCGGCGTAATGCCGTTCATGCGCTCGTTGGTTTCTTTGTCGACAGCATGGAGAAGACCGTAGCTCACAGAGGTTGAAAACTGACCTGCTGCATAGGTGCCCGAGAGCTCAATGCCTTTGCGGACAACATGGCCGACGTTTTGCGACGAGTAATAGACGGTGGGCGGTGTTGTAGGCTCAAACCAAGCCTTGGGCGCAATGAAATCCTTGACGTCGTCATAGAAAAAGACCGCTTTGGCGAAAAGATGGTCATCGCTGCCGAAGACGCCGTCAGCCTTGAAGCTGGAACCCGCCTCATAGTTGAGCGACTTCTCGGGCTTTAAATCCGGATTGGGCACGACAACGGTATGTGTTCCGGGCCAAACCATCGAAAAATAGAGTTCATCGAGGATCGGCGGGCGGTAGCCGGTATTGACTGAAGCCCAAAGGCTCACCGGCTTCGCCGGCTTCACTGTAAGCGTCAGACCCGGCGTGAACTTTGAATCCGAAACAGAGGCGAGTCCGGTATTGGATTCGCGCTTATAGTAGTTCCAGCGAAGCACGGGCGTGAGCGCAAGGTAATCGGTAATCGCGTACTGATCCTGGATAAACAGCCCCGCATCGACAGCATCTGAATCCGGCCGACTGGGTGCATTGACCCAATGTCCGGTATTGTCCGCTTCAACACCGCTTTGAGATTTTTTATAGATGTCGCCGCCCACGGTGAGCGCATGCTGTCCGGCAGCCGAAAATTCGAACGTGTTCTGCAGATTGCCGCCGATTGAATCAAAATTGTTCTTCGCCTTCTTAATGCCGCTGTCAAAGCTGAAGGTTGAATCGACATACTGCACGGCAGCGCTCAGATTTAGGAGCGGTCCGCTGTTGAAATCCCATTTGCCGGTAATGCGGTTCTGTTTGTTTTTATAGAACCAGCGGTCTTGACGCCCCCATTCGTCTTGGGCTTCATCAAAGTTGTAGGCGAGTGAGAAGGCCATTTCATCCGTCGGCAGTGCGGAAACTTTGGCGATGACGGAGGTGTATTCGGCATCCGAATTATTGTCGATTCGCCGGCCGCTCGAGTTCTTCACATTGCCCGAATCCCGGCGATTGACGCCGACGAGTACGTCCCAAATATCATGACGGCCGAAGATATATGCGCTTTTCTGCCATTCCTTGGTGTCAGAGGCGTAGCCGGTCTTTACCTTCACGCCGTAGTTTTTGTCCGTACCGGCCAGAAAATCTGCTGCCGACTTAGTCGTCACAGAAAGGGTTCCCCCAATGCCGCCGTTGCCGTAGAGGGAACTGCCGCCGCCGCGCTTTACTTCCACCTGCTTAAGCAGTTCCGGATCGATAAAGATGCCGATAAATTGATTGCCGGCGGCTGTGGTGTCGTCCTGCCGAAGGCCGTCCACCAGATAGGTGATCTGATTGGGCTCGGAACCGCGAATACGGATGCGGCTGAACATAACGCTGGAGGACGATTCCACATCGACGTTCGGAATGTCGAGGAGTGTATCCGTAAAGGTCTGAGGCACGGTTTCCTCAATATCCTTGGCCTTAACGACCGAAATGGAAGAGGCCGCCTGCGAAAGCGGCTGTGCGGTACGCGTAGCGGTGACTACAACCGGATCCAATTCCTGATATGCGGCCGATTCCGCCCAGAGACTGCCCGACAGTACGGAAAGCAGGGCGGCAGCAAGCGGAAGCTGCAGCTGCTGCGTCATCGCCGGTGATAGTGATTTGTGCTTGGACATAAAATACGCTGCAGGAACTTGTTGAGCTCGGCTGCATCCAAAAAGATGAAAATAGTTCTCATTCACATAATATGTCCAAGACTTCAGGATCACCTTGTTCAGTCAACCCGTCAGTAAACTAATTTACTTAGAAAACAATAGCTTAAATGCGGTATAGGGGTGGTGTTCACGAGAATAGCACTCGTCTTTTAGGCAGCCGATGACGAAAGCACTCGAAAAATGCCGGCGTTTGAGACGGCCCTTTCTGCATGACGAATTGGGGGCGCCGGGTTTGCATTACCGATGTTGGTTTTCGGCAAGTGCCTATTTATTAGGCAGCCGCAGACGACGCAGACAGCCGCATAACAACTGAAATCCGCCGCATATCAACGTTCGGCAGACGGACGCACTCCGCGGATCTGGTAAAAGTACCAATGACAGTATGTAGGAGATAGCCAAGTGATGGCACTACATATAGTGTTTCTTAAGAAATGATACTTCCACGGGATGCGCGTTACTTCTGAAGCACTACCTATATAGAGGTATTTTGCAGCAATCTTTCAGCAGACTCAATCAGTTCGAATTTCATCTCTCAGTTCAATAAAAAAACGCTATCGATTGAAGGGTCTGCTGAGCGTCTTTTTACCTGTACACTTCCCGTCCAACTTCTGGGAAAGATTGCTGCGGGCAGAAGCGGTGGTCGGCACAGCTGTCGAAACAGCGCGTCGCGGCATTTTTTCTCTCAAAGATCAATTCGCTCGAGAGACCGCATCAGACGGCCGAGCGCTCGAGATAAAAAGAATGGAATCCGCGATGTTCAAGGTACTCAAGAAAGACAATACGCTTGAAGACTTCAAGCCGCAGAAGATCGTCGAGGCCATCATGAAGGCAGCCTTCCGCTGCGACAAGCAGATCCCTGACGAAACCATGTTCGCCATGGCGAATTCGATTTCTGAACGTCTGCAGTCGCGCAAGAAGGTGCCCGTGGCCGAACTTCACGAGCTCGTGATCGGTACGCTCGCAACCTTTGGCTTCAAGGATGTTGCGACGTCTTATGCCGAATACCGCTACTACAAGAACAACTACGCGAAGACCTTCGAGCAGCTGCGTCAGGATGCTGATGATGTTCTGCGTCTCGGCGACCGTGAGAATGCCAACTTCGATTCGTCCCTCGTTTCGACGAAGGGTTCGCTCATCAAGGGGTTCCTCACGAAGAGCCTCTATCGTCAGTTCTATCTCTCTGGGCGCGAAAAAGAATTCACCGACCGCGGCGACATCTACATCCACGACATGCGCGACATGATCCTCGGATGCATCAACTGCTGCCTCTTTGACATCGGTTCTATCCTGCGCGGCGGCTTCGAGATGAGCAATGTGCGCTACACCGAACCCAAAACCGTTTTGTCGGCACTGCAGGTGGTGGGCGACATCACGCTCGTCGCGACGGCTCAGCAGTTCGGCGGCTTTACGCTCGCGGAATTGGACAAGGCCCTGCTGCCTTACGTTTTGAAGAGCTGGAAGACGGCGCACGACAAATACATTGAGCTCGGCCTTTCGGAAGAACGGGCCGCTGAACAAAGCGACAAGGATGTCACCCGCGAACTTGAGCAGGGCTTCCAGTCGCTTGAGCTTAAGCTCAATACCGTGCCGTGCTCGCGCGGTGACTTCGCTTTTACGACGATTTCCTTTGGTCAGTGGAACTTAAAGGACTACGCGCCCTTTGAGCGCAAGTGGCTCTCGAAGATCAACACGGTCATGCTGCAGGTTCGCCGCAACGGCCACGGTCCGCACCATAAGCCCGTGGTCTTCCCCAAGCTCGTCTATCTGTACGATGCGCCGCAGATTGCAGCCGACCCGTATTCGTCCGAACTCTTCGATGAGGCCGTGAAGACCTCGACCGAATGCATGTATCCGGATTACCTCTCGCTCTCATCGGACTACGGCACGGTTTCAAAGCTCTTCCGTGAACACGGCGTCATTACGAGCCCGATGGGCTGCCGCGCCTATCTCTCGCCCTGGCATGACGAAAAGGGCCGCTATGTGGCAATCGGCCGCTGCAACATCGGCGCTGTGAGCCTCAATATTCCGCTCATCATCCGTCTGGTGCAGCTCGAGCATCCTGACAATTGGCGCACCGCTTTCTGGACCGAACTCGACGAGCGTCTGGAAGTAATCCGCGAATTCTTCAAGAAGCGCTACGACATCATCCGCCGCCAGAAGTGCTCTTCAAACCCGCTCGCCTTCACGCAGGGGGGCTTCTATGAGGGCACGAAGGATCCCGACGATGAAGTGGGCGATCTGGTCCGCTACATGACGGCGTCCTTTGGCATCACGGCGCTCGATGAAGCCACCTTCCTCTGGACGGGCAAGCGTCTGCTTGAAGAGGGCGGCGCTTTCTCCGAAGAAGTGCTCCGTCATCTGCAGGCGCGCATCAACGTCTTCAAGAAGGAAGACGGGTGGCTCTATGCGATCTACGGCACGCCCGCCGAAAGCCTCTGCGCGACGCAGGCTAAGCAGTACGACGCCTTCTGCGCCAAGCAGGGCATTGACAATGTCTTCCGCCATACGCCGCACTACAGTCCTGAATACTTCACGAACTCCTTCCATGTGAACGTGACCGAAGAAATCACGCCCTTTGAGAAGCAGGACCACGAGTTTAAGGACTTTCACCTTTGCGAAGGCGGCCACATTCAGTACGTGCGTCTCGACAATCCCGAGAACACGGATGCGGTGAAGGCCGTCATCGAGCGCGGCATGGAGCTCGGCTTCTACCAAGGCGTGAATTTTGACAGCGCTTACTGCGGCGACTGCGGCACACACAGCACCAACGTGCTCATGCGCTGCCCCAAGTGCGGGAGCTCAAACCTCTCCGTGATCTCGCGCGTCTGCGGCTACCTCGGCTACAGCAACGTGAACGGCGTTTCCCGCATGAATGAAGGGAAAATGGCTGAGATCCACAACCGCAAGAGCATGTAAAACCTTTAAAGACCGCAGCTGCGGTCTTTAAGGTTCTTCGGGGGAGTTCCGGCTGAGCTCCCCCGATTTATTTATTTCTTTCGTCATGAACTACATCGGTCTATCCGCTTACGACACCGCCAATGGCCCCGGCGTGCGCGTTTCGCTGTTTGTTTCCGGCTGCACGCTTCACTGCAAAGGCTGTTTCAATAAAGAAAGCTGGTCTTTTACGGCTGGTCGCCCATTCACAGCGGAAACAGAAGCGCAGATCATGAAGGCGCTGGATTCGAAGTGGATTGCTGGTTTTTCGCTGCTGGGCGGCGACCCGTTTGAGCCCGAGCACGAAGCGGTTTTGGCCGGCCTCCTCCAACGCATCAAGGAACGGTTCCCAGAGAAAACCGTCTGGGCGTGGACCGGACGGACCTATAAGCACGTGGAAAAGAGCAGGCTTTTGCCCTTCATTGATCGGCTCGTTGACGGCGCTTATGTGCAAAAGCTTCACCTCGCCAAGCAGGGCGCATGGCGCGGGAGCTCCAACCAGCGGATCATTCCGCTCCATCAAGGACGTATTGACGAAAGTCCGGCGGCTCAGGCTGAAGCCGCGGCGGCTGAAGCCGAGCATTGACTGACGGGGAGCGCAGTCAAAGATCGGGGCCGGGCGATTTGCCCTTAGGATGCTTGGCATTGGCAGTTTTGCGATCTGCGCAATATCCCTTTGCGGTGTCTGCCGCTCGACGCCGCAGAAAGGCCGCGACGGCGCGCTGTTCAGCCGCCATCGCGGCAGACGTTTAAAAGCCGATGAAGAAGGTCCGGCAGAAAAAAAAGCTGCTGCGAGTCCGTTGACTTCCGCAGCAGCTCGAAGGCGGATTGACAAAGCAGTGTGCCGACGGAGTTTCAAGCTTGATCAATCAAGCCAAACGCCGTCGGGAGCACATCCCATTCAAGCTGTCGGCAGACAGTCAGCACCAAACGCTTCGCGGGCCAAACGGTCAAATTCAGGGAGCCACAATTGACGCCAGACGATCTTCGTCTCATCGTCAACCCAAGCCGCATCAATGCTGTTCACTAAGAATCCGCGCAGATCAGCAAGCGAAAATCCCAGCCAATTCATCATCAAAAGCCAGCTCTCAGAAATGGAGATATGGTGCATTGTCGGGTCATCGCTGTTGGGAAAGACCTTGAGACCGAGCTCAACCATGCGGCGGATCGGGTGCTTCACCGCCCATTCTTCATCCGTGAAAGTGCGCAGATAGTAGGAATTGGTCGGCACCACGGCAAAAGGGATGCCCTGATCCGCGGCGCGCTCTGCGAGCTCCGGATTGTCTGTAATCGTGTAGCCGTGATCGATTCGCTCACACTCGAGGAGATCCATGGCGGTTTCCACATTGCGCCAGTGTTCGCCGAATTCGCCCGCATGAGCGGTCAATTTAAAGCCGGCATCGCGTGCCAGTCGATAGGCTTTCCAGAAGTTTTCGGGTTCGTGGAGGGTTTCGCGGTAGTCGATCCCCAGACCGATGACCCAGGGAGAGCGGTGAGCGGCCATTTCACGAACCAGTTCAACAGCATCTTCCGGGAGCGCTTCGCGGTCAATCGACGGCACGAGTCGACCGACAATGCCGTATTTTTCTTCGCCTTCGATCAGACCGGCCACAATGGCGTCCTGACCTTCGGCATAAGTCATGAAATGCTTGAGGCCGGTCCAGTTCCAGAAGAGCTCGATGTAGCGCACGCCCTGAGCAGCCGTGCGTTCAAGGTGCTCGAGCGTAATGCGCTTTAGATATTCGGGTTTCTTGAGGATCGACGATTCCAGTGCGCGGAAGATGCGCAGCACCCCCACGGGCTTTTCGCCGCGCGTGTAAAAGCCTTCGATTTCAGCCATGGAAATCGGCGCGTCGGAATCGCGGATAAGGTCAATGAAGGTTTCCCGGCTCGTCGTGCCGAGGAGATGACAGTGAAGTTCAGCCTTTGGAAAAGCGGAAAAAAAGGCGAGCTGCTTGGCGGTGAGTTCGCGGGTGAAGGGGGAGTCTGGGACAAAGCCGGGGTTGGTGCTGCGCATAAGGGTCATTCTTTTAAGTGTTGGCAGGCACAATCTATAGACGAACGTTTCCGTTTGGTCAAGGTCCCGGGTAAACGATTACGCGCTTCATGATTTCTCCGCACTTGAGACTCAAGTCAATTTGCGAGAGAATCGCCGCTTTCCTTTTTTCGTTGTGCGCGGAGCGCGCTTGACCCCGCCCGGCACGATTCCTCCAACGTACTGCCCGAACGCCGTCATGTTCGCCACTATTTTCGCCATTCTCATCCTCGTGCTCGCCGGCTGGGCGATTGCCAAAAACTACGATGCCAAAGTCGTGCTCTTTGCGGCCGGCTTCCTCTTGATGTACGCCGCGCTCATCATGGGGAGTGACGTTTTGACGGGCAAAGATGCCTCCGGACTCGCCTGGGCGGATCCCTTCAAGGCCGTCAAGGATCTTTTCATCAAGCAGTACGCCAACGCGGGTCTCATCATCCTGACGCTTTTTGGCTTTGCTGCCTACATGTCCAAAATCGGCGCCAACGACAAGGTGATTGAACTCCTGAGCCGCCCGCTCGCTGCCGTGAAGTCTCCTTACATCCTGGTGCCCTTGGTGTTCTGGCTGGGGACGCTCCTCTCCATCATCATCCCGAGCGCTGCGTCGCTTGCCGTGATTCTGATGGCAACGCTCTATCCGGTGCTTAAAGCCGCCAAGATGACGCCTCTCACCGCGGCCGGCGTCATTGCTACAACGGCCACCATCGTGCCGACGCCTTTGGGCGGAGACAATGTGGTCGCAGCCCGTGTGCTCGGCTTTGATCATGTGGTCGACTATGTCTTTTACCATCACGCCGTGATCTCTATTCCGGCGATCATCGTGATGGGCATCGTGCATTATTTTTGGCAGAAGCACCTCGACCGCGCCGAAGGCGGAGTCTGCGCCGCAGTGGATGAGTCGGAACTTCGCCAAGTCAATGCCGACGCGCCCGCGTGGTACGCCGTTTTCCCCGTGCTGCCGCTCGCACTCACGATCTTCTTCTGGGCCTTCTTTAAGCACGCGAAGGTCGGGCTCGTTGAGATCACGCTCTTTTCCTTTGCGCTCGCCTTCATTGCGGAAACCATCCGCCGCCGCGACGTCAAAGCCGCCATGAAGGACGTGTCGACCTTTTTCAACGGCATGGGCGACGGCTTTTCGAAAGTGGTGGTGCTCATCGTTGCAGCCTCGACGATGGTGGCCGGCTTGAAGGCCATGGGACTCATCGATGCCATCTCGGGTCTGGTCACGGGCGTAGAAAATGCCGGCGCCGGCCTGATGCTCGTTTTTTCCGGCATCACCGCACTCATCACATTCGTGAGCGGCTCGGGCAACGCGGTTTTCTATTCCTTCATTGAACTCATTCCGCAAATCGCCGACAAAGCGGGCATCGATCCGATTATGGTTGCACTCCCCATGCAGCTCACCTCCAACGTCATCCGCGCGGCTTCGCCCGTAGCTGCCGTAGTGATCATCGTTGCTGCCGTGGTGAAGGTGAACCCGCTCATGGTGGTCAAGCGCACCTGCGTGCCGCTCCTTTCGGGGTTCGCCGCTGTCCTTCTCCTCTCGCTCATTCGCTACGCGTGAAACTTGAAGGAATCCGAGCTTCGTGCAAACTTTCCCGCGAAGCTCGGCTGCCTCGAAGGACTGCATCGGACAATCCTTTTGGATCCGTCCGATACTGCACCCCTCAATCGCGTCATTGCGATTTTTAATGAATGCACAAGGGCCTTCACGAATTTCGGCCAAGATCCGGAAGAACTTCAGGTCCAACTCAATCCTCCGACAGAGCGCTGGAATAGGGGGAGCTGAGATCTTTTGCGGATACCGAAAGATACCGAGCTCCCTTTAAAATAAGTCCTTTCGCAGCCGCCCTGCTGAATCCGCCGTCAGCAGGGCGCTTGCTTTCTTTTGCGCTCTTATCTTTCGCTTATGAGCAGAACTCGCAAATTAGACATGCTCAGCGGATCCATCTGGGACAAGATGATCCTCTTTGCGCTGCCGCTCGCCTTTACCGGCGTGCTCCAGCAGCTCTACAACGCCGCCGACGTCGCCGTACTCGGGCACTTTGTATCAGACGAGGCCATGGCGGCCGTAGGCAACAACGTCCCGATCATCGGATTAATCGTGAGTCTCTGCATGGGGCTCGCCCTCGGCGCAAATGTGGTGGTCGCTCAAGCCTTAGGCATGCGCGATGAAGAGCGGGCGAGCAGGGGCGTTCACACGGCTTTTTATGTGGCGGTTGTCTTCGGCGTGGTCATGGCGATCGCGGGCGAAATCGGGGCGGACTGGATCATCGCCTGTCTTGAAGTGCCCGAATCGGTGCAGGCCGATTCTGAACTTTACCTGCGGGTCTACCTGCTGGGCATGCCCTTCATTGCGGTCTACAACTTTTTGGCCGCTGTTTATCGCAGTCAAGGGGATACGCAGACGCCGCTTTGGGCGCTCTGCTTTGCCACGATTTTCAATATCGCCGGCAATCTCTTTTTTGTGTTGGTCTGCGGCATGGGCACTGGGGGCGTGGCCTTTGCCACCGTTCTCGCCAATGCGCTTGCCGCGGGGATTCTTTTCTGGCGCGAATGCCGCATGACGGGACCGCTCAGACTTGAACTTCGCCGGCTTCTGAAGCCAGACGCCGTGTCGCTGCGTTCGATCATCCGCATCGGCTGGCCCGCGGGCGTTCAGGGGGCGGTCTTTTCGTTCTCCAACCTCATCATTCAGGCGGCCATCAACAGCCTGGGAGCGGACGTGATGGCGGGTTCAGTAGCCGCATTCACGATTGAGATCAATGTGTACTGCTTTATCAACGCGTTCGGTCTGGCGGCAACCACCTTCGTGAGTCAGAACTACGGCGCGGGCAATCTCGGGCGCTGCAGACGGGCTACCTGGGTGTCAATGGGACTCAATTTCTGCGCTTCCGTGATGATGATCGCGGTTGTGCTCATTTTCGAACGAAGCATCCTCGGCCTCTTTACGCACAGTGAAGCCGTGATGGAAATTGCCATTACACGCATTCTCCTCGTCGTGCTGGCCGAACCCATCAGCGTGGTGATGGAAACCGTGTCGGATGCGATGCGCGGCTACGGCTATTCCATGCCGCCCGCAATGGTGACGCTCTTTTGCATCTGCTCGATCCGCATCGTCTGGGTCTATACGGTGTTCGCCGCTGATCCGACGTTTGATACGCTCATGATCGTTTATCCCATCAGCTGGGCCGTGACGACCTTAGCACTCACCTGGCTCTATTTCCGCCATCAAAAGATGCTGACGGCTAAGCATGCGCATTCGCGGGCAACCTCCCCAGAAGCATTGCCCTTTACGGATTAGCCGCAGCGTTCAGACTGAGCGCAAAAGCGCCTTCAGCCGCATCGACTGAAGGCGTTTAAGCTGAAATCTAAAAGATTTTAGAAATCACAAACGGTCGAGACCGCCTCGTCAGAACACGTAGCGTGCGCCGACGGAGTAGTGATAGTCCTCCTGATAATCAGACCCGTTGGCACGCGTGAGCGACCCGTAGAAGGAGAGGTTGTTCGTCGTGCTGAACTGCGCGCCGATCCCGTACGAGAACCAAGTGCCTCCCAGGTCTTCCTTGAGCTTCTGATCCTGTGCGCCTGCTTTCGAAGCGGTGGCTTCTGTGTCGCCCAAGAAGTCGTGGTTGACCGAAGCCGTCAGATAGATCGATCCGCGGTTATCAGCGAAGTTCGCGCCGGCCTGGAAGCCAATGCGGGCAATCAGCGTATCGAAATCGTCCTGAGAAACCTTCATGCCGTTGCTGCCGCTGTAGTCGTCGCCGAATACACGGCCGTAAGCGAGTTCAGCCTGCGGCGTGACATAGAAGATCTGCGAAAGATCAAAGCGGTGACCAACCTCCGCGGACAAGCCAACCGTCGTGTTGTCATAGGAAGCCTTAAACGGCGTGACGGTTGATACATCAATATCGGTGCTGATCCGACCAACACGGCCGATCAAATCAAGATAGCTGCCGGTGGGAAGAACTGCCGTGCCGTAGACGGAAAGGGTGTAGCCGTCACTGTCAGCGCTGCCGTTCGAGAAGTCCGTTGAATTGTCGGTGTAGCCAAAAGCCGCGCCGACAATCCAGGTGTCACCCACCTTGGCATCACCGCCCACCTGAATCGTGTTGTTGGTGAACTTCGTGGAAACGGAGTCAGAAACCTTAGCGTCCGTACCGTAGACCCGAGCCCAAGCACCCAGTGCACCGTTTTGGCTTCGCACGTCGCCGAGGCGTTCACTCAAGTGATTGACTTCATAGCGCCACTGAGCAAGATTTGCGGCGTTGGCATGGGTCACTGCCGTCAAAGTCGGCGACAGACGTGAACCCTGATAGGAAACGTCACCCGTGGCGGCATCGTATGTCCAGGCACCCGTCATGTCGCTGGCTTCGCCGCCGACAAAATTATCTTTGAGCGTTGAAGCTGCGCCGCCGCCGATGATCGAATCAAGCGCACCTGCGACTTTCTCGGCTGAACCCAGCTTTTCGGTGACGGAAGCGCCGGCTTCGAGCTTGAGATCGCCAGTCAGCGTTTCAACCTTTACGCCATCTTTTTCAGTGGTATTGAAGGTGAGCTTTGAATTGGAGGCATTCAGAGTGTCGACATGGAAAGTGCCGGCAGTCTGATGGATATCCTGATTCGTAAAGGTTGCCTTGCCGTCAACGGTGACATTGCCGTTCAAGGTAGTGTTGGCGGTCTGTGAGTCAGTTTTGTTTGCCAGCGTCAGAGAGCTGTCTTTATCAAAATTGAGTGCATTTTTATCGCCCGAAACGGTCAGATTATCAGCCTTAATGGATGCCGTGCTGTTTTTACTGAGAACACCTTCTTCGCCGCCCGTAAATGTGGCATTCGCCGCTTCAGCGTTGAAAGTAATTCCTTGACCTGCTTCATTATGCAGCCATACAGCATTCTTGCCGCCGTTGACCACAAGTGAATTTTCGGCCGTAACGTCTAAAACAGAATCGCGTGAATTCTCAGTAGAACGATTTGATCGAATGCCGTAAGTACCGCCATCGATCGAAATGTTCTTAGCAGCAAACGATCCCTTGATAGATGAGGTTCCTTTATAATCTGTTGTTCGATCTGTAACTGAAATGCCGGCTGATTGAGTGTATTTTGAGTCAGCTTTAATCACAAGATTGCCTACATCAACGTCAATCGTAGGTTGTTCAGCCGGGGCATCATTATTGTCACCTGCCATGACCATCAATTGAATAGCAGAATAAATTCGTTCTGGATCCCCTTCCTGCGACCGATAGTTGTCCAGTATCAGCGTGTCAACCTTCTTGATACTCAGACTTGAAGTGGACTGCATATTAATGGCTTGACCGCCATCCGTATAAAACGCAAGCGTTTTGATCCCGCTGAAGTCGAGTTTGCCGCTGTTCCAGGAGTTAATAGCCTGATCTCCCTGGAACCGCTTGTTCTGGGTGCCGAAATTAACTTGCTGAACGTCGGTCACAGAAAAAGCGCCTTTATCGCTTACTAAAATGGCAACATTATTAGCATCGACGCCAGCTTGTCCGTAAAGCCTTTCTTCTGTTGAAAAATTGAGCTCGCTGAGTTTGCTGACCGTTAATGAACTGCCTTCACCTTTAAGGAAAACCAGCGAATTCGTTCCTGTTGTTTTATTGACGAAAGACAGGGTATCGGCTGTGGGATTCTTACCTGTGTAAGTTTCGGCCGTTTTATTCGGAGATAAAAAGCCTTGTGTTCCAACATTGGCATCTGAAAGTGCGCCGTCAACAACCTTGTTTGACTCGTAGGTTAACAATGGCTCTGCGTTAACGTGACCGGCTGCCATGCCAAAAGCACTGGCTATAGCTCCGATAACGGCAAGATGTACTGTTTTAAATTGAAGCACCTGCATCGTAAACCTCCAATAGGATGCTTTAAGTGCATTGCAATTTATATCTATCCCCCCATCCCGTCAACGCACAGAAAAAGAAATGCTCGTTTATCAAAACAAAAACAAAAGTAAATATTGAAATGTATTTAACTTGCAACGGGTATACCTTTAATTGCTGGTATTCATTACATTGTGTAATCTTAATGTTTATAAAATAGGTTCAAAAAGCGCATAAAAATAAGTAGAAGATTTGATATTATTAAAGTAAACAAATAAAGCAATCTGCAAGAAGTCGTTCGGTTCGACCGGAATTCATCAGAGCCTGACTTCGATGACCCCGAAGAGAAAACACAGAATTCACCATGCCCACCACCAACACTGCACATCTCGATCTTGACCGGATCGATCTGCGCATACTGCGTTTAGTCCTCATTCTGAGCAATACACAGTCCCTCACGAAGACTGCAGCAGCGATGAAACTCTCCGTTTCGCAGGCCTCCCGACTGCTTGCTGACGCGAGGGCTATTTTCGGAACCGAAATTTTCAGTCGGCATGGCCCGCAGATGGTTCCGTCTCCTCAGCTTCTGGAGCTGCTGCCGCGCCTGCAAAATGTTTTCAAAGCGCTGGATTCACTTCTAGGCGGTGCATCCACGCTCAATATTCTTGAAAGCAGTGAAGTTATCCGCATTGCTGCCGTCGACAACACGGCCATGGTCTTCATCATGCCGTTCCTCAAGGAACTTCATCAGCGCGCGCCGAAGCTTGGTATCGAAATCGTGCCTTTGGGCAGTCAGTCTGCTGCCGGATTGGGATCCGGTGCGGTTGACTTTATGTATGCCTGCGATCCGCATCTGCCTGCAGATCCCTCGCTTCGTCAGCGTCTGCTGCTTGCTGCTCCCCACTGTGTTTTGGTTCGCAAAGATCACCCGCTTTGCGAGGTGCCTGACGGCATCGTTGGTCCAGAGGAGCTGGCGCGATATCCGATGGTGATTCCTACAGTGAGTCAGCCGTCGGGGCTCAACGCCATGATCATGCCGTTTCATGAAATTTCTTCGCAGCGTTTTCTCCAATCGCCGTTCTTTTTGGCCAACGCATGGTCGCTTTTAGATTCCGACGGCTACACCATTCATCCCATTCCGCTCGCAGAAATTTTGACGGAACGGCTGCCCCTCGCTGCATTGAAGCCAAAAGATATTGTGATTCCGCCGTGGGTGCCGCACCTCTATTGGAGCGTGCGCACAGATGCGGATCCGCTCCGGCAGTGGGTGCGTTCTTTCCTGATTAGCTGCGCGAGACGGCGATGGGGTCAGTATTGCTCTGACGATGAAGCGGGGTGGCGCGAAGCCATGGCGTCGCTAGAAGCCGCTTCAATCTGCTCGGTGTGCAGCCCGTAGGGTGAATACGCCATTCCCTAAAAAAATACGCCCTTCATAAAGGGACAGCACCGCCGTTCGCCGATCAGCAGCGTCTTTCTAAACATGAAAGCCGATGTTGCAGGACGTGCGTGTCGATAGCGGAAATTCGACAATTTTTACACTTTGTTTGGTTTTCTAAACTTTGATTCATTCCGGAACATCGTTTCCGGCAGCGTTATCGGATCAATTAAAGAGAAACAAATGAAGAAGATTGTCCCAATCTGTGCAGCCGTTGGTGCGGCTGCCATGATGCTGTCCATTTCAACCTCCGCCGTGGCTATGGGCGGCCCATCGGGTCCTCACGTTACGTATCCGGTGCAGGGCAACATTGGCGAAGTGATTGTCAATCCGTACAAAGTGGCGCCGCTCACTGCAGTCATCCGTGACGCTGGCTACGATCTTTCGGATGTCACCGTACGCATCGTGCCGAAGACGAACGGTCAGGAGATTGCTTATAAAGTTTCCCGCACCGAATTGAAAACCCACGCCGGCATTCCGGTTTTCGGTCTCTATCCGGATTGGCAGAACACCGTCGAAGTGAGCTACACGCGCACGTTCCAGGGCAAGTCTGAAAAGTTCAAAGATACCTATCGGTTCTATGTCCCGAGTGTCTACACGGTTTCAACCGGCATGCCCAACCAGGTAAAGCCTTTTGAAGTCAAGCCCGTCCATGTTGATCCGGATTTTTCCGATCGCCTCTACCTCATCAATTCGCAGCTCATGAGCACCATGCCTGTTGGCAGCCGCTTCGTTTGGAACAACCCGTCGGGCGGCGCGGTGGAATGGGCCTTTAATTCCAATATCGGCATCATCGACACGAAGGGCGAAGTCCGCTGGTGGCTTCTGGATCAGGAGATCGGCGACAACGAGAATCCTTGGAAATCGGGATACTTCATGGGGTTCCAGCAGACCAAGGATGGCGCGCTCACCTGGGGCTACGGCCAGAACTACTGCAAGTACGATCTCATCGGCCGCAAGGTATATGACCGTCGACTGCCCTCGGGGTATTCGGATTTCTCGCACTCCTTTGACAACGCACAGAACGGCCATTCCTTCCTGCGCGTCGGCTCCGCGGACTATCGTCGTGCCGACGGCCGCCGCGTTCATACGGTTCGCGACGTTATCGTTGAAATTGATCAGGACGGCCGCGTCGTTGACGATTTCCGCCTGATGGAAATTCTCGATCCGTACCGCGACAACGTCATCAAGACGCTTGATCAGGGCGCAGTGTGTCTCAATATTGATGCCTCCAAGGCCGGTCAGACCATCAGCGCCGCTGAACTTGCCGAAATGGATAAAAGCGACAACTTCGGTGACGTTGTGGGTGTCGGCGCAGGCCGCAACTGGGCACACGTCAATTCCGTCGATTACGACCCGACGGATGACTCAATCATCATTTCGTCCCGCCACCAGTCTGCCGCAATCAAGATTGGCCGCGATAAGAAAGTGAAGTGGATTCTTGGCGCCCCGGACGGCTGGAAGAAGGGCTGGGCCGAAAAAGTTCTGCAGCCTGTTGATAAAGACGGCAAGCCTATCAAGTGCGAGAACGGTAAGTGCGAAGGCGACTTTGACTGGACATGGACGCAGCACACGGCCTACCGCATCGACGAAATGTCTGATGCGGATACCCTGATTCTGTCGGTCTTTGATAACGGCGACGGCCGTGGTCTGGAGCAGCCCGCACTCGCCGAAGAGAAATACACCCGCGGGGTGATCTACAAGATCGATCAGAAGAAGATGACCGTGCAGCAGCTCTGGGAAGTGGGCAAGGACCTTGGCCACGAATACTTCAGCCCGGTGACAGGCATCACGAAGTACATGGCCGACAAGAACTCCGTCGTGGTGTTCTATTCCACCGCTGGTCTGCTCGGCCCGTCCGCAGGTCCCAACGTCAAGGAAGAACCGGCTCATCCGTATCTCACGGAATACCGCTGGGGTGAAACGAAGCCGGCTGTTGAACTGAAAATCAACTCGGTCATGGGCTACCAGGCATTCCCGATCAGCGTTGAACAAGCCTTCACGCACTAATCCGCCGTCGCGCGGAGACGTTCGATCCTCAGCCCATTTCGTTTCGAGAAATCGCAAGAGGGTCGACGCGTCTTCGCACAACTGCATCTGAAGCCGCAAGCTGATGAATTCACCAGCATCACTCGGCTTCAGATGAACAGCCTGATTTTTTTTTGCAGCCTGCGGACAAGACCAACTCCGCAGGGGATAAAGGAGCTCACAAATGAAACTCAAGCCTATCAGCAAGGCCATTCTGGCCGCCGCTGCCGCAGCCGGCATCATGCCGTTTGCCGCTCAAGCAGCCGACGTCAATGTGTACGGCGTAGTTGCCACCGGTCTTTACTACCAAAAAACTGAAGGTGCCGACAACGGCAATGTCGGAATGGCCCAATACAAGCAGACGCCTACCGATTCGCACTTCGGCATTACCGGCCGCGAAGATTTGGGCAACGGTCTTTATGTAGGTTTTCAGCTCGAAAGCGGCTACAGCACGGATTCGGGCAACATGTGGGAAGACGACCGGCTCTTCAATCGCGTAGCGCGTCTTTATGCGGGCAACAGTCAGATTGAAGTTTCAATGGGCCGAATTTCAACCTTCACGTGTGCTTCCGACCCGTATTCGGTCTTCCGCAAGCTCCGCGCGAACATGACGGCATCCGGACTGCCCGGCATGGCACCGGCCACCATGGTCTTCAACGTGGGTGAAATGGACAATGCCATCGCCTTCCGTACGAACGGCGACGACGGATTCTTCGTTCAGGGCTTTTATTCCAATGGTTCGAGCAGCGAAGAAACTGAATACGGCTGGTCCAACAACAACCATGTGATTCAGGCCGCCTTCGGGTGGACGGGTCAGTCACTTCGTATCGGTACGGTGCTCAACTGGGAGCGTCCCAGCCATACTGACGGCACGAAACCTCGCAAAAACGAAACGACCGGCATTCATGTCCTCGGGAGCTACGATTTCGGAGGGCCCGCTGTTTCAGCTATTTTCTACAAAGGCAGCAATGATTGGCGAATCGGCGGTGCGCCGGACATGGCCAATATGATTAAAGGCGTCGGCGGGGAAACGAATTACGCCAATTCCGAAGACGGCATGGACCTGACAGTCGGTTTCGTGAGCGTAGGTTATCCGATGGGAGCTCATTTCTTCAGCGCAGGTCTGGGCGTCATTAACGCCGATTGGAAAGGCATTTCAACCAACATGAAGGAAACGAAGGGCACGGCTTATCAGGCTTCGCTCATGTACTACTACAACCTTTCCAAGCGCACGCAGCTTTATTCGGGCGTCTCATATTCTGACGGCGACAAGCTGCTCGATACGGTTGACCGCTTCAATCAGATCTTCGGAACGGTCGGTCTGCAGCACCGTTTCTAATTGGTTTGTGAGAGAGAGCCAAGGTACTTTTGCGGTGTTTGGCTCTTTCGCCTTAGAAACCTTGGGAGGGAAGGCTGCGCATAAAAGGGCGTTGACGGTTTAATGGGACTGATTAGATTTCAGAGCATTTCGTCATTTCCGAACATGATCTTTGAGCCGACAACGCTGTTATCTTTCACGAACTGGGCTGATGCACCGCAGCGATGCATCAGCCCATTTTTCATACAGCAATCTGCTTTAAGCTGCCCGGCGCTTCCATTTGAGCAGGAAGGCCGAGTTGATAATGACAAGCACCGAGCCGGCATTGTGCACCAGTGCGCCGACGACCGGATTGAGAATGCCCAGCATCGCCTGAATGATCGCGATGAAGTTCAAAATCATCGAGAAACTCATGTTCACCTTGATGGTTGTCAGCATGCGCTTAGAGAGCGCAATGAGGTGCGGCAGCTCTTTGACATCGTCATCGACGAGCACAATGTCAGCAGCATCCACGGCAATGTCGCTTCCAATGCCGCCCATGGCAACACCGACATTGGCTTTCTTCAGAGCAGGGGCATCATTGATGCCGTCGCCGATCATGCAGACGTTTTCCAGACGCTTTTGATAGGTGCTGATCCAGTTCAATTTGTCTGCAGGACGGCAGTTGGCGTGTACGTCGCGAATGCCAAGCTCCCCGGCAATGGCTTGAGCGGCGCTGTGATGGTCGCCGGTCAAGAGCACGGGCGAAACATGGAGCCCTTCAAGCGCTGCAACCATTTGAGCCGCTTCATTTCGTACGGTATCGGCGAGCGCTGCGTAGCCGACCATTTTCTGATCGACGGCAATATAAACAATCGTGTGGCCCTGACTGAGATGTGTTTGAACCGCGGCTTCAGCTTCTTCAGGCACTGCCGCGCCGTGTTCAGCAAGGAGCTCCCGGCTGCCGGCCAATACGGCATGACCATTAACGGAGGCACTGACGCCTCGGCCCGGCAGCATTTCAAAAGCTTCACAAGGATCAATGTCGGCTCTGACATCGCTCTTAAAGCACCGCACTACCGCTTTGCCGAGCGGATGTTCGGAGAATTGTTCTGCAGCAGCGCAGATCGCATACAGATCATCCGCAGTGAAATCTGGCGAAATCGACTCAACATGCACCACTTTGGGCGCTCCGTAAGTGAGCGTCCCGGTTTTATCAAAAGTGATCTTGGTCACTGCAGCCAGACGTTCAAGCGCGTCGCCTTCACGGACGAGAAAGCCGTGTTTCGTTGCGTTCCCAATGGCAGCCATGATGGCCGTCGGCGTCGCCAGGACCAGTGCGCAAGGGCAAAAAACGACGAGAATCGTCACCGCGCGGATAATTTCGCCGGTGAAAAACCAAGTGAGTGCGGCAGAGGTTAGGGCGATGACGACAATCCAGGTGGCCCAGCGATCCGCAATGCCGACAATCTTGGCTTTGCCGGCATCAGCCGACTGAACCAGACGAATCATGCGCTGAATGGAGCTGTCTTCGCCCACTTTGGCGGCACGCATGTCAAAAGCACCGAATTGATTGACTGTACCGCTCGAGACTTCGTCGCCGGGCTCTTTGTCGACGGGAAGCGATTCACCGGTCATAACGGCTTGGTTCACGGATGTGTGACCCGAGATGATCACGCCGTCAACCGGAATCGTCTCACCGGGGAGAACACGGAGGAGGTCCCCCACTTTAACTGCTTCGGCCGGCACGATCTGCTCGTTCTGAGCGGTGATTAACCGAGCTTTCTGAGGTGTGAGATGCACGAGCTTTTCAATGCCGGCACGAGCTTTGGCAACGGTGAGTTCTTCGAGGAGGCTCCCCAACTGCATAATGAACGCCACTTCGCCTGCTGCGAAATCTTCTCCAATGATGACCGAGGCGATTAGAGCAAGGGAGACCAAAAGGTCCGCTTTGATATCGAATTTCGTAATGATGCCGATAAAGGCTTCTGTGACAATGGGCACGCCGCAGAGGATGATGGCTACCCAGGCAGCGGAAAAGGGAAGCGGAGCGTCAAAGAGACTTAATAAGAGGGCAACGCCCGAAATAATGAGAAAGGCGATGTCGCGTTTCATGCCGCCGAGCCCGAGAAGATATTCAAGGCCGTCGACGAGTTTGCTGACGAAGAATTTCATGACTGCAGGGAGATGAGGTTTGCCGTGTTTTCGACCTCGTTTAGGCTGACCGAAAACCGTTTCGATATACCCCCACGGGTATTCGTTTGGTACGCATGATACCCGTAGGGGTATTGGTACGCAAGTGATATCGAGCGGTTCCTACCTGCACATTCGTCTGCAGTCCCAAAAAAAAAGAGCGGCAAATAGCCGCTCATTTCGTGGGTTGGCACGTCAAACCGACATATCGTTAAGTCATGTTGGCGAAGCGTTCAACCGCCTTGGTAAAACTGTCAATGGTTTTGTCGGCATCACCATGCTCGATGCCGTCACGCACACAATGTTTGATATGTCCCTCGAGAACAACGCGTCCGCAGCCGTGCAGAGCTGACTTGGCAGCATTGATTTGGGCGAGGACATCTTCGCAGGGGACATCTTCATCAATCATGCGGTCAATGGCCTGGACTTGACCCAGAATTTTTTTCAGGCGGCGATGCAGATTTTCTGCATCCATACACTGACGCATCGAAGCTCTCCGTTTTATTTGAAAAAAATGAAGCTGTATGAGCACCGTAAGAACGACAGTATAAATCTTCATACAGATGAGAAAATCGGATGAAATCTTCATTATTCAACATAACGACCATTATGTTGAATATATTTTGACCAAATCACATGTATTGAGCATCTGCCGAAAACTGCATGTATGAATACGAGTTAGCTTGGTGTGCAAACGGCGGCGAGCCTTGCGCATCGTATAAACTTACGTTTTTTGCAGTTTGGATCAGTTCGCGCGGCTTATAGCGCAGAACTGAGGTGCTTCATCGTTGGGTTTCATACCAACTCCGCTGCTTCAAACACCTGCCGGCATCCGTATGGAATGACGGCAGGCATATGCGGGATGCGGATACCCTCGACATCCATCCTGCAGAAACAATTAAAAGGATACGGCATGGAACAACGACAAACCTGGAGCAGTCGTCTGACCTATATTCTGACCGTAGCGGGCGCTACGATTGGATTCGGCGCAACTTGGCGCTTCCCCTATCTCGTTGGTCAGAACGGCGGCGGTGCCTACGTCCTGATGTTCATTTTGGTGATGCTTTTTGTGGGCATTCCCATCATCCTCGTCGAAAATGTCATTGGCCGCCGCGGGCAGGCCAACAGCATCGACGCCTTTGTGCCTGAGGGCTCTAAATACTCTCCGCTTTGGAAGTTCTTCGGCTACACAGGCATTCTGGGTGCATTCGGCATCCTGTCCTACTACATGCCGTTAGGCGGCTGGGTCATAACCTATATCTACCACCTGATCCTGGGACTTTTTGGCATAGAGGGCGGTCTTGACCTTTCCTCCCCAGTCACCAAAGAGCTGACGAGCACCTTCTACCACGCCAATATTGAGCAAGCCCCTCTCATGATCACCATCTGCACAGCCGTCTTTGTGCTGATCAACTGGGTGATTCTCCGCAAGGGCATTATCGCGGGCATTGAAAGATCGGTGAAATTCTTAATGCCGCTGCTTTTTCTCTGCCTCATCGTGATGGTTGCCCGCAATCTAACGCTTGACGGCGCTTGGGAAGGCGTTCGCTTTTATCTGATGCCCGACTTCAGCAAGCTTTCGGGCAAGCTCCTCCTTGACGTGCTCGGGCAGGTGTTCTTTGCACTCTCCCTTGGTTTCGGCGTCATGATCACCCTTTCGAGTCATCTCAAGAAAGATGAAAGCATGGTGAAGACCGCCGTCATTACCGGCATCATCAACACGCTGATCGCCATTCTGGCTGGCTTCATGATTTTCCCGTCGCTTTTCAGCGCCGGCCTGAGCCCGGATTCCGGTCCTTCGCTCGTCTTTAAGACGCTTCCCATTGCCTTCTCGCACATGGCTTTTGGGAATTTCTTCGCTATTGTGTTCTTCCTGCTGCTCGTCGTTGCCGCCCTGACTACCTCCATTACTATCTATCAGGTCATCATCTCGGTGCTGCATGAAAAGTTCGGCTTCCTCTACGTCAATGCCATCAACACTGCATTGATCTTCACTTTCATCTTCGGCAATCTTCCCTGCATTCTGAGCGACGGACCGCTCGCCGATGTTCGAATCCTGAATCGCTCCGTCTTCGATGCTTATGACTTTATTTCCGGCAACATCTGCTTCGTCGTGACAGCACTTGGCGCGGCGCTTTATGTCGGCTGGGCCATGAAGAATCAGGCGCTCGATGAAATTACCAACGGCGGGAAGCTCCATGGTTCCGTTTACGGCTTTTGGTACCAGTTTGTCCGCTTTGTGATTCCGGTGATCATTCTGGCGATCTTCATTTACGGCTTGATTCCGCTCTTCTCATAAAGAGGCTTGGACAGGCGCCTGCTGTTGAAGGCATGCCGCTTGTTCCTTTAACTGCTTTTCAGAGCTCGTTTGCTTCGCGGCAGACGAGCTCTCTGTTTTGTGAAGCCTGGAGCGCAATGCAGTCGGGAATGAGCTGGGCACATTTGCAGAGCCTGCGGGCACAGACCCATTCGTGCATCAAGTCGTTGCATTTCTCATGAGCTTAGGTACTACGCCCTAGTCAATCAGCAGATATGATTCTGCCCCAGCCCGAAGGGCTGTTCCGAAGATCCAAACTAACATTACGCTGCGAGCCTCTGCCCGTAAGCAGCCGCTGAAGACCATGACCCCGATGACCGCCGCCAGCCGCCCCAAATTATGGAGAAACGACATTACAGGACTGCGCGCGCTGGCGGTTCTGCCTGTACTGATCTTCCACGCGTTTCCGTCTCTGATACCCGGGGGCTTCTTTGGTGTGGATGTCTTTTTTGTCATCTCCGGCTATCTGATTTCCGGAATCATTTTCCGCGGCATAGCGAGCGGCTCATTTAGCTATATCGAGTTCTATGAGAAGCGCATCAAGCGCATTATTCCCAACCTCATTTTGCTGCTCACTTTTGTGGCTGCAGTTGGCTGGTTCATTCTTCTCCCAGATGAATATGCCAATTTGGGGATGCACATTGATGCAAGCACGCTCTTCATTCAAAATTTCCAGCTTCTCAGTGAAATTGGCTATTTCACGGAAGATGCACTGCGCAAACCCCTGCTCCACCTTTGGAGCCTGGCCATTGAAGAACAGTTCTACATTGTTTTTCCGCTCATCTGTACGCTGATCTGGCGATTAAGCCGTTCTGTGAAGATGATCGGCATCGCTGCTGCTCTCATTGCATTGGGTTCACTCGCAGCCTGTCTCTCTTCTTCTGATCGCAATTTTGCCTTCTACTTCCCATTGACTCGCTTTTGGGAATTAGGGGCCGGCATTCTTTTGTCTTATTCTGAAACCTTCATTGGCTTCAGCACATCGCGTTTTTCCCAAAATGTCCGCAACGGGCTCTCCATCGCCGGCATCCTGATGATCGTCCTTCCAATGGCGCTCGCTGCTGAAAGCGCAGCTCATCCCGGGCTTATCACGCTGATCCCGGTTCTCGGCGCCGTTCTGGTCATCGCGGCCGAACCCGATGCCCTTTTCAACCGCACGCTTCTTTGCTGGCGTCCGATGACCTTTGTCGGGCTGATCAGCTATTCACTTTATCTCTGGCACTGGCCGCTCTTGGCTTATCTCTTTATCGCCGTGCCGGATGCAACGCCCCCCGTATTGATTGCCGCATTGGCGCTAAGTTTTGTCATTGCGACATTCGTATATTTTTATGTTGAAAATCCTATTCGCCGATGCCGCAATTCCGGCAAAGCCGTTCTTCTCCTATTGGCTGGCTTAGTCTTAATGCTGGCACTCGGAGAGACTATTCGCCAAACTGACGGATTCCCTCAGCGCCCGCTTAAATTTGAGGACAAGGTGATCTCTGTTCGTGCAGAGAATGAATGGGATGGCTTTGAAAAGGCCCCCAGATTCAAATATGAGGGCGTGGATATTGCCACCCCCAACCCCAATGCATTCCCGTCATTGATTTTCATTGGCGACTCTCATATGGCGCAGTACTATCTGCGCGCTCAGCGGCTTAGTGAACGCGAGCATGTCAACTTCGGCATGATTGCCAAAGCCGGATGGTTCCTTTTCAATGACCAGCGCATGGGGGACTATGCCCGTGCAGTGAAAGCGATTGTTGCAGACAAGCGTGTACACACGCTCGTCATCGGCAGCATGTGGGGCGGAAAAATTAAGGAGGAAGAGTTTTACCAGGTGGCCGCAACGGTCCGGCCGCTCCTCGAGACTCGGAAAGACCTGAAGGTCTATATCATGCTGGATTACCCCTGGACGCCGAATGTCGGCGGCCAGCAAGGCATCTACGATCCTTTGAAGCACGTCAACCGCATTACGGGCGACGCCGTCGGCATGGTGCAGCCATTCCCTGCATCCGATGACTGGAAGCGCGGCAATGAAGAAATCCTAAGGATTCTTGGTGACGCGGCTGAATATATTGACCCCACCCCTGTTGTCTGCCCAGATCAAAAATGCAATCTGCAGGCTTGGTATCGGGATGACGATCATCTGCAGCCCAAACGCATCGAAGCCGACGGCATCTGGGTAGACCGCATCTTTAAGCATGCTGCGGCTGCCGAATCCAAAGAGCGGAGCCGATGATTCAGGCCGAAGGATGTGCGGCCTTCTTTTGAATCGATTTCAGAGAATCAGCAAAAGCAAAGGAACCTCCTAGGGCTTGAGTGTTCACATACCTTGACGGAACGCAGACTCATTCGTTCTGCGTTCCGTCCAATTCTGCAGAAGCTTGGAGGAGCTGCGGCCTGCCATAGAACCGCTTCTCATCAAACCTTCAATTCATCCGAAATTGCAGGCATCCCAGCGTTCGACCTCTATCCTGTGCCGCTCGTTCGAGCCTTCGAAGGGCGCGTGAGACCGGGTTTAAATAGCCAAAAATCTTGCATTAATGCGCTAAGAACAAACCCTGATTGGGCGATACAACAATAAAAATGCCATGAATTGGCGCATGACACATTAGCTGTCTACATCGTTCACAACGATATCGACGCACGATAGTATCGTTGTTTATCAAGGTTATTCAGGATTCACGCGATTTCCGACAATGGTGTACAGGTAAGTAAACGTTAGCGAATTTATGAATCTAAACATTTGAAGGGCTTTCCGTATAATCGAGAACAGTTCTCGTTATTATTCTCAACGAAAGGACCTTGCTAATGAAGCCCTTCCGCCTTACCCGCCGTGCGCTTGGCAGCGCTGTCTGCATGACGCTCCTCGCTGGTACTGTTCTTTTTACTTCGCCGACGCCTGTTCACGCAGCAGCTCAGGGTAAAGACACTCTGGTATTCGTCAATTACCGTGATCTTCGCGATCTGAATCCGCACCTTTATGCCGGCGAAATGTTCGCTCAGGAAATGGTGTTTGAAGGGCTCGTCACCCTTGGCAATGACGGCAAGTATCACGGAGCAGTTGCCGAAAGCTGGGACATCTCGCCCGACGGCCGCGTGTACACCTTCAAAATTCGCCCGAACCTAAAGTTCACCGACGGCCACGTGCTTGACGCCTATGCTGTCAAGGCAAACTTTGATGCGCTGATTGACAACAAAACGCGTCACTCCTGGCTTGAAATGATGCGTCTTCTCGAAGGCGTTGAAGCGCCCGATGCCAGTACCTTCATCATCAAGATGAAGGAAGCCTACTACCCGATGCTCACGGAGCTTGCGGTTACACGTCCCTTTGCTTTTGTTTCGCCCAACGTCATGAAGGACGGCAAGACCAAGAACGGTCTTACCGCCTTTATCGGCTCGGGTCCCTATGTACTGAAGGAGCACGTGGTTGATGAATACTCCGTCTTTGAAGCCAATCCGGACTAATGGGGCAAGAAACCCGCCATTAAGCGCATCGTCGTGAAGGTCATTCCTGACAATCAGACGCGTATTCTGGCGCTCGAAAAAGGCGAAGTCGACCTCATCTGGGGCAAGAACATGATCGACGCTGACGCGCTCAATAAGTACCGCGACAGCAAGAAGTTCTCGATTGCCGTTTCTTCGCCCACTTCGACCCGCCAGATCGTTCTCAATACCACCAACGATGTCCTCAAGGACAAGAAGATCCGCACGGCCATTCAGCATGCGACGAACAAGTCGGTGATCTCACAGGGCGTCTTCCACGGCTTTGAGCCGGGCGCTGACACGCTCTATTCGACCTCAATTCCGTACTGCGATATCGATCTGAAGCCCTATAAGTACGACATGAAGGAAGCGGCCAAACTGATTGAAGAAGCCGGCTACAAGCGTGACAGCAAACGCGCGCCTGCCGTCAAAGACGGGAAGCCCTTGGCGCTCGGGCTCCTTTACAACTCCAATTCGGTTTCTGAAAAGACGATTGCTGAATACCTCCAGAGCGAATTCGGCAAGCTCGGCATGCAGATCACGATCCGCGGCGAAGAAGAACAGTCCTATCGCGACAACATGAAGAACGGCAAGTTCGACATGGTCTTCAATATCTGCTGGGGAACACCCTATGATCCGCAGTCTTCGCTCGCCGCAATGCGTCAGCGTGTCTACGGCGACTATGAAGCTCAGCTCGGTCTCCCAGACAAGCATGAAATCGACGCAGCCATCACCAAGATCCTGACGAGCACGGATGAAAAAGAGCGCCGCGAACTCTATCGCTACGTGCTCACGCATCTGCACGAGGACGCGGTTTATCTGCCGATTTCATTCGAAACCAACAAAGCGCTTTTCAATGCTGAACTGGGCGGCGTCGGCTTTCTCTCGAACCAATACGAGATTCCTTTCGCCGACATGTATTGGAAGTAACCGCTTCTGATGCCGCAGGGGCTCGAACGCATGCATGCAGGGTCGAGCCCCTATTCGACTGCGCCGTTCCGTTTATGGAAGCTTGGCGCCGGGGATTTGTCTTTCTATGCGCCAATACATCATCCGACGACTGCTGGCAACGATTCCGCTGCTCTTCGTCATCTCGTTTTTCTGCTTTATCTTTATCAATCTCATCCCGTCAGACCCGGCGGAAGTTGCGCTCCGCGTAAGACAGACGCCCGTCATTACGCCCGAAGCCATCGCGCAGGTCCGTGCGGAATTGGGTCTGGACCGGCCGTTTTTCGTGCGTTATGTCGACTGGGTTTGGAATTGCCTTCAGGGCGATTTCGGCGTGAGCTACACCAATCCGTCCCGCACAGTGCTGGGCGAACTCGGCCGCTGTCTGCCGGCCACCCTGTCACTTGCGGGCCTTTCCTTGGTCTATGTGATCGTGCTGAGCCTCCCCATCGGCTTTCTTTCTGCCGTCTATAAAGACAGCTGGTTTGACCGCATCATGCGCGGCATCGTCTTTGCGACGACAGCCATGCCTGCTTACTGGGTGGGGCTGCTTCTTATCTGGTTCGTCTCCATCAAGCTCGATTTGCTGCCGACGAGCGGCTCGGGCACATTTGCCCATTTGATCCTCCCGGCCTTTACGGTGGCGCTCACCTACATTTCGACCTATATCCGCCTGATCCGCAACAACATGCTCGAAAACATGCGTGAAGACTATGTGCTTTACGCACGCGTGCGCGGACTCAAGGAAGGTTCAATTCTCGTTAAACACGTGCTTAAGAATTCGCTCCAGTCGTGCGTGACCGCCATCGGCATGTCGATACCGCAGCTGATTGCCGGCACGATCGTTGTGGAAAACGTATTTGCCTGGCCCGGTCTCGGCAAACTCTGCATCACATCGATCTTCAATCGCGACTACCCGGTCATTCAAGCCTATGTGCTCATGATGGGCGTGCTCTTCGTGATCTTCAACCTCCTCTTCGACATCATCCAGTGCGCGGTCGATCCGCGTCTGCGCAAACAGGAGACGGCCTGAAATGCTTAGAGTTTTTCTGCGCAATCCGGTCACGCAGTTCTGCCTGGTCGTGATTCTGCTTACGGTCTTTGCGGGCGTCTTCGCGCCATTGCTTGCGCCGCATGACCCGTATGAAAACAATATTCTGATGAAGTTCGCTTCGCCCTCATGGGAGTATCCGCTCGGCACCGATCAGCTCGGCCGCTGCGTTTTCTCACGCATGCTTTACGGTATTCGTCCGACCTTTTTCCTGTCGCTCCTCACCATGGCCGGCACGATTGGGCTGGGACTGCTGATGGGGGTTTTGGCAGGCTACTTCCGCGGACCGATTGATGAATTCATCATGCGCGTGGTCGACGTGATGCTCTCCTTCCCGTCGCAAATCATGATTCTCGCCGTGGTGGCGCTCATGGGCGTGAACATCGAGAACGTCATCATCGCCAATATCTTCATCAAATGGGCTTGGTATGCCCGAATGATCCGAACGGCCGTCGTGAAGTACACCGAATCGAACTTCATTTTGTACTCCAAGTCCATCGGTTCAGGGAATTACTTCATTCTCACGCATCACATGCTGCCCTGCATTGCTGCCGAACTTGCCGTTCTCGCAAGTCTCGACACGGGCTGGGCCATTCTGAACATCTCCACGCTCTCCTTCCTCGGTCTCGGCGTCCAGGCGCCGATGCCGGAATGGGGCGCGATGCTCAACGAAGCCAAGAACGTCATGATCTCCAATCCTGAACAGATGCTCGTTCCGGGCATTGCCGTCGTCGTGCTCGTCGGCGCCTTCAACCTCTTGGGCGACAGCCTTCGCGACGCCCTTGATCCCAAGGAGGTGCGTCTGTGATGTCTCAGCAGTCTGTACTCGACGTACAGGATCTGTACGTCACCTTCCATCAGGATAAGAAATCCGCCGAACTCGTCAAAGGCGTCAGTTTTTCCGTAGCGCCCGGGGAGTGTCTCGGCATTCTCGGCGAATCGGGCTCGGGCAAATCCATGACCGCCAAGGCCATGCTGGGACTTCTCGACCGTTCGTTTGAAGTTCGCGGCAAGGTGTTCTTTCAGGGGGAAAGCCTGCTCGAAAAAGATGCCGATGCCCTGCGCCGTCTTCGCGGCTCACGGATCTGCATGGTGCTCCAGAACCCCATGAGCTGCTTTGATCCGCTCTACCGCATCGGCGCTCAGATGGCAGAAACCTTTCAGGAACATACGGACTGGAGCAGTGCCGAAATTCGGGCCAAATCGATCGAAGTGCTTAAACTCATGAAGATCCGTGACCCGGAGGATGTGCTTCGCAAATATCCGCATCAGATGTCGGGCGGCATGCTCCAGCGCGTGATGATCGGTCTAGCACTTGCCCTGAAACCGTCCCTCATCATCTGCGACGAGCCGACAACGGCCATCGATTCCATCAGTCAGTACGCCATCATGCAGGAGTTTTTGCGCATTAAAACGTCCCGCTGTGCTGCGATGATCTTCATCTCGCATGATCTCGGCGTGCTCTCGCTCATTTCAGATAAGCTCGTCGTCATGCATCGGGGGCTAGCCGTTGAGCGCGGTCTGCCCGAAGAAATCTTTGAGCATGCGAAGGACCCCTATACGCGCGAACTCATTGATCGGCATCTCTCAGTCATGTCGACCTTCAGCCGGGCTATTCGAGGAGAAAAAGTTCATGCTGCTTGAAGCAAAAGACATCCGCGTTTCATTCCGCAAGGAAAATCAGACGCGGCTCTTCGGCCGTGAACGTCAGGAAGTGCTCCACGGCCTTTCGATCGATCTCGAGGAAGGCGAATGCCTCGGCATCATCGGCGAATCGGGTTCGGGCAAATCGACCTTCGGGCGCGTCCTCTGCGGACTGCTTGCGCCCGACTCCGGCACGGTTCGTCTCGACGGACTCGATCTCTACGGGCGGCTGCCGCGCGCCGACCGAGCGCGCATTCAGTCGAGCATCTCCATCGTTTTTCAGGATTACACCACTTCGGCCAATCCGCGCTTTCGCGTTCAGGGCATTATTGGAGAATCCTTCCGCGCCATGCGCCTCAAAGGGGCAGTCATCAGCCGAGAAACTCAGCGCAAGGAAACCATTGAACTCCTTGAACGGGTCGGCCTCGACGAAAGCTTTCTCACCCGCTATCCGCATGAGCTTTCGGGCGGCCAGCTCCAGCGCGTGTGCATTGCCCGCGCCGTCGCTCTGAAGCCCCGCTTCATTCTGCTCGATGAAGCAATTAGTTCTCTCGATGCGGCAACGCAGATTCAAGTAATGGACCTTCTGAAGGATCTGCGGCGTGACCTGAATCTCAGCTACGTCTTCATTACCCACGACCTGACCGCCATTACCTATTTCTGCGACCGCGTGCGGTTCCTGCACAACGGCAGCTTTGTAGAAGCCGTTGATGATATGAGCAGAATCGGCGACATCCGCAATGCTTACGCCCGGGATCTGCTGCGCGCCGTGATGGGCATCGGCATTCACGGCGCTCCGGATCCGCAAGCCGAAGCCCGCATGGAGCGAGATGAAGAAATCGGCTCGCCGCACGGTGATGTGATGCATGTTCAGGGACAGGTTCTTTATTGACCATTGCGAGGAAAAACCCACAATGATTGAATCGTTTGAAATCGAGGGCGGCGTCACGCTGCGCGGATACCGCACATCGGGGAGCCGCCCGGGACCGCACGTGCTGATCACGGCCGGCATACACGGCAGTGAATATCCCGGCATTTTGGCCGCCAGAAAACTCAGAGCCTTTCTGGCCGAGGCCGATATTGCCGGGACCGTCACGGTCCTGCCGCTTTGCAATCCATCAGCCCTAAAGGGACGCGCCAAGGCGATTTTCCCTGAAGACGGGAAGAACCTTAACCGCATGTTCCCCGGGAACCCGGAAGGTTCTGCGTCGGAAAAGACGGCTTGGGCGATCACCCAACTCCAAGACGAAGCAGACTTCTATATTGATCTCCACGGCGGCGATCTCTTTGAAAAACTCACTCCCTATGTTTACGTGCCCGGCAATTGTGCGCCTGAGGTGACCACAACGGCCCGTGCCGCAGCCCAGGTGCTCAGTGTGCCGGTCCGGGTTTTGTCACAGGCATCCACCGGCGCCTACAACAGCGCTGCGCTTCGCGGCACGCCGTCCATTCTCATCGAGCGCGGCGCCTGCGGGCTCTGGGAGCCCGAAGAAGTAGAAGCCTACTTTGAAGATCTCAAGGCGCTCTTCGCGCACCTTGGCATTATTGACGGCAAAGCGCCGGTTAATACAGCCCAGCGTGAGGCACCGTTTGCGACTTATCTGTCGCATTCCGAGTTTGGTCTTTGGTTCCCGCGCGTCAAGGCGGGCGATGATGTCCTCAAGGGTGACCTGCTAGGGCATCTCGAGGATTTCGAGGGCGCGGTGCTCGCGCAGATTCATGCCCCGCATGACGGACGCATTCTCTATATGACTGCAACGCTTGCAGCTCCGGCCGGCTGCGACCTGGTCGCCCTGGGATAAAGCGCTCCGTCAGAAAACACCTCTGCGCGGTACTTCAGTCCGCGGAGAAACCCAAATGCCGTCGTCAGCCAAACGTTCAAACCGCTGACGACGGCGTTTCGTTCTTATGGGCAAACACATCAGCCCAGCTCTGCGTCATTCGTCAAAGCTTTGCATAGTCTTCGTCTGAAACGGGTTCAAGCCATTCGTTTGACGAGCCTTCGGCCGGAACTTCAATGGCAATATGGGCAAAAGACGAATCTTTTGCCGCACCGTGCCAGTGCTTGACTTCGGGCGGAATATTGACAACATCGCCCGGCTTCAGTGCACGGGGAGGTTCGCCGTACGCCTGATACCAGCCGCGGCCGGCCGTAACGAGCAGGATTTGTCCGCCTTTATGATGCACATGCCAGTTGTTGCGGCAGCCCGCCTCAAAAGTTACGTTGGCCGTTACTAAACGCTCGACGGTGAGCATTTTGAGCCAGCTGCGGCCGGAGAAATATTGGCTGTAGGCATTATTCGGACTGCCGAGCCCAAAGATGCCCGGATTGATATTTTGTTCGTTCATGGCATAACCAGAAGATTTTCGCAATCAGCAAAAGATCTGCAGAGCAAAGTTGCTGCAAACTGCAGAAGTGATCCCGCGATCTGAATGATCGGATGCGCTTCCTGCTGATTTTTGATCAAATCTTTAAGAACGACTGCTCCATTCCGAGCAAGGTATTGCCTATTACGCGCAGAACTTGGAATGCGATGATTCATCTCTAAGCCGCTCAGTCGATGATCCGACACAGGCAAAAGTTTTTTGGATTGGAGGAATGAGCGTTCAGCCCTTCCATTTCGGCTTTGCGGACGGCTTGACCTGAGACCGGAAAATACTTCTAAATGATGATGCCGATGAAGCGGTGCATCCTATTTCTTTAAACTGCCATCCCCTTCTGCACCGCCCGTGAAGCTCGAGTCTCAGTAAATCTGAGAAGGCGTGCGGAAGTTTATTTCAGGCAAAACCAGCTGCCAAATCGTATCGAGAGACAGTTTAAGGCGTGCCGTGAACAGGAATAAAAAAGCGGAACTTCACTCCAGGAAGTTCCGCTTTTGGTCATACTGCAGAAAATCAGAGTTCTTCAGCAGAGCGATCCGCATAGGTGCGGAAATCATCAAGCTTGGCGCCGGCGTTGATGGCGGCGATGAGCCACTTCGGCTTGCGGCCGCGGCCGGTCCAGGTATTGCCGTCGGCATCGCGGTATTTGACCGTACGGCCGTCGTCGTCCTGTTCGCCAGGAGCGGGAACGGTGATGTCGTCCGTCGTGAGGTGGTACGTGCGGATCATGATCTTGACGCGTTCCACAACCTGCTTCTTAATTGCGGCGCGGCGAGCATCGAGGGCACGCTGTTCTTCTTCAATCTGGGTCAGTTCATTTACGAATTTATCATCGGACATATTATTCTCCGAAAAATGGGAAAAGTCTTGTTGGAACGAATAATACCAAATTTATTCTCAAAAGCAATATCTCTCTTGAGAAATAAGTTATTCAAACTCGTGTTCGATCAGACCCTTTAGACAGATCGAGAAAGAGAATATTGTGGTGCAATGGGATGAAGAATTCTTATTGAGGAGGTTTTGTAAGCAGGAATACTAAGATCAAAGCTCAAGACCGTGCAGAGAACCGCAGGCGATAGAACTATTGTGAGCTGCTGAAAGATTTGATCTGAAGAACTTGACCGAATGAATGCATTATGCCGCCGCGCGTTTGACTTAAAGTTCATTTTGCCCTGAATATTTACGTTGTTACTGCCGCACAACAAGACTTAGCGGGAGTACTTGCTCTCAAACGAAGACTTTTCGTGCCGCAATTGCATACAATTTCATAAAACGAAAGTTGTATTTGCCGTCAATGCATCTCGATTGGTATCGAAAAACATGCCGCTTCACTATGAACTCTCTGATCTGCGCCTTCTTTTGATTCTCATGCGTACGCGCAGTTTGTCAGCGAGCGGAGAAGCGGCACATTTGACAACTTCAGCTGTCAGTCTTCGCCTGCGGAAACTCGAAGACGGCATCGGCGCGCAGCTTTTTACGCGGACCGGGAAAGGACTCGTGCCGACGGAAGCCGGAACCGCATTAGCCGAAGCAGCAGTGCCCATTCTTGCAGAAGCGGCGGCGCTCGACGCGCGGTTAAATCCCTTTTCAAAGCATGATCCGGAGCCGCTTCGCATCTTTTCAAACAGCACCGGGCTGCAGAATTTTCTCTGCCGAATCGCGGCCGATTATCTGCGCGAAAATTCAAGTTTCCGCGCCGTATTAACTGAACACCGAAGTTCATTGACGCCGGAGGCAGTGCTCACCGGTGAAGCCGATTTGGGACTCATCGGCGGCGTTCGGGAACTTTCGCCGGCATTTCGAACCAAACTCGAACTCGTTCCGTTTGTCGAAGATCGCCATGTGGTGATTCTGCCCAGAGACTCCAGAGCCGCTCAGCAGTTTAAAAATCGGCCGATTCTATTTGCCGAGCTCCTTAATCTTCGATTTGCTGCGCTCACTGACGCGAGTCCAATGACCGCAGCCATGAAAGAGCGTGCATTGGCCGCAGGCTTTCGCTTTGAGCCGATTATTGAGGCCCCTTCCTTTAGTCTGCTGGTTGAACTGGTGGCTCGAGGGCCGCTCGCGGCAGTCGTTCCTGCGTCGGCTGTCCCGCCAAACGCACCGGTAGAAGTGCGCGAGCTGGAGGACAGCTGGGCGGCACGCCCGCTTGCTTTCGTATTGCCTAAAGCGCGCCCCGCTTTGTCTTCCGCAATTGATTTTGTCGAATTCGCATTGCGAACTCAAAAAAGATAAACATCATTCTGTCATCGTCTGTATACCAATGAGGGCATAAAGAATACCTCAACGCGCCATTGAGTATCTCTCAACGCATCAGACGCCCGCCAGGCAGATACTGTCGGGCAGATTCAATGCATCCAACACCGCCCTATGACCGAGTGCGGCCGCGGATGCAGCATGTCGACAAAATACTCGGACGCATTCCGAGCAAACCCTCAAGGAGAAATACTTTATGAAGCGCACTTTCATTGCCGCCGCACTGGCTCTTTCCGTCGGCGCAGCTTTTGCTAATCCCGATGCCGTTGTGATTGGTGCCGGCGGAGCGGGACTTTCCGCAGCCGTTACGCTCCACGACCTCGGCCGCGAAGTGGTGGTTTTGGAAAAGATGCCGATGATCGGGGGCAATACAGTGCGTGCTGAAGGCGGCATCAATGCCGCGGAAACGCCGCAGCAGAAAAAGGCCGGCATCCCCGACACGATCGATCAGTTCTATGCCGATACGATGAAGGGCGGCCACAACCTCAATGACCCTGCACTGGTGCGCACGCTGACGACCCATGCGAAGGACGCCGTCGCTTGGCTCGTTTCACTGGGTGCTGACCTCAATACCGTTGGGCGCGCGGGCGGCGCCAAGTATCCCCGCGCTCACCGTCCGACAGACGGCTCCGCCATCGGCCCGGAAGTCATCCGTGTGCTCTGGAAGGCCGCTAAAGACCGCAAGATGGACGTCCGCACGCAGACGCGCGCTACCGAAATCATTATGAAGGACGGCCGCGTAGCGGGCGTCAAAGCCACGACCAAGGACGGCAAGGTCTATACGATTGATGCCAAGGCCGTGGTGCTCGCCACCGGCGGCTTCGGCGCCAATCAGGATATGCTCGTCAAGTATCAGCCCAAACTCAAGGGTTATGCGACGACCAATCAGCCCGGCGCAACGGGTGACGGCATTATCCTTGCCGAACACGCCGGCGCAGCGCTCGTGGATATGAAGCAGATTCAGGCGCATCCGACGGCCGCGCCGGACGGCACGCTGATTTCTGAAAGCGTGCGCGGCGACGGCGGCATTTTGATCAACGCCGAAGGCAAGCGCTTCACCAATGAGCTCCTCACGCGCGATGTGGTTTCGGCTGCCGAACTCAAGCAGCCCGGCCGCTTCGCCTGGGTCTTCTGGGATGATGCCACCCGCAAGTCCGCCAAGCTCATGGACTCCTACATTTCGATGGGTCTGGCCGTCAAGGGCAATACCGTCGCCGAAATCGCCAAGGCGATGAACGTGCCGGCGGCTGAGCTTGAAGCCACGCTCAAGGCTTATGCGGCCGGGAAAGCTGCGGGCAAGGATGCGTTCGGCCGTGCCGATATGCCGCAGGCCATGCAGACCGCCCCGTTCTTTGCCGTCAAGGTTCAGCCGGCTGTTCACCACACGATGGGCGGCGTGAAGATCGATACCAAGGCTGAGGTGCTTAATCCTGCCGGTCACACGATCCCGGGTCTCTTTGCGGCCGGTGAAGTCACGGGCGGCGTCCATGGCGGCAACCGCCTCGGCGGCAACGCTCAGGCCGATATTGTGACGTTCGGCCGCATCGCCGGCCAGTCCGCAGACGCTTATCTGAAGACGGCCAAGTAATAAAAGCAATGCTCGCCCCCTGGCTCTCAGCCCGAGGGCGGCTCAAACTAAAGAAAAAGCTTCCCGACGCACGTGAGCATTGGGAAGCTTTTTATATTGCGGTCGACGGAGAGGAAAAACCGCCGCAGTCGGGTGCGGAGATCTGCATAGAGGCGGTGACTGCGGCGGCAGGAAATCTTTCTTCATCGCCTCCGCGAGCGTCTCAGCTCGCTAAAGCTGCAGCCTCGCAAATCTTGGGCGCCGGCGCAGCCGACGGCGTGAATTCGGCAGGACAAAGGAGCGATACGGAATAATCCTCAAAGAGAGAGAGCCGAGCTGCCCGCTCTGCGAGCAGCGCGCCGTTGGTGCGGTTCCACGCTTGAGCCGAAGCCGAGTCGCGCCAGATGGACTTCACCATAATGCGGCGAGCCTCGTCGACAGCCATGAGCTGTTCGGTTGAAAGGCATCCGTCGGCCGCAGCCAAATCCCTTTGAGCTTCAAGCGCGTAATGGACGTAAGCTTCAAGGCGCCCGGGCTGAACCTGAGCTTCAAACAGCAAGACGACTGACATGCAACCTCCGATGAGGAATAACCTCATTCGGATGCTAAAACGCGGTGCAAACCATGACTATTCACCAAAAGAACTCCGCCAAAGTAGTTACCGGCTGAGCGGCATGCCCTCGGCTCGATCGGCAGACGGCCAGATGGTGTTGGGTCAGCTATTACCTCATTTGTCTGATGCACTAATGGGAATGCCTGAGCCGCATGCACTTTTTCGGTGCGCAGAAGTCCTAGAATCGATCTTCCAGCGAATCAAACTCCCATTTTGCCCTATGACAAAACCTACTGAAGGCGCCTTGTCCGCCAAAGACGGTACGTCTTCCGAGCGCGTTCAAACGGACGCAGAATCGGCCGGTTCTGAAGCTCTCTCCTCTTCCAAAGCCGTGAGCCAATCGGACCATGAGGATGCCTGGTCCGACTTTTGGGCCGGCGCACGCTCAACCCTGCCGATCATGATCGGTATTTTGCCGCTCGGCTTTATTCTCGGCACGCAAGGCGCGCAGCACGGGCTCTCGGCCATCGGCATGGCCATCATGTGTGCCTTCAACTTTGCGGGCGGCAGTGAATTTGCTGCTGTGGCGCTCTGGAGCTCGGCACCGAGCTTTATTGTTATTGTCTGCGCGACTTGGCTGATCAACTGCCGGCATATTGTGCTGGGCGCTGCGCTCACGCCTTTTATGCAGAGCGCGAAAGTTCCTGCGAAAAAGAGCCTCCTCGCCTTTTTCGTCATGTGCGATGAAACGTGGGCACTGTCCATGCAGGAAGTGCATCGCCGCCGCAAGGCGGGGCGCCCTGCTGCTGAGCTCTTCTCCTTTTCCTACCACATGGGCGTCGGCGTAACGCTTTGGACCTCGTGGTTCATGGTCGCTGCGATTGGCGCCGCTGTCGGCGGGTCACTCGGCGACCTGACCCGCTGGGGGTTCCTGATGGCGTTCCCGGCCACCTTCATCGGTCTCGTGGCGGCGATGCGGCCGGCGCTTTCCAAATCCGGCCCGATGACCGCCTCGGCGCTCGTCGCGGCCGGGTCGAGCCTCTTTGTGCCGCTTCACTGGAGCATTCTCCTCGGCACCATTACCGGTCTGGTTCTGGCAGCAGTAAGCGAATAAGGAGAATACGAAGATGTCCGATACGCTGCGCACTATTTTCGCCCTGCCGTCGCTTCAGGAATTCATCGTTATCTGCGGCATGCTGCTGGCCACCTACTCCACACGCCTGATCGGCTGGCTGGTGCTTCGCCGTCATCCGGTGTCGCCGCGCATGCAGCGCATTCTGGATGCCGCGCCCTGCTGCGTAATGATTTCCATCGCCGCGCCGGCCTTTATGACGACAAACATTGTTACGCTCGTGACGCTCGCAGCCACGGTCGTTGTGGCCCTGAAGACCAATTTGGCGATCACGATTGTCTTCGCGGTGGCCTTCAATGCACTCCTGCAGACCTTCTTCTGAAGCTTGGGAGACATATTGGCGTTCCATACGGCTCGAACTTCGCTGGTTCGAGCCGTTTTGTTTTTGAGGGGCTGAAGGCTCGAGCAGAATCGTACAGTTCTTTGCAGTGATCCGCAGGGCGGGCTCAAGCCTGCGGTCTTAGAGTTTGAAGCGATTCATCGTCGCTGCCCGACGATGCCCCAAAGAGATGCCGGCATCGCTTTATTTCGGGTGAGCCTCACCATTCAAACAGGACAAAAAATGCAGATCCTCCAAAATGTCGAATACGGCGGTGAGCGCCCGCTTTTTGCGCTCCGCAGCGCGGAGCTCGACCACGTTGTCATTCACCCGGGCGAATCCGCCTTAAAGCACGTCGAAAACATCACTGCGCGAGACTGCGTCTTTGAAGGCAAATACCCCTTCTGGCACGCCAAACATGTGACGCTCGAAGGCGGCCGCTTTGCGCCCGGCGCCCGCGCCGCCATCTGGTACGCCGACGATGTGCGCATGAAGCACACCCAAATCGATGCGCCGAAGATGTTCCGCGACATGGAAAATATCGACCTCGAGCAGGTAGACCTTACTGACGCGATGGAAACGCTTTGGAACTGCCGCAATATCAAATTGAGGCACGTGTCGGCCGATCATGCCGATTATCTCTTCATGCATTCGGCCGACATTGATATTGCCGACTATGTTCATCACGGCAACTATGCTTTCCAGTACTGCCGCAATATGGTGATCCGCGACGCCGAGATTCACGCCAAAGACGCCTTTTGGAATTCGGAGGACGTCACAGTGTACGACTCGGAAATCGACGGCGAATTCCTTGGCTGGCACACCAAGCGCCTGAAGCTCGTCAACTGCCGAATCAAAGGTACTCAGCCGCTTTGCTATGCAGAGGATTTGGTGCTTGAAAACTGCACGATGGACGCGGACTGCGATCTCGGATTTGAGTATTCCACCGTAAATGCGGACATCCGCAGCCCCGTAACGAGCATCAAGAACCCGATTCACGGACGCATCCGCTGCGAGTCGCTCGGCAAATTGATTCTCGACGAACACCGCCGCAGCGGATCGGACTGCATCATTGAAACCGCTGCGGCACAATAGGCGCTGACGCTGCCGATGAAGGGGACATTCAGCATGAAGGCATTCAACTTCGACGAACCGACAGAGCGCCGGGGCACCGGTTCCTACAAGTGGGATTCTGCCGACGCGGATGTTATTCCGCTGTGGGTAGCGGATATGGATTTCCGTACGGCCCCCTGCATCATTGAAGCGCTCGGCGACCGCGTCCGGCACGGCGTCTTCGGCTACGAAAAAGTGCCCGACGCCTGGTACGAAGCGCTCCAAGGATGGTTTGCCCGGCGCCACGGCTGGGAGATCCGCCGCGAAGCAGTGCTCTGTACCACCGGCGTGGTCCCCGCCGTCTCCGCGGTCATCAAAGCCTTTACGCGGCCGGGCGACGGTGTGGCGCTATTGACGCCCGCCTACAACTGCTTTTTTTCGAGCATCCGCAACAACGGGTGCTTTGCGGCAGAAACAGCGCTTATCGAGGGCGATGCCGGCTGGATGATTGATTTTGCGGCGCTCGAAAAGACGCTCGCCGACCCCAGAGTGAAAGTGCTCCTTTTTTGCAGTCCGCACAACCCGGCGGGCCGCGTCTGGACGGCCGACGAAATCCGCCGGACGGCTCAAATCGCACACCAGGCCGGCGTGCTCTTCGTCTGCGACGAAATTCACGGCGAGTTTGTCTTTGGGGGCAGCCGCTATCTCCCTGCGGCTTCAGTTGAGGGGGTTGACCCCCTGCGCACGGTGATCTTGACCTCCCCCACCAAGACCTTCAATCTGGCCGGGGCCGGCATTGCAGCCATTATTGCCGCTGACCCCAAGATCCGGGCGAAGATTGACCGGGCGGTCAATGACAACGAGTGCTGCGACGTCAATGTATTTGGTGTTGCCGCAGATATTGCCGCCTGGAACCAAGGGGAGGCGTGGCTCGAAGCCCTCCTCTCCTACCTGCAGGGCAACCTTGAAGCCGCTCAAGCCTTTTTTGCCGAAAAACTGCCGCTCTGCCGGCTTTCCAAGCTCGAAGGCACTTACCTCCTCTGGGCAGACATGCGGCCCATGCTGGGCGCGGACCTGGACACGGGGGCCTTATGCGAGTCGCTTAAAAAGCACGAGAAAGTCTGGGCTGCGGCAGGCTCGCATTACGGCCGGGACGGCGAAGGGTTTGTGAGGATCAATATCGCAACGCAAAGAGCCCTGCTCCTGGAAGGTCTCACGCGGCTCGCCGCCGGCGCAGAACGCTGGCGGAAACGCGAAAAAGAATGAAGGGCCCTTTTTTCTGGTTCGGACGGAGGCCTTGAATGTGAGGTATTACCGATGGAGGGTCCCTTTTTTACCGAACTAAGACGAATGTCTTATTGACGGTTTTACTAATTCATTCCATGATTACCCCAACAGCGCCCGAAATGATGGGTGCGCAAAATTGAAAGCGAACTTTTCAATTTTTAGAAATTCTCGTTTTCTCACGACTTTTTGGGAACTTTGACAACCATGACCGAGCGTCGCTACAAGCTGATGTGCTGCACCATGTGCGCGTGTCTGATGTGCTGCTGCACGCAGACCGGCCGCGACGCATGGGTTCGATGTCGTGAGACCTGAACTTCCGGATCATTCAGCCACATTCCGGTGAGTCAGGTTTATCTCAGCGGGATCCAAAAGGCGTCGCGGAAGCGGCGCCTTTTTTTAAGACTCCGAATTCATTCATTTTCGAAATTTGGCTTTCTGACAGAAATAACTGACAGAAAGCGGGGGTTTCTTTACGCCTAAAAACCCCAAAAGACTTCGGCAATACTCCATCAAATTCATTTTTTTAAAGCTTTACTCTTTCATTGAAGCTGAGGGCCATCATCATGAAGATCTCTACCATTGCCGTTCACGGCGGTCTCACCGACACTTCCCACTACGCTGCCGCCTTCCCGGTTTATCTCACATCGACCTTTATCCATAAGGGCCCGACGGAGTTCCGCGAATACGGCTACAGCCGCACGGCCAATCCGACGCGTTCGGACGTTGAAAAGCATGCTGCCGATATTGAGGGCGCCAAGCACGGCATTGCCACTTCCACCGGCATGGCCGCGGTTTCGCTTGTCTTTGAAACGCTCAATGCCGGCGACCGCGTGCTGATCTCCAACAACGTTTACGGCGGCACCTGGCTTTATGCGACCGAGCTCTTTAAAAAGCGCGGGGTCGAATTCACGGTGGTCGACGACTTCAATACCTACGACTTTGAAACGGCGCCCGCTGACGTCAAGCTCGTCTACATCGAAACACCCTCTAATCCGCTCCTCGAAGTCACCGACATTGCTCATGTGGCCAAAGCTGCCAAAGCACGCGGCTGGCTGCTCGCCGTCGACAATACGTTCCTCACTGGCGTCAATCAGCGCCCGCTCGACCTCGGCGCCGACGTAGTCATCTATTCGGCCACCAAATATTACGGCGGCCACTCCGACCTTCTCGCCGGTCTCGTTGTCCTCAATGACGACAAGCTCTACGAAAAGCTCAAGCTCTACTCGAAGGCCCTGGGCGGCGTCCTCGATCCGTTCGACAGCTTCCTGCTCGAGCGCGGCATCAAAACGCTGCCGCTGCGCCTGGCCCGCCACGAAGAAAATACCCATGCGATTGCGCGCTACCTTTCCGCTCATCCCGGGGTTGAAGCCGTCTTTTATCCGGGTCTTGAATCCGATCCAGGTTATGCCGTCAACCGCCGCCAGTCCAAAGGCGCGGGCGGCGTGCTCTCTTTCCGCTTCAATGAAGAGGCCTATGACCTGGAAAAGTTTGTGAAGGCATTGAAGCTCTTCCAGTTTGCCGTGAGTCTCGGAAGCGTTGAGAGTCTGATCAGCATTCCGGCCACCATGACGCATGAGTCCTATGCGCCGGAACTGCAGAAGAAACTCGGCATTACGCCGAACCTCATCCGCGTCGCCGTCGGCATTGAAGACATCGAGGATCTCATCGCCGACTTTGAGCAGGCCTTTGCCGCCGCGAAGCGCTGATGAAGCGCTCGGGCCGCTAAACCACTTTCACAGAGCTCACTCATCAAGAGCGACGGTCCGCACCCGCGGGGCTTCCGGCAGGGTCACGACACTTTTTATCCGACCACCCGCCGCGGCTCTATCGGAGGCCCCGCCGGTGCGGACCGTTATTGAGCAAAACGCATCGAATTCGCTAAGTTCAAAGGATTTTCATCATGACGCACTCCATTTCCGCTTCTGCCCATTCTTTTTCACTGCGCGCGGTCTCTCGCCGCTGGACGCTCGGCGCCGCGCTTGCACTGACAGCAGCGTTTGGCTTCGCCGCGAACGCCGCACACGCCGAAGATCTTGATGACATCAAAGCCCGCGGCGTCATCACGATCGGCACGGAAGGGGTTTATGCGCCCTATACCTATCATGACGAAAAAGGCCGCCTCACGGGCTACGACGTGGAAGTTGGCCGCGCGATCGCCAAGAAGCTCGGCGTTGAAGCGAAGTTTGTCGAAACCCCGTGGGATGCACTCATTGCGGGCATTGACGCCAAGCGATACGACATCGGCATCAACCAGATTGGTCTTTCGCCTGAGCGCCTCGCGAAGTACGACTTCACGAAGCCCTATGTGTCAATCAAGGGCGTGCTCCTTGTGCGCAGCGACAACGAGAAGATCAAGGGCTTTGAGGACCTCAAAGGCGTCCGCATGGCGCAGACCATCACCTCCAACTGGGGAAAGATTGCAGTTAATGCGGGCGCAGAAATCGTCGGGGTGCAGGACTTCGCCCAGTCGGTTCAGCTCATTGCTCAGCGGCGCGCCGATGCTGTGGTGAATTCTGAACTCGCCTGGGTCGATTACCGCAAGGCGCAGCCCAATGTGCCGGTGAAGGTGGTCGCCACGACCAAAGAAGGCATTGACGTGGCCATTCCGGTGCGCAAGGGCAACCCGAAGCTTCTTGCGGCGCTCAATCAGGCGCTCGATGAACTGCGTGCCGAAGGCGTTCTGAAGGCGCTTTCCATCAAGTTCCTCGGCATTGACGTGTCAACGAAGTAATCTCTGTCGGCGTCGGACCTCAAGGACAAGTTTTTCTGCCCGCACTCTTGACCTTAATGGACAGAAAAGCTCCCAAAGTCCGGCGCCGCTTCCCTATCATTAGACACTTCCAGCTAGCTCCCCGCCCAAACCGCTCTAAACGGCCGTGCGCTCTCCCAGAGGGCAGTCACGGCCCTGAGCGGCCCCCAAACCGAGCACGTCATGGACCAGCGCATCATTCAAATATTGTCGGACTCCTTCACTCAGCTTCTCATTCCCGGGATCTGCGTGACGATTCCGCTCACCCTCATTTCTTTTGCCATCGGCCTCGTTGTCGCCGTGGCCATTGCACTCATTCGGACGGCAAAGACGCCCGTTCTCGAGCCGCTCGCCCGAATCTACGTCTGGATTTTCCGCGGCACGCCCGCGCTCGTACAGCTTTTTGTCATCTTTTTTGGTCTGCCGAGCATCGGCATTGTGATCGACGCCTTTCCGTCGGCCGTGATCGCCTTTTCGCTCAATGTGGGCGCCTATGCTTCTGAGGCGCTGCGCGCCGCGATCGGCGCAGTGCCGAAGGGGCAGCTCGAGGCCGGGCTCTGCGTCGGCATGAGCTGGACGCAGACGATGTTTCGCATTGTGCTGCCGCAGGCCTTCCGCACGGCGTTCCCGCCGCTCTTCAACGAGTTCATTTCGCTCGTGAAGAACACGTCGCTCGCCTCATCGATTACGGTTTATGAAATGTTCATGAGCGCGCAGCGCATCGCCGCCCGCACCTATGAACCCTTCTGGCTTTACCTCGAAGCGGCCGTTATCTACCTCGCCTTCACGACGATCTTGTCGCGCATTCAGGTTTGGGGCGAAAAGAAACTCCAGCACTACGACTATTAATGAGGGGCTCCCCAAAGATGCTTGAACTCCAGAATATTAAGAAGTCTTTCGGCGGCACCGAAGTGCTCAAAAATGTCGGCCTCAGTGTGGCCAAAGGCGATGTGGTAGCCATCCTCGGTCCTTCGGGTTCCGGGAAGACAACGCTACTCAGAATTGCCAACTTTCTTGAAACCGCTGACGGCGGCGAAATGAATTTCGAGGGCGAGGTGCTCGACCTCCCAAAGGTGAGTCACCGGGATGCGGCCCGCATCCGCCGCAAGACGGGGTTTGTCTTTCAGAACTACAACCTCTTTCGCAACCTCACCGCACTGGAAAACGTCACCGAAGGGCTGCGCGTCGTACACAAACTTTCAGCCGCCGAGGCCGAGCGCATTGGGCGGGAATGTCTTGAAAAAGTCGGCATGGGCGACCGCGCGGATCACTACCCGAGTCAGCTCTCGGGCGGCCAGCAGCAGCGCGTCGGCATTGCTCGAGCCATCGCAGCCAATCCCGACGTCATTTTCTTTGACGAACCTACCTCCGCGCTCGACCCGGAACTGGTGGGCGAAGTGCTGGCCGTCATCAAGAAATTAGCCGAAGAAGGCCGCACGCTCGTCATCGTCACCCATGAGCTCGATTTCGCCCGTCATGTCGCCACCAAGGTGAGCTTCATGGATAAGGGCGTGGTCGTCGAAGAGGGCGCGCCGGAAGTGTTCTTCACGAATCCGAAGGAGCAGAGAACGCGGCAGTTTTTGTCGCGCTATCTGGCTTCCATCGGCACGCCCGACTATGTGATTTAAGGCTTTGGAAGGCGTCCGGCCGGCCGCTTTGGGTCAAAATTGGGGGCGGTCGGCCGGACGTATTCTCTGAAAAGCTAATAGCATAGAGCGCCGCCCGTCAGGCGATGCGCCGCGCGAACATGAAGCTTCGCGAAGAACCAGCCCATTTCGGCGAAGGCCAGATCATCTCGCCAATCTTCTCCCAGGGCTTACGCTGATAGAAGCTGAAGTCGCAGTAGTTGTCGGTGAAAAGCGCATATTCCTGAGCGCCGTGAGCACGCATGACGGCGTGCACTTGCGTGAGAAGGCGCTTGCTGAGTCCCATTCCCCGGGCTTTGGGCGACACCCACAGAAAATCGAGTTCGGCCGCAAATCGGCGGCCGTCAGCCTGTGCGCGCTGGGCCAGCCGGCGGTTGCATGTCGAAATTTCATCGAGAAGCGCCGTCGCCTCAGCGCCGAGCTTATCCACGGCTTCCTGCGCCCAAACGGCCGAGGGTTTCCAGGAACGCCCGAGCTCGAGCTTTTTCATGCTGCGGGCATGACCGACAGCAGCGCCGAAGAGCTCGTCGCTCTTCCAGGCCAAGCATCCAAATGAAGCTTTTTCAAACAAGGCGGCTGTCCACCAGCCGGACACGACCGGATCGCCGTCATCCTCCATGCCCCATTGCTGATAGTAGGCATCCATGACGGCCTGAAAATCTGCGGCAGAGAGCGGTTTTACCGCAATGCCGGCGTCTGCGAGCGCATCACCGTGGCGAGCATCCGGTGCATTGGCTGAACGAATCTGAGGATCCGCTGGGGTTGAATGTGCAGGTTTCTCCGAAAAAAGGGGTACTGAAACGAACGTCATAAACCTTATAAAAGAGTTGGGGTGCGCGCATTCTATCCGAATACGCCCCGGACTTCATTGATTTTTGCCGAATAATCAGGAGCTGCACTCTGGCGCTAAGCTCAAAAGCCAGCCCACCCGTCGTTCGTTTTGGGGTGCCTCTGAGCCCCCTTGCAGCATCTTGGGGAACTTCAAGAGCACCCCCGCCGGGCGGTAAGCAAAGGGGCGTGCCGCGGGGTTAAGCTTAGCCAAAAGGATTACACGCCAAACTGCCTTGCACTTCTCCGCTCTCCGTCCCAGCTGATGTCCTTTACCCTTCGTCCTTTCGCGTCTGCCGCTCTGCTTCTGAGCCTGGCCGGACTCTGCGCCGGCCCCCTGCTGGCTGCCGAGCCAGCCGAGCCAGCCGAGACCGCCGAGACCAGCGCCCTTCGGGCGCGGCCGCTGGTACTCGGCGTAGTGGAAACGGCGGAGCCGAGCTTTGACGACAATACCGTCCGTCCCGTTCTCAAAGCCATGCAGTCGGCCGCGCCGGGCACACAGATTGACGTCGTTCGGCTCTCTTCGGCCACCTTTGAAGTGGCCGTCGCTCAGCTCAAACCCGATCTGGTCATCTCGCCGGCAGCGGACTTTTTGCGGATCGTCGACAGCATCGGCGCACATCCGATCGGCACGCGCAAAACCAAATACGCAAAGCACCCGTCCAAATCTGCGGGCGGCGCAGTCATCGCTCTCGCCTCACGCACGGACATTCAAAAACTCACGGATCTGCGGGGCAAACAGATCGCCGCGACGCTGCCCACCTCGGTCGACGGCATGCTGGCCGTACGCATGGAATTGGCTGAGCAGAAGTTTGACAACCGTCATTTTTTCCGCTCCGTCCGGTATCTGGGCTACAGCATGCCCAACGTGATTGAAGGCGTGCTTTCCGGTCACTTTGACGCGGGCGTCGTCCCCGTCTGCACGCTCGAGCGCATTGAAGCCGAGGATTTGATTGAAAGGGGCGCGCTGCGGGTGATCAGCCCGAAGTCTGACGACGATACCGTCTGCGCCCATACGTCCGAGCTCTATCCCGACCTGGTAGCAGCCACTTTTTCCTGGACGGATCCGGAGCTCACGCGCCTTACAACCAGTACGCTCCTCGCTTCCAAATCGGCGGACGCTGAATTCAACTGGTACGGCACGAGCGACTTTCACCGCATCCGCGCCCTCGAAGAAACGCTGCAGATCGGCCCCTGGGCTTATCTGCAGGAAATGACGCCCGAAGCGCTCTGGCGGCGGTGGCGGTTCGCCGTCTTTGCCGTGCTGGCGGGTCTCGGCCTTTTGCTTCTCAACGAATGGCGTCTGCGGCGGCTCGTCGCCAAACGCACCGGAGAGCTCAAGCGCTCCATGGAAGAACGCGATCGGCTCGCTCAGCGTGAGCGCGCTGTGAGAGACCGGCTTTCGAGTCTCGAGCGCATGGGCGCCATCAGTCAGCTCTGCGCCATGATTGCGCATGAATTAAAGCAGCCCGTGGGCGCCGTCATCAATTATGTGGCGGTGGTCAAACTTAAACTCGGCCTGCAGACCGTCCCGGGGCTCCCCGGCGAAACCGCGCTCAATGCTTCTGAGCGGCCCGTCGACCCCCTTTTGCTCCGGGCGCTTGCGGGTGCCGAGGGCGAAGCGCACCGCATCGCAGCCATCGTCGACCGCGTGCGCAGCTATGCCCGGCGCCAGCATGCAGAGCCGGTGCCGGTGGATATCGTCCGTGAAACCCAGAATGCCCTGAGGTCGCTCAAAGCGGAACTGCGCCCTTTTGTCGTCATTCGTCCGCCCTTTTCGCTCACCGCTGACGATGCGTCAAAGGGCCGCCTCATCATTCGGGGTGACCCGCTTGAAATTGAGCTTCTGCTGCTCAATGTCATGAAAAATGCCGCGGAAGCGGTTCAAGGGCTCCCCGACGGCGCCGTGCTCGTTAAATTCCGCAGAGAAATTCTCCCGCGACCGTCGGCGGAGCATCCGGCGCCGAGCCCTGCCGCACCGCCCGCCAAAGCCGTGATTGTTGAGGTCGAAGACAACGGTCCGAGGCTTTCCGACGAGGCCTTCGAGCGGCTCACGCGTGTTTCGCAGAGCGTGAAGGATGAAGGGCTGGGACTCGGACTCGGGATTGTGCGCAGTCTGGTCGAAGAAAACGGCGGCCGCATTGCTATCACCCGACGCGAGGATCTGAGCGGCCGGGGGCTTCGCGTTACGCTCTGCTTCGACTTGGATGCTGAAGGGTTAAAGGCCCAAAGCGTGCCTTACACCGATCCCGCGGACTATTCGGCTGCCCAAGCGTTCCCCAAGGTCTCACGAACCTGCGGCGAAAACGGCAAAATGACAGATATGAGACCCCCGCACCATCAGGAGCATGATTGGAAATGACCGCCAAACCCCTCATTCGCATTGTTGACGACGACGAAGCGCTCACCGCCTCGAGCGCCATGCTGCTCGAAGCCATGGGCTGGGATATTGCCGTGTGGCATTCGGGCGGCGCCTTTCTCGACGAGGCCGATCTGATGCGGCCGGGCTGCCTGGTGCTCGATGTGCGTATGCCGGGGCTCACCGGGCTCGACGTTCAGGCCGAACTCGAAAGACGAGGTTCAAACCTCCCCATTCTCTTTCTCTCCGCGCACGGCAGCATTCAGATGGCTGTGCATGTCATGCGCCACGGCGCAGTCGACTTCCTCGAAAAACCCGTTGAGCCGATGACGCTCGTGCAGCGCGTAGCGCAGTGCGTCACCGCATCGCTTTCAGCCAAGGCTGACGACGCAGCCGCGGACGAAGTTCGCCGGCGCTTTGATCGGCTTACCCCGCGGGAGCGCGAAGTAATCGACGGCGTACTGAAGAACGCCCCCAATAAAATCATTGCTCGGACGCTCGGCATTGAACTCTCCACCGTGAAGATGCACCGCGCAAACGCATTTGCCAAATTGGGCGTGCATTCGCCCGGGGAACTCCTCAAGATGGCGTACGAGGCCGGCATCGTTTCGTCCGCGGCGTCAGCGGCCGAAAGTTCCGATACGCAGGCATTCTGAACGGCTTCTTCGATCATTCCCCATGCTTCGCCGTACGCTCCTCTCTTCGCTCCTGCAAACCGCCCTCTTGGGTGCGGCGGGCGGCTTTGGCTTCGCTCCGGGGAAAGCCGCCGCCCGAAACGATGCTCGGCCTGCGCCCGTTGAAGAGGATGAGGCCGATCTGGTGATTGTCGGGAGCGGCGCCGCCGGCCTTTCTGCCGGCCTCGCCGCACTCGAATCGGGGCTGCGCAAGGTTGTGATTTTGGAGAAAGCGGCCATTGCGGGCGGTCATACGATGCTCGCTTCCGGCTCAGTGACTGCTGTCTTCGGCGCGGATGTCGACAAACTGATTGACGCCATGCTGAAGGCCGGGGCCGGCGAGAACAATCCGGCCCTCGTTGAAACCCTGGCGCGCCAATCCGGCGCGGCATTCGAATGGCTTGCCGAACACGGCGTCAATTGGGTGAAAACGCCCTATCGCGCCGTGGGGTCGCCCGGCGCCTGGAGCTATTCCACGGGTTCAGCGCAGGCGGGCTACGACTACGTGCAGTGCCTCAACCGCGCCTACCATCGCTTGGGCGGGCGCATTCTTTACCGTACGAGCGCATCGTCGCTTCTCTTTGCGCCGGCCGAATCTGCCGACGGACAGGCGCGCTCAGCCGTTGCGGGCATTTTTGCCGAACGCCCGGCGGGACCCATGCTTCTCATCCGTAC
>ERZ1026878.15-NODE-15-length-167444-cov-54.489787_pt1 | contig 167444 bp, 108 predicted proteins | sample MGYA00380169_ERZ1026878 | MGnify/ENA primary metagenome ERZ1026878 (study PRJEB33269, sample SAMEA4719805) | human gut metagenome | biome: human-associated habitat; feature: organic feature; material: feces | place: Cameroon | collected 2013-10 ...
GAAGTTACAAACTGTCAGAGAATTAAGTCTTAAATTTATTTAGTGGACACTAGTGGTGTAAACTGTGCTATGATAGAAGATAGTATAGCATTACAAGTGTGTCTTTTTGTCATGTTATTGGTATTTTTTGCTTATAAAATGAAAGGTTTTTGCTGTTGTTTTTTAAAAAAGTTCAATAAATATTGTTATATTTATAACATTTTTTGTACTTTTGCACTTGATAAAGCGTATTAGAGTTTATTTTTTATTAGTATTTTATGAAGAAGCAGTATCTACATTCTGCTGGAAGCATCAGGTTTAGTGCTTCCTTCATTAACAGAATGCTGTTGCTTTGTTTGTTGGGCATTGTAATGCCCCAGGCTATTTATTCAGCAACAAGCTATTCAGTTCAACAGAGAGAGACAGTTAGTGGAGTAATTATCGATGCAAACACACAGGAAACGATTGTTGGTGCAAGCATTATGTTAAAAGGTAGTTCTCAAGGTACAGTAACAGACATCGACGGTAAGTTCTCGCTGTCGGTAAGCAAACTTCCTGTAACATTGGTGGTTTCATATGTGGGTTATCAGAAGAAGGAAGTAAAGGTTTCCTCTCTGGATGGTGCCCTTACCATCAGTCTTACTGAAGACACTCAGATGATGGACGAAGTGATTGTGACAGGTTATGGTACTTTTAAGAAATCAGCTTATGCCGGTTCTGCGGCAAATGTGAAGGCCGACAAGATAGCCGATGTTCCTTCGGTATCTTTCCAGGATATGCTCCAGGGTAATGCCACTGGTGTGCAGTTTACATCAGCCTCTGGTCAGCCAGGTGCCTCTTCAAGTATCAATATTCGAGGCATGGGCTCTATCAATGCCGCCAACACACCGCTTTATGTGATTGATGGTGTGCCGATGATTAGTGGCAATATCAGTTCGTTAGATTCTGATTCAGGTCTCGACATTATGTCGACCATCAATACCAATGATATCCAGAGTATTACTGTCATCAAAGATGCTGCCGCAGCATCACTCTATGGTTCGCGTGCAGCCAATGGTGTCATCATTATTACTACCAAGCAGGGACAGCAGGGCAAGCCTAAGGTTTCTCTGCAGGCAGACTGGGGATTCTCTGACTTCGCCATGGAGTATCGCCCGGTAATGAGTGGCCAGCAGCGACGCGACTATATCTATAATGGTCTCTATGCGGGTGCGCTCCGTGACGGTGAGAGTGAAGAGGATGCCAAGGCCTATGCCGACGAGAACATCGATACTTATGCACCCGTGCCATGGTGTGGATTTGTAGATTGGGACGATGTGCTTTTCAAGAAAGGAAGCCATCAGCAGTATGAGGCATCTCTGTCTGGCGGAACAGACAAGTTCAAATATTATTCTTCACTGAGCTATCTCAAGCAGGAGGGTATCACACAGCGTTCTGGTCTGGAGCGTCTTTCTGGCAGACTGAATGTGGACTACAAGGCTACCAACAAGTTGACTCTTGGTGCCAATATCCTCTTCTCAAGTGTCAATCAGGATGTTTACAGTGAGGGATTCACCTATACTTCTCCTTTCTATTCTTCGAGAAGTGCAGTGACACCTTCCGATCCTGTATACAACGAGGATGGTACATGGAACCGCGCACTGATTCGTATCGGCGACCGCAACCCGGCACTTGCCAATGAATATGATTCTCAGCGTGAGTATGTCACCCGTACTTTCAATACCATTTATGGTCAGTATGAGTTTATCAAGGACTTGAAGTTCAAGACCACCTTCAGTTATGACTATATCACGACAAAGGGAAAAGATTGGGCTGACCCACGTACCTCTAATGGTGATGATATCAACGGTGGTATGTCAAAGAAGTTCTATGAGCGTCGCAAAATGATGTGGGGCAACCAGCTTACCTATAAGCAGACTTTTGCAAACGTACATCATCTCGATGAACTTTTGGGCTATGAGATTGACGATCAGTATCGCGACTATTTGTCAGGGTATGCTACCAACTTCGCCACTCCTGATAGGAACGACATCTCTAATGGTAAGAAGACGGAGTCGGTAGGCGGTTCTGATAGTCGCACACGTATGGTTTCTTATATTGGACGTGTGAACTATGATTATGACAACAAGTATTTTCTTGGACTCAGCTATCGTGTAGACGGCAGCTCTCGTCTGCAGCGTTCTCATCGTTGGGGTAACTTCTGGTCGGTATCGGGTGCATGGCGTATCATCGACGAGGACTTCATGAAACCAGTATCAGACTGGCTTACCGATCTGAAGCTTCGTGCATCTTATGGTGTGAATGGTACTTTGCCTTCCGACTATTATGGTTATATGGCATTGAGCAGCTTGAGCAACGGCTACAATGAGCAGCCAGCCATCATTATCTCGCAGCTTGCCAATGACAACCTGAAGTGGGAAACCAACTATAACCTGAATTTAGGTCTCGACTTCTCGCTCTTCAATCGTGTGAACGTTACCTTGGAGTATTATCTGCGTAACACCAAGAACCTTCTCATGGACAGTCCGGTGTCTATGACCACAGGTTTCAGCTCTTACCTCATGAACGTAGGACAGTTGAGAAATCAGGGTGTGGAATTGGAAATCAACTCTACCAATTTCAAGACCAAGGATTTTGAGTGGAAGACCACATTCAATCTTTCGCACAACACCAATAAGGTAGTCAACCTCGATGGCGATCAGACAGAGATAGTGAGTGGTACTCAGATTCACAAGATAGGTCATTCTTATCGTACCTTCTATATGATAGAATTTGCCGGCATCAACCCCGAGAATGGTAATCCACAGTTCTATAAGAACGACCTGCTGGAGGATGGATCCTATAACAAGGAAATAACCGAGAAGGCAAGCGAGGCAAAGTCGATTATGCTCGACAAACATGCAGAGCCCAACATCACAGGCGGACTCTATAACAGCTTCCGCTACAAGTGGTTCGACTTGAGCTTCCTCTTCAACTATCAGTTTGGTGGTTGGTCGTACGACACCTGGGCGCAGAAGACCGAGCATGGTGGCTATGATATGGAGGCCAACATCCCAACATATTATGCTGACAGTTGGAAGAAGCCTGGTGATGTCACCAAGTATGAGCAGTTCTATGAGAAGAGTTCCCGTGTGGCAATGCACAAGATTACCAACAGCCGTCGTCTGCACAGCACCGACTTCCTGCGTCTGAAGACTTTCACTCTTGGTTTCACCTTGCCAAAGCAGTGGCTCTCTTCTGTAGGCTTGAGCAATGCCCGTATCTATATGTCTGCCAATAACCTGTGGACATGGGCAGCCTGGGATTATTATGATCCAGAGTCTGTGGTTAACGGCAGTGCCACACAGGCCACCCCACCACTCAAGACAGTTACTTTCGGTTTGAATGTTAATTTCTAAAAATGAATGATTATGAACAAGATATATAAATATGTAATGATGGGAATCGTTGCTATAAGCATGTCTTCGTGTGGCAATGACTGGCTCGATCTTGATCCATCAACATCTGTGCCTACCAAGGTTACCTCAAAGTCTGAGGTTGACGCCACTCTGAACGGTATATATAGCACTATGCAGTCTCCTTACGCCTATTCTGGTCGTTTGGTGTATTATGGCGATATGACTGGCGACGACATGCAGGCTGTCAGCTCTACCAAGCGTACTGCATCGGCTTATCTTTATGGCTTTACCAAGAGCAATGTGCCTTCTTCTTATTGGGCTTATCCATACAGTATTATTCAGAACTGCAATGTGATATTGACCAATATCGACAATATAGTGGTTTCTGATGCAGACAAGCAGACCATGAACGACTATAAGGGTCAGGCTCTTGCCCTCCGTGGTATGTCGCTTTTCGACTTGACCAAGCTCTATGGTTATCCCTATACCTATGACAATGGTGCCTCTTTGGGTGCCAGCATCGTAACTGATGTGGTGGATAAGGACTATATGCCTCAGCGCAGTACGGTGGCTCAATGTTACGAACAGATTATTAATGACTTGGAGGCAAGTATCAATTTGCTTGGCGAGAAGTTCAATAAGGGTAAGATCAACAAGTGGGCTGCCCTGACTCTCCTGAGTCGTGTGTATCTCTATCATGGTGACAACGAGAAGGCTCTTAATGCAGCCAAAGCTGCCATAGAGGGTGCTGAAAGTCATCAATATCAGCTGTGGACCAACGCAGAGTATCCCACAGCATGGTCGAACGATGTGAGTGAAGCTTCTACCAATAAGGGCGAGGTGCTCTTCGAGATAGTCAACCTTACTACCGATTCTCCTGGAAAGGAAAGTTTAGGTTATCTCTATTCTCCCAATGGATATTATGACGGTTGTGTCACAAAATCGTTCTACAATTTCCTCAAGAAAGACAACGATGATGTTCGTCTGAAGATTATCAATGTGGCTACCAAGGCTCAAGGTTATTCTTCATCTGTTTATGGACGTGGATATGTCAACAAGTATCAGCCACAGCAAGGTGAGGGCGTTGAGGATGCCAACATTCCTTTGATTCGTCTCTCTGAAGCCTATCTCAATGCAGCTGAGGCTGCAGCCAAGTTGACAGCAGCAGGCAGCGACCATAATGCTGAGGCTGTACACTATCTTGGTGCTATCGTCAGCAGAGCCAATCCGGCCAAATCGGTCGATGCATCTTCTACGGTTACTGTCGACCAGGTGCTTGATGAGCGTCGCAAGGAGTTGGTGGGTGAAGGACATCGTATGTTCGACCTGCTGAGAAATGGCAAGAAGGTGGTGCGTGTGGAAGAGAGCAACAGCACTTTGAGCAAGACCAAGCATACTTGTGGCAGGGATTTTATGACCATAGGCGAGGGAGAAGACAATTTCTACAAGATAGTACTTCCTCTGCCATTGGCAGAACGCAATGTTAGTCACTTGCAGAATAATCCTGGTTACGGAGAATAATCCTTGAACAGGTAAAAGTAAATAAAGGAAATGAACAAAAACAACAAGTTTTTATTGGTAATGATGATGGTGATGCTGACGATGTTCAGTATCACCATTTCGGCTAAGGAGTATGCCGACGACAAGAAGTTGTCGTGCGATGGTCCCTATGTGGTCTATCAGACTGACGGTAGTGTAAGAGTTATCTCGGTAACTGAGAATGGCGAGGTGAAAGATACTGTCTATGCAGTCTTGCCAAAGGATTTTACTCTGCATGTGGCTGACCATGAGGGGAAATACCCTTTCTCTGTACGTCTGCATCCTATAGCTCGTCAGCCATGGAAGCAGAGTCAGGCAAGGAAAACCTTTGTGATGTCCGATCCTCATGGCAGACTCAACTTGGTAGTCAGCCTGCTGAAGGCCAATGGTGTTATTGACAGCCAGTTACGCTGGGCTTATGGCGACAATCAGCTGGTGGTTATTGGCGACATCTTCGACCGAGGTTATGATGTGCCTCAGATTTTTTGGCTCTTCTACAAACTTGAGGCCGAGGCTGCCGAGTGTGGCGGTCGTGTTTCTGTGTTGTTGGGCAATCACGAGCCTATGGAGTTGGCTGGCGATATGCGTTACGCCAAGCCTAAATATAAGATGCTTGCCGACACCCTGGAAATTTCTTATCGCCATCTCTTCGGTTCGAATACTGAGCTGGGCCGATGGCTTGCCACACGTAATGCGATGCAGGTCATTGGCCGCAACCTGTTTGTCCATGCAGGAATCAGTAAAGAGTTCTATGATCGTAACTTGAGTATCCCCGTGGTCAACGACACTATCAGCAGTGTGCTTTTTATGAAGAGCAAGCAGCGCAAGGCTCATTCTGAGTTCTGTAAGTTCCTTTATGGCAACCGTGGTCCCATTTGGTATCGTGGCTTGGTGCTGAAGACCAAGAAATGGTCGCCTTTGTCAAGCGATTCTCTTGACATGGTGCTTCAGCGTTACGATGTGGACAGAATCTATGTAGGTCATACGATATTCAAGGACATCAAGCGTTTCTATAAGGGAAAGGTCATCGCCGTGAATGTCGACAATCTGGATAACTACAACCATCAGCGTGGCAGGGCTGTCCTGATGGATGAGGATAAGGTATATGTTGTCGGTGACAAGGGAATTAAGCGCAAGCTGTAGATAGTGTTTAGTATAGACTATCGTTATTGTTTTAGCATACTTTCGTTTGTGAGAGATTGGGATGTAAACTCCTGTTTCCACAAACGAAAGTTTTTTCTTTTTAGGGGGAATCGATTCTTATTTGATAAGGCTTCAAGTCAAAGTAGGGCGCAACTTAGAAATGTATGAAAACAATAAAGCCTCGCAAGTTTATGACTTGCAAGGCTTTGCTTGATGCGCTTCAAGATGGGCTTGAACCAACGACCCCCTGATTAACAGTCAGGTGCTCTAACCAACTGAGCTATTGAAGCATTAGAGGTAAATGATTTCTCATTTGCGGTTGCAAAGGTAGTGACTTTTTTTTATTCCACCAAATTTTTTTTCAGAAAAAAATGAATTTTCAGTAAAAAAACATCATTTTTTTGTGATTTAGGCTTCTTTTTAGGATATAAATGAGTATTTTTGTAGGCGAAAGGCGTACTTCAACGCATAGTGTAGTTTTTAGAAATAAATAAACGAGATGATAAATAAATTATATGTAATGGTGCTCGCCATGGTGCTCGCCATGCCAGCATGGGCACAAAAGGAGAAAAATCACGACTTTGTGGTAGCTAAGAATATGGATGTCTTTACGTCTATCTATAAGAATTTGGATATGATGTATGTGGATACACTCGATGCTGATGAGGTGATAGGCAACGGCATCAATGCCATGTTGCGGAGCCTTGATCCATACACAGAGTATTATCCAGAGTCGGAAGTGAAGGAACTCAAGAATATGCTTACGGGCAAGTATGCTGGTATAGGTTCGGTAGTGAGATACAACTATCAGTTGGGTTATACGGTTATCAACGAGCCTTACGAGGGAATGCCAGCCCAGGAGGCAGGACTTAAGAAGGGTGACATCATTCTGAGTATTAACGACTCTACGATGAAGGGCAAGGAGGTGAGCTATGTGAGCGACCGCCTTCGCGGAGAGCCCGGCACGTCGTTTATTCTTAAGGTGAAGCGCCCAAGTACGGGCAAGGTGATGAAGGTGAAGCTCACCCGACGCACCATACAGATGCCATTTCTTCCTTATTATGGGTTGTTGGACGGTGGAATAGGTTATATTAATTTCAACTCCTTTACCGACCAGTGTGCCAAGGATGTGCGCCGTGCTTTTATCGACTTGAAGAAGCAGGGAGCCAAGAAACTTGTCTTCGACTTGCGTAACAATGGCGGAGGCTCTGTAAGCGAGGCGGTGAGCATTGTGAATATGTTCTTGCCCAAGGATAAGGTCGTGCTAACGATGAAGGGTAAGCTGCAGCGTGCCAACAATGAATACAAAACCACGGTGGAGCCTATTGATACGCTGATGCCTATCGTGGTGCTTGTGAGCGGAAATACTGCCAGCGCAGCCGAGATATTGAGTGGAAGCCTGCAGGATTATGACCGTGCTATTATATTAGGTACGCGCACGTATGGAAAGGGACTTGTTCAGGCTACGATGGATTTGCCTTACAATGGACAGATGAAACTTACCACGAGCAAGTATTACATTCCCAGCGGGCGATGCGTGCAGGCTCTCAACTATAAGCATGCCAAGGGTGGATATGTGGAGCATGTGCCCGATTCGCTTACCAAGGTGTTCTATACAGCAGGAGGACGTGAGGTACGTGATGGTGGTGGCGTGAAGCCGGATGTAGAGGTGAAGCCCGACTCGCTGCCCAATATCGCTTACTATCTGGCAGGAGCACGCGACAGTAACGAGCTGATGCTCAACTACGAGGTGGATTATATAGCCAAGCATCCTACGATAGCTCCGGCCAAGGATTTTGCTCTTACCGATGCTGATTACGAGGAGTTTAAGGCTCGTGTACTGAAAGCCGACTTCAAGTATGACAGAGAGACGGAGAAGTATCTGAAAGATCTGATGAAACTGGCCCGTTTTGAAGGTTATTATGATGATGCGAAGCCAGAATTCGATGCCCTTGCCAAGAAACTGAGTCACAATGTGGCCAAGGATCTCGACTATAACAAGCAGTACATTAAGCGCTTGCTCGAAAATGATATTGTGGCAGCCTACTATTATCAGGGTGGAGCTATCAGAAATTCCTTACGTTATGACAAGCAGGTGAAGGAAGCTGTCAGATTGCTCAATACACCCGAAGAATATAAAAAACTCCTGAGGCCCAGCGAAAAAGAGGGCGAAAAGGTACACAAATGATTAAAAATGTGCATGTTGTAGAATAAAATATTCAAAAAACTTTGGTCAGAACCAAAAAAAATCGTAATTTTGCAACGTTCAGTGGAATGAGGGGCTCACAAAGAGTTCCTCATTTTATTTTAATAAGAAATATATGATAGATAAAAACGTCGTAAAAAAATTAGTTGACGAATGGCTCCAAGACAAGGAATATTTCTTGGTAAGCATTGAAATCAGTCCTGACGACAAGATTGTCGTTGAAATAGATCATGCCGATGGTGTGTGGATAGAGGACTGTGTGGCCCTGAGCAGATTTATAGAGGACCACTTGAATCGTGATGAGGAGGACTATGAGCTGGAAGTTGGTTCAGCAGGACTTGGACAGCCTTTCAAGGTACCACAGCAGTACGTCAACTTCATCGGTAAGGAGGTGGAGGTGCTCGATGCTGATGGCAAGAAGGTGAAGGGCATTCTGCATTCTGTAGATGGCAACGACTTCAGTGTGAGTGTCGAGGAGAAAGTAAAGGTAGAAGGCAAGAAGCGCCCTGTGAAGCAGGACGTGCTGCATACCTATCAGATGGATAAGGTAAAATATACAAAATACGTAATAAGTTTCAAATAAGCTATGGCAGTAAAGAAAATGCAAGAAGAAACTGCGAGTATGATTGATACATTCCGCGAGTTTAAAGAAACCAAGAATATCGACCGTACTACATTGGTGAGCGTGTTGGAGGAAAGCTTCCGCAATGTGCTTGCCAAGATTTTCGGTAGTGATGAAAACTTCGACGTCATCGTAAACCCAGACAAGGGTGACTTCGAAATCTACCGCAACCGTGTGGTTGTAGCAGATGGCGAGGTGGAGGATGAGAACAAAGAGATCCCATTGGCTGAGGCACGCAAGATCCAGGCTGACTACGAGGTTGGCGAGGATGTGAGCGAGAAGGTTGATTTCAATAAGTTTGGCCGTCGTGCCATCCTGAACCTTCGTCAGACATTGGCGTCCAAGATTCTCGAGCTGGAGCATGACTCATTGTACAACAAGTACAAGGACCGTGTGGGTCAGGTTATCTCTGGTGAGGTATATCAGGTATGGAAGCGCGAAGTGCTCATTGTAGACGATGAGAACAATGAGTTGATCCTGCCTAAGTCAGAGCAGATTCCTGCCGACGTATATCGTAAAGGTGAGACCGTGCGTGCCGTCATCCTGAGAGTGGACAACGAGAACAACAATCCAAAGATTATCCTCAGCCGTACAGCTCCCATCTTCTTGCAGCGACTCCTCGAGGCCGAAGTGCCTGAGATCAATGATGGTCTTATTGCCATCCGTCGCATAGCACGTATGCCTGGCGAGCGTGCCAAGATAGCAGTAGAGTCTTTTGATGAGCGCATAGACCCAGTGGGAGCCTGTGTCGGTGTAAAGGGAAGCCGTGTACATGGTATCGTGCGCGAGCTTTGCAACGAGAACCTCGACGTTATCAATTACTCAAGCAACATCAAGCTCTTCATCCAGCGTGCGTTGGCTCCTGCCCAGATTACCTCTGTCAATATCGACGAGGAAAATCACAAGGCAGAGGTGTATTTGCAGCCAGAGGAGGTAAGTTTGGCTATTGGTCGTGGTGGTATGAACATCAAGTTGGCTTCCATGCTCACCGAGTACACCATCGATGTATTCCGTGAAATCAATGAGGCAGACGCTGATGAGGATATCTATCTGGACGAGTTCTCTGACGAAATTGACCAGTGGGTGATTGATGCCATCAAGGGTATTGGTCTTGATACCGCCAAGCAGGTGCTGAAGGCTCCACGCAACATGCTGATTGAGAAGGCAGACCTCGAAGAGGAAACTGTTGACAGTGTCTTGAAAGTATTGCGTGCCGAGTTCGAAAATTAATAAATAAAAAAGAAGGAGATAGAAAGTATAAATATGAGCATCAGATTAAACAAAGCACTACGTGAATTGAACATAGGACTTCAGACGGCAGTTGAATTCCTGGAAAAAAGAAACGAATTAGGGGAGGTGAAAGCCGAACTGAACTTCAAGTTGAGCGACGAACAATATAAGGCGCTCAATGATGCCTTCAGTCAGGATAAGGAAGTTCGTAATCAGGCAGAAAAGCTCTTCACTAAGAAGACCAAAGAGAAGAAGCGTGCACCAGAGCCTAAGGACAACCGCGCCGAAAGCATCCTCGAGTCAAGCCGCCAGCAGCAGTTTAAGCCGCTGGGCAAGATTGACCTGGACCAAATCGGCAAGGCAAATGCTGCTCAGTCTGCTGCTCCTAAAAAGACAGAGGCGAAGGAAACAGAGACTGCTGCCGTCAGTCCTGCGCCAGTAAACAATGCTCCTAAGAAGGAGGAAAAGCCTGTTGAGACAGCTCCTGTAGTAGAAAAAACTCAGAAGTCTGATGTAGAGTCTGTTGCCAAGCAGCCAGAAGTTAAGGCGGAAAATAAGTCTGAAAAGGTGGAAGTCAAGCCTGTCAACAAGCCAGAAGCTAAGGAAAGTAAGCCTGAGGTGAAGGAAAGCAAGCCTGAAGCTAAGGAAGAAAAGGCTGCCAGTCAGCCTGTAGCAGCTCAGCCAGCTGCAACCAATACGGTCTTCACACTGAAGAGCGAGCAGAAGTTTGCTGCCAATGAGCCTAAGGTGCTCGGAAAGATAGACCTTTCTACCCTTAATCAGAGCACTCGTCCTAAGAAGAAGACCAAGGAGGAGCGCCGTAAGGAGCGTGAGGACAAGTTTGCCCAGCAGCATAGCGAGCGTAAGAAGCGTGTGCGCATCAATAAGGAGCGTGTAGACATCAATGCCGAGTCTTCGCAGGGCAATAACGGCAAGAACAACAATAACAATGGCGGCAACCAGAACAATAACAATAATGGTGGCGGCAAGAAAAAGAATAAAAACAAGAATAAGAACAATAACAACAAGGGCAATAACCAGCGTCAGATAGAGGTCGACGACGAGGCTGTAGCACGCCAGGTAAAGGAAACCCTTGCCCGTCTTACAAGCAAGAGCCAGAACAAGAAGGGTGCTAAGTACCGTAAGGAAAAGCGCGAGGCTGTGCAGGAGAAACTTCAGGACCAGGTTCGTCAGGAGCAGAAGGAGAGTAAGATACTGAAACTTACAGAGTTCGTGACCGTAAGCGAATTGGCTACGATGATGGATATCAGTGTTACACAGGTTATCTCTACCTTGATGGGTGTTGGAATCATGGTATCTATCAACCAGCGTCTGGATGCAGAGACCATCAATATGGTGGCTGAGGAGTTCGGCTTCAAGACCGAATATGTCAGCGCTGAGGTTCAGGAAGCTGTCAGCGAGGAAGTGGATGATGAGAACGATTTGGTTCCACGTGCTCCAATCGTAACTGTGATGGGTCACGTAGACCATGGTAAGACTTCTTTGCTCGACTACATCCGCAATACCAATGTGATTGCCGGTGAGGCGGGTGGTATTACCCAGCACATCGGTGCTTACAGTGTGACACTGAACAGCGGTCGCAAGGTAACCTTCCTGGATACTCCTGGTCATGAGGCGTTTACCGCCATGCGTGCCCGTGGTGCCCAGGCCACCGATATCGCCATCATCATCATCGCAGCCGATGACTCTGTGATGCCTACTACCAAGGAGGCTATCGCCCATGCGCAGGCTGCCGGTGTGCCAATGGTATTCGCTATCAACAAGATTGATAAGCCAGGTGCTAACCCAGACCGTATCCGTGAGGACTTGGCTAACATGAACCTGCTCGTTGAGGAGTGGGGTGGTAAGTATCAGTGCCAGGAAATCAGTGCCAAGAAGGGTATCGGTGTTCACGATCTGCTCGACAAGGTGCTCCTCGAGGCTGATATGCTCGACTTGAAGGCTAACCCTAACCGTCGTGCAACAGGTACCATCATCGAGTCTTCTCTCGACAAGGGTCGTGGATATGTTTCTACCGTATTGGTTGCCAACGGTACCTTGAAGGTAGGCGACATTGTTCTCGCAGGTACTTCTTGGGGCCGTGTTAAGGCGATGTTCAATGAGCGTAATGCCAATATCAAGTCGGCTGCTCCAGCTGAGCCAGCTATCATCCTCGGTTTGAACGGTGCGCCTACTGCAGGTGACCAGTTCCACGTAATCGAGACAGAGCAGGAGGCTCGCGAAATCGCCAACAAGCGTGAGCAGTTGCAGCGTGAGCAGGGCTTGCGTACTCAGAAGCGCTTGACTTTGGGTGATATTTCTCACCGTATCGCACGTGGTGAGTTCCACGAGTTGAACGTCATCGTGAAGGGTGATACCGACGGTTCTGTTGAGGCATTGAGCGACTCATTCATCAAGCTTTCTACCGAGAAGGTTCAGGTGAACGTAGTCAACAAGGCTGTAGGTCAGATTTCTGAGAACGACGTCATGCTGGCTTCTGCTTCAGATGCTGTCATCGTTGGTTTCCAGGTTCGTCCTTCTGCTGATGCACGCAAGGCTGCCGACCGTGAGGGTGTGGAAATCAACACTTACTCCATCATCTACGATGCTATCGACGATATCAAGAGCGCTATGGTCGGTATGCTCGACAAGGTGAAGAAGGAGATTGTTACTGGTCAGGTAGAGGTGAAGCAGACCTTCAAGATCAGTAAGGTGGGTACTATCGCCGGTGGTCTCGTTACCGAGGGTAAGGTACATGCCAAGGATAAAGCCCGTGTTATCCGTGACGGTATCGTGATTCGTACAGCAGATATCGGAGCCTTGAAGCGTTATAAGGATGATGTGAAGGAGGTGGTTACCGGTATGGAGTGCGGTTTGAGCCTTGTCAACTACAACGATATTCAGGAAGGTGACGTTATCGAGACCTTCACAGAAATCGAGGTAGAACAGAAGCTTTAATCAGGTGAAGAGTGAATGAGGAGCGAAGAATTGGAAATGAGGAGTAAGAAACGTAGTTTCGGTCAAATCACCTTTCCTTTCGCTCTATCATATATATAATATAATAAGGTAGGGATGAGCCTCAAGAGGTTTATCCCTATTTATGGTTAAAATAACGAAAGGTTATTCTGAATAACAATGGCAGAGAAAGAGAAAGAACAAAATCAGGTTGTCAAGGACGTGATAGACCAGAAATATGAGTATGGCTTTACCACCGACGTGCATACTGAAATCATAGAGAAAGGACTCAACGAGGATGTTGTGCGCCTTATCTCTCAGAAGAAAGGAGAGCCCGAATGGATGCTCGAATTTCGTCTGAAAGCCTACCATTACTGGAAGACACTTAGGGAACCAAAGTGGGGACATGTACATGTGCCACCTGTCAACTATCAGGAGATATCTTACTATGCCGACCCATTGGCTAAGAAGCCTAAGAACAAGGAGATAGACCCTGAGTTGGAGAAGACATTCGACAAGCTTGGCATTCCTCTGGAGGAGCGCTTGGCTCTGAGTGGAACCGCAGTAGACGCCATCATGGACTCCGTGTCGGTGAAGACAACTTTCAAGGAGAAGCTTCGAGAGAAGGGCGTTATTTTCTGCAGTATTGGTGAGGCCATCAAGGAACATCCCGATTTGGTGAAAGAGTATTTGGGAACAGTAGTGCCATATCGCGACAACTTCTATGCAGCCTTGAACAGCTGTGTGTTCAGTGACGGTTCCTTTGTCTATATTCCAAAGGGTGTTCGCTGTCCTATGGAGTTGAGCAGCTATTTCCGCATTAATGCCCGCAATACAGGTCAGTTTGAGCGTACGTTGATTATTGCCGACGACGATGCCTACGTTTCTTACTTAGAGGGATGTACAGCACCTATGCGTGATGAGAACCAGCTCCATGCAGCTATTGTCGAGATTATCGTTAAGGACAATGCCGAGGTAAAGTATTCTACCGTTCAGAACTGGTATCCTGGTGATGAACATGGAAAGGGTGGAGTCTTGAATCTTGTGACCAAGCGAGGCGACTTGCGTGGTGTCAACTCGAAGTTGAGTTGGACTCAGGTAGAGACGGGCTCCGCCATTACCTGGAAGTATCCTTCCTGTGTCCTGCGTGGCGACAACTCTGTAGCTGAGTTTTACAGTGTGGCTGTTACCAACAATTATCAGGAGGCCGATACAGGTACCAAGATGATTCACATGGGTAAGAATACCAAGAGTACCATTATATCGAAAGGTATCTCGGCAGGACATAGCCAGAACTCTTATCGAGGTCTGGTACGTGCCACAGCTAATGCCGACAATGCCCGTAACTACAGTTCTTGCGACTCATTGTTGTTGGGCAGTGATTGTGGAGCACATACTTTCCCATATATGGATGCGCAAAACGATACCGCTGTGTTCGAGCATGAGGCAACCACCTCGAAGATTTCTGAAGACCAGCTCTTCTATTGCAATCAGCGAGGCATTCCAACTGAGGAGGCAGTCGGCCTGATCGTAAATGGCTATGCCAAGGATGTGCTCAACAAGTTGCCTATGGAGTTTGCCGTTGAGGCACAGAAACTCCTGAGTGTTTCACTCGAAGGAACCGTAGGATAATCATCATAATTCTCGATGAAATCGATAAAAATTGACTAAAATTATGTTAGAGGTAAAGAATCTGCATGCTACTATTGCAGGCAAAGAAATATTGAAAGGTATCAACCTGACTATTAAGGATGGTGAGATACATGCGATTATGGGACCTAACGGTTCTGGTAAGTCAACCTTGAGCGCTGTGCTCACAGGTAACCCTCTCTATACCGTAACCGAGGGTGAGGCTATCTTCAACGGCAAGAACCTCCTGGATATGAAGCCAGAGGATCGTGCCCGTGAGGGATTGTTCCTCTCTTTCCAGTATCCAGTGGAGATTCCTGGCGTATCCATGACCAACTTCATGCGTGCGGCTATCAATGCCAAGCGTGAGTATCAGGGTTTGGAACCATTGAATACCAGCGAATTCATGAAGCTGATGCGTGAGAAACGCGAGTTGGTGGAATTGGACAGCAAGTTGGCTCGCCGTTCAGTAAACGAAGGTTTCTCGGGTGGTGAGAAGAAGCGCAACGAGATTTTCCAGATGGCTATGCTGGAGCCAAAGCTCTCTATCCTCGATGAAACCGACTCTGGTCTCGACGTGGATGCGATGCGTATTGTGGCTGACGGTGTAAACAAGATGCATACCGACAAGACTTCTGCCATCGTCATCACTCATTATGAGCGTCTGCTCGATATGATTAAGCCAAGTGTGGTTCACGTACTCTATAAGGGTAGAATCGTGAAGACTGCCGGTCCTGAACTTGCCAAGGAGATTGAGGCTCGTGGCTACGACTGGATCAAGGCTGAAGTAGATGAGAAATAATAGGAGGATGGCTATGCTTTCAGAAAATCAATATTTAGACTTGTATCAGTCTTCTTCGAGAATGATCAAGAGGAACAGTGCTGAGGTGCTCAATGCGGTGCGCGATGCTGCCTTCGAGGACTTCCGTCGCCTGGGCTTCCCTTCCCGAAAGGTAGAAAGATACAAGTACACAGATATGAGCGCCATCTTCGAGCCAGATTATGGCTTGAACTTGAATCGTCTGGAAATTCCGGTAGATCCATACGAGGCTTTCCGCTGCGATGTGCCTAACCTGAGCACTTCGCTCTACTTCGTGGTGAACGATGCTTTCTATAGCAAGGCATTGCCAAAGGTAGAGTTGCCAGAGGGTGTTATCGTGGACTCTTTGAACAAGATTGCTGCAGAAAACCCTGAATTCATCGGGAAATACTACGCTAAGATTGCCAAAACCGATGAAGATGGCATCACGGCATTGAATACATTCCTGGCACAGGATGGCTTGCTTATCTACGTACCAAAGAACGTGAAGGTGGAGCGAACCATTCAGGTCATCAATATTCTCCGTTCGGATGTAGATTTGATGGTAAACCGCCGTGTTCTCATCGTCATGGAACAGGGTGCTGAGGCTAAATTCCTCTTCTGCGACCATGCAGCCGATGACAAGAACTTCCTCGCAACCCAGGTAATCGAGGCTTATGTTGGCGAGAATGCCAGTCTCGACCTCTATTGTCTGGAGGAGACTCATTACAAGAACCGCCGTGTCAGCAACGTTTATATCGAGCAGCAGGCTAACAGCCGTGTGAACCATAACGTCATCACCCTTCATAACGGTATTACCCGCAACCGTCTTGACCTCGTATTCAAGGGCGAGGGAGCTGAGTGCTTCTGCAATGGTTGTGTGATTGCCGACAAGAACCAGGTGGTTGATAACAATACGCTCATCGATCATCAGGTGGGTCATTGTACCAGCAACGAACTTTATAAGTATGTACTCGATGGTGAGGCACGTGGTGCTTTTGCCGGTAGAGTATTGGTTCGTCATGGTGCCCAGAAGACTATTTCTCAGGAAACCAACCAGAACCTCTGTGCTACGAAGACTGCCCGTATGTTCACCCAGCCGATGCTGGAGATTTATGCCGATGATGTGAAGTGTGCGCACGGAAGTACTGTTGGTCAGCTCAACGATGCCGCATTGTTCTATATGCAGCAGCGTGGTGTGAGCCGTGAGGAGGCTAAGTTGCTCCTTCAGTTTGCATTTATCAACGAAGTCATTGACAAGATGGAATTGGAGCCTCTTCGTGATCGCCTTCATCATCTTGTAGAAAAACGATTCCGTGGTGAACTCAACAAGTGTGAGGGATGCAAGCTTTGCAAGTAATAATATGTAGTAAAAGGAGTTAAGAAGTTAAAGGAGTTAAGACAATTGTTATATTGTTTGAGATTCCTTTTGAAAACAGATTTACCGATGTCTTAACTTCTTTAACTCCTTAACTTCTTAACTCCTTAAAATTATGTATGATATTAACAAAGTAAGAGCCGATTTCCCGATACTTTCGAGAACGGTGTACGACAAGCCTTTGGTTTATCTCGATAATGCTGCTACTACACAGAAGCCTTTATGTGTGCTTGATGCTATGCGTGACGAATATCTTAACGTCAATGCCAATGTGCATAGAGGTGTGCATTACCTTTCTCAGCAGGCTACAGATCTTCATGAGGCTGCCCGCGAGACAGTACGCAAGTTTATCAATGCTCCCAAAGTAGAGGAAATCATCTTTACCCGTGGTACTACCGAGAGTCTGAATCTCGTTGTCTCCTCTTTCTGTGATGAGTTTATGAGCGAGGGCGACGAGGTCATTATCTCTACTATGGAGCATCATTCCAATATTGTGCCTTGGCAGTTGCAGGCAGCCAAGAAAGGCATTGCCATCCGTGTTATCCCTATTAACGAAAAAGGAGAGATAAACATCGATGAATTCGCCAGTTTGTTCAACGAACGTACCAAGATTGTCAGTATTACCCAGGTAAGCAATGTGCTCGGTACGGTGAATCCTGTGAAAGAGATGATCAAGATAGCTCATGAGCATGATGTGCCCGTGATGGTGGATGGAGCTCAGAGCACACCTCATTTCAAAGTCGATGTACAGGATTTGGATTGCGAGTTCTTTGCTTTCAGTGGTCATAAGATATATGGACCTACAGGTATCGGCGTGCTCTACGGCAAGGAAGAATGGCTTGACCGTATGCCTCCTTACCAGGGAGGTGGCGAGATGATAGAGAGTGTGAGCTTCGAAAAGACCACTTTCGAGAAGTTGCCCTTCAAGTTTGAGGCAGGAACTCCCGATTATGTGGCTACTCATGGTTTGGCCAAAGCCATCGATTATGTGTCGGCTCTTGGTATGGACAATATTGCCCAGCACGAGAAAGAACTTACACGCTACTGTATGGAACAGATGCGAACCATCGATGGAATCAGACTTTTTGGAGAGCAAGAAGGCAAGGATGCTGTGGTAAGTTTCCTCGTAGGCGATATTCATCACATGGATATGGGCACACTTCTCGACCGTCTTGGCATTGCAGTTCGTACAGGTCATCATTGTGCTCAGCCTCTGATGGACCGCTATGGCATCTTAGGAACCGTTCGAGCCAGCTTTGCGCTCTATAATACCAAGGAAGAGGTTGACGCCTTGGTAGCAGGAGTGAAGCGTGTGGCACAGATGTTTTAGGTATAGCTTCGGAATATATAGAAAGTAGTTGGTTAGGAACTTTTGAAAGTATCTTAGGGTAAAAGGAAAAATCCTAAGATACTTTTTCTCTCTATATACCCTTATATGTTGGCTTAAGCTATTAAATAAAGGCAGCGCATGTACGTTCCGACAATGGGTTACTGATGATATTTTTAATAGAGTGCCCAAAAGTCATTCCATATTTCGGGCACTCATTGACCACATGCTGGGCAACGTATGCCCAACGCATGTTCACCGAGGGACCAGCGCGTGTTCACCGAGTGCCCAACGCATGGTCAATGAGTGCCCAGCGCATGGTCATGGGCGAACATTTACTTAGATTGAATGGAAATATATGAAAGTGTACAAATTCATATAGTTGTAATATGTAAAAAACAATAATTTTGCATCAAAATAGCTAAAAACAATTTGTAATATTCAGATTGTGCATCTTCTGCCGATAAAGCCTTAGCAGAAGTGGTCGATATGCCGAGATGTACAAGGAATGCACCTTAAGCCACTTTTCTTATAGTTGACGGAGAATGAAACTTGCTAAAAACAGAAACAAATTCAAATATTATAAACTTAAAAATTCATTTTATGCAAAACAAATCACTTATGTTCCAGGTTTGCATGGTATTGTTCATGCTGCTGGTAGCTCCTGTGGAAGGCCTCGCTCAAGGGGTGACTATTTCAGGACAAGTGACGGATGACATGGATGTGGTTATCGGTGCAACGGTAAAAGTTGTACCCGGTAATACAGGCACTGTTACCGATGTGGATGGTAACTTTAAGCTGACTGTTCCTTCATCTGCCAAGTCTTTGGTTATTTCTTATGTAGGTTACAAGACCAAGACAGTCGACATCAAGGGCCGTACACAGATCAATGTACAGCTTGAGCCTGAGGCTCAGATGCTCGACGAGGTTGTTTCTATTGGTTATGCCAAGGTAAAAAGGAAAGATTTGACTGGTGCAACAGCTTCTGTAAATGGTAAGGAGTTGGTAAACGTACCTGTTTCTTCTGCTGCACAAGCTTTAGCAGGAAAAGCTGCGGGCGTTAATATTATTTCTAAAAGTGGTGCGCCTGGTTCCAGCTCTACTGTAACAGTTCGTGGTGGTATGTCCTTAACTCAAGGCTCAGAGCCACTGTATATTGTGGATGGCTTCGAAATGAGCAATGCCTTGGAGAATATTGATGTAAATGATATTGAGAGTATTGATGTTTTGAAGGATGCTTCTTCTACTGCGATTTATGGTGCTCGTGGATCTAATGGTATTATATTGATTACGACAAAATCAGGTCATAAAGGTAAGACTCAAATCAACTATAACACTTATTTTGCTTTTGATGTGTTGTCTAAGAAGTTGGATATGATGAGTAATGCTGCTGATTTTGTTAAATATCAGTATGAGATGGCAGCTTTGAATGGTAAGGCTTCCATTTGGAGTAATGTGTTTGATAATGGTAAGGCAACTGATGAAGCTGATTTTTATACGGGTGTTTATGGTCGTATAGAAAGTAATTATGCAAATGCAGCTTCTTTAGATTGGCAGGATGAAGTGTTTGGCGGTTCTGCTTTCAAGCAAAATCACAACATTAATATTACTACCGGTACCGATAAGACTCAGGTAATGTTGAGCTACAATTATTATAATCAAGATGGATTGTTGGCTAACCATAATGACAAAAAGAACTCTTTCCGTGCAAAGGTGAATTCTGAGCTTTATAAAGGAATCCGTTTAGATGTGAACACAATGTTTAGTGGACGTAGTGTCCATGGTGGAGGTGCTTATTCTGGAATGAAGAGTGTCCTTCTTCAACCTATTACAGGAGGTACTATGTTTACTCTGGATCAACTGCTTAACGAACAGACTTATCCTGACTTCTCCAGCCTTGACTCTTCTTACGATACTGCCAATCCGTTGATCCAAAATCTTGCTTCAACAAGTAAGAAACATTCACGTCTTTTTACTGTTAATGCTGGCTTGGAATTTGATTTCTTGAAACATTTTACTTGGCGTACAGCAGGTAGTTATACTTGGAGCAATGCCAAGTCAACTTCTTTTGCAGATGAAAGATCTACATCTTATATCATGGATCCTGTTAATACGGGTATTAACGGTAGTATAGGTAATAGTGAAAGCTATAAGTGGCAAGTTACTAATACATTGAATTATCACCAAACTTTTGCAAAGAAGCATAAAATAACAGCTTTGTTGGGTCAGGAAACGACTTACTCTGAGTCAGAGAGTAATTCTATGACCTTAAATAAGTTCCCTGTTCCTAACCATGGCTTGGATGATATTTCTGTAGCTAATGTAAAGGATAAAAGCTCGGGACATTCTCATAGTGGAATCGTTTCTTTCTTCGGTCGTTTGAATTACAATTACGACGAACGTTATATATTGACAGCGTCTCTTCGTGCTGATGGTTCTTCCAAGTTCGCCCGTGGTCATCAGTGGGGATATTTCCCCTCTATTGCAGGTGCATGGCGTATCTCAGAGGAAAAATTCTTTAAGGATAAACCTATCAATGATGTGGTTAGTAGTCTGAAATTACGTGTGGGTTATGGTGCTACAGGAAATAATAATATTTCTGATTATCTGTATCGTACCAACGTGTCACAGACCATCTATCCTATGAATAACAATACCACTAATCCTGCTTATGCATTGAGTGGTACTCTTGGAAATAGTGCTTTGCAGTGGGAAACTTTAAAGTCAACTAATATTGGTGTGGATGTATCTTTTCTGAAAAGTCGTATTAATTTGACTGCTGAATGGTATAACAACGAGGCAAGCAACTTGTTGATGCAGAGTGTTGTTCCTGCAAGTACAGGTTATACATACCAATATCAGAATATTGGCAAGATGCGCAATCGTGGTTGGGAATTTACTTTGAATACAGTCAATGTACAGACTAAGAATTTCCGTTGGACTTCTGATTTGAATCTGTCTTTCAATAAGTCAAAGGTAATTTCTTTGGAAAACGGAATAGACAGTAAGGTATTCACTGTTGGTGGTAACAGAAGTGGTTCTGTAACTTATTATGCAACAGTAGGTCAAGAGTTGGGAGACATGTATGGTTATAAATACGAAGGAATCTATACAACCGATGATTTCGAAGAAGTAAATGGTAAGTTTGTACTTAAAGAAGGTGTAGTCTCTGTAGCTAAGACAAATATCCAGCCTGGTGACATCAAGTTTGCAGCAGACAACGAGGATGGAACCAAGTTTACAAAAAAGATGGTTAAGATAGGTAACGGTACACCTGATTGCGTTGGTGGTTTCAATAATACGCTCACCTATAAAGGCTTCGATTTCAACATGTTTATGAAGTTCTCAATAGGAAATGACATTTACAATGCCACTAAGCATAGCTTGAGTCCATACGCTATGTTCCAAAATGTTCCTTCAGAATTTGGTGACAACTATTATCGTCTCATAGATCCAACGACAGGTAAAACTGCGACTACGTTAGCTCGTTTGAAGGAATTAAATCCAAATGAAGCTTCTCGTACATGGAGTCCAAGCAAGGTGAATACCAATTGTATCACTTATCCTTCTTCTTATTATGTAGAAGATGGTTCATATTTACGTTTGTCGCAGATTACCTTGGGATACACATTCCCTAAAGCTTGGGTGAGCAAGGCATATATCAGCAATGCCCGAATCTACTTTACTGTTTATAATGTGGCAACCATTACAGGCTATGACGGTTATGATCCAGAGGTGTCTGCTGCAAAAGGTGTAGCTACAACTCCAGGTTATGACAGTTCTACTTATCCTCGCTCAAGGAGCTTTGTTGTGGGCTTGAATGTTACATTCTAAGTTTAAGTGTAAAATATTTAATACGAAAAGTAATGAAGATAAATAAGATATTCGTGGCTGTAATGGCTGCAATCGGACTGACCTCTTGTAACGATTGGCTTGATATGGAGGCTTATAAATCTGACGATACAGAGTTCGCTTTTCAGAATGAAACTAATGCAGACTTGTTCGTACAAGGGTGTTATAGAGGTATTGTCCCAGGCGATTTTTATTATCAAATGGGCATGGGTGATGGTGTTATGCATTCATGTGAGGATGGAACAACCAATAACTCTAAGTATAATATTTGTAACTATAAGTATGATGCTACTACTCCTACGACTTTGACAGGAGTATATAATGAAGAGTATGGTGCAATAGAGCAAGCTAATATTGCCATCAAAAACTTGAGTGAAATGGCGGAGAGCGATAAGCGTAACTCGATGTTAGGTGAGGCTTTGTGCCTTCGTGCTTTCGGTTATCTTAACTTAATACGTGTTTATGGTGATGTGCCAGCTCGTTGGTTGCCTATGGATGATATTTCAGATAAGAATGAGGCCTTGTATCCAAAGCGTACTTCACGTGATGTAATCTATGACAAGATAATTGCAGACCTTCAGCAGGCGGTTGATTATTTGCCATGGTTCTCTGAGAGCGGATATGCAACTACAGAACGCTTTACTAAGCAGGCAGCTTATGCTTTGCTTGCACGTACAGCGCTATATGCTGGTGGCTATTCTCTTCGCTGGAATCTTGAGACCAATGACGTTAATACCATGCAAGTAAAGCGTCGTGACGATGCAGAACGAGTAAAGGAATTGTATCAGATTGCAGACAATGCTTGCAAGGCTGTTATTAATAAAGGTGAAAACTATTTGGTAAAAGCCGCTAACGGCAAGAGTGGTTATGAGAATTTATGGTATAACTTTGATCAGCGTAATCTGACCTCTGTTAATTCTGAGATGCTTCTCTCTTTAGCTCAATATGGTTCAGAGACCAACTCTAAATTCCAAGTTTATGCACATCCAGGTTCAAGAGGCGGCACTTTTGGTTCACGCAAAGCTATGCAGTTTATTTTGCCTTCCTATTATCTATCTTTTGACAAGAAAGATACTCGTAGAGATGTCAGTTGTACTTCTTACAGTATTTATTTCTTAAATAAAGGTGCCAAGAATGACACATGGGTAGATGTTGGTACCACATATTCTTGTATCATGTCGGGCAAATTCCGCCTTTCATGGTGTGTAGAGGCACAAGATGCGAGCAAACGTAACTTGAATATTCCAATTCTTCGTTATGCAGATGTGCTCCTGATGTATGCAGAGGCAGAGAATTTCTTGAATAATGGTCCTACTTCTGAAGCAAAGAATGCTTTGAAGGAAGTTCGTGAGCGTGCAGGAATTGCTGATATGGAGATTCCTTCAACTCAAACAGCCTTCGATGATGCTTTGGCTCAAGAAAGGAAGTGGGAATTTGCAACAGAGTTTATGCTCCGAACAGATTTGATTCGTATGGGACGTTTGGCTAAGGAAATTGCTCAGACTAAGCAGGATATGAAGGATTTGTCCGATAAACGAGGAGCATATGCTAATGTTGCTACTTATCGTCTTTACAAGTTCCACAAAGATGCGCAGGTATATGGCGACGAGTTCTTGGCAGTTGAATATATTGACATTACAGATGCTCACGAAATCGAAATATTGAAGACCGTTCCAAATCAGGCAAAGTTGGCAGAAATTGTTCAAGCGCATGGAATAGCAGTGAATAATGGCGATAAATGGTATCCAGTCAATATGTTTGAGGCATATAACAGCTCATTCAATGTAAAGGCACGCCAGTCTGTTGGTTTCTCTGGTGGTGCTAAGGCTTTACAGATTGGTAATATCATTTATACCAAGCCTACAGGAAAGTCAGAGAATGGAGGAACTTATCCTAATTGGATTGAGGCTGCAGACGGAAGTGATGGCTTGTATTATGGATATGAGGAAAATCATTGCGAATTACTTCCTTTTGCAAACAAGAGTGCTGGTCATCCAATGGTTGACAACCCTAACCTGACTCAGTTGCCAGGTTATTAATAAATGATAATAGACTATCTCGCTAAGGCAGGGAATCTATCTTAGTGAGATAGTCTATCGTTTTATTCGGTAAATGCAAATTACATGAAATAGCTTTTCATGTTGATATTTGTTCTTTATTCTTGAAAACTAAACTAATAACTAAACTAATAACTATGACAATGAGAAAATCAACTAAGTTTTTGTTCTCAGCATTGCTGGTAAGTAGTTGCTTGGCAACTCAAGCTCAGCAATTGGCATTTCCTGAAGCTCAGGGATGGGGACGTTTTGCGGTAGGTGCCCGTGATGGAGGTACAGTTTATCATGTTACTAATTTGAATGATTCTGGTACTGGGTCTTTGAGAGATGCCATCAGTCAGCCCAATCGCATAATCGTGTTTGATGTCGCTGGTGTCATCAACATTAAGGACCGATTGGTTTTTAAAAACAACTTATATGTTGCGGGTCAGACAGCTCCAGGCGAAGGCATAACCGTCTATGGTAATGGCGTGTCCTTCTCGGGTTCAGACAATATTATCGTACGCTATATGCGTTTCCGTATGGGACACAATGGCTCGTCGGGAAAAGATGCGGCAGGTATAGCCAACGGACAGAATATGATATTCGACCATTGTTCTTTCTCTTGGGGATTGGATGAGACGTTTTCCATCAATCCAGACAACAAAGGTGTCGTTCCTGGCTACATAACGATTTCGAATAGTATTATGGGACAAGGGTTGATGCCTCATAGTGCGGGAGGCTTGATGCAGTCTGACTACATTTCGCTCTATCGCAATCTTTATGTAGATAACGCAACTCGTAACAACAAGATAAAAGGAAAAAACCAGTATGTAAACAATATCGTTTATAATTGGAAGAATGGTTGTTACATTATGGGTGGAGACTCTAAGGGAGATTCCTTTGCTAATATAGAAGGCAATTTGTTTATCAATGGTCCTGCTAACGGTGGAAATGCCTTTTCTGGTGGAGGAGGAGAAGGTGCGTTTAGCTTCTATGGAGAGGATAACTGGCAGGATAGCAATATGGATGGTAAGTTTGACCCTGCTGAGGTGACAAACTATGCGGCAGGTGTGCGTCAAACGACTCGCTATGATTATCCAGAGATGCCAAAGTATCCCGGCAATAGTTTGTTGACCAATCTGCTTCCTACTGTAGGAGCGTCTTTGCCATATCGCGACTATGCGGATTGTTATATGGTTGACGAAGTTAATTCTCTTGGAAAGAGTGGAGAATTGATATCTAATGAGGAAAATCTGGTATATGGTAGCCCTGCTACATGGACTGTTTGGGGAGGCAATAAAAAAGTAGATACCGATGGTGACGGTATGCCTGACGAGTGGGAGAAAACGCATGGGACAGATCCTAACAAGGATGATGCGATGGTAATCGCAACCAATGGGTATGCTAACATCGAGAACTACATCAACGGCATTACTGTCGATGACCGCGATTATTTCTTACGTGCCCCGATGTGTGTGGAATTTGTTTCTGCTACAACTACGAACATTAAGTTGAAGTGGAGAGATTATACGTATGCTGAGGATGGCTTTATTGTAGAACTGAAGAAGGCTGGTGAAGAGGCTTGGAAAGAAGTGGCTCGTGTGGCAGCTAATTCGACTTCGTGTACAATTGAAGGTCTTGAACCAGGCACTGCTTTCTTGACGAGAGTGCGTGCTTTTGAAGGTTCCGACAAATTCTCCGAGTATTCTCCAGAGCTCACGATGGCCACTCGTCCTGTAGAAGCAGGCATGTTGGATATAGATTCTTATCAACCAGATTTGACATGGGATAATTCTGCTACTGTTTGGGATTATAGTGCCAAAAGTTGGAATGGTGGTTTAGCGTCTTTTACTGATAACGAAAAGGTGCTCTTCGATGCCTCAAAGGATGTTCATGTGGCACTGGATGAGACTGTGAGTCCTGCTGCTCTTGTCGCCAAAGGTGATGGAAACGTAGAGATATCTGGCGCTGGTGCAATCGCTGGTGAGACTTCTGTCAATAAAGCCGGTGAAGGCACTCTGACATTAAATACATTAAACAATTACACCGGAGCCACGGTGCTTCATGAAGGAGTGTTGGCTTTCAATACTTTGAAAAATGGCAGTGAGCCCAGCTCTATTGGTGCGAGTGCAAACTTTGCGCAGAGTTGGATTTTTGATGGAGGAACTTATCGCTATACAGGAGAAACAACTGCTACGGATAAAGCGGCTCAGATAAAGAGGGAATCGACTTTTGAAGTAGAGAATAGTGCTGCGACGGTTACGATGAATGGATCGTTTGAAGGAGACGGCAATATAGTCTTTGATGGAAAAGGTCAAGTATCTGTTGCCTCAAGTAAGTTCTTTGGCTACAAGGGAACGACGATTCTTCGTGGAGGAACTCTCAATCTCTCGACTATTGAGGTCGCAAAAGCGGGTATAGGTTCTTCTTCCAAGCTGATTATGGAAGGAGGAGAACTGAAGACGAATGGTGAGGATAACAGTTTTGAGACTTACTCATTCCCGATAGAAGTGAAGGAAGGAACGGTTTCGCAGTTCTCTCCACACCGCAATTGTTATATAGCTACACCATTGACCGGGTCTGGTACTCTTCAACTGAATGTTCCTTATTTGCGAGAGTATCTGAAGGGTGATAACTTCTCAGCATTTGCAGGACGTTTGGTTGCAAATGGTATCTCTTCTGAAAAAGAAGGGTCTTTGTTCTTGCTGAATGATAATTCCGTTAATTTCAAGAATAGTGTTGTGGAGTTGGCAGGTAACGCTCGTATGGGAATTTGGGCTACGAAAGGTAATGCTACCATAGGAGGATTATCAGGTGCTTCAACTACTTATTTGAGTGGAAGTAGTAAAAAAACAAAAGATTTTGAGTGTATTTGGAACATAGGAACCGCCAATACGGATGAGACTTTTGCTGGAAGAATCAACAATTGGTCTATGAGTGGCAGTAGCTCAAAGTATCAAGGTACGGTAAATATCAATAAGCAAGGTACTGGTTATTGGCGTTTGACAGGTGACAACGACTATAAGGGTGTCACCAACGTACAAGGTGGTAATTTGATAGTTAATGGCACAAATAGTGGAACAGGAGCAGTAAATGTCATGAAAGATGCAACTCTATCAGGTGAGGGAAGTATTGCTGGTGCTGTTTGTGTAGATGCTGGTGCCACGATCCAGGCAGGAGATTTCGAAAAAGGCGCTAATGGCGCCAAGTTGTCTTTGAAAAGCTCTTTGACCGTCAAAAGCTGTGGTATTGTTAATGTGTTGTTGGAAGGTACAAGCAACAATGTGATAGCTTCTGATGCTGTAACCTTGGAGGATGGCGCTGTCATCCAAATGGGAGACGCGGATGTACCAATGACCTTTGTAGATGGAGAAGTATTCAAAGTCTTCTCTTCTGGAGTGACATTAGGCGGAACAGTAAAGATGATTCCAGAGAAACCAGGAGAGGGACAAGTTTGGGATTTGACTTCTCTTTCTACTGAAGGTATTGTCAAGGTCGCCACTGCTACAGGTGTTGGAAATATATCTATGCAGGAAATCCCTGCCAAAGTAGAATACTACGATTTGTCAGGAAGAAAAATCTCTAATGTGGGTGATGGTGCATATTTGTTGCGATTGACTACAAAAGCCGGAAAAGTGGTAACACGAAAAATCATGAAATAAAATGATGGGTGGAAGTGTACACAATTGTACACTTCCTCCTATATATGCACACGAGATATAAAATAACTTCTTAAAAAAATCATAAATGTGTGTCTGTGCCTTGTTTGCTATAAATGCACCTTATTTTATCTATAATAAGTGCACACCTTATATAAAATAGGTATTTTAGTTCAGACATATTTTATTTACTTATTTGCCATTTATAGCAAATACTCGTCCAATACTATGTGCGTGAGATTCCGTTTGATGGAATGAAAATATATGATAGTGTACAATTTTGTATAGCTATAATATGTGAAAAGCGGTAATTTTGCCATCGAAAAATAGCTAAAAACAAATGAAAAAATTAATCTTAAGTATTTGCCTGTTGTTTGCTTTGAGCTCTATGGCTCAGCAACCCATCGATAGAAAGAAGGTGGTAGAGCGTAACAATCCACATGTTACAACAATGGATTCGCTCAACTCGCTCTCTGTAGGTAATGGTGGTTTTGCCATGACAGTCGATGGTACAGGCTTACAGTCTTTCCCTAAGTCTTATTCTCATGGCGTGCCATTGGGAACCATGAGCGACTGGGGCTGGCATTCTTTTGCCAATCCAGAGAATTATCAACCAGAGGAAAGCTGGCGTTATTACGATTTTGGCAGAGGCCGCAAGGAACCTTATGCCACACAGGTAAAGGACAACAAACGAGCCAAAGCAGCCGGCGACTGGTATCGTGTAAACCCTCATCGTCTGCATTTGGGTACATTGGGATTGTCGTTGGGTGCAGATCCTAAGCAGATCAAGCAGATAGACCAGACACTGAACATGTGGGAAGGCATAATCAAGAGCAGCTTTACATATAAAGGTAAGGCTTACCAGGTGGAAACAGCCTGCGACCCTGTTCTCGATATGATAGCTACCCACATACAGTCTAAGGGAATCATCGCTGTGGATGTACGCTTCGCTTATCCTACTGGTGGACATTGTGATGATGCCTGCGACTGGACTAAGGATAAGTTGCATTCTACAATGCTTGTTGCTCAAACATCCAACTCTGCAGTTTTAAAGAGAATAATCGATGAAACCGTATATTTTGTGATGTTAAGATGGCAAGGCGCTGCTAAATTAAAGCAGAAGGGCAAGAACTTCTATCAGTTGCAAGCCAAGTCTTCAGACCTGAAAGTTACCTGCGAATATGCTGAGCAGACATCAACAGCCAACAAAACTTTTGCCGATGTTGCCGATGCAGCCAAGGCATACTGGATGGGTTATTGGAAAAAGGGAGGTATGGCAGACTTCTCCAACTGCAAGGACCCACGTGCCAAGGAGATGGAGCGTCGTGTAGTATTGAGCCAGTATCTGCTCGCCATTCAGGATGCTGGCGATACACCTCCACAGGAGACAGGACTCACCTATAATTCATGGTTTGGCAAATTCCATTTGGAGATGATTCTCTGGCATCAGGCACAGTTTGCTCTTTGGGGACACCCCGAGATGTTGGAACGTTCACTTTCCTGGTATTTCAAGGCAGAAGCCAATGCCCGCAAGATAGCCGAGCGACAGGGATTCAAAGGAGTGCGCTGGATGAAGATGACTGACCCTTGGGTAGGCGAGGCACCTTCAGGAGTGGGAAGTTTCCTGATCTGGCAACAGCCTCACCTCATTTATTTGGCTGAGTTGCTCTATCGTGCCAACCCAACACCTGCACTCTTGCAGAAATATGCACGTTTGGTCGATGAAACCGCTGAATTTATGGGCGACTTTGCCGATTACGACAAGCAGAACGACCGCTATATCCTTCGTGGTTGTATAGCAGCTCAGGAAACTCTGCCAGCAGCAACAACCATCAATCCTCCGTTCGAGTTGAGCCAGTGGCATTGTGCCCTTCAGATTGCACAGACCTGGCGCGAGCGATTGGGCAAGGAGCGCAATGCACATTGGGATGATGTCATTCAGAAGATTTCTCCATTGGCATCCAAGGACAGTCTGTATCTCGCAGCAGAGACCGAGCCTGATACTTATAAGAATGAAAAGATGTACAGCGATCACCCAGCAGTGATGGGAGCGATAGGTCTGTTTCCATACAACAGTCGTCAGATTGACTTTGCCACGATGAAGAAGACAGAGCAGTGGATTTGGAAGAACTGGAAGTGGGAGACATCCTGGGGATGGGATTATCCGATGATGGCTATGGGAGCCGCCCGCATGGGAGAGCCCGAGAATGCAGTAGGAGCCTTGCTGATGAAGCAGCAGAAGAACACCTATCTTGTAAGCGGTCATAACTATCAAGATGGTCGTCTTCGTCTTTATCTTCCTGGTAATGGAGGTTACCTGATGGCTGTAGCTATGATGTGTGCAGGCTGGGACGGAAGTGTCCATCCCAATCCTGGTTTCCCACAAGATGGCAACTGGGATGTGAAATGGGAAGGTCTGAAGCCCCTCTTTTAGTTGACAGAGAATAACAATAGTAAATACAATAATAAACTTAAAAATTCATTTTATGCAAAACAAATCACTTATGTTCCAGGTTTGCATGGTATTGTTCATGCTGCTGGTAGCTCCTGTGGAAGGCCTCGCTCAAGGGGTGACTATTTCAGGACAAGTGACGGATGACATGGATGTAGTTATCGGTGCAACAGTAAAAGTTGTACCCGGTAATACAGGTACTGTTACCGACGTGGATGGTAACTTTAAGCTCACCGTTCCTTCATCTGCCAAATCTTTGGTTATTTCTTATGTAGGTTACAAGACAAAGACAGTAGACATCAAGGGTCGTACACAGATCAATGTGCAGCTTGAGCCCGAGGCTCAGATGCTCGACGAGGTTGTTTCTATTGGTTATGCCAAGGTAAAGAAAAGAGACCTGACTGCCGCTACAGCCTCTGTCAGCGGTAAGGATCTTGCCAATATACCTGCCACTTCTGCCGCTCAGGCTTTGACAGGTAAGGCTGCCGGTGTGAACATCATTACCCAGAGTGGCGCCCCAGGTGCCGATATCAACATTACAGTGCGTGGTGGTACGTCTATTACACAGAGCACCAAGCCTCTCTACATCGTGGATGGTTTCCAGATGGAAGATGGTTTGAGAAATGTCGATATCAACGATATCGAGACCATCGACGTGATGAAGGATGCTTCTGCTACAGCTATTTATGGTGCTGCTGGTGCCAATGGTGTAATCCTTATTACTACCAAGAGCGGTAAGGCCGGCAAGACAGAGGTTTCTTACAATGGTTATGTAAGTTTCCAGCGTCTTGGCAAGAAGCTCGACCTGCTTGGCGTTCAGGATTACGTGAAATATCAGTATGAGTTCCAGACTCTTCGTGGCAACGAGGATGCTTTTGCAAGCCTTTTTGGTGGCAGCGTAAGTGACGCCGACTTCTATACAGGTGCTTATGACCGTATAGCAAGCGAATATGGCAACCGTGCCGGTATCGACTGGCAGGACGAGGTGTTCGGATCTACAGGTGTGGCTCAGACACATAATATCAATATCTCTGGTGGTAGCGAGAAGACAAAGTATATGCTCAGCTACAACTATACAGGCGAGGATGGTATCATGGCAAAGCATGGTTACTATAAGAACAGTGTCCGTGCCAAGATCAATCACGAACTTTGGAAGGGCGTACGCTTCGACTTCTCTTCTGCCTTGCAGATGACCAAGCTCGAAGGTGGCGGTTCTCTTGGTGGTACTTTGAAGCAGACTATTCTTCAGCCTGTAACAGGTGGTGTTCGTTTCACCAATGAGCAGATGCTCGGCGAAGACCTCACAGATGCCTTCGATGCCATTCCTGGTAGTAACAACTACGACTCTAACAACCCAATTCTTACCAATAATGCTATCACAAACGAGAAGTTTACTCGTCTTGCTACTGTGAATGCTGGTATTGAGTTCGATATTATCAAGAATTTGACATGGCGCACTGCTGGTAGCTATCAGTGGAAGCAGACTCGCACAGACTATTGGGATAATGGTTCTACCAAAACTGCTGCTGCCAACAAGAGCCCTTATGGTTATGGCAAGCGCAACAATGCAGAGGCTTACCAGTGGCAGATTACCAATACATTGAACTATTCTTTCGACCTCAACAAGGAGCATCACTTCTCAGCTCTGCTCGGTCAGGAGACTACTTACTGGGAGACCATGAAGCTCGACAACGAGTATCGTGAGTTCTCTGATGGTAACTTCGGCTTGAATGATGTCAGCATGGGTATTCCTGCAGTTTGGTCATCAGGCAAGACACGTCGTGGCCGTGTATCTTGGTTCACCCGTGTATCTTACAACTATCTGGACCGTTATCTTGTCAACGCTACTCTTCGTGGTGACGGCTCTTCTAAGTTTGCTAAGGGCAACCAGTGGGGTTATTTCCCATCTGCATCTGCTGCATGGCGTATTTCAGAGGAACCATTCATGGAAGGTTTGAAGGATATCTTTGACAACTTGAAGCTCCGTGTAGGTTATGGTACCGCCGGTAACGATAATATCGACGACAACATGTATGCTACTTCTTATGGTTCAGGTCATTATGGCATTGGCGGTAAGGACTATATCACTTATGTTCCAGGTAAGACTCTTGGAAATAAGGACCTCAAGTGGGAGAAAACAGAGACTGTCAACGTAGGTCTTGACGTTTCGGTATTTGGCAGCCGCCTCAATGTAGGTATCGACTGGTACAACAATACCTCTAAGAACCTGCTTATCAAGAACCAGATTCCTTCTTCTACAGGTTATACAACACAGTATCAGAATGTAGGTTCTATCCGCAACCGTGGTGTGGAAATTGTTATCAATGCAACACCAGTTCGCACAAAGGACTTCACATGGTCAACAGACTTCAATGTAGCTTTCAACCGCTCTAAGGTGCTCGATATCTATGGTGGCAGCAGTGAGTCAGACTACTTTATCCAGGATTACGAGTCTCGTATGGGCTTCAAGATCGAGAAGGGCAAACCTCTCGGACAGTTCTATGGTTTGGTATATGATGGTCTTTACACCACAGCCGACTTTATCCAGAACGAGGATGGTACTTACAAGTTGAAGGATGGTATTGCCAGCCTGAAGGGCTTCGACCGCAAGGCTGTGAAGCCAGGTGACGTGAAGTATAAGGCGTTATCAGGTGAAACCGACAAGAACGGCAATCCTGTGTGGAGTGTCAACGACCGCACCGTCATCGGCAATGCATCTCCTGACTTTACTGGAGGTTGGAACAACACCTTTACTTATAAAGGCTTCGACCTGACAGTCTTCATGAACTTCTCAGTAGGCAACGATGTGTTCAACATGAGTACTCAGCGTTTCGTTGGTCCTTACCTGGCCAACCAGAACACCATCTCAGACATGGCTAACCGCTACACCCTCATCGATCCTGCTACAGGTAAGGAGACAACCAACCTTGCCCGTTTGAAAGAGTTGAACCCAGGCGAGGACAATGGCAGCCGTATGTGGAATATTTCTTCCAATAACAAGTATGCCATCTCTGACCATAGCAGCTATTACATTGAGAATGGTTCATTCCTTCGTCTGAACACCATCACTTTGGGTTACACATTCCCTAAGACATGGTTGAAGAAGATCTACTTGCAGAAGGCTCGTGTCTATGCGACAATGAACAATATCTGCACCATTACAGGTTACTCAGGCTACGACCCTGAGGTGTCTGCTTCAGGAAGTGCTCTGACTCCCGGTGTGGACAATTCTTCTTACCCACGTGCTAAGAGCTGGGTAGTAGGTGTAAACTTAACATTCTAATCAATTCATTCTAACAAGAGTAATATATGAATAAGATATTAAATATATTAGGTGTTACGGCCATTGCTCTGACCATGACATCTTGCCAGGACTGGCTGGATATGCCTTCTGAGTCAAAGGCCGACAGCGGCACTATCTTTGAGACAGTGGGCCGTGCAGAACTTGCCACAGTGGGTGCTTATGCCAGCCTCCATACTCAGGAGCTGGGCTATCAGCTGCTTGAGGGTACCGACGAGTGCGCCTCAACAGAGAGCAACTCCAAGTATGACGTTTCGAACTACAACTTTACCAATGTTACGGGTATGCTCAGCAATACATATACCTCTATGTATGCAGCCATCGAGTATGCCAATGTGTGCATCAAGAATTTGCCATTAATGAGCGTTTCGGAGAGCGAAAAGGGAAAGGTGAATGCGCTTCTTGGTGAGGCGTTGGCCATTCGTGCCTATGCTTATTGGAATTTGATTCGCTTCTATGGCGACGTTCCCTTCACAACAGTTCCAACATCTGAGTTGTCAACCTTCTCTTCTCCACGTACCGACCGTGATGTGATCTACGATCAGTGCATTGCCGATTTGCAGGAGGCTGTAGAGCTCCTGCCATGGCAGGGTGAGGCCAATGCTCCTTCTACACCTGAGCGTTTCTGCAAGAACTCTGCTTATGGCATCTTGGCCCGTGTGGCTCTCTATGCAGCAGGCTACTCTCTGCGTTGGGACCTCAACACCTACGATGCTTCTACTCTTCACATTGCACAGCGTTCGGATGCAGCCCGTGTAAAGGAACTTTATCAGATTGCAGCTGATGCCTGCAAGGCTGTTATCGAGAAGCGTCAGAATGGCTTGCTCGACAACTACGACCAGTTGTTCAGAGATTTGGGCAACCAGACTTACAATAAGGAAACCATGTTGGAGTATGGTTGGTATGGCGAGAATGCTACCGATGTAAGAACAGGTTATGTCAATGGTATCCCAACTTCAGGTAACGACAATTCTGAAGGCGGTATGGGTAAGGGTGGCTCACAGATGATGGCGTTCCCAACTCTGTTCTTCGATTTTGACAAGGATGACCAGCGTCGTGACGTGTCTGTCAGCAACTATGGTATCGTGCTTAGTGCCAAGGGCAATAAGTATCAGATGAATGTATACAACGGTATGGGTGTGGGCAAGTACCGCATCAACTGGAAGAAGGAGATGGGTGCAACCAACAGCAAGCGTAACATCAATTTCCCATTGCTTCGCTATGCCGACGTACTGTTGATGTATGCTGAGGCTCTGAACGAGGTGAACAATGGTCCTACTCAGGAGGCCATCAATGCAGTGAAGGAAGTCCGCAAGCGTGCCTTCCGTGGCAATGAGGCCAAGGCTGCTGCTGGTATTCCTACCAACCATGACGATTTCCTCACCTTCATCCAGAAGGAGCGTAAGCTTGAACTTTCCAACGAGGGTCTGCGTCGTACCGACCTTACTCGCTGGGGTAAGCAGTATGAGATGCTGATGGCTGCCAAGCAGCGCCTGATAGACTTGGCTAAGCGTGATGGCGAGTTTGCCAACGTGCCTGTTTATCGTGCTTACTATCTCTCAACCACACCTAAGTTTGAGGATCCTACCATCGCATTGAGCTATATCGACCTCTCTCAGGCTGAGGTGGAGAATTTGGGACTTACCGCCGATCAAATCAGTGGTCTTAAGGTTTTGAATAGTTCTTCCAAAGGCAAGGGCTCTACTACAGCCGACCTTTACGAGAAGGACGGAAAACTGTATAGCGAGGCCAACAAGCCAGAGGGTGCAGTGAAGCATACCTACACCATCCTCAATATGTTCAGTATCGTTTCTATCAAGCAGAAAGGTAACCTGTGTGTAGAGACTGTGGATGGAGTGTCGAGCAACAATGCCTGGCTCACAGGTAATTCTGGTGTATTCTATGGCTTGCAAAAGAATATGACAGAGCTGATGCCGTTCAACACCTCTAAGATTCTTGATGTAAATGCAGGTCTTGAAGGTCAGCAGCATCCAGCTTACAAGTAAAGATTGTTTTTAGTACAGTACATACATTTCGGTAAATAAGAATTATTTTTAGTAAAAAAGGGACGAACTCGCGATGAGCTCGTCCCTTTTCGATTGGTACGAATGGCGTTATTTCAGCAGGTTGAAAAGACCTTTGCCCTTGTTGAGCATTTACTGTGCCGTTTATATGGCCTGCATAGGGCAAGAATATTGCGATAAAATTTTTATCGCCTTGCCATAAAAATCTTTTCTTATAGAGACAAACTTCCGAGAAGCCTGCTGCCAACTGCTTTGCCTAACCTTTATTTAGTTAAATATAAGCTGTGCCTGATGAAATATAGCTTATATTCTACCAAATATAGGTTGTGCCTCATGCTTGGGAGCAGTCTTCCATGGACTTTGTGATAGGCTTCTCATGGTTTTGTGGTAGGGAGAAGTGAATTTTGTGGTAGGGAGATGTGGTTTTTCCAAGTATTTGGCGTATCTTTGCACCGTGTAAAGAACTAATCTGAATAATGAGATACATTAATTTCCTTATGGCGGCGGCTTTTGCCTTGCTCGCCAGTTCCTGCCATGATGGTGGACAGCGTGGCGTTGGCACGGAGCCTATGGCACAGATAGCGGTGGAGAAGCATGCCGAGATACTTTCCCTTCCCATAGAGGTGAAGGCGAAGAGGGTAACCATTCAGGATGGATTGCCTTCTAATGTCGTCACCGATATGCAGCAGGACCAGAAGGGCTTTCTGTGGTTTTCCACGCACAATGGACTCGCCCGCTACGACGGTAACGTGGTAACAACCTATTTGGACAAAGACAGTACTGGCGTGTCTGCTTTTATCGGTCGTACGAAGAAGGCTTTGGAGGATGTTACCTATAAGAAGTTGTGGGTGTATTCTTCTTCTGAGACTTTCACTTGCCTGAACATGGTGGACGGCAAGGTGGAGAAGTATTGTCAGGAAATAGAGAAGCTTCATTTCACTAAGTGGAAGCTGGTTCGCGATGGAATGTTCTGGCTTTGGGGAGCCAAAGATGGAGCCATGTTGGTAGACTATCGCAGTGGTTCTTTCTTGATACGTAGGTTTGCCCAGGCAGAAATAGGTTCTTCCCGAGTACCCCTGATAGACAGTCTGGACAAAGACAATGTGGTGCTTTGTACTACGGACAAGGTGTTCCTTTATTCCGAAGGTCGCCTGTCCTGCATAGCCAAAGGCATGAGAATGTCGCGTACGCGCCCCTTCCATCACGAGATGCTGATGGTTTCGGAGAAGGGCGATGTCTATGTTCTTCGACAAGGCAAGCTGCAGCGATTTTCCCATGTAGCCTATGTTGACGGTGAGGTAGCCACCGGCGACTTGCTCTTGGGCAACAGGTGGATACTTTTTACCAACCGCCGCTCTTTCTCTATCGACGTACGTACAGGAAAGGTTGCGGAATGTGAGGGCGAATGGCTTATCCCCAATGGCAGGGTGTTGACAGATAACAAAGGCCGAAAGTGGATATATAACAAGACGGGCGTGCTGCGCTTGGTAAGACAGGACAAGCTTGTGCCCCTGATTCTCTTTCCACAGCAAACCACCAATTACATCGACCATGAGCGATTCCATATCGTAGAGGACAATCATGGGCTCATCTGGATTTCCACTTATGGCAAGGGACTTTTCGTGTTCAACCAGAACCTGACCCAGAGCCAGCATTTCGTGGCAGACCAGTTGGGAGAGTCGCCTATCGCCTCCAACTATCTTCTCGGCATTATTGCCGACCGTCACGATGGAGTGTGGGTAAGCTCGGAATACGGAGGCGTGTCGCACATCCAGGTGATGGACAAGGGTGTGGAACGCATTTATCCCAATGGTGAGGGAAATATGGACTTTTCGAATGTCGTTCGAATGGTGAAGAAAATGAATGACGGCACAGTCATGGTGGGCACCCGTGAGGGAAGTCTTTACCACTATAATGCCGACATGAGCCAGGTCTTGGACAAGAGCCACTTCGACTCGAATGTTTACGGCATAGTCCAGATGCCTAATGGTGAAACCTGGATAGGCACCCGTGGCAAGGGTGTCTATGGAGCCAAAGGACTCGACTTTAAGGACAGAAACGTGTTCTGTATGGCTTCCGATGCCAAGCATCGCATGTGGATAGGAACCTTTGGCAAGGGATTGAGCCTTGTCATGCCACGAAAGGATGGCTATGAGGTGAAGACATTCTTTGCCGACAGCGTGGGGCTTAACGAGGTGAGATGCATGGTGATAGACAAGCATGGCGTGCTTTGGTGCGGAACATCGGGAGGTCTTATCCGTATTCCTACCGATGAGTTTGTGAAGGATGCCAGCCGATATAATGCTTACGTGCGTGATTATGAAATACGCGATGTTCTTGTCGACAGACAGGGACGTCTGTGGCTCTCTGCATCGGGCGACGGACTGGTACAGGTAGAACCGGGTGATGGTGAGGCAGAGCCTAAGTTCCACGTCTTCAACACCTCGAATGGACTGGTCAACAATCTGGTTCAGTCGGTGGTGGACACACCTGATGGCAACCTTTGGATTTCTACTCAGCAGGGAGTGACAGCCTGGAATGCCCGCAAGAAGTCGTTTGAAAACTATATGTTCTCACGCAACCCTATGGGCAATGTGTATAACGAGAACTCGGCAGTATGTCTTGATGACGGCAGAGTGGTGCTGGGTGGCAACTATGGTCTTACCATTATCCAGCCTTCACGTCTTAGTCATGTCAGCGGGCTCACCGACGTGGTCTTCACCTCTTATCCTTATTCCGATGAGATAACGCTGACCTATGAGCAGCGTTCGCCCAACATACATTTCTCTACGCTCGACTATTCCGATGTGCGCAATGTGAAGTATACCTATCGTCTGGAAGGCTTCGACCAGGCATGGAGCAAACCTTCGTCCACGCCCTGGGCGGCTTATCAGAAGCTGCCTGCTGGCAAGTATGTTCTGCATGTCAAGGCATGTACGTCGGATGGCACCTGGGGTAAGGAGAGTACGTTGGTTATCCGTGTCAAGCCTCCTTTCTATCTTACGTCCTGGGCGATAATGATTTATGTGTTGCTTGTTCTGGGTGTCATCATCTTGGTGGTGAAGTTTGTACACGACAAGAATGTGCTTCGCAACCGAATCCGTCTTGAGCAGGAGCTCACTCGCTACAAGTTGGTCTTCTTCACCAATATAGCCCACGAGTTCCGTACTCCTCTCACCCTGATGCAAGGCTCGCTCGAGAAGGAGAAGCGCATCATGAAAGCCAACCGCTGGCAGACAGAGTTGGAGAAGACTATACGGGTGATGGACAAGAGTGTGCAGCGTATGTTGCGACTCATCGACCAACTCTTGGAGTTCCGCAAGATGCAGGCTGGTAAGCTGAAGCTGTCCTTGCAGGAGACCGATGCCGTGATGTTTGTCAAGGGCATCTGCCGTATGTTCGACGATGCTGCCGAATCGAAGGAGATAGCTTACAGTTTCGAGTCGTCAGAGCCGTCACGTGCGATGTTCCTCGACCAGCAGATGATAGACAAGGTGGTGTTCAATCTTTTGTCCAACGCCTTCAAGTACACTCCTGCCAAGGGAAGCATCTCCGTAAGCCTCTCTTTCACGGATGTGATGACCATCCGTGTGGCTGACACGGGAGTGGGCATTCCTCAGGAGAAGCGGGCCCAGCTCTTCAGCCGATTCATGCAGAGCAGTTACACGGGCGAGAGCTTTGGCATCGGACTCCATCTTACCCATGAACTTGTGAGGACGCATCATGGCGAGATAGCCTATCAGGAAAACGAGGGAGGAGGATCGGTATTTGTGGTCACAATTCCTCTGCAGAAAGACTGCTACGAGGCTTCCGATTTCCTGGTAAAGGACAGCCCTATCCTGAAGGTTGAATTGGCAAAGGAGCGGGACGAGCAGGAAGAAAAAACAACCGATGCTGTGCCTTCTGCGCCATCTGCTCCGCTCAACCGTCGTACCATTCTTCTGATAGAAGACGACAACGATGTCCGTGAGTTCCTGCTCTCTGAACTGGAGAGTTGTTTCGACCTGAAGGTGGCTTCGGATGGCAAGGCGGGTATTGCCATGGCTAAGGAGTTGGATGTCGACTTGATAGTAAGCGACGTGATGATGCCAGGAATGAATGGCTTCGAGCTTACCAAACGACTGAAGAACAGTTTTGAGACGAGTCATATCCCTATTATTCTCCTCACTGCCCTTAGTACTGACGAGAATGTGCTCGAAGGAACAGAGTCGGGAGCCGATGCTTACATTACCAAGCCGTTCAGCCCTCAGTTGCTCATGGCTCGCATTCTGCAGTTGCTCAACCAGCGTGAGATACTTCGTCAGAAGTTTGGCAAGGCGCCACAGGAGATTCGTTCTGCCATGCTCAGCAACGAGCAGGACAGCTTGTTTGTCAAGCGTCTTGACAGTATCGTCTACTCTCGCCTTGGCGAACAGGACCTTTCTGTCGACAAGGTGGCAGGACTGTTACACTTGGGACGCACCATCTTCTATAAAAAGGTAAGGGGAACTACGGGCTATACACCTAATGAGTATATCCGTGTTATCCGACTGAGAAAAGCCGCCGAACTGCTGAAGGAAGGCGAGAAGAATGTGTCGGAGGTGGCTTATGCGGTAGGTTTCGACAATCCGTACTACTTCAGCAAGTGCTTCAAGGAGCAGTTTGGTATGCCGCCATCGCAGTACAGAAGTTAAAGGAGTACAGAAGTTAACTCCTTTAACTCCTTAACTCCTTCTAAAAAAACTACTTAATGGCTTTACCATTTAGTTTCACTTTATTGAGCTTACAACTGCCCAATACCGATGTGTCCATGATTCCTACAGGGTCGGTGACATCGATGTTTTCGAACGAGAAACTGCCCAAGTCGTAGTTTTCTGAAGGTATCATCGTGTAGAACTGTTTGGTGCTCTTCACCTTGATATTCTTCATCTTCACGTTGTTGATGACCGAACGGGGCATGTCGTCTCTGTCTTTCTTGTCGTAGAACTGGGTCCAGATACGGGTTCTGATGCCGAAGGTAACTACTCCTGTGCAGTTTTCTGCCAGTACATCCTCGTATCTCTGTGGTGTGTCGGGGCGCATCTTGAAGAGCAGAATGTTGCTGGTTCCGTTGAACTGGCAGTCTCTTATAATCACATTTTTGGCATCATAGCACTCGCTTCCGAAGGTGACACCTCCACCGGCTTTCTTGAAATAGCAGTTCTCTACGATGACATTGCGGCATGGGGCATTGGTGCTGTCCTTGTCTACGAAGGTTCCCTTGCCGCCTTTCAGGCATACACCGTCATCGTTCACGTTTACCCAACAGCCTCTTATCAGCATATCCTCGCATCCATCGATGTCTATGGCGTCGGTGCTTGGACCTTTAGGATAGCCGCTTGTCGGGGCGTAGATATACAGGTTGAGGTATTTCACGCGCTTGCACTTGTACAGATGGTTGGTCCAAAAACCAGAGTTCACCATTCTGATGCCGCTTACCTTCACGTCGTTGGAGTTGGAGATGTAGACCAGTCTTGGGCGGAGTGCCTCCAGGTTGGTACACTTCTTGATGACTTTTCGGCGCAGCCAGAACTCATCGTAGAATTTATGTCCGTTGCCGTTGAGGGTTCCCTTGCCGGCAATGGTGAATCCATCGTGATGATCGGCATTGATGAGTGCAGCAAAATAGTCTAATGTCTGACCTTCCAGTCGAGTCTTCACTATCTGATAATGGGTGATGGCATCGCTTCCTTTCAGTGTGGCGTTCTCTTCCAAATATAGGTTGCAGCCAGGTTTGAAGAAGAGTGATCCTGTAAGATAAGTGCCTGCAGGCACCACGATGACTCCGCCGCCATTAGCATGACAGCGGTCTATGACTTCCTGAATCTTCTGGGTCTGAATGATGGTTGAGTCATTTACCACTCCATAATCGGTAATGATGTAGGGCTTGCCCATGTCCTTCAGTTCCACACCTGTTGTGTCGGCAAACCATGAAGAGATGGGTGTTCCGTCGGGGAAAGTGCTCGTCTGCTTCTTGGCTGAGCAGCCAAGCGAGATAGCGATCGCTGATAAAAGAATGCAAATCGTTTGTTTCATATTTATTTGGGATTAGTTTTTTGCAAAGATAATGCAAATCGAATGCAGAGCATCAAGCTTGCTTGAATGTTATGCTGAGATGCCGCTTATCTTATGCAAAGATACTGGTTTCATCGTCCTTCTTTCCTATAGTTTCATACGTAATCCTAAAAAATAATCCATCAGGATTTGTTGGAGTCAGTTATTTGTACTACTTTTGCATCAAATAGTTTTTATTATTCAGTAAAACACCATTTAGAAGATGTTGGAAAGTCATTTTTATAAGGACCTTATAGAGGCCGGCTGCGATGAGGCTGGTCGTGGTTGTCTGGCAGGAAGTGTCTATGCGGCTGCTGTCATTCTGCCTCCTGGTTATCAGAATGAAGCCCTCAACGACAGCAAACAACTTACAGACAAGAAGCGCAAGGCTCTTCGTGAGCAGATAGAGCGTGATGCCGTGGCATGGGCAGTAGGAATCGTTACCCCCGAGGAGATTGATAAGATCAATATCCTCAATGCCAGTATCTTGGCGATGCACAGGGCACTCGATCAGCTCAAGGTTCGTCCAGAGGCTGTTATTGTGGATGGCAATCGTTTCAAGCCCTATCATGATCTGCCTCATACCACGATAGTGAAAGGCGACGGCAAGTATATGGCGATAGCTGCAGCAAGCATTCTCGCCAAGACTTATCGTGACGACTATATGGATGCTCTTGCCGAGGAATATCCTCAGTACGACTGGAAGAGCAACAAGGGGTATCCCACCAAGAAGCATCGGGCTGCCATCAGGGAGTATGGGGTTACACCTTATCACCGCATGAGCTACAATCTCTTGGGCTCGGGCGAACTTTCACTTGAGTTCAAGGATTAAGTGATGATTTATAAAATCAATTATATTTCCTCTGTCATTAGGAGAGAGAAACAGAAGGAGCCAGGATGTAGTTCTTAGGCTTCTTTTCTTATTGAAAACTCTTTTTGCAAAGATGCAGGCAGAAGGCGAAACTGCCCAAGAAAGCGGCTCTTAATGCGAGGTTGATGTCGGCAGGCAGGATGCCCAGCACGAATGTAAACTGAGTGGCGATGAGGAGGATGGTCTGCTTCATGCTCACTTCCTTTTCCATGATGATGGAATAGTAGCTTTGCAGCCATTCTATGGGTTGCTTGCCGCTTTGCAGCAAACTCTTGATACTGCTTATCAGGTTCTTGCTGCCGTCTATTACGCTCTTGCTGCCGTTGCTGATGCTGTTTACTACGAAGTTGATGTCGGCTGAATTGCCCAATGTAATATTCTTTTCCATAATTCTTTATAGTTTTATAGTTTCCTTACTGTATGAAAGCCCTTTTACTGGTCTTTCTTTGTTTCTGAGGGCAAAATTAGGAGGCTTTTGTGCAATATATGTTCACTTTCTGAGTTCTTATGTTAAAAGTGAGTGGCTGTTAAGCTCTATTAACATAAAAAGCAGTCTTCAGCCTCTTGCCGACTCATCAACTTATCACATTCAGGCTTTATGCGACACGACAAACTGGAAAAAGAAATGAACCTGATGCTTCTCCTTACCGAGAACCATCGTTATGATGTGGATACTCTTTGCGAGCGTGCGGGCATTTCGCGACGTATGCTGTATTATTATTTGGAGAGTTTCCGCGACTGGGGCTTCAAGGTGGAGAAGAATGGCAGGATATACAGTCTTGACAGGGAGTCGCCATTCTTCAAGCATCTCTTCGAAACCATCAATTTCACCGAGGAGGAAGCCCTCACCATGCTCTCTATATTAAATAAGGTGGAAGACAATAATGCCATCGTGGAGCGACTGCGCCGCAAGTTGGACCGTTTCTATGACCTCAACATCCTTGCCAATCCTCAGTTGCGCGAGCAGGCTGCCCATCATGTCGGCGTGCTCTACGATGCCATCAAGCGTCATCGGCTTGTCAAGATAGAAGGTTATTCCTCGCCTCACAGCAAGAGTTGTACCGACCGGGTGGTGGAACCTTTCCTTATGATGAACAACAATAATGATGTGCGCTGCTATGAACTTAGTTCCAAGATGAACAAGACGTTCAAGGTGTCGCGTATGGGCAATGTCATCCTGCTCGATCTGGAGTGGGGCAACGAGGCCAAGCATCGCCAGATGTTTACCGATCTCTTTATGTTTAGTGGTGATGAGCGGTTGCCTGTCAGGCTGAAACTCGACCGTCTGGCATACAGTCTAATGATAGAGGAATATCCAAAATCTGCCGAATTCATCGTAGAATTGCCCGATGAAACCGGTAATAAAGAAGGAAATGCTCCCAAGTACTGGTTGTTGTCTATGGATGTGGCAAGCTACTTGGGTATAGCCCGTTTTGTCTTGGGACTTTACAGTCATATCGAGATTATCGACAGTCCCGGTTTCCAAGATTTTATAAACGAAGAAATCAGGAAGATGTACCACCGCAGTAGATAAAAATGATTGTCTACTGATAAAAATGTTTTTTGACTATTGATAATTCTTCGTTCAAAGCCTTTGAATGTCCGTTCAGAGCCTTTGAATGTGCGTTCAGAGCCTTTGAATGTCCGTTCAAAGCCTTTGAACGGAGATTCTAAAGGTGATTGGCAAAATAATCATTGTTGTTTGACGATTTTTTTTCAATAGTGATAAACGAAATTTGCGGTAAAAACGCAGCAAAATATCAGAATGTTTGCTGTGTTTTTACCGCAAAATGTTTTTGGGACTTATTAAGTCTTGTATTCCATATAGGCTTTTTGTCCTATATGGCAAGTCTTCGCAGTCTTTAGAAATCGAGGGTAACGCCCTTTTCGTCGATCTTCTTGTAGGTCTTGCTGTTTACACTCACGTTCTTCGAGTTCTTGGCATCGAAGGTATGAGTCTTTGCAGTTACCTTGATATTCTCGAGCTTCACGTTCTCAGTACGGTTGATCACGATGCCCTGTTCGGCATTGTTCACCTCCAAGTCCTTGATGCTGATGTTCAGAACAGGCATCTCTGGCAAACCGTTGAAGTAAGCAGCACGGCGGGCTGTACGGCAGATGACATGGTCGATGTCGATGTTGCGGAAGCAAGGTGTAGTCTCGTCTACCTTGAATTTCTTTACCTTCTGGTTCTTGGCCTCGTCGCCATCGTTGAGAACCTCAACAGCCGACTTGCCTCCATAATAAAGGTCGAAGGTGATCACGTCGGTCTGAATGTCGAACATAGACATATTCTTGATGAAGATGTTCTCTACTACGCCGCCACGGCCACGTGTACTCTTGAAACGCAGACCTACATCGGTACCGAGGAACTGGCAGTTGGTAACCATCACATTCTTCACACCACCGCTCATCTCGCTACCTACTACGAATCCACCATGACCCTTGAAGACAGTACATCCGTCTACGATGACGTTCTCGCAAGGAATGCCACGCTTTCTTCCGTCGGCATCTTTACCGCTCTTGATACAGATACCGTCATCGCCCACATCGAAAGTAGAATTGACGATGAGTGCGTTCTTGCAAGACTCCAGGTCAAGACCGTCACCATTCTGTGCATACGCAGGGTTGCGTACCAGTACATCTTCGATGAGCACGTTCTCGCACATCAATGGGTGGATGTTCCAGGCAGGAGAGTTCTGGAAGATGACACCATTGAGCCAAACATTCTTGCAGTTTACCAAGCTTACCATGACAGGGCGGAGGAATCGCTTGATTTCGTTCCATCCCTCTTCTGATGTAGGTTCTGCAGGCACGTTCATGTTGGCGCTGTTGTCAGCCTTGAGAGCGCCTTCTGACGGGAACCAATAGTCCTTGCGCTTGTAGGCACCGCCGCGCGAAGTGATGGCTTTCCACTGAGCGTCGGTTACCTTCTGCTTTTTCAGAGGACGCCAGTACTCGCCATTACCGTCGATGGCTCCCTGACCAGTAATAGCCACGTTGGTGAGTCCGTTGCCCGAGATAGGCGACTGGCAACGGCGTGTGTCGAGACCCTCGAAAGAAGTCTTGACGAAAGGATAGAGGGCATCATCGGGTGAGAAAAGGATAATGCCGCCCTTCTCGATGTGCAGGTTGATGTTGCTCTTCAATGTGATGGGGCCTGTAAACCATACGCCCTGTGGCACGATAAGCTTTCCTCCGCCTTTCTGGCTCAGGGCTTCAATAGCCTTGCTGAAAGCTTCGGTGCAAAGGGTAGAACCATCACCTACGGCTCCGAAATCCTTCAGGTTTACCTCGTTGGCAGGGAACTGAGGACGTGTCACCTTCTCCATCTGGAAAGGAAGGTTCTCATAGAGCGCGTCATACTTGTCGGTTTCGGCTGCCTGCATGCTCATTGCCAGCAAACAGGTGCAAACCAAGCTAAAAAGTTTCTTCATGAATAAATGGGGTTTTTAATAGAGTTATTAAATAGTTTTGTCTAATTGCTGCAAAAATACGGATAAAATCTCATATTTCCAAATCTATACTCATTTTTTTATATGTATTTCATGTTTTGCATGAGGGGAGTTAAAGGAGCTGTCACTCCGTTCAGTTTAACTTCCACGTAACTTCTCTAAACATTCCCATTTGCGAAAGTTGAGTCAAGAAGCTACGGTACAGCAGCTTTGAGAAAGGTGTCAAAACGTAAAAAAAGGAGCAAATGGTATGATTTTCTTGTCTTGAACATTTTTTAAGGCTCTAATACTTGTTTGTTTGTGAAAAATAAGCTATATTTGTGGCACAAATAAAAGATGAAATTTAAAACTATTCACTAACTAAATCATTGAATTTTTATGAAGAAGGACTTATTACTTTTATTGTCATTGATGCTGTTGCTGTCGGTTTCGGCAATAGCCGGTCCGCGTAGCTATCAGCAGGCTAAGGCGATAGCTCAACGTCAGGCAGCCATGCTTGGCATAGAGATGGATGCCGAGGTGGCGGCTTCAGCAAAGGCGGCTCCCCGCATGTCGGTTTCTTCTGCAGTGTCTCCTTCTGCCACATGCTATTATGTCTTTGCCAATGGCGAGGATAAGGGATTTACCATTGTGTCGGGTGACGACAGAATGCCGGAAGTGGTGGGCTACTCTGCTCAGGGTACTTACGACCCCGACCATTTGCCAGCCAACTATGTGGGCTTTATGAAGGCTTATCAGGAAACGGTAGAGGCATTGCTCAAGGGTGATGCTCAGGTGTCAGGAGGATTGGCAGAGGCTCGCCAGTGGCGTGCCGAGCGTGCCAGCTCTGCTGCTGTAGCTCCTCTCTTGGGTGGTATCAAGTGGAACCAGATGGCACCTTATAATAATATGTGTCCCTCTTACAATGGTACCAATCGTGCCGTTACGGGCTGTGTGGCTACAGCCATGGCGCAGGTGATGATGTATTATCAGTATCCTAAGGAGTTGAAAGCTACTATTAAGGCTTATACTGCTAAAAGTTATGGAATTCAAATACCAGAAATATCTTCTGGTGCGACCTACGACTGGGACAATATGTTGCCTGATTATTCAAAGTCGGATTACAACTCTGCGCAAGCTGATGCTGTTGCCAAATTGATGTACCATTGTGGTGCTGCGGTGAAGATGAACTATGGTCCTTCGTCGGGAGCAAACGTCACACCAATCATCTTGGCGACTTATTTCGGCTATGACGCCGACTTGATGCAAGACCTTACCCGTACAGTCTTTACCTTGCAGCAATGGATGACGCTGATCGATAATGAGCTGAAGGCAAAGCGCCCCATTCTTTATAGCGGTCAGGCTTCGGATGGTGGTCACGAGTTTGTATGCGATGGAAGTGATGGAAGAGGTCTTTATCACATCAACTGGGGATGGGGAGGCTATCAGGATGGTTACTTCGACCTGACGATTCTTCAACCCACGAAGGGTGGTGCAGGCTCAGGCTCGGCTGTGGATGGCTACAATCGAGACTGCTCTATGATTATCGGTATAGCTCCAGATAATGGCAAGGTGGATGAGCCTCTTGCTTCATATCCGCAGATCATGTCGCTCAACTATAGTGGCAATTGTGGTATTACCTGGACTAAGACTACACGTGCGCATGACTCAGAGAATTTCCAGGCAGAAGCCACAACCTGCTTTTCTAACCAGAGTACTTCTGCTTTTTCCGGTTATTTTGCCTATGGCATAAAGATGGCAAACGGAACCATAGCCCGTGTGTCTGACTATAATGGTCTGTGGAAATTGCCTGCAGTTAAGCCTGATGGAGGTACTTATGGTACTTATGGTCATAATCCAAGACTTACCATCAACTATCCTTTCCCTATGGGTATCAATGTGATTTATCCTATCTATAGTTCAGATACGAAGAATTGGCATATTTGTTCATTCTCTAACAACCAGCCTTTTATCATCAATGTTGATGCCACAACGCTGTCTCCTGTTACTACTCCTCTGGCAGCAACGGTAACAGCCGAAGATGGTCTTTACACCGGTATGACCAATCCGCTGACAGTTACCTTTACCAACAGTATGGATATGGAGTTCAATGGTTTGGTGAACATTTACACTAACACGAAGGACAATACCAAGCCCAGTTCGTCAGATTTCGACCTGTATATTACCATACCAGCTCGCGGTTCGGTGACACGACAGATAGAGTTACCGGAAACATCTTCGTCTCAACAGTATCTGTGGATAACGGATGTAGCCAACAAGGAAGCAGCCATCGTAAATGGTCAGCATTTCACGTTGACGACGGCAGCGGCTCCTATATTTACCGTCGTTTCTTCAGAGAGTAATGCTACTCCAGGTAAGTTTGGTGAAGGAATATGTTATAATGCAAAATGTAAATTGCCATTGGTTGAAGACGATAAACTCGTGGTAAGGTTTGGTGTAAGGAATACAGGTGGACCTGGCTATCTGGATTATTGCTTCGTGCCATATAATGCCGAAACCAATAAAGGTTGGATAGAGCCTAATAGGGCAAGGGCTGCAGGTAATGGAGCGATTACCTATGTGGAATATACTGTCACTCCAGATGAGGTGGGCAGTCATTCTATTCTTGTATATTTCAATTCATATGATTTTACAACAAAGAAATATTCGGAATTTGCTAATTGTACCATAGGTAGCCACTATTATGATATAGTTACAGGTAGTGGTCGGAAATGGATCAAGGGCAATGCCCTGATAGCCTATGTCACAGGCGTACCATCTTCCATATCTTCTGTGAAGACAGATGCCGGAACTTATGTACGAGGCGAAAAGGGAGCTGTGGTTATCAAGACAGATGCCGACAAGCGAGTGGGCGTATATCACATCAGTGGACAGAAGATGGCAGAAGTTCGTCTGACGGCAGGTCAGGAGCAGACCGTTGTCCTTCGTTCTGGCCTCTATATCGTAGATGGCATTAAGATAATGGTGAGATAATATTCTCTCTCAATTTATCGTACTGGCAGTAAGAATAAGTACACTTTTAATACACCTTAAAAAGCAAAAAACGCTTGCAAGCGATTGGCTTACAAGCGTTTAATAATTTAATTTAGTACCCAGACCCGGGATCGAACCGGGATGGATTGCTCCACTGGTGTTTGAGACCAGCGCGTCTACCGATTCCGCCATCTGGGCTTTTGCGGTTGCAAAGGTACTAATAATTTTTGAACTGACAAACTTTTTTGCAGAAAAGTTTCTGAAAAGATGATTTTTCTTATACGAAAGGCTAAATAAGTGTTTTATTTTGCCACTTCTGTCTTAAATTGTGGAAAAAAACTTGGTAGGTTCATAGATATTTCCTAATTTTACACGTGAATTAAAACAATATCATTATATAGTCTGCCAAATGACAAAAAACGATCATAACAATTATTGTATCATACTCGCCGGAGGAAAGGGTAGAAGACTGTGGCCCAGCAGCCGCAATGCTTATCCCAAACAGTTTCTTGATTTCTTCGGTGTGGGACGTACTCAGTTGCAGCAAACTTATGACAGGATGGCAAGGATTGTGCCAGCCGACCATATCTATATCAATACCAACGAGGAGTATGTGGAATTTGTAAGGCAGCAGCTGCCCGATGTTTCCTCCGAGCACATCTTGTCGGAACCCATTCATCGCAATACAGCTCCGAGTGTAGCATGGGCTGCGCATCGCATAGCCATGCAGAATCCTGAGGCTTGCATCGTGGCTACGCCATCCGATCAGGCTGTGTTCAACGAGGAGGCGTTCTGCAAGGATATGTTGGAGGGGCTGCACTTTGTTGCCGACAACAGTTGCTTCCTCTCCATGGGTGTGAAACCTACCCGTCCTGAGCCTGGCTATGGATACATCCAGTTGGGCGATTCTGTGGGCGAAGGCCTCTATAAGGTACAGTCGTTTACCGAGAAGCCTGAGCGCGACTTTGCCAAGATTTTCGTAGACAGTGGCGAGTTCTATTGGAACACCAGCCTGTTCCTCTTCAATGTGAAACATCTCTACAACAACTTTGGCCATCTTTTGCCATCTGTGCTTCGAGGTTACGACGAGAAGTATCCCGTCTTTAGTGTGGAGACCGAGAATGCCTATATGAAGGAGAACTTCCCTTCTTATCCCAATATCTCAATTGACTACGCCGTCTTGGAGAAGTCGAATGACGTCTATGTGATGAAGTGCGACTTTGGCTGGGCTGACTTAGGCACGTGGCACAGCATCTACGAGGCAATGAAGAAAGGGGAGAACGACAATGTGGTGATAGACAGCGACGTGCTGATGGAGGATTGTCACAACAATATTGTCAAACTGCCGAAGGGTAAGTTAGCTGTATTGAATGGCCTTGATGGCTTTATTGTGGCAGAGAAAGACAATGTGCTGTTGGTTTGTCGCAAAGAAGACTCCTCTGCGTTGGTGCGCAAGTATGTCAACGAGGTACAAATTAAGAAAGGAGATGAGTTTATATAACTCTCATCCATTCGATAACATGATAACAGAAAGGGAAGTGAAGATGCGTCTTCACTTCCCTTTTCCCTTGAGTAGCCACTCTTCCTAAGTTATCGAAGAGAAGAATTATAGTTTTTTGAATGCTTCGTATATCTTATTTGCGATTTCCTTGAACTCCTCTTCTGATAGCTTGAGATGTTCCTTGCGGAAGTTCACATCAGCCTCGCTGTTCATAGGGATGAGGTGGATATGGGCGTGAGGTACCTCGAGACCGAGAACCACCTGTGCCACTTTCTTGCAGGGGAAGGCAGCCTTGATGGCCTTAGCCACTTTCTTGGCGAAGACTTCAAATTCGGCCAGGTCCTGGTCTTCCATGTCGAAGATATAGTCAACTTCCTTTCTTGGAATCACCAATGTGTGGCCTTTACCGATAGGGCTGATATCGAGGAACGCATAAAACTTGTCACTTTCTGCACACTTGTAGCTGGGGATTTCACCGGCAGCAATCTTTGAGAAAATACTTGCCATAGTCTGTTTCGTTTTTATTGTTAATCAAAATCTGTCGTTGCAAAGCATGTGTCGTGCCACACACCGACATCTCTCATTCTCTGTATATATTTGTTTGGCTTACATATCATAAAAAAGGAACTGCCATAGGGGTTTGTCTGCCCTTATGATAGTTCCTTATTTTTACTCGAATGAAATTTTGTCGATGCGCAGTTTGATAGTGCCGCGTGGAATCTTGATTTCCACGATCTCGCCCACCTTCTTGTTGAGCAAGCCCTGTGCGATAGGAGTCTTGATAGAAATCTTGCCCTCCTTCAGGTTGGCCTCGCTCTCGCTCACGATGGTATAATTCATCTTTGCCTTGTTTGCCATATTGGTCATCTCCACCTTCGACATGATCTGCACACAGTCGGTGCTGAGCTGCTTGGTGTCGATGATCTTAGCCTCGGCAATGGTGAGCTTGATGCGGTTGATCTTGTCTTCCAAATGAGCCTGTGCCTCCTTGGCGGCATCATACTCTGAGTTCTCGCTCAGGTCACCCTTGTCTCTTGCCTCAGCAATTGCGGCTGATGCCTTAGGGCGCTCCACAGAAACGAGCTGTTTTAGTTCAGCTACGAGATTGTCGTAACCTTCTTGTGACATGTAAGCCATAATTTTTCTTATTGTTTATTATTATTAATAATGTGTTCTTAGAGATGGGGTAAAAAATAAAGAATCCCGGTGCCTGTATAGCATCGGAATCCCCAATCTTATATTCTCTATTTTTTATTTTCGTACCTATATCTGTTTGCAAAGATAGGACTTTATTTCTGAATCGCCAAATATTTTCGATGAAATTTCATAAAAGTGCGGACTTTTGTCTCTTTTACGCATTTGCCTAAGCATCAAACAGGTATAAAACTTGTGAAAAAGTCAGAAGTCCCTTATATTTATACTCCTAAGATGTGGTTTATTCGTTAAAAAGTTGTATATTTGTAACCCCGATTTTAAAAAAATGGGATGAGAATGTATAACTAATAACTCGAACAACATGACAAAAGAACAACTGATGCAAAGAGCTATCCTCCTGTCAGAGAACAGCGTGCGCCATGGTGGTGGTCCTTTCGGAGCCGTCATTGCCAAGGATGGTGTTATCGTGGCTGAGGCCTCCAATAGTGTTACCATAGACCAAGACCCTACGGCTCATGCCGAAGTGAATGCCATCCGTATGGCTACCCGTGCCTTGCACACTTTCGATTTGAAGGGTTGTGAGATTTTTACCTCTTGCGAGCCTTGCCCCATGTGTCTTGGCGCTATCTACTGGGCGCATCTCGACCGTATCTATTATGCCAACAATCGTCAGGATGCAGCGAAGATTGGTTTCGATGATGAGTTTATCTATGAGGAGATCGACCGCAAGATAGCAGACCGCCATAAGCCGATGATTGCCTTGATGCGTGATGAGGCTTTGGGTGCCTTCCGTATGTGGGAAGAAAGTACTGAGAAGACAGAGTATTAAGTACAACCTCTTTATTCCCTCTCTTTGAGAGATTCTACAAACAAGACGTCCCGATGCAGGAATACCTTGCGTCGGGACGTCTTCGATAAAGATGGATATCTTGTGTGAAAATCTATAGTAATTACTCAGCACCCATATTGAAATTTTTTTTTGAAAAGCCTCGAAATATGAAAGCGGCTTCGATAGTCAATGAAGCCTATTTCGTAGAGCAATGAAAGCGGCTTCGTAAGCAGTTGAAGCCTATTGCTTGATCTGCGTAATCACGAAAGGATGTTTTACGGCAGCATGGGCAGCTTTCTGTGCGATGCTCTTCTGTTGCTGTGTTATTCCTTCGGGGGCATAGCTGTTTCCTACAACCGACTTCTTGAAGATAGCCTCAAACCAAGTACAGGCGGCAGTATATCTTCCGTACACCAACTGCAGATGGTAGCCGTCACGGTTCAGGTTGTCGCCCAAACTCGATGTGCGGGCATTCTGTATAGCTGTTCCTGCCGGCACCAAGATGTCGATAGGAGCATCCTTGAGAGCCTGTTTGGCTGCGCCTAAGATGGAAGAGAACATGGTGGCCTGACTGTTGCCATACTTGCGGAAGCCGTCATGGTTGGAAGTCTGAGCGTAAGCCCATGTCTGATGGAAGATAATCTTAGCCTTGGGTGCTTTTTGTTTCACATAGGCAATCAGTTCGTTGAGATAGGGCTGGTATGTGTAGTAGACTCCAGAGAAATGGCTTGCCTGTTGCACGCTTACATAGTCCCAGTCTTCCTCGCTCAAGGCTTCGCTCACCTGCTTGTTGGGTGTCTCCACCATCTTGCCGTCTATTCCTGTCTTTCTGTATCTATATGCCTTCAGGTCGCCTTTTACGCATTGCATGTGTCTTTCGAGCGAGCATCCGGGGATATATAGATTGGCCACTATGGTCTGTATGCCTTCGGCATCAGCCAACTCGTGCAGGTTCTGCTCAATGGCATCTTCAGAGAAGCTGTTGCCTATGGCGAGAATCTTTACCGTATTCTCGGCATGGACCTTTGGAAAAGCCCATGCCAAGAGGAATGTCAATATAAGCCAGATATTTTTCATATTCTTCATATTCCGTGTATAAGTCGTTATTTCAACGTGAAGGTGAGGGTCTGTACATCCTTGCTGTTAGGACCTACCATTACCTCGAACTCACCAGGCTCGTTCTTGTATTCCAACTCCTGGTTGTAGAACTTCAGGTCTTCAGGGGTGATGGTGAAGGTGACAGTCTTGGTCTCTCCCTTCTTGATAGAGATGCGTTCGAAGCCTTTCAGCTCCTTCACTGGGCGAGAAACGCTGGCAGCCAGATCGCGTATGTACATCTGAGCTATTTCGTCAGCATCGTAATTTCCCGTATTGGTGATGTCTACGCTTACACTGATCGTCTCGTTGTTGGTCATTGTGTTGCTTGAGAGCGTAGGCTTGCCATATTTGAAGGTGGTGTACGACAGACCATAACCGAATGGGTACAGTGGGTCGTTGTCTATATCGAGGTAGTTGCTGGTAAACTTAGAGAACCATTTACCCTCTTTCAGTGGCCGTCCCGTATTCAGATGGTTATAGTAGAGAGGTATCTGACCTACACTCTTAGGCATGGTGGCAGTCAGTTTTCCGCTTGGCACCTTGTCGCCGAAGAGAACGTCACAGATGGCATCGCCCGATTCGCAACCACCAAACCAAACGTTGAGGATGGCTGGGAAATTCTCCTGTTCCCATGTCATGACGGTGGCACGGCCCGAGAAGTTGACGAGTACGATAGGCTTGCCCGTCTTCTTCAGGGCTATGAGCAAGTCTTTCTGTGCGTCAGGCATCTCGAGATTGGTGCGGCTGCTGCATTCGCCACTCATCTCTGACGACTCGCCCACAGCAGCAACGATGATGTCGGCTTGCTGAGCCACGTCGAGTGCTTCCTTCAGCATTTCCTCGTTGCTTCGGCTGTCGCGCATCTCTCTGCCAAACATGGTGGCATCAGCTTCGCGCTTGGCATCATACATCAGGTTGGAGCCCTTGGCATAGAGAACCTCTGCCTTTCCCTCCAGTGCCTTCTTCATAGAACCGAGAATGGTCTTGTTGTCATCGAGACGGGCCACAACGCTCCATGTACCCGACATATTCTTGGAATTGTCTGCCAACGGACCTATAAGGGCAATCTTACCCTTGCGCTGCAAAGGCAACAGATTGCCTTCGTTCTTGAGCAGTACGAAAGTCTTGGCAGCTATCTCGCGTGAGAAGGCTCTGTTCTGTGGAGTGTAGATTTCCTTCTTGGCGCGTTTCACGTTGCAGTATTTGTATGGGTCGTCGAAGAGTCCCAACTTGTATTTGGCTTCCAAGATGCGGCGGCATGCTGTATTGACGGTTTCCATCGTAACCTTGCCCTCGTTGATAGACTTCTCTATAGTGCCTAAGAATCCGTCAGCCACCATGTCCATATCGGTACCTGCATTGAGTGCCATGGCTGAAACCTGCTGCAGGTCGCCCAGTCCGTGGGCTGTCATTTCCAGGATGGCAGTATAGTCGGTTACCACCATTCCCTTGAAGCCCCACATCTTGCGCAGCACATCGGTAAGCAACCATTTGTTGCCTGTTGCGGGAACGCCGTCCACCACATTGAATGAGGTCATCACGCTCAGAGCGCCGGCTTCAACAGCAGCCTTGTAGGGAGGCATATAGTAATTGAACATGCGCCAGTGGCTCATGTCCACTGTGTTGTAGTCGCGTCCTGCTTCTGCACCGCCATAGAGTGCAAAGTGCTTCACGCAAGCCATCACGGTGTTGGGAGCTGCCAGATTCTGTCCCTGATAACCCTCTACCATGGCTTTGGCGATGCACGAACCGAGGTATGGGTCCTCACCGCTTCCTTCTGCCATACGTCCCCATCGTGGGTCGCGGCAGATATCGAGCATAGGACTGAAAGTCCAGTTGATACCATCAGCCGAACATTCTTGTGCGGCTATCTGGGCTGTACGCTTGATGGCTTCCATATCCCATGAGCATGAGAGCGAGAAGGGGATAGGGAATACGGTCTCGTAACCATGTATCACGTCCATACCGAAGAGCAGTGGAATGTGCAGGCGGCTCTGTTCTACGGCAATCTTCTGTACTTCTTTGATTTTCTCAACACCTTTCAGGTTGAAGAGTCCGCCTACTTCGCCACGCTTGATTTTGCTTGCCACGTCGCTGCTTTTTGCCTGGCCGGTAACGATATCTCCTGTAACAGGAAGGTTCAACTGACCGAGTTTTTCTTTCAGCGTCATTTTATTCATCAGGTTATCGATGAAGGTGTTCATCTTAGCCTCATCGCTTTGGGCCTGTGCCATGGTGGGGCAGAGGCTTGCTGCCAGCAGGGTAAATGCTGCAAGAATGTTTTTTGTCTTCATATGTCTAAGTCTGTTTAATTGTTCTTGAATCCGAGTTTCTCGAGTCCCTGTTGTATCTCAGGGCAGCTCATGAAGAGTCGCCAGAGCAGTCCCGAGCGATGATTCTCTATCATAGGGGTAATGGTCAGCTGGTCTATCGCAAGATAGCGGGGTACTGTCCAGTGGGCAGTCTCCGAGAAGGCATCGTAGAAGCCATATTTGCCCCATATCCAGTTACCCTTGTTCCAGAAGTATTTCAGGGCTGCCATAGACTCTGTAGGAGTATATGGGAATGACGACAGGGCAGCTGTAGGTGTGATGACACCTAAGTCGTTGTTGGGTGCATGGGCAGAATATCCGTTTACCGAATAACTTGCTGTCAGTCCCCAGCAGTCTTTGCCGTAGCCTTTGTATCCCTTCGGGTTTCGCACGCAGTATTCATAGTCGCTGAGGGCATGGTTTCTCACCACATTCCAGTAGTTGGCATACGTGTCGCTCAGGTTCTTGGGGTTGAGACAGATATAGGAATACTGTGCCCAGAACAGCGGACCGCCGGTCTGTTCAGCACCATTGTGCTTCAGTTCGAGAGGATAGCCGTAGGGCTTGGCATTACTCTTGATGCCTCCGCTCCTTGCCCATCCCTTGTGATAGCAGTCTGCCGGGATAGAATGGGTGGGTGAGGAAGCTCCCAAGATATAGGTGATGAGGCATTCGTTGTAGCCTTCGAGTGGGAAGTTCATATCCCAGCCATAGTTGGGCGACCAGTGCCAGTACAGCACGTCCTGTCCGCCACGTCGGTACCAGTCGAACTCCATCTCTTTCCACAGCTTGTCAATATTGTTTGCCAAGAGTTTCTCCTGTTCGTTGCCATTCTCGAAATACTGGCGAACACACAGCAGACTTGCCATGAGGAACGAACTTTCCACGAGGTCGCCACCATCGTCTTTCTGTCCGAAAGGTACGGTCTTTCCTGTGTTGCCGTCTATCCAGTGTGACCACACGCCATGAAATCGGTCGGCTTTGTCTAAGAAATCTACTATCTTGGTAAGGCGCTGCACACCCTCGGTGCGGCTGATGTAACCTCTGTCTATACCTGCCAGCAGGCCGGCTATGCCAAATCCGCTTCCTCCGGTAGTCACCACATGCTTGTCGTTCTGTGGATAGATACCATCGAGGTGAATGCGCTCGGGTGCCAGCCCGGAGTTGGGGTTGGCTCCATCCCACATATAATTAAGGTGGGTCTTCTCAATGTAGTCGAGCATTTCCTCATCGTTGGCAAATGAGGAGGGTCTGCCTAAGGGCTGGTCATGCTCGTCGGTAACTATACCTGTAAGCTCATACTCGTTAACCACAGGGATGTAACAGTCGCTCACTTGTCCCTTGACAACCTTGACTGAGTCCTGGCTGGCGAAACATGAAGCGGCTATTACCAGCATCCATGTGGCGAATGATAGCTTGGTAAGATTCATTTTGTAAATTCTAAGTTTACGAATACTGCATTGTGGTCGGACAGATAAACCTTGTCGGGCTTATCACCGATAACTCTGTAGCGAGTAGCTTTCAGCTGGTTGCTGATAAAGATATGGTCGATAATGCTTCGCTCGTTGAGTGGCAGTCTGCCGTAGTCGTGCCATGTCCAGTCTGGACCATAAACGATGGCAGCCTTGTTGCGGGCATTTTCCATTTTGTTGGCTCTCAGTATGGCCGAAGGTTCTTCCTCATCGGTACAGTTAAAGTCGCCGGTGATGATGGCAGGCATGTTCTTAGCTACTTTCTTCATCATGGAAAGGATGAGCTTGATGCCTTCCTTGCGTGCTATCTTACCGTCGTTGTCGAGGTGGGTGTTGAAGTATACCACCTGCTTGCCGGTTTTTTTGTCTTTCAGTATCGCCCAGGTACAAACACGGTTGTAAGAAGCGTCCCAGCCCTTCTTTCCGAACTGTTCTGGTGTCTCGCTCAAGGCAAAGTCGCCATGCTTTACCATACTGAATTTGTGCTTGTTATAGAAGATTGGGCTGTGTTCGCCCTGATGTTTTCCGTCATCTCGTCCTACACCGATGCCCTCATATATGCCATTGAGAGCAGCCTTGAGGTCTGCCATCTGGTTGGGGCATACTTCCTGCATGCCCAAGAGGTCGGGCTGATAATAGGTGAGCATCTTTGCCACCTCGCCTTTACGGTTGTCCCAACGGTTTTCATTGTCTACCGAGGCGTCCAAACGTATGTTGAACGACATGACGCTGATTTGTGCTTTGGCTTGCGATGTAAAGCCTGCAACAAAGAGAGAAAGTAAGAAGAGAGTTTTTCTGAATATATGCATAGTAGTGTGTATAGAGTATATGAAAAGTGAGTAGTGAATAGTGATGAATAAGTTGTTAGAAGATTCATGAACCAGCCTTCTGTAACGAAGGACTGGCTCATGAAATCGAAATAGAGCTTATGAATTATTCAATATGAATGACGTTTTCTCGTTATTCGTCGATAGGATCCTTCAGGAGGTCAGGAGTTGCTGTTACCTGATTGAAAGGTAGTGGGATAAGAGCCTTCTCCTTAGACCAACCTACAAGTTCAGTGGCAGCCTTGCCTGTGCGTACGAGGTCGTTGTAACGCTCACCCCATTCGCAGCAGAGCTCCATGCGGCGCTCGTCAATAATCTGGTCGAAGGTAACATTAGTAAGCTCAGGCATGTGAGCACGACGGCGAACTTCATTGAAAGGACCATCTCCATTCTTACCAAGTTTAACCTTTGCTTCTGCATTCATCAGCAGGACATCTGCATAGCGAAGTACTCGGATGTTGTTGTTTGTGCCATACTTTGTACGTCCAGGAGTGAGCTGAGTGGTTGGTGTATAAGCCTTGCCGTTCCAACAATCGGTCTTTGTAGGGTTGTCTTGAGGCTTGATGTAGTCACCATCGGGGGTGGTTGAGTCAGCCAATAAGAACGATGTGGTTGCACGAATGGTCTCGCCACGGCCATAAGCCCAGTCACGGAACGATTTCAAGATACCGCAGTCGCCCCATCCTGAGATGTTGCTGCCTGAGTTGTTTGGACCTTGACAGCCAAACCATTGGTCGGGGTCTATCAACTCGCCTGAGCCGTTGCCGAAGTCTGTACACTGGCTTTCGAAAATGGATTCGTCGCAGAGCTTTCCTGGAATTTTCCACAACTGATAGTAGTCTGGATAAAGTTCGAAGTTGCCATGCTGAATGATATCATCGGTTAGTTCTTCTACCTTTGGGTAGTTGCCCTGGTTGAGATAAATTTTAGCAGCTAATGTGGCAGCAGTGAATGCAGTTACAGCACCCTTGTGCTCGCTTTGGTTAGGACGGATGCGAGGCATGTTGTCCATGCCATATTGCAAATCTTCCAAAGCATACTTATAAACAGCTTCAGCAGTAGAACGTCTCAAGTCTGTTTGGTTGTTATCACGCAGAATGGTACAAGTACCGAATGCCTGAATGAGGCGGAAGTAAGCGTAAGCACGCATAAATTTTACCTCGCCAATGTAGGCACGGTTGGCCTTTTGCTGAGCTTCTGTAGTGCAGTGCTGAGCATAGCCGTCAAGAGCCTCAATAGCTGAATTCGCATTCTTGATGATGTTATAATACTGCATCCAGATTTCATTGAAGCCCCAAAAAGAGTCGTTATACTTATACTCTGATAATTTGTAATAGTCGCTACCGTTCCACTGACCGCTGAATACATCTTGATCACGAATGGTTGTAATCTCCCATATTACCCAGTGTAAAGCACTCTTACGAAAGCGAGCATACATACCTGATGCGGGCTGATACATGTTGTCTAAATTGGCATAGTCGACCTGTGTGTCAGGAACCTTGCCTTCAGGCGTCTTGTCAAGATAGTCGCTGCATGAAGATACTGCACCCATCATGAGGGCAGCTGCCGCTAATATGATTGTATTTTTGATAATTTTCATAATGTAGCAAATTTAAATTGAGGTTTAGCTTTAGAAATTGATTTTCACGTTGAACGTGTAGGTAGAAGTCAGAGGATATACTTCGGTATCCCATCCTTCAGGATCGGTCAATTCTGGAGAGAAGGTGTTTGCCTTGAATGTAGTGAACGGACGATCTGCTGTCATGCTAAGGCGGATAGATGGCAACGTATATGTTCCGAATTTCAAGTTCTTGAAGGTATAACCCAATGTGATGTTCTGGATACGGAAGTAGTCAGCACTCTCAACAAAGTATGAACTGTATTTCTGGTCGCTCACGTTCCATGTGCGAAGTAACGCAGCTGCAGATGGAGCCGAGTTGGTAGAGCCTGGACCTGTCCAACGTTTGTCATACTGATCTTTATCAAAGTTGTAGTTCTGTGAAGCATAACGCAAAGCACGCTTGCGGTTGAACATTTGTGCACCAGTTTGTCCGTAAGTTGTCAATTCGAAGTCAAAGTTCTTCCACTCTAATCCAAGGTTGATGCCATAAGTGAAGTTTGGAATATATGAACCCAATGTAGTGCGGTCGTTACCATCGAGTACGCCGTCATTATTGAGGTCTGCATACTTTAAGTCACCAGGTTGGCAACCATTGGCTTTGCCTATAGGGTCAGCATCAACCTCTTCCTGTGTCTGGTAAACGCCAATCATCTTGAATCCGTAGAATGAATTCATCTCCTTGCCTACGATATTCACGGTCTTTCCGCCTCTGATGATACTATGACCACTAAGCTCCTTTACGCGGTTGCGAAGAGTTGACATATTGACACCAACACGATATTTGAGGTCCTTGCCGATTCTGTCGTTCCAGTTAAGAGTGATATCAAAACCTTGGTTTAGAATCTTACCATAGTTGCCTGCCAATGTCTGTGTGCTGAAAGGCAACAATGGAGAAATAACAGCATTGTTAGTCATGCGATGGAAGTAGTCGATATCCACATTCAAACGATTGTCGAGAGCAATGAGGTTGAAACCAGCATTCCACTCCTCTACAACCTCCCACTTCAGCCAACTGAAGTAGTTTGAGTTCTCATAACCAGGAATAGTGGTGTTACCAAAAACACCAGAGAATTTGTTACCTGTGCTTATAGAGTTGAAACCATCAGAAGCTGCGATGTGGTCGTTACCGAGCTTACCCCAACTTGCACGTAGTTTCAACATGTCGAGCCACTTCTGGTTTTTCAGGAAATTTTCCTGTGAGATAACCCAAGCGCCACCGATTGATGGGAAGTAACCCCACTTCTCCTGATATTTTGAAGAACCGTCAGCACGCATAGTGAAGACGAGCATATACTTGTCATCGTAGTTGTAGTTGAGACGTGTAAAGTAAGACAGACCGCGGTAGCAATAACCGTCGTCGCCTACTGTTGCTCCTGCAGCGTCACCATTCTTGATGTACCAATATTCATCCTCGCCATCGGGTACGTTGCTGGCAGAACCATTGAGGTTACGCCACTGTTCCTCACGCATGGACATACCAACCATAGCACCCACCTTGTGCTTGCCAAACTGATCGTTGTAAGTCAATGTGTTATCCCAGATGCGGTTGTAATATTTGTTCTCACTCTTTTTTAGCTTGGTAGTTGTCGATTGTTGCCAACTGCTCACATAGTAAGCAGGTGTAAACTCGCGACCTTGTGTTGAGAGGAAACTGTAAGAATAGTTACTGCGCAGGTTCAACTTGTTAGGAATAAAGTCTATCTGTGCATAGAAATTGGTCAGTGCCTGATAGCTTTCGTTCTTAGAGTCGTAATACTCAGCAAAAGCAATTGGGTTGTAGAAGTTGGAAGAGTAGCCTAATACGTCGGGTGAACCATACTTGTTCGGGAAGGCCTTGTCATTGTTTTTATCATACAGAGCTACGATAGGAGGGCAGTTGAATGCCTTCTGCCAAGCTGCATTGTTTGGCACCTGTTGCTCTGACTGACTGAATACACCATTGAACCCCACCTTCAACCAGTTTGTTGCGTTATAGTCCACAGCAGCACGGAAGTTGAGGCGCTTATAGTTGTTGTCAACATCCATGATACCATCTTGGTAGAGATAGCTACCACCCAAAGAATAAGTGGTCTTATCTGAACCGCCAGCAATGCTCACGCTGTGGTTGGTGATGAGTGCTGTGCGAAGCATCTGATCATACCAATCATTGTCTGTGTTGTAAGTCCAGTTGTGGAAATCGGGGTCTGCATAGCTACCGCCATAATTGTCGATACTTTTCTTGAAATGAGAAACATAAGCATCGTAGTTGCCTTCAAGCATCATGGTAGCATACTCCTTAGCGTTACACAGTTCCAATACGTTGGAGGCTTTCTGGAAACCAACGTATCCATCGTAGGTAATCTGTGCCTTCTGGTTCTTCGTGCCCTTTTTGGTAGTGATGAGTACCACACCATTGGCTGCACGCACACCATAGATGGCTGCAGCAGACGCATCCTTAAGAATGGTGAAGTCTTGAATGTCGTCGTTGTTGAGGAAGGTAATGTCGTCATAGAACATTCCGTCAACAACATAAAGAGGTGAAGAGTTCTTGAAAGAACCAGCACCACGAATGCGAACGGTAGGTGCGCTACCAGGTGCACCTGAACTTACAACGTTCACACCAGCCACCTTACCCTGAAGGGCTGTCATAGGCGATGCTGAAGGAACAGACTGGATGTCGGCTGCCTTCACCACGGTAATAGGAGAGGTGAGGTCCTTGGCCTTTGCAGAACCGTAACCGATGACAACTACGTCGTTGAGGTTCTGGAAATCATCCTTCAATGTGACATTGAGGTTGCCTGAAGCCTTGAGGGTAACAGGCTGCATACCCACATAAGAAATGTTGATAGATGCGTTGGGACTGACTTCCTGGATGGTGAAGTTACCGTCTATGTCCGTAACGGTAGCTTGCTTTGTACCGAGTACTTTGACAGTGGCGCCAATGACTGGTTCGCCAGAACTATCCAAGACAGTACCTTTGACAGCCTGAGCTTGGGCAAATGCCAGCTGGGCTACAAAAGCGCAAATGAATAATAATAGGTTCTTTTTCATACTTTTTTGGTTTTAAGATAATTGTTGATTCAAAACTGCGGTGCAAAGTAAATACTTTTTAAAGGTTTTGGCAAATTTGTTGCCACGATATAACTACGATGCGCTTTTGGGGCACTACGATTTTACTACGACGCCTGTTTCTAAATGTTTGGAAAAGAGAAAGATAGAAAAACGACAAAAAATTGCCTTTTTTCTTTGGTAGATGGTATAAAATTATTAATTTTGCAAATACATAACCACAAACCCGTCTAAATCAAAGAATGAAAAAGCAGTTTTTATGGCTTGTCATGTTAATCTTTTGTCTATGTCCAATGATGACAAAGGCACAGATTTTTATGCCTATTATCTCATACTATAACTCGTTCACTTATCATTATGGCATGCAGAACTGGTGCTGTACGCAGGATGATAGGGGCATTATGTACTTTGCCAACAATAATGGTGTGCTCAGTTTTGATGGCTATTCGTGGCGCACCATAGCCTTGCCCAGCAAGGGATTGGTGCGATCAATTCTTGCTGATGGCGACCGTATCTATGTCGGCTCTTATACCGACTTCGGTTATTTTGTGCGTGATGAATGGGGTAAGATGGTGTATCATTCTCTTTGGCCCAAAAAATATCAGTCGCATAATGACGAGATATGGAATATCGTGAAGGGTGCTGATGGACATATTTACTTCCAGTCATTCTGCTCTTATTTCGTTTACGATGGCAAGAAAGTTACACCTTATTATATAAAGGAGCATCTGCCGCTCTGGTTTTTCCAAACAGGCGGTCAACTCTATGCTCAATTGATTTCCGACGGATTGTGCCGGGTCAGCAAGACGTATTACCCCCCCATCCTACATCGTAGAGACTATGGCAACGATCATGTGATGGGCTTGCACCAGTTGGGCAAGAGTCTTTTCTTGTTGGCCACCAACCAGAATGGACTCTTCCTATACGACGGACAGCAGGTGAAGCCTGTTCGTACTGATGTCGATGCTTTGCTCCGACAAGCCTTGATCAACCGTACTGTCATGCTCAATAAGCATACCTTGGTGGTGGGAACCATCAAGAGTGGAATCTTTGCCATCGACCTCAATACCAATAAGGTGTTGTGGCACTACAGCAAGGCTAACGGACTGGGAAACAATACCGTGCTCAATCTTCTGGTGGACAGAACGGGCAACTTATGGGCAGCCTTGGACAATGGCATCGCCCTTATCCATACGGGTTTGCCCCTTTCGGTGATGAGACTCGAGGGCATCGGTATGGTCTACGATGTGGCTACCTTGGGAAGCGATATGTATATTGCCACCAACCAGTCGGTGTGGCGATATGACATGAAGGAACACAATATAGTTCCAGTGAATGGCTGCGAAGGACAAAACTGGTATGTATCTCAGTTTGACAACCAGGTGTTTGCCGGCAACAATTTAGGCACAAAGGCCCTTGTGGGCAATCAGTCTTTCGACCTTTTAAACGATAATCAGGGCAGTACTATGATGCGTGAGTATCAGCATTATGGTCAGCATGCATTGATAGAGTCTTCCTACAACAGTTTCCGCATTTATTTACGCGATGGCGACAAATGGCGCTATGGTTGGACGGTGAAAGGCTTCGGTGCTCCTATCAGAGAGATAGAAATAGACAACCAGGGTGTCATCTGGGCAGCCCACATGAGCAAAGGTCTCTATCGACTGGAACTTTCCAGAGATATGAGGCGATTCGAAAGGGTGAACTTCTATTCTTCGCTGCCCAATAGCAAGGGTGATGCATTCCATGTGATGACCATCATGGGACGTGTGGTCTTCTCGTATGGTGGCCGTCTCTTTACTTACGATGATATACGCAAGCAGATATTGCCCTATTATGGTTGTGGTAGGTTGAGCGACATGGGCATCGTGTCGTCTGCCTTCCTTGATAAGAAAACCTTCTGGTTGCTCAATAGCGATGGCTATTGGCTCATGCAGTCGGGCAGTAAGGAGAACCTGCCGGTGTTCTTTATCTCCAACTCTTCGTTTGGGCAGGAGTGCAACATCTATGGACATTCGATGTATGCTTCGGGTCGTGCCACCTATTTCTTCCTCAACGATGGTATAGGCAGATATTTGGGCACAGGTGCTGAAATGGGAAAGAAGCCCGCCTGCTATCAGGCTTCATTCAGCGAGGTGACGACAAAGGACCGTGATAATGTGGCGCATCAGCTGCCTGTGGTCAGCGATGGCAAGGTGAAGGCATGGGGTAACATTCGGCTCAGGGTGTCGTTCCCCAACTACGATAACGACAAGCTGCTGTTCTGCTATACGCTGAAGGGTGGAGGCAATACGCTTACCGAGTCTTCTTATTCGCCAGAGATCGTGTACAGCAACTTCGGCTTTGGAGATTATGAACTGACAGTGGTGGTCAAAAACCTCAAGGGCGACATCATAGGCAAGCCTCTTGTCTATCAATTCTCCTTCCCCACACCTTTCCTGCTCTCATGGTGGGCGTGGCTGATGTATCTGTTGCTGCTTTCAGCTTTGGTTTATGGCTATATCCGCTGGCGTACCAACAAGATTATTCGTCGCAATAAGAAGATTGCCGAAAAAGAACTCCTGGAGCAGAAGATGAAATCGTTAGAGCAGGAACGCATCATTGCCGAACAGCAGAAGCAACTCTTGGAGAACGAACTCGCCCTTAAGGGAAAGGACGTGGCAAGCATGGCTTTCGATATGGTGGCGATGAACAACTCCATCAGTGAGGCGAAGGAGACTTTGCTTGAAGGCATGCGCAAGGGAACCATCACCACCAAGAATGCCAGCAAACTGTTGTTGCAGATGAAGAGTGGCGACAACGACTTGTTCTGGAATACGTTCCAAAACAACTTCGACCTGATACACAAGAAGTTCTTCCGCAGTCTGCGTGAGAAATATCCCGACCTCACGTCGAACGACCTGAAGGTATGTGCCCTCTTGCGCCTGAACCTGAATACGAAGGATATAGCCAACTTCACTCACCTTACCATCCGTGGTGTGGAAGGTGCAAGATACCGACTCAGAAAGAAGTTGGGCATTCCTACCGACAAGTCGCTCACCGATTTCCTCATCGAGTTCGAATAAGGAGAGGATCTTTATTGTCCTCCCAAGCGCTCGAAGAAGGTGATGATTTCCTCAAAAGTCTTGAATTCATCGCTGCCATACTCGATGGCTGTGCCCATGAATCCCTTGTCGGGACAGGGGTCGATGAAGTAGTCGCCATAGAGCAATGCCTTCTGGTTGCAGAAAATGACGTGGTTGTAGGCTGGGGCAGATAGGTACTCCTCTACCCAGGTCATGACACGAGCCATATAGTCATGGTCGTTGGTGGGCGCCTGTGCCACAATGTACACATTATAATATTCTATCAGCATCTCATAGGCCTTGTGCATTGAGCTGGTGGCTTTCCAGTAACTGTCGTGCAGGGCATCGAAGTCGATATACACGATGGGGCGTTCCTTTCCGTTCTGTTTGTCGTCTATCCATCGGATGACGGGTGCGAGATAATGGAATGCCACCTTGTCTATCAGCCGATGCTCACCATGGAAGCGGATGGCTTGTGGATAATGCTCGTGGAAGAGGTCGAAGGTATGAACCACAGGGTCCTTGTCGCCAAAGAGTCCGTAGACACGGTTTTGTTCTTCGGGTGTTACATTCTGAAAGCACAGGGCGGTAATGTCCTTGTACTCCTTGATGAGTCCCTTGTTCACCATCAACTCCTGCACTCCGTCCTTGCGCGGGTTCTGAAACTCCTGTCTTCCCGTCATACTGCTCATGGTGTTACCCATCTCGAAAGCAGGGTTTACCAAGATGCGGTCGGTGCCATGGAGCATCTCTGTGAACATACCACCCATGGAGGTGCCTACAATCAGGTCGGGTTTCTCCCTCTGCTGCATATCCCGCAGCATCTCTATGGCTTCTTCGGCATGCACGGGAATGTCCTCAGCCACGAGTGTGGCATTAGGCATCAACTCCTGCAACATCTTTACCGTGCCGCTCTGTCCCGAGGAGAGGAAGCCGTGCACATACATGATTTTCTTGCCCTGCATCAGGTCAGGGAACTGCTTGATGTATTGATTTTCCATTGCTTGTTGTTTTATCCGGAATGATGATGCAAAAGTACAGTTATTTGCAGTGAAAACAAAATTATTGATGCATATTTTTTCTCCTGTTGTTCAAATAATGCGATGAAAGGGCTGTATTTCTCGGATTTTATTTGTACTTTTGCCGCATCTTTCTGAAATTATATGTATGTGACAATGGAACAGTCAATAGAAAATCTCTACAAGCTCGACGGCAGAGTGCCCGTCGCCAAAGCACTTCCTTTCGGCCTTCAGCATGTGCTGGCCATGTTTGTGAGCAACATTGCTCCTATTATGATTCTTGCCGGAGCCGTAGGCTTGGACAGTTCAGTGAGCGCCGTGCTTATCCAGAACTGTATGGTCATAGCCGGTATCGGTACGTTGGTACAGCTTTATCCCGTTTGGCGCATTGGCTCGCGCCTGCCTATCGTGATGGGCATTTCCTTCACCTTCCTTTCTCTGGCCATTGCCATTGCCGGTTCTCAGGGCATGGGAACCCTCATTGGTGCCGTCATTATCGGCGGTTTGGTAGAAGGTACTTTAGGTCTCTTTGCCAAGTATTGGATTAAACTCATTCCGCCCGTTGTGGCTGCTACGGTGGTTACCGCCATCGGTTTCTCGCTACTTCCTGTAGGTGCCAACTCGTTTGCTGGAGGACAGGGTGCTGCAGATTTCGGCAGTGTGAACAACTGGATTGTTGGAAGTGTTACCTTGTTGGCCTGTCTGCTCTGCCAGATTTTTGCCAAGGGTTTCCTCCGTTCGCTGTCTGTTCTTATGGGTCTGATAGTAGGCTACATTCTTGCCTGCTTCATGGGTATGGTCAATTTCAGCGGACTCACCGGTCTCTCGCTCGTTGCCTTGCCCCAGTTTCTGCCTTTCACTCCCGAGTTTCATATCGGTGCCATCCTTTCGGTGGTAGCCGTCTATCTTGTGTCAGCCACAGAGACGATAGGTGATACTTCTGCCCTTTGCAACAGTGCGCTGAAGCGCAATCCTCAGACCAAGGAGATGGGCTCTGCCGTTTGCTGCGATGGTTTCGTCAGCACGGTGTCTGGTCTCTTCGGTTGTACTCCTATCACCTCGTTCAGTCAGAATGTGGGATTGGCAGCCATGTCGGGTGTGGTCAATCGTTTCACCATTGCCATGGGAGCCTTGATAATGATTATCGGTGGTGTGTTCCCTGCCATAGGCTATGTGCTCACCACCATTCCTCAGGCTGTTTTGGGCGGTTGCACCATTATGATGTTTGGTAGCATCCTCTTTGCCGGTTTCGGTATGATGGCGCGTACGGGTTTCTCACAGCGCAACATGGTGATCGTGAGCCTTTCGCTGAGTGTAGGCCTTGGCTTTACCCAGGCTACAGGCATGTTCAACATCTTCCCTGAGATTGTCCGCACGGTGTTTGCCGACAACTGCGTGGCTGTGGTCTTCCTGCTTGCTGTGGTTCTCAACCTCGTGTTGCCAAAGGATCTTGAACAATAAAAAGAGAATTATTTGCTAATATTACTATAAAATTCTATTCATAATGGATTTGCTGAAAGAAAGAATTATGCAGGAAGGCAGATGTTTTCCTGGTGGAATCTTAAAAGTAGACAGTTTCGTAAATCACCAGATGGATCCGATCTTGATGATGGATTTGGCGAAGGAGTTTGTTCGTCTGTTCCAGGACATTAAGTACAACAAGATCATCACCATTGAGGCATCGGGTATCGCTCCTGCCATCATGGTAGGTTATCTGACCCATCTTCCTGTGGTCTTCGTCAAGAAGAAACAGCCCAAGACTATGGAGGGTATGATTACTTCTGTGGTTCACTCTTTCACCAAGGACCGTGACTATACGGTTTGTGTGAGCGACAGCTATCTTACTCCCGACGACCATGTCATCTTTATCGACGACTTCCTCGCCAATGGCAATGCTTCCAAGGGCGTGATGGAACTCTGCGAAAAGGCTGGCGCCAAGATAGAGGCGATGGGCTTCATCATTGAGAAAGCCTTCCAGCATGGTGGCGACTTCCTGCGCCGTGAGGGAATGCGCTATGAGGCGCTCGCTACGGTTGAGAGCCTGGAAGACTGCAAGATTGTTTTGAAGTAAGGGGTTATTTTTTTGGAGTTAAAGGAGTTAAGGAGTTAAGGAGTTAAGACAAATGCCTTATTGTTTGAAGGCTAAGCAAAAAAGCTGTTGTCTTAACTCCTTAACTCCTTTAACTCATTTACCTCTATTTGACTATTTCTGCCGCATAGATTCCCATTACCTTATATCCTGCGGCGTTGGGATGCAGCCAGTCGCTGCATACATATTCCTTCTTCATTCTGTGCTCATCGGCAGAATCTTGCATCAGTTTGGCAAAGTCGAGCACGCCATCCACCTTTTTCTCCTTGCCCTGACTGCGTATCCAGTCGTTCACGTATTGTCGGCAAGCCTCGTGGAAATAAGTGTAATAGCCTGCACCCTTGAAAGGCGTGATGGTGGCGAGATACACCTTCATGCGCTTGGCCTTTGCTTTCTTGATCATGTTCTGATAACTCTCTATCAGCAGTCGGGCTGTTGTCTCGCTGTTTCCGCTCTTAGTGTTTCCTATATCGTTGACACCTTCGAAGATAATCACCTTCTTCACACCGCATTGTCCCAGGATGTCGCGGTCGTATCGGTCTTTGGCCAATGTCCCTATTCCTCCGGGCACTACCACCTGATTGGATCCGATACCTAAGTTGAGTACGCCCTGATTGGTAATCTTATGTTTCAGGTGCAGCATCTCGCTCATGATGTCGGGCCATCGGTTCTGTGCATTGTCGGTTGTTCCGCGACCATCGGTTATTGAGTTTCCTATGATGGCAATGGCGCTCAGGTTGTTTTTCATCGTGTACACATCAATGCCAGCGATAGTGTACCAGTGGTTCACGCGTTGTGCTTTTTTGAAATTGGAGTGAGCATTGGTTACACCTTTCATGATATAGGAGGTGGTGCGGGAGCCAGGGTGCATGGTGGGCTTGGCTGGCGATGAGGTGTAGTTGATGGTAATGGCAACGCGCTCCAAAGGTCTGAGGTTGAACTTCAGTGGGTCGCTCTCTATCGCCTTGCCAGCAGGAATCACAGTCTTGTACTTGCCGTGAAACTTCAGGTACTCAGCGCTCTTGGCATCTACGCCAAATGAGTCTTTGGCATGGGCGATATAGACCGAACGTATCACCACGGGTTCAGAACTGTAGATGTTGCTCAGCTTCAGTCGTATCACCTCGCCGCCCAATGATACCTTCACCACTTGTCTGATGGAGTGGGGCGTATTGCTGTATAACACTTTGCTCTTCACGGCAGCCTGTGGAGCTGTAGCCCAGGTTCCTACCCATGTCTGTGCCGTGGCATTCATGATGAATGCACACAGAAGGCATAATAATGCGAATGTTTTCTTCATAACATTTCTCTCTTTTCTTTTTTCTGCTTTATTTTTCTTTTGCGTGTTATTTTCTGTAAAGGTACGCCTTTTTCTCTTTTCCATGGTGAAGACAACCTATTCTCTAACTTCCTTTAACGAGTTTAACTTCCATTACAGATGATCTTTGTTCGAGGAATTGATTCCTTAATACCTCAGTCATGCGATAACCTCTTAATTTCAGAATAACTAAAAATAATATTTTGTAAGTTAAAGTATGGATAAATGGGGTGGCTGTAAGTTGCAGTCGTGATAAAGTGCAAAATGATGTATTTTTACTATCTTTTTATACAAAACTGTCAAAAATGCTTGCGTATATCAATTAATTTATTTACTTTTGCACCCGAGAGAAAAAGTTAGTGTCGTACAGACACTCATGAGGGCGTATCAACACTTATCAGATTGTTTCGACACTTATTTACGGATAGCATTATAATATACTATTATTTGTTTTATATTTATTTTTTACAACATTTTCAAGATGACAAGAAGATTACTTTTGTTAGTATGTGCGGTGCTGTGTCTTAGCAGTAGCGTGCGTATTCAGGCGCAGTCTGTATCTTCTTCTACAGCAACCTCTGCGGATGGCAATTACGTAGAGGGTGTCGTTCGTGTCAAGCTCCAGCGCGAGATAGCCGACCGTTTGGTGGCTACCAAGCTCCCGCTGTCGGTGAAAGGTACGGGCAAGAAGTATGTTCAGACAGGCGTGACCCCACTCGATAGGGTCAGTCAGAAAGTAAAGGCAGTCTCCATGACTCGTGTTTTCCCTTATGCCGGTAAGGATGAGGCTAAGCACAAGGCAGCAGGACTGGATCTTTGGTACGATGTCCATTACGAGGCATCAGGTATGAAACTGGCACAAGCCCGCAACTTGCTCCGTTCTACAGAGGGTGTGGCTTATGCCCAGCGCATACCGGTTTACAAACCCATAGGCGGTGAGCGTTTCCTTGAGGTTTCGCCAGCAGCAGTGGCTAAGGCTGCCAAGGCTGCATCCACCATGCCTTTCAACGACCCATTGCTCAACGACCAGTGGCATTACAACAACGATGGTCATATCGCAGGTACCAAGGCTGGTGCCGATGCCAATGTGTTCAAGGCTTGGGAGACTGGTGTTACCGGTTCTAAGGATGTCTTGGTTGCCATCATTGATGGTGGTTTCCAGGTAGATCACCCCGACCTGAAGGACAATGTGTGGATCAACGAAAAAGAGTTGAACGGTGAGCCTGGTGTTGATGATGATGGTGATGGCTATGTAGATGATATCTACGGCTTCAACTTCGTTATCAATTCAAGCGACATCAACGCTCACTCTCATGGTACTCACGTAGCAGGTACCGTAGGTGCCACCAATAATAATGGTATCGGTGTCTGCGGTGTTGCCGGTGGTAGCGACGGTAAGGGCGGTGTCAAGATGATGGTTTGTCAGGTATTCGACAGCCGTGCCAGCAGTTCTGCTGTAGCTGATTTCGGTGCAGCCCTTGTTTATGCAGCCGACCGCGGTGCCAGCATCGCCCAGTGTTCTTGGGGTGCCAGTGTTGCCGACGATGAGGACAAGTCGGTTACCGAAGCTGTTGATTACTTCACCAAGAATGGTGGTGGCGACAAGATGAACGGAGGTCTCTGTATCTTTGCTGCCGGCAACAATGGTGAGGAAGGCAACTATTATCCAGGTTGTCTTGACAAGGTTGTGGCTGTTGGTTCCATGGCTCCTGACGGAAGCGTGGCTTATTATTCCAACCGTGGCAAGTGGGTTGATGTGACAGCCCCTGGTGGTTTGGAAGACAATGGTCAGCAGTATGGCGTATTGAGCACCTTGCCTAACAGCACCTATGGTTACAACGAGGGAACCTCTATGGCGTGTCCTCATGTATCGGGTATTGCAGCCTTGATTCTTTCCAAGTATGGCAACAAGAATTTCTCCAACGAGACTCTCCGCACCTTGCTCACCACATCCGTAAACGACCTTTATACTCAGAATCCTGAGTACGAGGGATTGATGGGTTCCGGTTATATCGATGCCTACAAGGCCCTGCAGGGCAAGGAGGGCAGCGTGCCTGAGGCTGTTGCCGACTTCACGGTTACTGCATCTCATGACAATGCTCTCATCGAATGGGTGATTCCTGAGACCGAAGAGAAGAGCATCGACCATCATGTGATTTATTATAGCACAGAGGCTTTCACAGCTGCAGACGACTTGAACAAGCTGAGCTCAGTGTCAGTAGATACCAAGTTCAAGTATTCAGGCGACAAGATGTCTTACGAGGTAGAAGGTTTGAAGGCTTCCACCAAGTACTACTTCGCCATTGTGGCTTACAACCGTTGGGGTAAGGCTTCTAAAGTATCTCCCATCAAGGAGGCTACCACCAATGCAGGTCCTAAGGTAGAGGTAGACCAGAAGAACCTTTCTATGACCGTAGATGCCACCAAGGCTTCTACCGCCGAGGCTTCTTTCAATGTGAAGAATGCCGGTGAGGGCGTATTGAAGTATCAGCTTACTACTGCTACAACCCGAGCTACCATGTCTACCAGCGGTCGCATCAAGAATCCAAACCCTGGTCAGGTTCTTCCTTTCAGCGGTACTGTCAGCCCAACACTTGTAAAGCGCAATGCTGTGGCCACTTCCGACTATCAGGCAAAGGACTGGCCAGACACTTTGACCTATTCCAACCTGTTGTACAGCTATATCGGTGAGACTGATACCAAGCTGCCTAATGCCTTGGCTCAGTATTTCTATGTAGATAAGGCAACTTATCCTAATGGTTTCAACCTGACCGATCTTCGCTTCCAGGGACAGAACGGAAAGAATCCTGAGATTGAGATTTACGACGGCTCTCGTTCTATCTCTACTGCAAGTTTGATTCAGAAGGTTAATTATAACTTCTGGGCATACAATTATCCTATTAGTTTGAAAGAGCAGATTCACTTTGCTCCAGGTACCAGCTTCTGGGTAGTGGCTAAGTTCCCTGCCGGCGCCAAGAACCCATTGGCTACAGGCAAGACTAACAGAACCGATGTTGCCCAGTACAGCTTCTACAGCTCTGACAACGGTACTACCTGGACTCAGCTGAGTCAGGTGCTCAAGGGCACCAGCTTCGAGGCAGTAGCCAATCAGCTCACATGGGCAGTACAGGCCATCAGCAAGAACCCAGACTGGAGTCAGGTTCTCAACCCCGAGCCTGTCAGCGGCGAGGTTCGTCCTGGTGAGAGCCAGAAGGTGACCTTGAAGAACGATGGTCAGAAACTGGTGAACGGTACTTACAACTTCAATATCCATGTCAAGAGCAATGAGGCTGTTGATTCCAAGCAGCAGGTTGCTTTGTCTATGACCGTGAAGGGCTATAAGCCTGAATTGCACAGCCAGCAGCTGGTTGACTTCGGCGACTTGCTGGTGGGTCAGACCAAGACCATCGACGTAGAGTTGACCAATAGCGGTTATGGTGTGTTCGCTGGTAAATATGGTAGGCTCCAGGCTTCACAGAACGAAGTGAAGTCTTCATCCGATCAGTTCAACGTGTCAAAGGGTGCCAATAATATTGCTGCCCGCTCTACCGGTACGTTGCCTGTGACGTTTGCTCCTACCAGGGAGGGCAACTTCAGCAGCACCATCACCCTGACCGATAAGAATGGCCAGCAGTATTCATTCCTGGTTCGCGGTGTCGCTTCAGTTCCTGCCCAGCAGAGTGTAACTCCTGAGTCTTACGAAGCAGGCGACCTGAAGGTAGGCGGTGAGGACAAGACTGCTACCATCACCATCAGTAACAAGGGTAACTATCCATTGCAGTATGTATTCCCTAAGTTCTCTTCCGAGAAGATAGTAGGTTCTACTGCCAAGGTACATAAGTTTGGCTATACTACCATCTCTAACGTAGCCGGTGACGAATCATTCGAGTACGAGCCAGCTCCAGAGTTGGCTGACGAGAAGGACATTACCTCTCAGTTCACCAACGACAACTGGCAGTCGGGTCCTATCAAGGTGGGCTTCAAGTTCCCATTCTATGGCAAGGACTACGAGCAGATTTACGTATCTTCTTATGGTGGTGTCTCTATGCAGCAGATGGATGGCCGTATCTCTTGTATGGTTCCTACTGGCGATTGTGTACAGGGTTTGGGCTATATCTCAGCCTACACCAACTCTGGCTGGCTGGACATGGGTGCCAACAGCAAGATTACCTATGGTCATAAGAACGGCAAACTCTATATCAAGTTCAAGGATGTGGTAACTCCTGCCACCTACGGTGCCGGCGAGACAACAACCATCAGCTTCCACATGGCTCTCTGCCCTGACGGAAGTGTAGAGGTTTACTACGATGATTATAATCCAGCAGGCGTATTCGGCTCTGGTGGTCACAATTTCGTAGGTGTCAGCGATATTGCTGCTTCCGACCCTTGTATATTTGTTGATGCCAACAAGGTACAGGAGAGCAACGATGGTCTGGATGCTCCTTATTATGATATCGTTACTGGCAGCGCCATCAAGATTGTGGCTCCTGCCAAGTCTATGATCAAGAGCCTGTCAAGCACTGACGGCTATGTGGGCAATGGTGAAAGCAAGGAAATCAAGGTGACATTGGCTGCCAACGATGATTTGGTGGCTGGACCTCTGACCAACTATCTCACCGTTATCACCAACGACCCTACCACCCCAAGCTCAACCGTTAAGTTGACTGCCAACATCGTTGGCGACAACCTGAAGGCTGAGGCTGCCCTCGATTCTACCAGCGTAGATTTCGGTAAGGTATTCCGCACTTCTGCCCAGCAGCGCACTGTCTTGTTGAGCAACAACGGTAAGGATGCTCTCCAGGTGACAAGCGTAACTGTCAAGAACGGCAAGTTCACTCTCGCAGATGAGATGGCTTCTGCCTTCTCTGTTCCTGCAGGTCAGGGCAAGGATATCGTAGTAACATTGCCTACTGCCGAGAAGGGCGCTGTAGAAGATGTGCTCGTTATCACATACGCTGATGATACAACCAAGGAAATACCATTGAAGGCTGAGGTGATTGGTAATCCTACCTGGAAGAGCAATCCTGAGAGCATTGCGGAAGAGACTCCTTATGGTACTGATGTAGTAAAGACTATCAAGGTAACCAACGCGGGCGATGAGAACCTTACGTTCTCTGCTGAGCCTGCTTCATGGTATACTGCTTCCGACCAGGAGGCTGACGATAAGTCTACTATTGATTATGTGTTCAAGTCTAAGCTCGATGGCTTCGATATACCTTATAACTGGGTAGATATCACCAACGACTATACCGAGCACATGCCTTATGCGTACTATATCGACAAGACAGACTTCAAGAAGGTGGAGCTTCCATTCGAGTTCCCATTCTATGGCAAGAAGTACAAGGAGATGTATATCTACAATACTGGTTTCGTATCTTTCGATGCACCGGTAGAGGATTACAAGCAGTTCCCTGAGCCACCGGCAAGTCTGCCAACAACAGAAACCTTCTATACCAACATCATCTGCCCATTCTGGGGTAACCACTCTATGAATACTCCATCTTCTGATGGTGTTTATTACAAGAAAAAGGATGACGAGGTTATTGTAAGCTATAAGAACTATGGCAACACGATGATGCAGGGTATGAACTTCGAGGTAATTCTCCGCAAGGACGGTTCCTTCAAGTTCCAGTACAATGTGGATCCTGATGGATTCCAGGTGGGCGTATTCGGTCTCTGTGGTATCATGGATCATACCGGTACTCGTGGTATTACTCCTGCCGATATGTATATCACCGACGGCAATGCCGTTGAGTTCTCGCCATATAAGAACTATGTTGTGGCTCCAGGTGAGCAGGTAGAAATGCCTGTCGTACTGAAGGCAGACCAGTTGGCTGATACTTACAACTATGAGTTGAACGTTACCACCAACGATCCTTCTAAGCCAAGCGTCAAGATTCCTGTTACGCTGAATATCACTGGTGATGCTCAGCCTGAGTTCCCAGATGTAATCAATGTCGAGCAGCCTGTAGATGAGAACGCAATGGATCCTTCATACTATGAATTCTATGTAGTCAACAAGGGAACCAAGGCATTCACTATCACAGACGTGGCTTCTGATATGTTTGTTGCTGCCGATCCTGATGATCCATGGGCTACGCCAGAGGCTTCACTTGAGGTTTATACTTCAACAAGCAACAGTGGTGATGACGGCATAGACCCAGGTTCAATGGCACTTGCTGATGATGCTGCCAAGGCATGGATTCCATACAAGAGCGGTATGATGGCTCCTATCGTGGTAGGTACCGACACCGTGAAGTTCAGAATCGCACCTTATAATGTAGCTGAGGTACATAAGAAGGACTTCCCTCTCGTATTCACAGTAGATGGCTTGGATGAGACAGAGTACACCTCTACCATCAAGCTGAATATCACAGAGGCTCCTGTCATGGCCTTCGACCCAGAGGAGTTGCACATTGAGAACGTGGCTTCCGACTATAAGGGCACTTCTACCGTCAGTCTGATGAATGATGGCGCCTATAAGCTTACTTACTCGTTGACACTCGACCCATCTGGTCGTGATGCAGGCAATGAGTATGAAGACGGCAACGATCCTGCTCCTGCCTATAACGTCATCTCTTATCCTTCACAGGATGCAGCCAAGAATTTCGTGGCTACCTGTGTAGAGAAGATTTCCGGCAAGAAGGGCATGGTGAAGGCTCTTGGCTTGAAGAAGGTGAAGGACGATCAGAAGTTCATCTACGACTTGCCTAAGGGCTATGAGGGTAATGCGCTCTATTATCCAGTACTCAACCCTGTAGAAAATGCTCAGGCTGCCCTGATGGGTACGGGTGCTACTGCTCTGGATGAGAACTTCTATGCAGCAACTCGCTATGAGGCTCCTGCTGAAGGTTTCAATCTTACTCATCTCTACTTCGTCGGTACTGTAGGCGACTTGGAGAATGTGGACATTGAGGCTTCTGTTATTCTGGGCAATGATGTTACTGCTACAGAGAAGACCATCGGTCATGGCAAGATTCATATTATCAAGGAAGAACCTCGTGGCGATGGAAGCTACCAGGGTGCTGCACGTATGTTGGAGTTTGACAATCCTGTCTACATCAACCCTGCCGATACCTTCTATGTTGTATTGAAGTATCCTGCCGGCTACAAGTCATCAGCCATGATGGCAACCAAGGATGGCGACATGGAGACCAATCGCTACATGGCACACCTGAAGTCATTGGGTGGCTGGGTTGACATCGAGACTCTCTACGACAATGCTTACAGCTATGGTGCCTTCGGTTACTTCATGACTTGTATCGAGAAGGAGAAGGGTGAGCCATGGATCAAGTTGCTCAATGAGAAGAAGGAGGGCGAGGTTGCTCCTGGCGAGTCGCTTCCTGTACAGTTCGAGGTGAATGCCAAGAGCGCTTACTTCTCTAAGAACAACAAGGCTACTCTCGTAGTGAAGAGCAACGACCCGATGAACAAGCTCTGCAACTATCACATCTATCTCGACAAGAATGCTGCTCCTGTCATCACCGCTCCAGAGAGTGAGACTACTGTTCCTGAGGCAAGCAAGGCTGCTGTTGAAGTAACTGTTGCTGATGCTGAGGGCGAGGCTTTCACCGTAAGTCTGGAAGATGCAGACGGCATCGCTGCTGTTGAGAGCTATGAGAATGAGGACGGTACTCAGGAAGGTATCTCTGAAAGCAATGGTACTTATACTGTTGAGGCTGGCGGCAGCTTGAAGCTCAATGTCGTTCTTGCTCCTGATTATGGTTCAGCTGGCAAGCATACCTTCAAGGTAACTGCAACGGATGAGTCTAATAACAAAAGTTCGGCAACCGTCAACTACAATGTAGAACATACCAACCGTGCTCCTGAGTACGTAGGTGCCACAGAGTTGGCTATGAAGGTTGGCGAGACCTCTGGTCAGTACAACTTCGCTGAGCTCTTCAAGGATGTGGATGGCGACAAGATGACCTACACAGCTTCTGTCGAGAACGCATCTGTAGCTACCGTCTTCAAGTCGGAAGATGGATTCATCGTGGCTGGCAAGGCAGCAGGCAAGACCAACATCAATGTGGTGGCTACCGATGCCAACGGCGCTTCTTCTACTGGTGTCATCTCCCTGACCGTATCAGAGACCACAGGCATCGACGGTGTTGAGGCCGATGGCAGCAACAAGGGTGATGTAACGGTCGACGAGAATGGTGAGGTTACTCTCCATGTCAATGCCGACAAGGTAGTGCTCCGTGTTTACAGCAATGCCGGTCAGCTGATGGCTCAGCAGATAGCCGCTCCTGTACATGCAGGCGATAAGGTTAGCCTTAACCTGTCTGGCTCTATTGCTGGTGTTTATCATCTCGTAGCCGACATCGATGGCAAGGTTTCTGCCATTAAGTTCGCACTCAAGTAAATTCTGACTTCTATCCATCAGAGAGCCTTTTGGGTTCTCTGTAGGATAGGATAATAAACCATAAAGTCCCGTGTCATGTTTATGATGCGGGACTTTTTTCTTTACTCTTTCTATCCCACATTTCTATGTAGTGTCTTTTTGGGGAAAGATAACTTCCTCATTAGCGAAAAGTCGATAGCTTTTTTCAAGAATTATGCAGAAAATCTTGTGGGGTGAAAATAAAATGTGTAAATTTGCGTCACTTAACGGATGGTTACACAAATTCTATAACTTCTGAACTTGCTGAAGTTCTATAACATTCAATTACTAAAACACAACGAAAAGACTTACGATGAAAAGATGGTTTACATTATGGGTTGTGCTCTGTGTTGTCTTGTCGGCAATGGCAGTACCCGCCAAGCCAGGAGTCTGGCGCACCATTTCGCTTACTGATGGTACACAGGTCAAGGTACAGTTGGTTGGCGATGAGTTCATGCACTATTACCAGAGTGAGGACGGAACACGTTATCTCTATGATGCTGCTTCAGCAACTTATCAGGTTTATTCTGATAGCCAATTCTTGAATTCTCGTCGCAAGGCTGTGGCACGGAGAGCCAAGGCCAACAACCGTCGCGCAGTGAGGCGAAAGGCAAATGTTACTAATATTTTCCAAGGCACGAAAAAGGGACTGATCATCTTGGCACAGTTTACCGACTCCAAGTTTCAGAGTGGTCACGACCGCGCTTTGTACAACAAGATAGCCAATGCTGAGAACTATACCGACAATGGATTCAAAGGCAGTGTGAAAGATTACTTCAAGGCGCAGAGTGCAGGACAGTTCGAACTCGACTTTGATGTAGTAGGCATCTGTCCACTGAAGAACGCATGTTCCTATTATGGAGGAAATGCTTCTAATGGCGACGACCTTCGTGCCGGCGAGATGGTAGCTGAGGCTTGTCAGTGGGCTGCCACTCAAGGTATCGATTTCTCTCAATACGATTGGGATGGCGATGGTGAAGTGGACCTGGTGTTTGTGCTTTATGCTGGAAAGGGTGAGGCTGATGGTGGTGCTACTTCTACTGTTTGGCCACACATGTACTATCTTTCAGAATCCGATTATGGCAAGTCTCTTTCCTTCAATGGTGTCAAGGTTGACACCTATGCCTGCAGTGCAGAGCTGAATGGTCGTGGCAAACTTGATGGTATTGGTACTTTCTGTCATGAGTTCTCCCATTGCATGGGCTTCCCTGACTTATATGATACCGGCTATTCAGGTTGGTTCGGAATGGGCGATTACGATCTGATGTGTGCAGGTAATTATAATGGTGACGGCAAATGTCCTGCAGGTTATTCGGCTTACGAGAAGCATGAATGTGGCTGGATAACGTTCCAGGATGTTACCCATATCGAGGAAGACCTCAACGTCACAGGGCTGAAAGCCATCAGCGATGGCGGTAGTGCTTATGTCGTAAAGAATAAGGCACACGAGGACGAATATTACATCGTGGAAAATCGTCAAAACACAGGTTGGGATGCTTATCTGCCTTCTGAAGGTGTGATGATCACCCATGTGGACTACGATGCCTATATCTGGTGGAATAATATGCCCAATACAAAGGGGAATTACTATGATGAAAATGAAAATGTTTATTATAACGATCATCAGCGTTTAACCATCTTCCGCGCAGGCAAGTCTACGTCAGATTATGGCGTTACTTCCGACCTTTATCCCTATGACACCAACAACAGTCTTACCGCCGAGTCCAATCCTGCTGCCACCTTATATAATAAGAATAGCGATGGCACCAAGTATATGCACATCGACATCACGGATATCAGTGTGGCATCCGATGGAACAGCTTCGCTCACCTTTAGCAAGGCAGACCGCAGTAGTGGCGGTGGGGGAGAGACCGATCCCGATACTCCTGTCACACCATCTGGCTCAGTCTTGTTGTACGAGTCGTTTGATAAGTGTGGTGGAACGGGAGGCAATGATAGTAAGTGGAGTGGCAATGGAGTAGCTGGGTCTGAAGCCCTCAGTATGGAGTTCGACAATAATGGCTGGACCAGTTCTAATAAGATCTTTTCTGGCAATCAATGTGTACGATTGGGCAACAGCAGTACGGCTGGTGTTATTACTACTCCTGCCTTTTCCGTCAATGGCTCGGCTTATCTGTCATTCAAGGCAGGAGGGTGGGACGGCACTAATGATGCCACCTCCCTGACGCTTTCTGTCAACAATGGCACGTTGTCGAAGACTACCGTTACGATTCCAAAAGGTTTATGGAAACAGTTTGGTGTCAACATCACAGCTACTGGCACAGTAAAGGTTACCTTCAAGGCCGACAAGAAGCGTTTCTTCCTCGATGAGGTGAAGGTGGTAGACCCAATCATCGATTCTGGCATTCATGACATCGTGGCGGGCGAAGAGAATGGCATCGTGGCTTATTACTCGCTCAATGGAACTCGCCTCAATGGTCCTCGTTCCGGAGTCTGCATCGTACGTTACGCCAATGGCGAAGTACGTAAAGTCATCATCCGATGATTTGTTCAGCGATATTCCTTAGGGAAAAGTAAAGATGAAAAAAACAACAATGCCCACCCTTGGTACGATAAGTAACCAAAGGTGGGCATTATACATCTCCTCTTCATTTAATTTCATTATATTATGGGTTAGGATAATCTTGATTGATTCCTCTGGGGAGAAGATCGGTCTTTCCTGCAACTACGGCATCAACAATAGTTTTGTCACAACCATGAAATCCAATCACAAGATTGGAACGTCTGGAATAAAGAGATTCATCCATATTTCTATCGCAAATGTGGTGCGACTTCTCCGTTAGGCAACAAAATTCCTGCCTCAATGAGGAATTTTCTTGCCGCTTCTTTGCTGGCTACAGAAGCCTTTCTTGCAGCCTCTAATCTTTCTTGTCTTTTGCTGTCAAATAAATCCATATTTACCTCCTTATTTTTATGATTCTTCTTTTCTTATGCAAAGATTATGCCAGTGAGCGCAATGAAAGCTTGCTTTCAAATTGCCGAGCGCAGCTAATCTTATGCAAAGATTATGCCAGTGAGCGCAATGAAAGCTTGCTTTCAAATTGCCGAGCGCAACTAATCTTATGCAAAATTACACTTTTCTTCCGAAAGATGCAAGAAATTTACGGGAAAATGTTTGAGAGTGAGGAAGATAAAGAGAAATGCCCACCCTTGGTACGGTAAGTAACCATGGGTGGGCAATGTATTTAATGAATGATGAATGATAGAAGAGTGTTTTACTTCACAACTTTTCTTGTCCTGTCGCCTTGCTTCACAATCAATACGCCGTGAGCAGGAACATCATCAAGACAGAAGTCCTGTGTCTTCGACTTATACACCTCCTGACCTTGCATATTATATATATAGGTATAAGGAGCAGAGATGTTGTGCTTAACAGCAACGGCAGAGATAGCAGTAGTGCCATCCTGTGATAAAGTCATCGTGCCGTCGGAAGCAACGGTAAGTGTGTACATGATGGTGCCACCTACGCCACGTAAGCATTGATAAGAACTTTCTTTGGTCGACTTAGAACCAAGAAACAGCTTATAGGTGCCTGCAGAAATATTTTTCAACTCAGGTTCCTGACTCAGATTGTAGTCAACTTCAGGATGATCTTTGTCACCGTAATTAAAACCACTCAGCATATCAACATAAGGTGTTTCTGTATCCGTCTCGAAAATAGGATCAGTATAGAGTTTGCTGCTGTTGTCACCAGTGCCTTGTAGCACGATGTCTAATCTACCCTCGAACACGCGATGACTGTAATTGTAGGCGTTAGTCAGTTTGACGTGCAACTCGTTATTGCTGATATAAAAACTATATCCGTCAGTTACCCATTGCGAAATGTTTTCTTCGTCAGCGCTCGGAGTCTCCTGTCTCTTGAAGCCTAAAACCATACTCTGTCCGATGTTGAAACCCTCTCCGGTAAACCCAGTGATATTAGGTCTCAGAACATCAATATCAAACCATCCGTCTCCAGACTTTCCCCATCCCCAGTTGACATGTACTTTACCATCGCTCTGTATGCCATCGAGCAAGAAGGCATGACCTCCTTCTATCTCATCGCTACCGCAGTAGAGAACAGGCTGTTTAGCTTCCATTTCTTTGCGTACCATTTCCATCCATTCCGCATCGGTATAGAAGTCGCGCTGCAGACAACTGATAGCCAAAGAATCATATCTGAAGTTCTCGGCAAATCCCTTGGCAGCATACCATTCTATAGTACCACTGCTATTAGCCTGATAATTCATTTGACTGGCAGCACCGGCATCAGCCATCAGTGTGGCTACGGCATCATTCTCATCTTTGGACACCAATCCATAGCTCGACTGCATAGCTGTCCATTGATAAGTATGTCCCAGTTCTCGCTTATACCACTTAGTGGTGCCCTCTTTGTCATTTTTATCTTTATACGTAGTTACGGAATATATGCCTGTACCCTTACTTGTAGCAGGATATTGATAGTACTTCATAATCTGTGCCATAGCTGTAGCTATACAACCCGTAGGGGCTGCGCTGCCATTAATCTGCGGACAAAGATTGTTGAAGGGTGTGTCCTGATTCCAGTAGGTCTTGATAAAATAGGTGGGGCGTCCACTCGCAGCCATTGGGTTAGCACTATAAGTAATACCTTTGGCTTTCATCCTTTCAAGTGATTTGTTGGCTGTATTCAGCCACCACTTCATGCCACAAGGCATATTATTTACATCAAAGTCTTCATCAGAAATTCCAAGCACAGGCTCTATGTCGTCGTCTTTGCTGATGAAAACCACCCCTTTGCCCTTGATTCCATAGACATTGACCATATCTAATGACTGATATTTCTCAACGGCGATATTGGCTGCAGCCTTCTTGGCTCCACCTGCCTGAAGATTTGAGGAGCAGAGTGCTTGCAGTGCTATTGTCTGCATTTCCTCTTCGCTTCGGTCGTTAGCGAAGTTTGGCATAGCGAGCAGAGAAGCAATAAAAAGTGTAAGAGTCTTTCTCATATTATATAAATTTATTTGGAGGTAAAAGTGACTCTAAACAAGAATGGCGAAGCACTTGTGGCTTCGCCATTCTCTATAGAATATAATAAACATTTTGTTTACTCGTTGGGTTCGAATGTATCGTAGTCCGTAATCTGACCCAAGTTACTTGCACTTACATACCACTGCATCAAAATCATGCAGTAATAATCATCGTACATGAAGCTGGGTGAGTTTACCGACTTGCGAGTGAGACCATCTGCATAATAGATTGTTCCGTAGTTAGGATAAGTATATGGAGTAGCCTGCTCAGGAACTACAAGCTGGGTGATGGTAAGTCCATTTTGGTCTGTTCCCTTTTTGTCTGTAAGATTAAAGGTCATGTGCTTACCTGTTCCCCAGAAGTTCTTGAAGCGGAAGAGTTTCGGATTGGCATCATTTACCTGCAAGGTGGCTGGTTTGGAAGCGCCAAACAACTGAGCACCGGCACCACTGAAGTTGTAAGTACCTTCGGCAACGGTAGTCCAACTATTGGCAGTAAACTGTACTGTAGCCAAGGACTTTCCACCGCCTACAGCTACCACGGCGATAGTGTTGTCACCACTAAGGCTCTTGATGGTCTTGTCTATATTGGCAGCACCTTCTGCGCCTTCAATCTTTTCACCATTCTCGACTACATAGTCCTTATAGCCTTCCTCACCTAATTGAGTAAGGCGGCTTTCATAATCAGCAGTTTTCTCTACCAGCAGATAAGCACTCTGTGTAGCGCTGTTGGTAGCGATACGAATCTGCGTATCAATATCAGCATCATTAGGCTCTGTGGCTGTGTACTGATAAAGAGTTGCTTTAGCTTGACTGTCAGAACCGATGTCGGAACCTTCATCCTCAGAGCAGGCGGTAAACATAGCTACCGAAACGAGGGCAAAGAACAGTCCATAAATATATTTTTTCATATTCTTTTCTTTTATCTGTTAAACTAAAGTTTTACCATGCATACTCTGGTGAGTCGCTTGTAGGAGTTGTTACCATCGGGTTCTGAGTACAATCGGCATTGTATGCACCCTCACTCTCCACAATCATCAAGGTCATCCATTGTGGCACACCAGTTGTGTTCCAACGGGATTCCTCGCAGTGGTTTGTTCCGGCATAGCTGCGAATCACACTCTTGCCAAAGCGCTTGATGTCGAGAGTAGCGAAGCCCTCGCCCCAAAGCTCTACACGACGCTGCCACCAAATCTCGTTCTGGAAGCCGGAGTTGCTGCTGTTGCCATACTTATCGTTGACGTGCTTGCCATATACGAATTGTGGGTCACGTGCCTTCGCAAAAGCCTCAAGCAACTGCTTGCCACGAGCCTCGTCCTGCATACCTGCAGCCTCTGCCTCGATAAGCTTCATTTCCTCAACACGCATCAATGGAACAGACTGGAGGAAGCCCTTGGCAGTATTGTTGTGTCCTTCCACGCCATTGGCTGTACGGAACTTCAAGCTCAGACCACCTGTTCCTGGCCACTTGGCCATTTCGGCAGAATACTCAAGCCATGTAGGATAGTCAGAATATTCCTTCAACTTATTCTCGAGTTCCGTACCTTCCATGTCGTTGGTAGAGAAGTCAACAAAGCACTTCTTGCGACAGTCGGTAGCAGGAATGGTCTCATAGAGGTGACGGTCTATCAACTTGGCATCACCATAATTGGCAGCATAGCCACAGGCAGAGACATCCTTGTCTGGGTTGATCTCAAGCGACATCTGAGAACCCCAAGAGGTATCAGCATCGTTGAGTTTGATACATGGGTCTGTATCCTTGTAAGTCACGCAGAACATCCATGCCTCGTTAGGAGTATTGAAACCTGTCTCACGATCGGTATATTCTGCAGAAGACATCACAGAATATCCTGCTTGTGCCTTTTTGGCATATTCTTCTGCCTTGTCCCATTTGCCCATTACGAGGTACGCACGGGCCTTCAGACCATAAACGACAGAAACATCAGGAGTAGTCTTGTCCGGACGCTCATAGCCAGCAAGATATTCCTCTGCCTTGTCGAGGTCGGAGATGATGAAGTTCCACATCTTCTCGTTGGTAGCACGAGGGTTGTGGTTCATGTCGATGCTCTCGTCATCAGAAACGATAGGCACGGTCTCTGCCTCTGGATTCTTGGTATAAGTCTCGTTGGCATACATCTGTGCCATATCCTCATAAAAGAAGGCGCGCATGGCGTATGCGATACCCACGCCACTCTTCTGCTCTTCTGTAGGATTGCCTGCACCCATCTTGATGACAGTATTACAGTTCTTAATCCACGCATAATATACAGACCATGGAATTTGACACATCAAATATTGTGGTGTCAACACATCGAAATAATTGTACCAGACTGTGAAAAATCCTGGTGCGACAGTGGCTGGATAAGCGATGTCCTGACCCATAAGGTCACGCTGAATCATCTGTGAAGGATAGCCAAAATCGTAGTTGTTTGCACTCAATTTGGATTCACTGTTCATCATTGGGCGACCATTCATATCGGCTGTTATAGCCGATACGAACTTGTTGAACGAGTTGGGAGCCGAAGCTGCCTGGTCTATGGTTACGGTGCTGCTCTGTGGGTCAATTTCTTCGATACAACTGGTGAACGAAGTAGCTGCCAATGCAAGAGCAACACATGTTGTTTTATTTATTTTCATCATTGTTTCGTCTTTTAATGTTTTTAGAACGTCAATTGAATACCACCAGAGATATTACGTGTAGGTGAGTAACTTGTGCCAGTCACACCGTCATAAGAGTAGCGTGGATCCAAGCCCTTGCGAGCTGAGATGAAACCAAGGTTCTCGCCAGAGCAGTAAATGCGAATCTTAGAGAAGTATGGTATCAAGTTCTTTGGGAAGGTGTAACCTACTGTGAATGACTGGAAGTTGAAGTAACTTGCGTTGGTCAAGAAACGGTCAGATGTCTGACTGTTGTCATCACCATACTGCCAGCGAGGAATGTTGCTGCTGGTATTGTTAGGACTCCATGACTTGATATAGTCTTTATGAATAGCCAAACCACCTGTAGAGTTGCTTGTCAGAGGATTCATCAAACCAGCATACTTCATATCGTACACCTTGCCTCCAATCTGGTAGTCGAAACTGAATGTAGCATCAAATCCCTTATAAGAAACAGTGGTGCTAAGACCGCCAGATACCTTTGGCAACAAAGAACCTGTCTCATAGTTGCTGGCCTTGCTGACATCAGTTGTAGTGTAAGACAACTTCTTACCAGGGCGACCTGTTCTTTCACTGTCTGAGACATCCTCGTCTACCCAATAGAGCGCCTCACCCTTATCGTTGACACCAGCATACTTGGGCAGGAAACCATTGTAGAGAGGTCCACCCTCCTTGTACCAATACATGGTGTAGCTCATGTCACTTGCCTGTGAGAAGCCGCCATATTGGTTCTTTGAAGTAGAATCAAGCTTCAAAATCTTGGTCTTGTTGTGTGCCAAGTTGGCTGTAACTGACCAGTCGAAATCCTTAGTGCGGAAAATGTGACCTGTCAAGGTCAGCTCAACACCCGTATTGCGAAGGTCACCCACATTGCTGTAGTAGCCACGAGTACCCTGTGACTCTGGTACACGCAACCAGAAGAGCAAGTCGGTAGTCTTCTTGGTATAGAAGTCAAAGCTACCACTCAGTCGACCTTTGAAGAAACTGAACTCTGTACCAATGTTGAAGTTGGTAGTAGTCTCCCAAGTAATCTTAGGATTACCCAAGCGTGCGAAAGATGCAGACATCTCTGTATCTGAAACCTGAGACAAGGTATAGAGGTCGGTGTAAGCCCAGTTGCCGATGTTATCGTTACCCTGCTGACCGATAGAAGCCTTCAACTTCAACTCGTCTACCCAAGGTGCTTTAAACCATGCCTCCTTGTTGATCAGCCAAGCAGCGCCTACTGACCAGAAGCTACCCCAACGGTTCTCCTTGGCAAAGCGTGAAGAAGCATCACGACGATAAGAGAAAGAGCCGAAATACTTGTTGTCGTAGTTGTACTGAGCATTGCCGAAGAAACCCTCTACATTGTAAGCTGACTCATAGCCGCTTGCATCCTTCTTGTTGGCAAAGGCACTAATCTGCAGAATACTTGGAGAGAAACCACCCTCAGCCAAGGCATCAAGATAGGTACTATTAATCTTGTAGTATTCGTGACCAAGCATTACGGTAACACCATGCTTGCCAAAGTTGTCGAAATAGGTAAGAGTCTGTATGTGGTTCTGGCGCCAACTTTCTGTAGAAGACTTAGAAAGCGAACCGTTCACACCCGCCTTAGAACCGAAGAATGGGTTGGCATAGCCTGTCGCATTGGTCTGTCCCCAGATGATGGTGCTGGTCAAGTTGGCCTTCAAGAAGTCTGTAATCTGGATGTCTGCAGTAAATGTACCATTCAACTGATGACCCTTGCTCTCACTCTTGTCATAGTTGTTGGAAGCAATAGGGTTGTAGTTGTTGTTGAATGGACGGTTGATACCTAATGTAGAAGAACCCAAGTCGTACAAAGGCAAGCCTCTCTCATCGGTCGGGATATATACGTTGCCATTTTCGTCAATCTGACGGAGATACAATGGATATATAGGAGCCATACTGGATGTGAAGCTCAAACTGGTACCTAAGTTGGCATTGGCTTCCTGTGTAGAGTTTACAAATGCAATATTAGCGCCCAACTTCAACCACTTCTTGATCTGATAGTCAGCCTTCAATCGAGCAGTGATACGCTCGAAACTTGAGTTCTTGATGATACCCTCATCATTCAAGTAACCTAAGCTGGCATAATAAGAAGAACGGTCAGAACCGCCACTTGCGTTTACGTTATATTCCTGACGCAAAGAGTTCTGGAACACAGCATCTGTCCAGTCGTCAGGTGTTACATAGTATGACTTTCCGCCGGCACCTGTGATCGTGCGGCCTAAAGTTGCATTAGGATTTAACTTGCCGTCCAAACCAATGAGCTGCTCTGTGTCAGGATAACTGTACACATTGTATGCCAATTTGTTCAGCATAGCAGAGTTTGCCTTTACATTGGCTGCGCTGGCACTCAAGCCATCACCATAGTAATATTTGTTGTAATATTCTGAGTATACAGCCTCGTAATACCGACCTGGGTCTGTGATAACATCATACTCAGGAACGGCACGAGAGTTGGAACCCCACTTCATGTCGACATTAATCTTGCCTTCTGAATTATTGGCACCCTTCTTGGTTGTTACAATGATAACACCAGCAGCACCACGTGCACCATAAAGAGCAGCAGAAGCTGCATCCTTCAATACAGTAACCGACTCGATATCATCTGTAGGGATATTAGAAAGACTTGCAGAATAAGGAGCGCCATCGACAATTACCAATGGGTCTGTAGCAGCATACATAGAAGCGATACCACGAATGTTGATACTACCCTGGCTTGCACCTGGCTGACCAGAGCTACCACGCATCTGCAAACCAGATACAGAACCAACCAAAGCATCAGCTACGTTAGTGGTAACCTTCTTGGAAAGTTCCTCAGAACCTACTACAGCTGCCGAACCTGTGAAGGCGCTCTTCTTGGCAGTACCATAGGCAACGACCATTACCTCATCCAAAGATTGGTTGTCAGTATCCAATACAATCTTCATGTTCTTTGCGGCCTTGACGGTCTTGGTGACCATGCCGATGTACGATACCTCCAACTTCGCGTTGGCTGATACGTTCAGTGAGAAGTTACCATCAATGTTGGTAACAGTACCGGTATTGGTGCCTACCACCTTGATGCTGGCGCCGATAACTGGCGAGCCATCTTCGGAAGAGGTGACCGTTCCGGAAACTTGAGTTTGTGCCAAAGCCATTCCTATGCTAAGGAACAGGCAGGCGATAAACGTCATGAGTCTTTTTTCCATAAATCTCTCTCTTTTTTTTAAAATGAATGTATAAAGTTTATTCTTTTCTCATATCTTTGTCTCCACCTCGTGCCCCGAGGAGGAAAAAAAACTATGCTATTTTATATATAAAATCTCTCTCTTTATAGTACAATATTTAACAATTGAATTGTAACGGCTGCAAAATTATATAAAATTTAGTTATTCACCAAATATTTCTTGCAAAAAGTTGCATTTTTAACCATTAAACTCACAAAAGTCTTTAAAAATAGCATTTTTACTTATTATTTATAAGCACTTTTTGTCGTTTCTGTGGTTTTAGATAGCATTCTTTAACTTATTATGTCGGGATAAGCCTCGCTCGGCTCATAACTTCTATTCATGATGTTCTTAACTTAAGTTTGTTAGTTCCGCACGCCCTGAAGGGAGCTTTTGAGTCGCCCATACTTGATCCACATGCGAAACTTGAACTGTTCATAATTGGATTACGCAAATACCCTTCATCTTTTCCTTGAAATCCCCTGTGTTTATCGGGGTTTCAGAGGGTGAAGGGTGCAAGTCAACCCTTCATCACCCTTCAACTTTTTGCCATTTTCAGATTTCGGTTTACAACTGATAGAGTCGTGCTCATGCTTCTATTAAGCCCAGCCTGAGTCGTCTATTATGACCAATCCGAGCCTTCTATTATGCCCAGTCCAGGTCTTCTATTAAGCCCCAGTTTAGGCTTCTATGATGCTTGCTATGGTTTCTATGGTTCCGCGCATTAATCTATACTTTCGTTTTCAGCAGTTTCATCTCCTCTGCCGTAAGCCCCGTCACATCCATGACTGTTGCTTCATCCATTCCCTTTGCCAGCATCTTCTTAGCAATCTCAAGACTTCGCAGGTTCATACCTTCTGCTCTTCCTTCTGCTCTTCCTTCTTCCATACCCTCTTCTTTACCTTTCTGGTATCTGTCATCCAAAAGGGTTCTTTCAACGCTTACGGAATCCCAGAATTTGTCGTAGGCACGGAGCTCGGCATCAGTAAAGCCGGAAATCTCCAACTCCTCTACGGCTTTTCCAATCTCCGGGTCATTAAGCAGGTCGGAAGGAATCTCCTTCGTATTGGAATTGATTTCTGTGAGGAAGCGGAGCCACAAGACCATCATGCGCTTATCGGCAATGGAATGAGGAGTGAACTTCGGGAGCTCTATGAAGGTGAAATGCAAGCCTTTAATTACCTTGCTGCTGTCCTTATCATGCACGATGCGGTAGTTGTGGATGAAATCCGGAGTATCATGCGCAAAGATATCATTTATCAGGTTGAGAGAATACACAGGTTGGAGTTCACTGTATTTTCCTCCCTTTTTAGCCTGACTCACATAGAGCTTGGATGCATTGAACAGTACTCGCTGCTGGAAAGCGTCAGACCATTCCATCTGCATTTCCACGCAGAACTTCCTGCCTCTGGCATCGGTGCAGAGTACATCCACTATGGTATTCTTGCCCCCTTCGAGCTGGGGTACAAGTTCTGTAGGCAGATACTTGATTTCGTGTATCTGCTCTTCTTCGCTGAGTGGCAGGAGTGCGTTCAGAAGGCTGATCAGTCTTTTAGGATGATTGCCGAATATCTTCTTGAACGTAAGGTCTGCCTTAGGGTCTAAGTACTTCATAACCATTAGTTTTAAAATCTATAACGCAAAGTTACGACTTTATCTTCATATCTGCAAGAAATTTTTGAAAATTATGAAGGGTGATGAAGGGTTGGCTTGCACCCTTCACCCTCTGAAACCCCGATAAATACAGGGGATTTCAAGGAAAAGATGAAGGGTGAAGGGTATTTGCGTAATTGATTCTTTTTTTAAACGGATACAGACAAAATGCCTACTTGTGGCACAATAGTGCCCCTTCGAAGGGCACAAAAGTGTCCTTTGAATAGAATCCGTCGCTCCCACGTTGCTCAGTTACGCTCCCACGTTTCCCGCTTTCGCTCCCACGATTTTCTGTTTCGCTCCCACAAACGTCAGATGCGCTCAGAGAAAGCTACTCTGCTGCCGTGCCCATGGGGTGACAAACATTTATATATACTGCTCAAGTTTCGCAAGTTTTGCCCCACACGCCCTGAACCAACGGTCACCGGCGCGTAGCGGAAAGGTAAAGGGCGTATTGGGTAATTTCAGCCGTACAGTTCAAACGTTTTCAGGAGTTGATGGTTGGCATCGGCAAGTTGTGGGTCGAAGAGGCTCTTTATGTAGATCATGGTGGTGGAGGTGCTGGTATGTCCCAAGGCCTTGGAGATAAGTTGTACGTCGAGGTCGTGCTGATAGGCAATGCTCGCCCAAGTGTGTCTCACCACATAGGAGGAAAGGGGCTGGCTGGCAGAGATGCGCTTCGACAGGCACGACAGGTTGTAGTTGTAGCGACGAAGCTGGTTTTGGTATTGCCCATGTGCCAATACTGCATCGGGAGAATTGATGATGGGAAAAACATACGGAGTATTGCTGTAAGCCTCATACTTTCTGATGATCTCGTTCATACACGGTTCTATCGCCACCACTATCTCTTGTCCTGTTTTGTGGCGGGCATAGTGAAATCTTCCGTTTCTGATTTGTTCCTTTCGCAGATAGGCAATATCTACGAAAGGCATTCCCATGGCATAAAAACTGAAGAGGAATATGTCGCGGGCAAAAGCAAGCGATGGCTTGTCTTCGAGATTGAGGTGGCTCAGCCGCAGAATGTCCTCTTCTTGTGCACTGCGTTTGCGAGTATGTTCCTTCCCAGTGAACACTTTGCGGAAAGGTTGCGTGTCGGCAGTCATCTGCAAGGCTACACCTCTATTATATAAGGTACGCAAGGAACGCATGTAGCACGAAATGGTGTTCATGCACAATCCCCGGTCTATAAGCCATCGTTGATAACGTTCCATTTCTTGCGGCAAAATGTCAGCCAGCGTCCAGTCGTCTCTTTGCCAGAAAAGCGTCAGCGAGTTGGCTGCGGTGCGATAGTTGGCTGCGGTCTTGTAGCACTTTCGTGCCTCGGCGCTCTCTACCTCCTTACAGATGAAGTCCCAAGCAGGCTGTGCTTTGGAATTTGTTTTGTTCTCTGCACGATGCTTTCTACCTGGCAGGTGAAAGCCAAATTCTAACTTAAAATATACCATACTATAAAATCTTTTAGGGTTTATCTTTTGTCACTCAACTTTTACCGCTTCAGAAGTTAGCGGAGTTAAAGGAAGTGATCGTTTCCTCCGGTCGGTTGGGAAGTTAAGGGACAACAGCTATGGAGGGAATGATTAATGGTTAATGTTGTGTCCACAAAAGCTGTTGTCTTAACTCCTTAACTCCCTTAACTTCCCGATTAGCACATAGTTTTTTTCCACCTCGGGGCACGAGGTGGAGACAAAGATATGAGAAAAGAATAAACTTTATACATTCATTTTAAAAAAAAGAGAGAGATTTATGGAAAAAAGACTCATGACGTTTATCGCCTGCCTGTTCCTTAGCATAGGAATGGCTTTGGCACAAACTCAAGTTTCCGGAACGGTCACCTCTTCCGAAGATGGCTCGCCAGTTATCGGCGCCAGCATCAAGGTGGTAGGCACCAATACCGGTACTGTTACCAACATTGATGGTAACTTCTCACTGAACGTATCAGCCAACGCGAAGTTGGAGGTATCGTACATCGGCATGGTCACCAAGACCGTCAAGGCCGCAAAGAACATGAAGATTGTATTGGATCCAGACAACCACGCTCTTGATGAGGTAATGGTTGTTGCTTATGGTACTCAGAAAAAGAGTGCCTTTACTGGTTCTGCTGCCATTGTAGGCGCAGAAGAGATTGGTAAGGTTCAGGTTACCAATGCTGTAGATGCTTTGAAGGGTAAGGCTGCAGGTGTGCAGATTTACACTGGCAGCGGTCAGCCAGGTGCTACTCCTACCATCCGTATTCGTGGTTTCAACTCTATCAATGCGGGCAACGATCCTCTTATCGTATTGGATGGTTCACCATACGGTGGTTCTCTCAACGACATCAACCCTGCCGACGTAGAAAGCATGACAGTGCTGAAGGATGCTTCTTCCACAGCCCTTTATGGTGCTCGTGGTGGTAACGGTGTTATCTTGATTACAACCAAGAGCGGACAGAAAGGCACGAAAGGTACTCTTACTGTAGATGCCAAGTGGGGTTCTAACTCTAAGGCTACTCCTGAGTACAAGACTATCAAGAGCCCTGCTGCTTACTACGAGATGTGGTACAAGGCTCTTAACAACTATGCAAAAAGTGCTTGGAATTATACAGACGGCCAGGCATGGAAATGGGCCAATGACAACATGATTACCAACACCTCTTTTGGCTTGGGTTATAATGTTTATACCCTTCCTGAGGGGCAGCAGCTCATTGGTACAAATGGTAAGCTCAATCCTAACGCGACCCTTGGTGCCTACTCTACCATGAATGGTACAACTTATTACTTGACTCCAGACGACTGGGTGGATGAAATCTACAACAACAGCCTTCGTCAAGAGTATACTGTTACAGCCACAGGTGCTTCTGACAGAGGTACATTCTATGGTTCTGCCAACTATTTGAGCAATGACGGTATCACCGCAGCTTCCAACTACCGCCGTTTCACCGGTCGTTTGAAGGCAGACTACCAAATCAACAAATGGTTGAAGGTGGGTGCCAACATGAGCTACGGCCACTTCAACAGCAACGCACTTACCGACGAAGGTGAATCATCTAATGGTAACGTATTTACATTTGTCAACATAGCCCCAATATACCCTATGTATATGCGTGATGAGAACAAGCAACTCATCTACGACAAGACTTCTCGCATGGTGGCTTACGACTATGGTAGTGGTAAGATGACTCCATTCCGTGCCTACACAGGTGGTGCCAACCCTATCTCAGATGCCAAACTGAACACCAACAACGACGAGGGTAATACCTTCAATGGTACCGGCTTTGCAGAGATTCAGTTACCTTACGGATTCAAGTTTACTTCTATCAACAACGTATATCTCAACGAAGATCGTTCTACATTGACCTTTAACCCTTACTTTGGTCAGTATTCTAAATCTAACGGACAAGTATACAAAGGCCACGATCGCACATGGTCTTACAACTATCAGCAACGTATAAATTGGCACCAGGTATATGGCAAGCACGACATCGAGGTGATGTTGGGTCACGAGTATTATCGCGCTTACGGTTACGCATTGACAGCCAACAAGAACAACCAGTTCTCTGTAGACAACAAGGAATTGGCAGGCGCTGTGGTAATGGGCTCTGGTAATTCTTCTATGAGTGAGTATAACACCGAGTCTTGGCTGAGCCGTGCCATGTATAACTACGATTCTCGTTACTTTGGTAGTGTTTCTGTTATGCGTCAGGCTTCTTCTCGTTTCGCTAAGGACAACTGGTGGGGTACTTTCTGGTCATTTGGTGCTGGTTGGAACCTTCATAAGGAGTCTTGGTTCAAGGTTAATTGGATTGACGAATTGAAGTTGAAGGCTTCTTATGGTGAGAATGGTAACGATGGCATTGGTAGCTATATGTATACCAAGTATTTCAACATCGTCAACTCTAACAATGACGTATCTTTGACTCCTTCTTCTTTGGGTAACCCTAACATCTTATGGGAGAAGAATGGAAAGTTCAACATAGGTGTAGACTTCTCTTTGCTCAAGAACCGCATTTGGGGTAGCATCGAATATTATAGCAACAAGACTTCAGACATGCTATCACGTGTTTACTTGCCTGTATCTTACGGATGGAGCAGTTACTTCGACAACGTAGGAAACATGATAAACCGTGGTATCGAGTTGGATTTGCACGGTGACATCATCCGCACTAAGGACTTGACATGGAACGTTTACGTCAACTTGACATCTAACCACAACGAGATTACCAAGCTTTCTAGCTCTGCCAAGCAGCGCTGGTATGATGGTATTGGTTTGGGTTACCAGAATGTTTCTTACTTCTTCCAGGAGGGTCACTCTCGCTTTACATACTACACCAAGAAGTATGCTGGTGTAGACCCTGAGACAGGTCTTTCACTCTTCTACAAGAACGTGTACGAGAAGGATGATAACCAGAACGATGTATATTACAACAATGCTGGCGAAAAGGTAGACGCCAACTATTCAGGCACCAAGCACCGCAAGGTTGTTGGTCAAGAAAAGACTTCTACTTACAATGATGGCGACTATTATATGTGCGGAGATGTATTGCCTGACGTATATGGAGGCTTCGGTACAAGTGTAGCTTGGAAGGGCCTCGACTTCTCTATGGACTTCCAGTATCAGATTGGTGGTCAGGTATACGATAGCTCATACGCTAGCTTGATGGGCTGCAACGCCGGTACTGCCATACACGTAGATATGGAGAAGGCTTGGACACCAGAGAATACAACATCCAACATTCCTCGTTGGCAGTTCAACGACTCATACATGAATTCTGGTTCAGACCGTTTCTTGACCAACGCTTCTTACCTCACCTTGTCTAACATCACCTTGGGTTACACTCTCCCAGCACAGTGGATGCAGACTATTGGCTTGCAGAAGATACGTGTCTACGTAGTAGCCGACAATGTATGGACATGGTCTAAGCGCCAGGGCCTCGACCCACGTCAGAGCATCACTGGTGGCAGCAGTAACTTGAACTATCGCTCTATTCGTACCGTATCGGGTGGTATCACAGTTACATTCTAATTCAGTTATAACCAGACTAAAGAATAGAACACAATGGATAAAAAGAAAATATATCGCTCCGTAGTTAGCCTCTTGGTTGCCGGTGTCTGCATGACATCGTTCACAGGCTGTATGGAGCAAACAGAACCTACAAATATTGCAACTGAAGGCCAGATTCAGAACTCTCCTTCTTCGGCAGAGTCTTTCTTGATGGCAATGCCTTCGTTCCTTAATACAGTTTATAGCAATGGTTGGCACTTCCCATTTGGTTATGGCGCTTGTATTTACATTCGCGACTTGATGACAGGCGACTTATTGCAGTCTTCGCAGAACTACACCATTCACTTCAAGTATTGGGCACAAGACAAGTATCAGGGTGATGGCTATGTATTCTCACAGTTTGTCAATACCTATTACTTCCAGCAGGTATTGGCTTGCAACAACATGATCGGTGCTGTGAACCCTGACAATGCCACAGACAAGCAATTGGGCTATCTGGGCGCAGGTTTGGCTTTCCGTGCCATGTGTTATCTTGACATGGCTCGTATGTACGAGTTCTTGCCTAACGACAAAGTGAGTAGCATCAATGCTGAGGGCAACGACGTAAAGGGACTTACCGTGCCTATCGTAACAGCCGAGATGAACCAGGCCGATGCACTCAATAACCCACGTGCCACTCATGAGGAGATGTTCAACTTTATCGAGAGCGACCTGGACAAAGCCGAACAGTATATTGTCAACTTGACCGACACTCGTAGCAAGGTGTTGCCAGACTTGGCTTGTGTATATGGTCTGAAGGCTCGTCTCTATATGTGGAACGAGAACTATGAGAAAGCTGCCGAGTATGCTCGTAAGGCCATCAATACAGCCAAGGTCACCCCTATGACAGAGTATGATTGCACCAACTATAAGACAGGTTTCAATGATATCTCTAAGTGGATGTGGGGTTCACAGCAAACTTCTGAAAACTCAACAGTAAAGACAGGTATCGTCAACTGGACATCGTGGTTGAGCAACCAGACCACTTATGGTTATGTAGGCTATGGTGAGGCAAACAACGACTACAATGAGATAGACAAAAGAATGTATGAGCGTATCAGCGACACCGACTTCCGCAAGTTGGAATTCAAGGCTCCTGAAGGCTCAGAATTGGCCGACAAGGTTATTCAGATACCCGAAGCAACTAAGAAGGAAAGCGATGGAACATGCTTGGTAGACCGCATGCCAGCATATTCATCCGTCAAGTTCCGTCCTAACGAGGGTAACATTAGCGACCCTAACATCGGTGCAGCATCTGCTTATCCTTTGATGCGCGTCGAGGAGATGTACTTCATCGAAGCCGAGGCAACTGCCCACACCAACCCTGCCAAGGGCAAGGAACTCGTAGAATCGTTCATGAAGACTTATCGTGATCCTAACTACACATGTAACGCAACATCTACAGATGACGTTGTAGAAGAAATCGTTTTTCAAAAACGTGTAGAACTTTGGGGCGAAGGTCAGACATTCTTTGACATCAAGCGTTTGAACTACTCTGTAACCCGTGGTTACCCAGGTACCAATTGGTACGACCTAACTCGTCTCAACACCAATGGTCGCCCAGCATGGATGAACTTGGTTCTCCTTTCTTCCGAGGGTAATAACAACCAGGCTGTAAGAGGTATGAACAACCCTGATCCATCAGATGTATATACAATCTGGAAAGAACAATAGTTTTACGAACTAACAGATAAACAAACATAATTATGAAAAATATATTAAGATTTTCATATATGGTACTCGTGAGTTTGGTGGCATTAGCCATCAGCTCATGTACCAGCGACTACGACTACACGGGTGCACCTAAGGTTGCCAACGAAGTGTATTTCAGCAATACCCAGCAGTCGAAGATAGAGTTGAGCAAGAGCAACTCAAGCTTTGTTGTTACACTTCATCGTGTAGAGACAAAGGGAGAACTGACCGTTCTTTTGAATTATACTCCAGATGAGGGAAGTATTTTCAGTGTGCCTAACCATGTGACATTTGCAGATGGTGAGGCTGAGGCTCCTATTACCATTACCTACAATCCTGAGGATTTGCAGTATGGTACTTATAATGGTGGTACTATCAGTGTTGCCAATGAGGACTATGATACTACATACGGTATTGGCTCATTTACCTTTGAGGCTGGTGCCACAGAGTGGATGGATATCAATACCAATAAGTCAACAGGTGCCTTCCGTGATGATGCAATTTCTTCTCTCTTAGGAATAGAGCCTCCTACTTTTGATGTGAAAATTCAGAAGAGTGTTGTTGAAGAAGGAAAGTACCGTATCCTTAATCCTTATAAGGCATGGGCTGACGAATATGCTGAGAAAAATGAAGCAACCTATGATGGTGCTGACCATTATTGGGTTATCAATGCTACTGATCCCGACTATGTATATATGGAGCCATGTGAGACAGGTGTTGACCTTGGAGTAGGTGCTGTTACTGCAACAAGTTTTGTTGCTAACTATTTAAGCCAGGGTGTTACGCTTGACAAAATCAAAACAGCTAAGCCCGAATTATTTGGTAAACTGGAGAAGGGTGTAATCACCATGCCTGCAAAATCGTTGCTGTTGATTATGGGTGACAAAATGTATTATGGAGGTACCAACGGTTTGTTCTCTGTAGCCTTACCAGGAAACGTTATCGCTGATTACAGTGTTGAGGCTTCCTATAAGGGTCGTTTCACCGATGCCAATGACAATGATTTCGCACAGGTAACCATGACTTTGAGCAATGATGTTGCCAAGGTGAAGTATGCTCTTGTTCCTGCAAGCAGCGACTTGAATGCTACTGTTAGCGGTATTATTGACGGCAGTGTGGCTTCTGAGGAAGTATCAGCTTCTGGTGATGTTCAGGTTCCTTTCGATGAGACAGGCAAGTATGTGCTCGTGATGGTATTGTACAATGCCAACGACGAGGCTGTAGGCTCAGATGTTCTGAATCTCTCACTCAAGTCAAGCAAGGATGCTGCCGAGGTCTGGAATGACGTTGCCGCCGGTACTGTGACTGTGGGTGTAAAGAGTTATGGTTCTATTCTCTTCCAACAAGGGGATCCAGGTGTGCTCATGGGTGAGCCTGTTGTTACCGAGGGTGTACTCTCTCAGAGTGGTAGCGATCCTACCAAGTTCCGCATTACTCCTTTTGCTGACGATAAAACTCCATTAGAGTTTTCTGTTGCAGAGGATGGTTCCATCACCGTAGATACACAGGAAACAGGTCTTGCTCTTCAGGATGGTACAGCCATCTTGGTAACAGATATTGTAACTTACTTTGGTGCTGATACTGATAATGGTAAGTTCTTTGCAAGCAAGGGATTCCTTTCTAAGTATGACGGCAGCAAGAAGCTCTATACCTTCTTCAATATCTATACAGATGCCTCAGACAATCCTTATGCGTTCGAGTCCGATACCTTCGAGGTAACAGGTGAGGGCGAGGCTAAGGTTCATGCTGCATTTGCCAAGGCAAAGAAGGCTGCTGCACATCGCTCAGCTGTGGTTTCTGCCAAAGCGCACAAGATGCTTGTGGCTAAACTTGGAGCTTGGGCTAAGTAATACAGGCGTTTTTCCATAAACAAAAACACGATATGAGTTGAGGCTCCAGATAACTTGAATGGTTTTCTGGAGCCTTGTTTTTTCTAAACAGCTTTTAGAACAAAAGAAATATGATGATGAAAAGAAACATGAAACAACTAATGCTTGTTTCCCTGCTGGGTTTCGTGGCTCTTTCTGCCCAAGCGGTACCTGCTAAAAAGGGTGTATGGCGTATGGTGACATTGGCTGATGGAACTCAGAAAAGGGTGGAACTTCGTGGTGATGAATTCTGCAGCTACTGGGTGGATGCTGAAGGCGTTAGCTATAATCTGGACAGCGAAAGCAAGCGATATGTAAGAGTTGATGCCAATGCTCTGCAACTACGTGCGAGTCAGTTGCGTGCCAAAGCCAATCAAGACCGTATTGAGCGTATGGCGAAAGCTCGTCGTATGGCAGCGAAAAAGAGTTTGGGGCAAACTAATGGTTCTTATTTTGGCAAGAAGAAGGGTCTTATCATCCTGGTGCAGTACAAGGATAAGAAATTCAAGTTTGGCCATAACCAGAAGATGTACAACAGAATAGCTAATGAGACTGGTTATGCAAATTCGCTCGGCTTTGTGGGCAGTGTGAAAGATTATTTCCTGGCACAGAGTAATGGACAGTTTGAACTGGACTTTGATGTGGTGGGACCTTATACACTCAATCATGAATATGCTTACTATGGCGCACCTTCTGGAAACTCACATGATGTCCGTCCTTGTGACATGGTGTATGATGCTTGTCGTTTGGCAGACCCTGACGTCAACTTTACTGACTATGATTGGGATGGCGATGGCTATGTGGAGCAAGTGTATGTTCTCTTCGCAGGACTCGGACAGGCTGCAGGTGGTGACGAAAATACAATTTGGCCTCATGAATACAAATTGCAAGAAGGAAACAACGGTTCGTATGTAAGCAAGGACAATAATGTGGTGGTAAATACATACGCTTGTGGACCGGAACTTACCTTACAATATACTCCTGTTGCTTACAGGGAACGTGTAGACGGTATTGGAACTCTCTGTCATGAGTTCTCTCATTGTTTAGGTTATCCAGACCTGTATGATACTGGTAATGGTGGTAATTTCGGAATGGGTGAATTCGACCTGATGGATGCTGGAAGCTATAATGGTGAGAGCTTCTGTCCTCCTAACTATTCTGCCTATGAAAAATGGTTTGCAGGCTGGATAACTCCCACTGTACTGGATAAACCAGCATCTGTAAAAGGTATGCAGGCACAGGATGTGAAGTATGGACAGGCATTTGTTGTCTATAATGACAACAACAAGAACGAGTATTATCTTATCGAGAACAGACAACAGAACGTGGGTATTTGGGACAAACAGCTGCCAGCCAGTGGTATGATGATTACTCATGTGGACTATGACAAGAATATCTGGGAGTGGAACAATGTCAACACCTTTGTCAATTATAGCAACCAGAATGGCCCAGAATATGCTTATCTTGACAACGATCATCAGCGCCTTACGATTTTTCATGCAGACAACGAAGAGGGTTCTTCTGCAGACTCGCAGGCTGGTGACCTGTATCCCTTTAATGGTAACAACAGTCTTACCGACACCTCTTCGCCTGCTGCTACCATCTATCAGGGCGGAACAACCATGGGCAAGCCTATCACCAATATTACCCAAAATGAGGATGGAAGCATCGACTTCGACTTCATGGGTGGCAGTAACGACAACATCATCTCGGGTATTCACTTCGTAGAGAATGATGAGATGTCTTCCTTCGGCCAGGGTGTTTACTCTTTGGACGGTCGTTATATGGGCACTTCTGCCAACGGCCTTGACAAAGGCATATATATCGTGAACGGCAAGAAGATTGTCAAATAATGTATGAAACAGAGAAGTCTTATATTGCTTTTCTGTGCAGTCCTGTTGGTGGCAGGCTGTACGGAAAAGAAACAAAATCACATGAAGTCGCCCGACTTTGAAGCGAGTCAAGTACTTAAGGACTCCATGCCGGAGCCTGTTAAGTTGGATAGCGACCTGTTCTCTGGCGCAGGTACCGTCGTTCCTTACTTCCCAGGAGGTCTGAAAGCCATGCGTGCTTTCATTGCCAAACATATGCGTTATCCTGAGGCTGCCCGCACGTTGAAAAAAGAAGGCAGGGTTATCATTTCAGCTCAGGTAGACACCAAGGGCAATCTCTCTCAATACAAGGTGATGATGAGCGACGACCCTCTTTTCGACAAGGAGGCTTTGAGAATAGTTAAGTTGATGCCTCGCTTTGTGCCTGAGGGGAAAGGCAAGGTCGTTGCCGGCACGGTAAAGATTCCCGTCATGTTCAGATTGAAATAAAGCAGCCGCATCCTTTTCCTATCAAATACATTGCCCACCCATGGTTACTTACCGTACCAAGGGTGGGCATTGATGTTATCACAATCTTTTGATGGTTATTTTTAGGTTATTTCTGTCAAAAAGAAATGACTTTTGGCACTTTTTGCTTATCTTTGTGCCCATAAACCATTAATAAGACAGATTTATGTTACGATTATTGTTTAGACTATGGTGGCTTCAGCAACGTCGCTCCTTCACCTGGAAGGATGCCGTTGTGGGTGGTTATCTCATCTTCGTTTATGTGATGGTGGGCTTGGGCTTCTACTTTGGAGCTACCCTCGATGGCGAGGAACTCTTCGAGGACGGAACTCCTGATGCTCTTTGTGCCATTTTGGTGTTGACAATGCTGGTGCCCGATATTATCCTGAAGGTGGTGATGAAGCATGACAGCACGGCCATGGACGATTATCTCAAGTCGCGACCTGTGCCCGAGAAGGTTTGGAACCGTTTCCTGCTGCTCACCAACCTTGCCAATTTCTGGAATTACGTCATGCCTGTGCTCATGCTCCCCATGCTTTTCTGGATGCTCAGCGTGCCTCAGGCCATTGTGGGCTATCTGCTGATGCAGGCTTTCTCTTTCATCAATGGCATTTATGTCACTTGCTATTATAAAACTACCGACTGGATGCTGCGCTGGCCCTTGCTGTTGGGCTGGATAGGTATGGGAGCCATCCTTACTGCCTATCTTGTATGTTTCGCCTGGATGCCGGGATTCTTGATCAACATCGGTATGGCTGTATGGGCTGTGCTCATCATCACCGGCTTGCTTTTCTATCTCTATAACCTGAAGATTTATAATGAGCACAAGCAGAAGACGTCCCGTTTCAGAAGTTTTGGCAAGACAACGCTTTACAAGCTGCAGTACATCGGACTGCTTCGTGCCAAACGTGTGCGCAACATGGTGCTTGTCATGGTGATCATCTTCTTCCTCGATGCTCTGTTGATGGTATTCCTGCCCGATAGTGGTCCTGGCAATCAGGTCTCCTTGATCATGTATGTGGTGGGAGATGTATTGCTGCCTTCGGTAGTCTTGTCGCAGTGGACTTTTGGTATAGAGGCCAACTTCTTTCAGGGATTGATGACAAAACCTGTCAAGGTGGAACAACTCTTGCGCAACTGCTTCTACTTCTATCTGAGTATCAGCGGTGTGATGACGGTTCTCAGTTTGGTCTTCGTCTTCCTTTCTCCCGAAATAACGGTATTCACCTTGTTGGGTGCCATGGGTATGGCTGTGTTTGTCAACCTTTCCAATCTGCCTACCTGTCTCTTTTCGTCACGGTTGGAAATCTTCTCCAACTCGATGTTCAACATGCAGGGAGCCAACATGAAGATCAATCTTTATGGTATTGTCTTCTTGGTACCTTCAGGTCTTATGGCAGGTGTCTATTATCTGTGGGGAGCTGAGGTGTGGTGCATCGTCAGCGTAACTATGGCTGTCGTGTGCTTGTTGCTTCATCGCAAGGTAATAGCACGCGTGGCAGCTATATACGATCGCAGACGCTATGAGCGCATGGAGAAATATATGGAGAATTAAGTTTTATGTTCAACGAATTAAAATGTACAGCAAAATGATTAAGATACAGAATCTCAAGAAAATATATAATGGCACAACCGTGCTGGATATAGAAAACCTCGATATTGCCCAGGGAGAGTTGGTGGGATTGGTAGGTAACAACGGAGCAGGAAAGACCACCTTGCTGCGTCTTGTCCTCGACCTGATAAAGGCTGACGACGGTTTTGTGGAGAGCGACGGCAAGAAGGTCAACGAGTCGGAAGACTGGAAAACCTATACGGGCAGCTATATTGACGGACGCTTCTTGGTTGACTTCCTGACCCCGGGGGAGTATTTCTCGTTTATAGGTGATGTCTATGGTATTGACGAAGAGACGATGAAGGAACGTCTGGCTCCTTTTGAGACGTTTATGCACGATGAAATCATGGGAACCAAGAAGTATCTGCGTGATTTCTCGCAGGGCAACCGCCAGAAGATAGGTATCATTGGCGCAATGATCATTAACCCCAAGGTTCTCTTGCTCGACGAGCCTTTCAACTATCTCGACCCTTCTTCGCAGATGAACATTGCCCGACTGATTCATCAGGTGTGCAAGGAGCAGGGCACTACGGTCATCATCTCCAGCCATAATCTCAACTTTGTGGCAGATATCTCTTCCCGCATCCTCCTGTTAGAGAAAGGTAAGCTCATAAAGGACTTGCAGAATACGGATGGTGCCGCTATCGCCGAACTCAACGAGTATTTCGGTATTCAGGCGGAGTAAAACGAGCATGTCGAGTAGGCATGAAATCCATATAGCTTTTTTTCTCTCTCTCTCTCTCTGAAGGAGCCTCTATAGCGACGAAGCCTTGCCCTTAATAGCGACCAACGCTCGTTGCTATTAAGGGCAAGGCTTCGTCGCTACTAAGAGCGGAAAGGGGCGGATGTTAATAGTATGCAGTTATAATACTGTATGAATGCCGTTAGAAGGCATACTGTGCGGTAAGCATTAGCTCGCGGGGACGCAACTCATAACTATTGGTCAGGGTGCTAACGCCGCTGTATGTAGTTTCGGCGTAACTCTTTTTGTTGAATATGTTACGAAGCTCTGCCGAAAGGCGGAGCTTTTTGATGCGCCAAACGGCCGTGGCATCCCCCAATAGGCAGTTTATATTGTCGCCTTCTTGCAGTTCGTTGCGATAATGCACGAGCGAGAAAGTAAGGTCGACGTTATGGATAGTAGCGGTGGCAGAGAGCTCTTGCCGCCAGTTGAATAGCGATGAATTCGCCGATTTTGCTCGTTTTGTGTTAAGTTTTGTGAACTCTCCTTCGTAGCTAAGCTGACACCATGAGGGCGAGAAGTCGATGGATGGGGTCAACGTATAGGTCTGGTTGGTGTAGTCGATGGTCTGATGGCTGGTATACTGTGTGCCTTTGCTATAGTTGTATTCAGCCTTGAGTCGAGTCTTCAGGTGCCAGTCGTAGAAGCCCTTCGATACATAGAGCGAGGCACCAAGGTTGTCGCTCTTACTGTTCTGCTTATAAATGGCGGTGTAATAGTTGCCGTCTACGATGCGAAGGTCGGAGGCGGTGTTCTGCCAGTATCGGCTGGCGTTGATCGAGACACTGAAAAAGGTCTCTGTGATGGGGCGCTTGTAGTCGTAGCTCAGCTTGCCATATAGCGAACGGTTGATGGGAACGATGTCCGCCGAGGTATACCAGGAGCGATAACTTCGGCGATATTGGTCTATGGCATAGGTGGTGGGGCTGCCTGTCGAGGTGTTGTAGCCCGTGTAGAAAGTAAGCTCCCTGCGGAAGTCAATTTTCTGGTTGAGATACACAAAGGGCGATGCGGTGAGGAGGGTCTTCTGCTGTCTGGTGAATCGTTCCCAGGTGAAGGTGGGCGAGAAGTACATCCTCAAGTCGCCATTCTTGTACTGCCAGAAGGGAGTCAGCTTTGCGCAGATGTCAATGTTGTGGTTCTTCTTTGCGTTGGAGGTTTGGTCGCCCACGATGATGTCCTTGAAGTCGATGCTGGCTTGATATCGTTGGCTCCAGTGAAATCTGCTCTTCTGCCACTCCACGGAATGGGCAGTATGCCATAGGTTGGTGCGTAGGCGGCTGCGGTCGTCGTTCACATACAGGTCGGCCACGCCATGATGGTAGTCGGCTATCGAGCGCCATGACAGTTGGCTCTTCTTCCATACGAAGAGGCGATAGAGGCTGCCTTCGATGTTGAGTTGAGGTATGCGTATGCGCTGGGTGAACGCTTGGTTGATGGCGGATAGACCGTCGGTTTGTTGGGCATTCAGGCTGAAGTGCTCATTGCCATAGTGGGTGGCTTGGTTGAGCTTGTTTTCCCATTCTATGTTCAGTATGTCGCTCTTCATGGTCTTGCGTGTTTGTTCTGATGTCGTTACAGGCTCTTCGCCTCCAAGGTCGTAGATGGAGGTGTTCTCTCTGTTTTGTCTGACGACCGAGCGCACGTAGCTGGCCTCGAGTCGGGTTTCGGCATCCTGCTTGTTCTTGGAGATGTGATTGATTGAATATTTTTGAGAGGTATTGAAGCGCAATCGCTCCTCGTCGATAGGGGCTTCAAGGGTTGGAGCTGATAGCCATGCGGGGAGTGTGGCCGAGGATAACCGGTTGCTGTACGAGGCTAATTCATCGAGGCTTCCGCTTAGGTCTTTGCCAGTGCGATCGTAAGCGGCATCGTACATCATTTGTCTTTTCTTACCTATCTGCATTAGGTTGACCTCGCCACCCACATAGGTGTGGTTGCCTACTAATAGGTATGGCTTGATGGTAGGCATGAGCCGGTCGCGAGCACTGTCCTTGAGGGCAATATTCATGGCCACGTTGTCGGTATAGGTCTTGTTCTGCAATGCCTTGATAGGTTGGTCATGCTCGATGACTTCGGCCTTTTTTACATCTTTGGCCTTGATGTTCTCCTCCAGTTGGTTGTACTTGCCTCCCGTTAGGTCGAGACCTTCCACGGTGAATCGGTTGATGGGCTTGCCATTATAGTTGATCTGTCCGTTCTTGGTCACATCCACACCGGGTAGTTTCTTTAGCACATCTTTGAGTGAGTTGTCTCGTGCGTCGGCAAATCGTGTTAGATCGAACGATACGGTGTCGCGGCCTGTGATGCGTGAGCCTTTCACCTGCACCTCTTTGAGCACGAATGCGGTGGAAGGCATGCTGATAATGGCTTCTTTGTTCGAAGAAATCGATGTTTTTGTCTTTTTGTAGCCCATGCAGGTAGCTTGCAGCATATCGCCCACGTGCCTTTCGTCGACAGATAGAACAAAAGAACCATCAGCCTTGCTTCGGGTAAACTTGATGGGTTTTCCATTGCGTAGCAAAGTGATGGAAACGTTAGGCAAGCGGTTGTGCGAAAGTGAATCTTCCACATAACCGTTTATTTCGGTTTGTGCTTGCAGCACCGTTGGTACCGCAAGCATCCATAACATTGTGATGAAAGCAGCAACAATTCTCTTCATACTCTATCTATTGTTTTTCTGTTTAGCAATGGCAAAGGTATCGTCTTCTTTGATTATAGCCAAAAAATGATATTTCTGAGATATTATCGCCGCCATTTTAGGGTATTATTACTTTATAAAAAACAGGTCTTACTATAGTTCTATAGGGTTGAAGACGTTTTTCTTATTCATGAACTTCTTTATGTCCACATCATTTCCGTGTTCGTCTTTCATTGCTACGATCTTGGTGGAAAGACCTTCCAACATCATGCCTGGCGTAAACTTCTCCTTGGCTTTTCTAAGTCCCTCTTGGCTGATTTCTTCTCTTTTTTCCTTGCCAATGGTTATCGGTTCTGCAGTTTTGACAGTACTCATGCCTATGGCTGTAAATTCATATTCGCGGTTTTCATCGTATGCCTTCAGTATCAGACCTGGCAGTCCGCAAAGTTTCCAAGGACCTTCTTGCATCGGGATGTCTTCGGCATACCATGCGTACCAAGTCCTGCCCTTGAATTTTGTTTTGGCCAACAAGCAGTGGTATCCTATGATGTCGGCTGTGCTGTCGGCCACGAGTTGCCAGTTGGGTATCTCTATGTTTTCCGTGCACTTATAGTTTTCCATGCCCACGGATTCTATGTGGGTGGATTGCTCGGTGGCAGGATAGTTCTTGTAATAGGAGAAAGGAAAGCGTCCTCCCTTTGGAAGGTCGGAGAAGTCGAAGTTGCCTGTCTTGGCCCTCACTCTCATCAGCGAGTCTTTCAGTTGTTTCGTTCTGTCATAAAAGTAGGTTACCTTATTACCAATGTCGAGTCGCATCTCGCTTTCCGTATAGATGTATGGCTTGATGGATGGATTGTTTACCCATTTCCCCTCGTAGGTGATGCGATACTTGGTACTGTCAATGCTCTCTAAGTCACTGCCCTTCATCCCGTTAATGCTTACGGTAGTTCTTGTTTGGGCCGTTGCTGTTAGTTCTCCCATGAAGAGTGTCGCTGCAATAGCTAAGATTATTTTCTTCATAATTACATCCTTTTATGTTAATCTGTATGCAAAAGTAATAAAAAAATGTCGCTCTGCAAAAAAAACATGCGTTTTAACATCTATTTGATAGACGTGATAAGCGAGAAAGCTTAAAAGCTACCGCTCGATTATTTCCAGATAGCATATCAAGGATAATTGCTCTGTCCCTTTATCGTTCTATCGGATTGAACGGCTCGGCTTGCTTCGAGTGCAACAGGCGGTTGCCCTTGCCATCTTTGATAGTGATGTTGGCATATTTGCTGTCTTGCAGGAGGTAGCCGATGGGGTCGGCGCAATATTTCTTGTATATGGTGGTGAGCTGCTTGCGGTCGATGGGTTCGAAAGTCTTGCCTTTATAATATATAGGTGTGGTGGCATTGCCCTTCTTCATGGCTATGGCGGTAAAGCTATAGTCGCCGTCCTTGTCGTAAGCCTTGAGAATCAGACCGGGCAGACCTCCCAACTTCCATGGTCCATTGTCCAGGGGAATGTCTTCTGCATACCATGCTGTCCATGTTCTGCCCTTGAAAGCGGCCACGGCCTGATGGCAGGGATAACCACAGATAGTGTCGGTACTGTCGGTGGGTTGCCAATCGATGTTTTCGATAGGCTCTACGCACAGGTATCGGTCGGCGGCAAAAAAGTCGAGATAGGCAGTCTTGCCTTGCTGGGGATAGTTCTTGTATAGTTTCCAGTTGATAGTACCAGAATTACCCGAGAAGTTGCTTTCTATACCTTTCTTCATGTTGCTGTAGATGAGCGAGTCTCTTTGGAAGATGGGGTAGCTGTAGAAGGCCGAATAGAGGTTGCCTATTTGCAGCAACATTTGCTCTGTAATGCGGTTAGTGTTGGTGCCTTGCTTATTATGATGGTTGCCGTATACATAGCTGAGGTCGTAAATGACTTGATACTTCTCTTGGTCGATGGAATCGCCCATACCGATGGACGATTCGTCGAACACATTAACGCCTTGGGCTTGGAGCATACAGGCACGGACCAATGCCAACCAAGCGATGAATAATGCTTTTTTCATTGTCATGATGTTTTATAATGTTCTTTGCTGTTTGTCTGTATTCTGAATACAAAGGTAAGGTATTTAACTGATGAAGCCGCATAAAAATGTTACTGAGATGTTATGATGGTGTGTCTGGTTCTATTATTATCTTATTACGTTCCTTGGCTTTTAGCGATTTTATCCGTACCTTTGCAACCATGAACAAGAACATAAATCTCAAAATCGTGTGGGTGTTGTGCGGAGTGGCCATCCTGCTGCTTTTCTGCACACAGGCATACTGGCTTTATAACCAGTATCAGTATAGTTTGGACAAGACGGTGGGCCAGTTCAAGGAAGACTGCGACAAGACGTTCAGGGATGTGTTCAAGACATATAAATTGCAGGCCGATAAAGGACATAAGAAGCACACGTTCAAAACCAAGATAGAAACCAAGTTTGATACAAAGAAGGTGCAGAAGGCTGTTACTACGCTCAGCTTTTGGGATAACAAAAAATATTTAGGCAAGGTGCAGAAAATAGGCATTACCAGTGATGATGCCTATGAGCTATACTCGCGCTATGCCGCCTTTAGGGAGCATAAGCCCACAGCCGCAACTTATCAGCCATACCTGGATAAAAAAGGGTATGGCAAGATAGAGGGCTTTAGGCAAGTAAAGTATCCAGACGTATTTCTTGATACCCATTTTGAGGTGACGGGACAATGGACGAGAACCGTAACAGTTCGTTATCAGACCAATCCTATGTTTCGACAAGGCATTGCTTTCGAGGTGATGATGTCGCCTGTGCCAGTTCTGAGATCCATGCTCTGGCAGTTGATAGGTAGTTTGCTGCTCTTTGTGATATTGGTGGGATGCCTTTATTATCTCGTCAAGACCATCGTGGTGCAGAAGCGTATTGATGCCATTCGCCATGCTTTCCTCAAAAACATGATTTATGAGATGAAACAGCCTTCGAACAATAAAAATAGCGATGAATCCGCAATTTCTATCGGCTCCATCGCTTTTTATTATACCCAAAACGAACTGCGTTGTGCCCACGAACGTGTCATAGTCACCTCTCGACAAGCCGAAATATTAAGGATGTTGGCCACGCATCCTAACCAACTGGTGGAGCGAGAAAGCATCCTCAACGAGGTGTGGGGCGACGACTCTTATTCCAATTCCTTGGCTCTGAATGTGCAGATAACCTATCTGCGCCGAGCCCTCAGCTCGGATGCCTCAGTGAGTATCGAGGCGGTCATCAAGAAGGGATATATCTTGCGCACACCAACATTGCCTTGATTTGTTCCTTGGCTTTGCTCGTCAGCCGTGCTTTTTAATTATCTTGTTTTCAACTGTGCCTTTGCTTTGGTGATGAGTTTCTCCTTCTCTGTTCCCTCTTTCATTTTCGGTGCTTTCTGCAGGAAGATTCGAAGGTACAGGCGTGCCTTCAGATCGTCACCATCGGCCATATACATTTGTGCTGCATTGTAGTAGTTGAGCGGGTTATCGCTATCGTCGTATTCGATACATTGGGCGAAAGCATGTCCCGCATTTCCGAACTTTCCTTTATCGTAGTAAAGTTCTGCCAGTTGCTGGTTGATGTAGAGCGCACGTTCTCGTGGGTAGGCAACTTCTATAGAACGGTTCAGGTACTGAATGGCTAACTCCTGATATTCTTCTTTTTTTGCTTCCTGATCAGTCTTGCAGGCATCAGCCAGCTTCTTGTAGTCCATTCCCAAGAAGTATAGGCTGTTCATGGGTGGGTCGTCTTTCAGGTCTACAGCTCTTTTCAGATAAGGTAGTGCCATTTGGAATTTCTCTGTGTTATAGTAGCAAAGTCCTAACACAAAGTTTGATTCATAATTGTCGAATCCATCGGCTATAAGCTTCTTGTAGTAGGGTATAGCCTGTTCGTATCTGAATTGCAGAAACAGCGAGTAGGCAAGCTCTTTATTGATGAGGATGTTGGTGGAGTCCTGTTTCTGTACATACGATAAGGCGAAGGCCGAAACGTTTTCGGGTTCGTTGGAGTTATTCCAGTGTGAAAGGAGTGTGGTAAACACCTCGCTGTCGTTGGGATACATTAGCCTGATACGAAGTCCCCAGTTGTCTATAGCTGACTTGTTGCCAAGGTTCAGATTAGTAAAGAAGAGCATTCTCATGTCCTCGTGGTTGAGGCTGTCTTTGGGGATACTGTCCATACAGGCGATGGCTTTCTTGTTGTCGCCGCGCATCCGGTAGCAAGAAGCCAACTTGCGTAATACAGGCAAGTCGCCGGGATGGGTGTTGAGATGTTGTTGATAAAACCCGATGGCGTGCTGAGAGTCGTGCTCTGCCATGCAACTGTCGCCCTGGCTCACGAGTGCCGAACGTACAGGATGCTCGTTCTTGCCCTGCATTGTGAGGGCCAGAACGAGAATGTATGTTATTAATAATGTTTTTCTCATATTTTATTTATTAGCATTGGTTAGTGCTTCCTTCAGGGCTTCTATACCTGGGAAGCCTGTGTGCTGGTAGATTTTGTGCCCCTGCTTGTCGATGATTACGTAGGTAGGAATGGCATCAAAATTGTACTGCTTGCCCAACTCGGTGCTCTGGGGATTGCTGATACGAGTGTGAATGCCATGAATGTCGGGTATCATCTCGTTCCACTTGTCGATAGGCGAGGTGGCATCGGCAATGTATATGTAAACTATGTCTTTCATTTCTTCTTTGATTGGCTTGATGGATTTCATGGCTGCACGGCATGGCATGCACCATGTGTTCCAGAAGTCGATGAGGATGGTCTTTCCCTTGTAGGGAGCGATGAGGGTTTCGATAATCTTGCCAGCGGCCAGCTTCTCGGGTATGTCGACGATGGAGAATGTGCCCTTGGCGGCAGCTTCTTCCCTCAACTTCTTCGAGGCTTCGGCGTCGGCTTTCGCTTTTTGAGCTACTTGTTCATTCTTGGCCAGCAACAATTGTAATACGGGCTGGCAGGTAATCTCGGTTTTGGCGGTCTGGAGTTCTTCCTCGCTGAGCGGTGTGTTGGGGGCTGGCATGAAGGGATTGCTGCTGGTAAGTTTTTTGCCGTACTTGTCGGCCTTGATCAGGTTGTCGCTAAGCTCGTCATTGATAATGTGTATGCCGAGAGGCTTATTGTCCAGTTCGCAGTAATAGGGATAGTAACGCTGATTGACTGAGCGAAGGATGGACATTTTGGACAGTCCCTTAAAATAGGACGCCGAGTCGATGGGTGTTTCTAAGTTCTTTTGGGCTGTGCTGTCTTTGCTTATCATATTGCTCATGCTAAGGTATGTCTTGTAGCCCAAGAGGTGGCCTATGTAGTTGATGTCGAGTTGCACACGGGCATAAGTTTTGCAGGCTTTGCTCACCGCAGCCTTGTCGATGGCCTTCTTGTTGGCTTGATAAGTATCGACGATGAACTGCTTGTATTGCAGGGGTGTCATGCCTCTTATGTCATCGAAGAATGTTCGACCACTCGTCTCCAGATTGTCTTTGACGGTTTGCAACTCGGTGCAGAGGGCGGCATAGTCGCCATCAAATTTCACATTTGTAGAGTCGAGAGTGATGGTCAGCTTTCCTTCTGGAACCATGATGATGGGGATTGCTCGCTTGCCTATCTTCAGGTCTGCCTGGGTAGGCAGCACCAGATTTTCTGTGATGGCGAAGCCCTGTGTGCCATCGGCGTTCTTTCGCAGTTTGGTGTCGTAGGGACCGCCACTAAACGCTCCGTTGTATAAAATTATGCGCACGCGTTCCCTGGATCCAGGAGTGTAGTGGTCGAAGATGACATTTATTTGCGATGGACCGAAGTGGGGTGAAGTCGGTGGCAAAGTAATGGTGTTGTCCTTGGCCTGTGCGGTGAAACCGAATGAAAGAGCCAGGGCCAGAAACAAGAGATGGCGACAGAAGGTCGCCTTGCAGTAGTTGAATTGTGTCATACGAAATGTTGTTTTATGTAATAATTTGCAGCTACAAAAATAAGTATAATCTTGCAAACTTGCAAACGAATATTACAACAATGAGTGTTGGTATGTCTTGGTTATCAGGTGCTTAAACGTGATATATAACCATACAATTCTCTTTTTTGTAATCGAATTATGCTTCACGGCTTATCACAGCCTCGAAGGAATCTACTTCGCAGTCACTCTTGATGCGCGACTTTCTTACTCTTATATTAGCCATCGAATATTGCATGATTTGCATCACCTCCTCGTCAGTTTTACCCATGTGGTAGAGTATGCAGAAGAGGCAATGTGATGGATTCAGATCGTAGCAGGCAAGCCGTTTGCTGTATTTTTCGTCTATCATCCTGTAGCTGGCAAGTAGCTGCAGGATTCCCTGTTTGCCGATTTGACTGATGTTCTTGTTCTGTACCGCTTGCGAGTAGTATATGAGTCCCTGACTTATATCGGTCAGTTCGCCGATTTGTGTCTTGTACAATTCTATATCCTTGTCACGTCTTTTCAGCTTGCGTACTTGTGTGGTGATGTCATGATTCAGTTGCTCGCATCGTTCTGCAAGTGTTGCGTTCTCTACGTCTTTTAGCTGATGTAGCGAACTGTGTAGAGCGGCAATGGTGCTTTGGGCTTTTCGTATTCGCGAAACAGAAAGGTATGTCATTGTCAGCAATATGGCAAGCACGATGATGCAGGCTACAAGAATCCAGTTCTTCGCTTGCGCATATCGGTAGTTGCTGTAACCTCCTTCATACATTAGCTTCACCTTTTGTTCCTTGTCTGCGTTGCCTTGTCTTTCAATGAAGGGTTCTGACTGATGTATTAGTTTGACGATGTTGTCGGCAGTCGTTGTGTCACCCAGGTGTAAGTACACAAAGTAAAACGGTATGAGATATTCATACGAACCCAGGTACATGTAATTGGATAATTCCTCTATTTCCGGTTTATGGGCATTGAGAAATTTCTCTCCTTTGGGTGTCTTGCCGTATCTCCATAGAAAACGATACAGATCCACTGCAGTTTTGTGTTTTATACCACCATAGTTATCTGCCAGATTGATGTAATCCATGATGACGGAGTCGGGAGTGTTTCCTTGTTCTATCAGTTTTTGAAAATAATAGTTGTACATAGGCCCTAATGTACTGTCCTTGTTCTCGGGAATGGAGTAAGCGATGTCGAAAGCTTCTTCTGCCAACTGACGGTCTTGATTGTTCACGGCACGGTAGAGCGTCGCCCAGGCACGATGGGATATGTTGTGGCTTTGTCGTGCCTCGTCCTCGAGTTTTACGGTGTAGGAGTTGTCGTGAGTGATGCGGCACATCAGGTCGTAGAGGTCGAGCTTCTCCTTTTGACGCATGATGGAGCTATGTCTGCAGGCTTGCTTCAGTATTTGTAGCGTTTGTGTTGTGTCGTGAGTTGTGTTGAAAGTCATGGCGCCCTTATAATATAATGCACGCGCAAGCATAGGCTCATTGTTTTCTTTGGTAAAGATCTGTATGGCGTCCTCAATGTCGGAATCTCGGCGCAAAAAATATACGCCAGTGATTTGGTATCTTATCTTGCAAGCCAGTAGCTTGTAGTACCCTTTGTTGTCGTTGCTGTCGGTTCTTTCCAAATATACCTTGGCTTGGGCGGGATAATAGTCAGCCATATCGTCTATTTCTTCGAACGAAAGACGATAGTGCGATGGAGTACAGCCGACAATGAAGGCCAGCAACAGGGAAAATAGAAATAATATGACCGTTTTCTTCATTCTGCATGCAAAGGTAAACATTCTTCCCGAAAATCATGTACAGATAGAAAAGAAACTTGTGCATTTTTTGCACAAGTTGACTTTTCGTCTAATTCTTGACTCTTGTAAATGTAATCGCACGTGACATCAAACGAACCACTTCTTTCAGTTCATTGTAATTGTCTAAGCGCTTCTGGTTGATGGCATAACCCTTGATGATGTATTGCTTCAAGATAGAATTAGCCCATTGACGGAATCTGGTACCATTGATAGACTTTACACGATAGCCTACGGAGATAATGACATCCAGATTATACATTGTTGTTTCGTAGGTTTGGTCTCCGTCAATACCCATATGTGCAAATTTTGCACATGTGATATTTGGGTCGAGTTCACCTTCTTTAAAACAGTTATTGACATGTCGTGAAATCACAGTTCTGTCACGGCCAAACAACTCTGCCATTTGGCTTTGAGTAAGCCAAACGGTATCATTTTCTAATTTTACATTCAGTTCTATGTTGCCCTCTGGGGAACGATAGATTTCGATGGAAGAATTTCTCAGCTCCATACCTTTCATTATTTAAATGTCCTAATTCTGGTATCCAATTTTTGGATAATTCAGCAAAGATACGATAATTATCTGATTCCTACAAGGTTTTCAAGTATTTTTCCTGCTTTTTTGATGAAACTTGTAAAAGATAGAAATGGTTTTGTCTTAAGAAAAGCATTCGGTCTTGAGGCTTTTTCTACCTATACCTATATTTATAAATGAGATTGCTGCGTTTTTTTAGAAATTTATGGTAGATGCGTAACATCAGTTTTTCATCAAACTGCATGAAGAGGGATAGGAATGCTGTGTCATGATACTGAACAATATGTTAATCATATATGCTTAATCGGTTAAAAACGTAGAGAAAAATGGATTTTTGAGGAATAAAAGAAAGAAAAAAGTTGGCTTTTCGTCCCGATTTTATTAAATTTGCAGGCGATAAGACAGCATATTGCTAAGCTAATAACTAAACACTATAACGTAAATGATGAAGTACAAGAAGATGGTTCTTACTATGGCAGTTGGGGCCTTGTCGGCAACAATGACGGCACAGACTGCACCACAACTCAATGCCAACAACATTGAGGAAGTAATCAAGGCAATGACTTTGGAAGAGAAAGCACAGCTCTTAGTGGGAGGTGGCAACGATGGATTCGTAGGAAGCGGAGCCATGTTGGGACACCAGAAGAAGTTTGTTCCTGGTGCTGCAGGAACGACTGTAGCTATTCCGCGTTTGGGAATTCCTGCTACTGTGCAGTGTGATGGTCCGGCAGGAGTGCATATAGATGCGCATCGCGAGGGCGACAGCCGTAACTATTATGCCACAGGTTTCCCCGTAGGAACCTGTCTGGCCTCTACCTGGAACACCGATTTGGTGCGCAAAGTGGGCGAAGCCATCGGTAATGAGACCTTGGAGTATGGCTGTGATGTGGTTTTGGGACCAGGCATGAACCTGCATCGCAATCCGCTTTGTGGCAGAAACTTTGAGTATTACTCTGAAGACCCTGTTGTGACAGGTCTTATAGGAACAGCCTTTGTGCTCGGTGTGCAGAGTCAGGGTGTGGGCGTGAGTGCCAAGCATTTTGCTGTGAACTCACAGGAAAGTGACCGTACCCGTGTGGATGAGCGTCTGAGCCAGCGTGCTTTGCGTGAGCTTTATCTCAAGGGCTTTGAGATGATGGTGCGCAAGAGTAATCCTTGGACCATCATGTCGGCATATAATAAGATAAACGGCATCTATGCACAGGGCAACAAAGACCTCTTGACCAACATCCTGCGTGACGACTGGGGATATAAGGGAATCGTCGAGACCGACTGGATTGGTAAGCGCGAAGACCTGCCTGTAGAACAGGAGGTGGCTGCTGGCAACGACCTGATGATGCCGGGCTATCCTGCACAGGTGGAAGATATAGTAAACGCGGTGAAATCGGGCAAATTGGACGTAAATGACGTTGACCGCAACGTGCGCCGTATGTTGGAATACATCGTGAAGACTCCACGTTTCAAGGGATATAAATATAGTGGCGAGCCCGACCTCAAGGCTCATGCTGCCATTACCCGCCAGAGCAGCACCGAGGGTATGGTGCTCCTGAAGAATAATGCTGCTCTCCCTATTCGTGGCTTGAAGACGGTGGCTCTCTTTGGCGTCAACTCCTATGACTTTATGTCGGGTGGACTTGGCAGTGGAGCTGTCAATGTAGGCTATTCTGTAGATATGGTTACAGGATTGAAGAACATTGGTGTGGCTACTACTCCTCAGCTCACAGAGATCTATCAGAACTATGTGAAATATGCCAAGGCAAAGCTCAAGGCAGACAAGAACCCTATGATGTGGTTCCTCGATCAAGGACAGCCAAAGCTCGATGAAATCGAGATAACTGAGCGATGTGTGGCCAATGAGGAGCCTAAGGCAGATGCTGCCATCATCACCATCGGACGTCAGGCTGGTGAGGGTATGGACCGCCAGATCAATGGTGAGTTCAACCTGAGTAAGACAGAGCAGGATATGATCTTCCGTGTTTCTGATGCCTTCCATGCCAAGGGCAAGAAGGTGATTGTCATCATCAACTCGGGATCTGTCATGGAAACAGCAAGCTGGCGCGACCGTGTGGATGCCATCCTCGTGGCATGGCAACCAGGTGTTGAAGGCGGTAACTCTGTAGCCGACATTCTGACAGGAAAGGTGAATCCATCGGGCAAACTGACCATGACTTGGCCTATTGCAGCAGTCGATCATCCTTCTACCGCCAACTTCGCCAAGGAGTATGATATGTACACCTATAAGAATATGGAAGGCTGGGGCAAGGGCAATATTCCAGGTGTTGACTTCAGCAATCATGAAGAAGACATCTACGTGGGCTATCGCTACTTCGACACTTTCAAGAAGGATGTGGCTTATCCTTTCGGCTTCGGTCTGAGCTATACTACTTTCGAGATGGGCAAGCCTTCAGTCAAGGCTAACGGCAAGAACATCGAGGTAAGTGTAACCGTCAAGAATACAGGCAAGGTTGCTGGCAAGCAGGTGGCACAGGTTTATGTCACCGCTCCTAAGGGTGCTTACGAGAAGCCTGCCAAGGAGCTGAAAGCCTTTGGTAAGACCCGTGAGTTGAAGCCAGGTGAGAGCCAGACTTTGAAGATGACTCTTGAGAAGCGCGACTTGGCAAGCTTTGATGAAGCCAACAGTCAGTGGAAGGTTGATGCTGGCAATTATCTGTTCCAGGTGGGAACCGATGTGGAGAGCATCAAGGGAACTGCTACATTAAAAGTAGCTGAATACACCGAGAAGACAAGCAGTGCCTGTGCTCCTAATGTTCAGTTGAATTATCTGAAGCAGAAGTAACTTTAATCGTGTAAGCAGAAGTATCTCTTCTCGTGTAAGAAGTAATACTTCATCACGTACAACTATGTACTCTGCCCATCGCATTGGGCAACTTTGCCCATAACGTTGGGCAGAGTTGTTCAATACGATGGGCAAAAATGCCCATAACGATGGGCAGATACTAATAAAGCCTTTCGCAGACTTTGTTCTCCTCTTCTTTCAGCCCTCCTGCATGATTGTCTTGCCAGTTGATAGTTCTCATTTTCTATAGAAAAGAACAGCTTTTCCGGTTGTTTTTTAGGAAAAGTGTATATTTGCGCCTGTAAAATCATAGGAAAAGTGTAAATATGCTCTATAGAAAGATTGAAAAATATATTGTAAGTCACTTACAATTAGGGTCTGAAAAAATTTTGATTATAGATGGTGCACGCCAAATAGGTTCCTGTGCATGCTCATAAGAGCTACTTGCGACAGAAGAAATGATCCTTTCCGCAGAAATAAGGAGAAATCCTGAGATAATCCATGGCCTTTGCCGTCAGCAAACAACCGCAGACGGTGAAGGCCACAGCTGTTATTGTGAAGAGGATGACCGTAGGGTCGAAAGTGAACAAAGGCACAAAGAGCTTGGTGATGATGGTGAAAGCCGGCGAGAACAACAGGATGGGGAGGGTGTTCTTTCCGATGACGAACGCTCCTTTCCTGAAGAGCTGGGGCATGAATCTATATACCGTCAGCCAGAATACTGTTATCACGTAGGTGAGCCACAGGCTGCGGACCAGGACAGGATAAGAACTCTGCCAGGAAGTAATGCCCACGATGGTGACGATGATGGCAAACAATGACGGGCGGAATACACTCAGGAACGGCACGCGAAGGAGCTTGATGCCCACACCAATGGTGAAGAAGATGCAGCAATGCCAGGAGATGATGCCCAGCCAAACCACAAAAATACCGATGAAGGCGACAGTGAGCAGCAGGGCTCCTATCTTGATCTTGTTGCGGTAAAGCCATGAAACGGCATAATAGGCCACATAGCTGATGATGAGGTTGTGGATGTACCAGTATGGCCCCAGTGGCTCCATAGCGAGTTTGCGCAGAAAGACGAATATGTCGAGCTGGTCGATATGCTCATTGATGGGCAGTATCGAAGCCAGGATGATGTAGAGGCCCTCCATGACGATGTAGGGCACAAGCCACCATTTCACCTTTTGGCAGAATTCGGTGAAGGGTTTGTCGACATGAGCCAGGAAACCCGAGATGACAAAGAAGACAGGCGTAGTATAGAGCAGAAAGAACTCCTTGAGCCAGGGGTAGGTCTGGCCCAAATAAACCAAGTGTATCATGATGACGTGCAGGATGAACACACACTTCAGAAAGTCTAATTGTACGATTCTATTCTTCATTGATAAAAAGACATTGTTCTGAAGATATAACGCAACAAGTCTTTTTTTATTATTTTTCATGAGCCTTGCTTTGCCGTTTCGGTGAAATTGCTTAACTTTGCACGCAGAATTCGAATTTTTATATCTTTAATGTAATTATGGCAAAAAAAGCTCTTTTGATGATTCTCGATGGATGGGGAATCGGACAGCATGGCAAGGGTGACGTAATCTATAATACGCCAACTCCTTACCTGGATTATTTGACAGCAGTTTCAGCACACTCTCAGCTCCAGGCTTGCGGTGAAAACGTAGGCTTGCCTGAAGGACAGATGGGTAACTCAGAGGTAGGTCACCTCAATATCGGCGCAGGTCGTGTGGTATATCAGGACCTCGTTAAGATCAACAAGGCTTGCGAAAGCGGTGATATTCTGAAGAATCAGGAAATCATCAATGCCTACAGCTACGCTCAGAAGACAGGCAAGAAGCTCCACCTGATGGGTCTGACCTCTACTGGCGGCGTGCACTCTTCTCTCGGCCACCTCTACAAGTTGATTGAGATTTCTAAGGAATATGGTTTGAAGAATACATACGTTCACTGTTTCATGGACGGCCGTGATACCGACCCCAAGAGCGGTAAGGGCTTCATCGAGCAGGTTCAGGCTTGCTGCGAGAAGAACGATGCTCATATCGCAAGCATCGTAGGTCGTTTCTATGCTATGGATCGTGACAAGCGCTGGAACCGTGTGAAGGAGGCTTACGACCTGCTCGTAGAGGGCAAGGGCAAGCAGGCAGACGATATGGTAAAGGCTATGCAGGAAAGCTATGATGAGGACGTAACCGACGAGTTCATCAAGCCAATCTGCAACTCTACCGTTGACGGCACCATACAGGAAGGTGATGTCATTATCTTCATCAACTACCGTAACGACCGTGCCAAGGAGCTGACCCAGGTGCTGACTCAGCAGGATATGCCAGAGGAAGGCATGCACACCATCAAGGACCTGCAGTACTACTGCATGACTCCATACGATGCAAGCTTCAAGGGTGTACACATCCTCTTCCCTAAGGAGAATGTGATGGATACTCTTGGTGAGTATCTGAGCAAGCAGGGAAAGAAGCAGCTCCATACAGCTGAGACAGAGAAGTATGCACACGTGACATTCTTCTTCAATGGTGGCCGTGAGACACCTTATGAGGGTGAGGACCGTATCCTTGTTCCTTCTCCAAAGGTTGCTACCTACGACTTGAAGCCAGAGATGAGTGCTTACGAGGTGAAGGATAAGTTGGTGGGTGCCATCAATACACAGGAGTATGACTTCATCGTTGTCAACTTCGCTAATGGTGATATGGTAGGCCACACTGGTATCTACAATGCTATTGCCAAGGCTGTTCATGCTGTAGACAACTGCGTAAAGGATGTTATCGAGGCTGCTAAGGCCAACGATTATGAGGCTATCATCATCGCTGACCACGGAAATGCAGATCATGCTATCAATGCAGACGGTACTCCAAACACAGCTCACTCTTTGAACCCAGTTCCATTCATCTATGTAACAGACAACAACTCAGCTGCTGTTAAGGATGGTCGTCTGGCCGACGTGGCTCCTTCTATCCTCCATATCATGGGCTTGGAGCAGCCTGCTGACATGACAGGTGAGAACTTGATTTCTGACAATAAGTAAAATACAATTTTATATACCTATAAAAAGTATCCTAAGATACATGGCCAAGTAATATAAGATACTTGCGCAGGTATCTTAAGATACTTTTAAATTTATATTAAGCATGAACGTAAAGATAGAAGACAGCTGGAGACAGCACATAGGCGACGAGTTCGAGAAGCAGTATTTTGTCGATCTCAGCAACTTTGTACGAGAGGAATATCTTCATACGCCTTGTTATCCTCCCGGACGCCTGATATTCAATGCCTTCAATCTTTGCCCTTTTGATGATGTGAAGGTGGTGATTATCGGTCAGGATCCTTACCATGAGCCAGGACAGGCTATGGGACTGAGTTTCTCTGTACCCGAAGGAGTCACTTTTCCACCATCGTTGGTGAATATCTTTAAGGAAATACAGATGGATCTTGGTATTCCGATGCCTGCTACAGGTGATCTGACCCGCTGGGCCAAACAGGGAGTGTTATTGCTCAATGCCACCCTGACAGTTAGAGCCCATCAGGCTGCGAGCCATCAGCGCAAGGGATGGGAACAGTTTACGGATGCTGCTATCAAGGCTCTCAGCAGGGACAAGGAGCATCTGGTATTTATTCTTTGGGGAGGCTATGCCCGCAGCAAGGCTTCACTCATCGACTCTTCGCGCCATCTGATATTGCAGAGCGTGCATCCTTCGCCATTATCTGCCAACCGCGGCGGATGGTTTGGCAATCATCATTTCTCCCGCTGTAACGAATATCTCAGACAGAATGGGATAGAACCGATACAATGGTAGAGGCAGCAGAAAAGAGGTTATACATATTTATATATACAGGAAACATTTATGAACAAAGACGAACTGCGTATTCTTCAGGTGGGTGATGTGCTGGTATCACCTAATATTATTACTGAAAAATTCTGTTGCGACCTTGATGCCTGCAAGGGAGAGTGCTGTATCGAAGGCGATGCCGGTGCTCCTGTAAGCCTCGACGAGATTATGGAGATAGAGAATATGCTCGATGTCGTTTGGGAAGACCTGTCGGCTTCGGCACAGGCTGTCATAGATAAGCAGGGTGTGGCGTATACGGATATAGAAGGCGACTTGGTGACGAGCATCGTCAATGGCAAGGACTGCGTGTTTACCTGCTATCAGGACCTGAAAGACATGAACGACGGGCACACCATACAGAACTGCTGTCTTTGTGCCTTGGAGCGTGCCTATCGTGAGGGAAAGTCTAAGTTTATGAAACCCATCTCATGTGCCTTGTATCCCATTCGTGCCAAACACTTTGGCAACGGGGTGTATGGTTTGAACTATAACAAATGGAAGATCTGTAAGGCAGCCGTGAAGAAGGGCGAGGAGTTGAACCTGCCCGTATATAAGTTCCTCGAAGGCCCTCTTGTCAAACGATTTGGACAAGAGTGGTATGACGAACTGTGTGCTGTAGCCCGTGAGTTGGGCTATTAGTAGATTTCCAATCCTTCTATTTTCTGTATCTGACTCTTGCGGAAATGGCGGTCGCCCTTGATGGTGATGGATTTTTGCCGGCTCGTGCTGAGACGGCGGAAGGCTTGTTCGTCCATTTCGCCACTGCAGATATATACCAGTCCGTTTATCTCAAGTCTTTCTCCCTTCTTGGCCTCGCGCAGTGTGATGCGTACGGAGCCTTGGAAGAAACGGCCGAAGTCGTAGTGGAGGCCTAAAGAATCTTCGTATTCGGCAATAGGCGACAATACATGTCTTAGCCTGTTGACATAGGCAGGGTAAGTGGGTAGTGTGGTGTAGATGCCCTTGGTCTCTTTCAAAAGTCTGTGCACGGGCTTTTCGGATTCTTGGAAGAAGAAGTCGGAGGCTTTCCAGTTGTTGTCATATTGTCTGTTGTCGAAAACCTCTATGGTGTTTCCTATGCTGTCTTGCGTTATCCGGTTGCCTTCAGACAGGCTGCAGCTCCAGGATTCGTCGGCTTGTTGATAGAACGCCGAGCCGTTATGGCTTGTTCCATAATAATCCAATGTTAGTTGTTTGCTGGCAGCATTCTGTGAATATGCTGTAGCCTGAGGGCATGGCGCATACCATACGGCTATGGTATTGGAGTCTGGTCGCAGATAACGAGTCACATCGTAGGTATGCAGAAGGATTCCTTGCGGAGTTGTGTTTCTGTAGTAGACTTCTCTCGATACATTTCTCTCGTTGATATATACCTTGCAGCTGCCCATACTGGCAAAGGTGATATATGCCTGTTGGGGACGGTGCTTGGTGATATAAGTATGGCGGAACATCACCTCGGTGCTGTCGTCGGGAAAGGGATAAGAAATCCAGTGGGTACCGAACTCTTGACTATGCGAGTTCAGTACCCAGATGATGGAGAATATGATACAAATGATTTTGCGTATCATTTATTTGAAAGTTATTATTATCGTCACTTGGTCGCAGCCTTTTATTTGACAGTCTTGGTCTCACCAGCCTTGAAATGCAGTTTTTTCTGTTTGCCGTTGTAGCAAACGGTGAGCACGCCAGCCTGATGGCTGGTAATCTTGGCTTTGGCAACCTTCCGATTCTTCCAACTGAGGTCTATCTTGTAGTTGCCACGCGCCTTGATACCGTTTATCTCGCCAGTATTCCATACTTCAGGGAGTGATGGCAGCAGTTCCATCGTGTCGCCATCACACTGCATCAGCATCTCACAGATACCAGCAGTTCCACCAAAGTTTCCATCAATCTGGAAGGGTGGGTGAGCATCAAAGAGGTTGGGATAAGTGCCTCCGGAAGAATGGTTCTTTAACGTGTTGGGACTGACATAGTTGAGCAGTTTGCGCAGAATGGCGTACGACTTGTCGGCTCTGTGCAGACGAGCCCACAGACAGATGCGCCATCCTGTACTCCAACCAGTAGAGTTGTCGCCCTTGATCTCCAACGATTTGGATGCGGCTGCAGCAATTTCAGGAGTCTTGGCTAATGTGATATGGTTGAAAGGATACAGACCTAAGAGATGAGACTGATGGCGATGTTGCCAATCCCGGTCGTCCCAGTCGTAGTACCATTCTTGCAGATTACCCCTCTTGCCTATCTGATAAGGATGCAAACGATTGATGGCATCTTGCAGAGTAGCCTGATATGCAAGGTCGGTATTGAGTGCCTTTGCTCCCTTGATGGTATTCCTGAAGAGCTCGTGAATGATGGCAAGATCGGCAGTTCCTCCATATAGGGTGCTTCCCTTGTAGCCTTTGTCTGTTATATATTGTGCCTCGGGTGAGGTGGAAGGGGCTGTGATGAGCTCGCCCGGCTTCTTGGGGTTGTCGATAAGCCACTTCAGCATGAAGTCGGAAGCACCTTTCATCAGTGGGTAAGCTGTCTGGCGCAGGAAGTCGAGATCGCGTGTGTAGTCATAGTGATCCCAAAGAGTCTGTACGAGCCAGGCTCCACCCATGTTCCAGTTGCTCCACTTGGGGCTTTCTTTTTTGGTGCCTACAGGATTACTCATGGCCCATGCATCGGTATTATGCCCGGCACACCAGCCTTCCTCTATACCATAAAAATGCTTGGCGGTGTACTTTCCTGTTACGGCAAGGGCCTTTATCAGTCCTTCTACAGGCATGGTGAGTTCTGAGAGGTTGGCTACTTCTGCAGGCCAGTAGTTCTCTTCCAGATTGATGTTGGTGGTATAGTTGCCTCGCCATGGCGACAGACGGGCTGGTGCCCACAGGCCTTGCAGGTTGGCAGGAACACCCGGAGTGCGTGAGCAACTGATGAGCAGGTATCTGCCAAACTGGAAATAGAGCATCTCGAGATATGGGTTTTGTTCCTGCTTCTTTGTATAGTCGAGGAGTTGTTGCTCCGTGTTGCGCTGAGTGTCGTATTGGGCTCCTTTCAGTATGAAACGGGTGCGGTCGAAAAATTGTTTGTAGTCGTTTACATGACGTTGGCGTAGTTCGGGATAAGTATAGTTGACCAGATGCCAGGCATCATCTGCCACCTTTTCTATATATGGAGCTCCTTCGGTCACGGGATGCTTGTCGAAACCATTATAGCTGGTCTCGTTTACGAAGTATATGATGGCCTCGCTCACGCCCTGTAGGTGCAGGGTAGAGTCGGTAGGCGTGATACTTCCATCTGTGTTTCGTATGCTCAGTATGGAGCAGAAATGCGTGCTGTTCTCTGGCTCTCCCATGGCATGACCAGTAAGTGTGAGCTGGTTGCTTGAAGCTTTTACCTGATGAGGGATAAGCGATGTAAGCGAGATGTCGCAGTTGATGGCTTGTTTCTGTGATGCGGTGAGCCTGATGGCTATCACTTTATCTGGATGTGATGCGAAGTACTCCCTTGTGTAGCTAACCCCTTCACGGCTATAGCGAAGTGTGGCTATGGCGCTGTCGAGACTGAGCTGACGGTAGTACTGGGTGGCTTGTCCTGGGTTCTGGTCCTTGATGTTGATGATGGCAAGAGGCTGATAATACTCCGAATTGTGCCCTTGTACATGCAGCTGAAGTGAGTCGGCAGCCTTGTAATCTTCTCTGAAGAGTGCTTCCCTTATCTTAGGAATCCACTTGTAGGCTTCGCCTCCTTCCTGCCTGTCAACAGGTTTCCCCGTCCACAGGGTGATGTCGTTGAGGTAAATAGAATCGTTGTTGGCGCCTCCATATATGAGGGCTCCCAACTTGCCGTTGCCTATAGGCAAGGACTCTTCGAAGACTGTTGCAGGCTTGGTGTACCATAAGTTGAATGGCAACTTGTCCTGTGCAAGTCCTGGTAAACTGTTGGCTAAGAGTAGCGCTGAGAAAACAAACTTTCTCATGGTTTTGGGATTTAAGTACTAAAAGGGCGGACATTCTTGATAAGAAGTCCGCCCTGGTATAAATGGTTTAATTAAGCGTCAATATTAGCGTAGGTTGCGTTCTGCTCGATAAACTCACGGCGTGGCTCTACATCGTCTCCCATCAGCATAGAGAAGATCTCATCAGCATGAGCTGCATTCTCGATGGTGACTTGTTTGAGGAGTCGTGTCTTTGGGTCCATGGTGGTTTCCCAGAGCTGCTCGGGGTTCATCTCACCCAAACCTTTGTATCGCTGAGTGTGGATGTTCTTGTCTTCCACGCCTTCGCCATACTTGTCGATAAAGGCCTGGCGCTGCTGTTCTGTATAGCAGTATTCGCTCACCTTGTTCTTGAAAGAACATTTGTACAGTGGTGGAGTGGCGATATAGAGGTGTCCCTCCTCGATAACCTTTGGCATGAAGCGATAGAACAATGTCATAATCAGGGTGTCGATGTGTGAACCATCGACATCGGCATCCGTCATGATAATAATCTTGTCGTATCTCAACTTGTCTGTGTTGGCCTCCTTGCTGTCTTCTCCGTCTACTCCGAAGCGGACTCCGATGCTCTGGATGATGTTCATTACTGACTCCGCCTCGAACACCTTATGCCATTGCACCTTCTCTACGTTAAGAATCTTACCGCGCAAAGGAAGAATAGCCTGATGGAAGCGGTCGCGTCCCTGCTTGGCAGAACCACCAGCCGAGTCACCCTCGACAAGGAAAATCTCGCATTCCTTAGGATCCTTGATAGAGCAGTCGGCCAACTTGCCTGGCAGACCTCCACCTGTCATAAAGTTCTTGCGCTGTACACTCTCGCGTGCCTTGCGTGCTGCAATACGTGCTGTAGCGGCCAAGACCACTTTTTCACAAATCTTCTTTGCCTCGTCTGGATGTTCCTCTAAATAGTCGGTCAAAGCTTCATTGACAGCCTGTTGTACGGCACCCTGCACCTCGCTGTTTCCAAGCTTGGTCTTGGTCTGACCTTCAAACTGCGGCTCAGCGACCTTGATAGAGATGACAGCTGTAAGACCCTCGCGGAAATCTTCAGGTGCAATCTCGACCTTGGCTTTCTCAATCTGCTTGGCTATGGTTGGCTCTGCTTCTGCGTATGCTTTCAGTGTGCGGGTGAGCGCCATGCGGAAACCAGTGAGGTGGGTTCCACCCTCGATGGTGTTGATATTGTTTACATACGAGTGAATATTCTCGCTGTAATCAGTATTATACATGATGGCAATTTCGATAGGAATGCCCTGCTTTTCTGTCTTCAGATAGATGACGTCGTCGAAGAGATGAGTGCGGTGACGGTCTACATAGCGAACGAATTCCTTCAAACCGTCCTTGGCATGGAACACCATCTGTTTTGTTTTTCCCTCTTCGTCGGGACGAAGGTCTGTCAGCGTTATCTTGATACCGGCATTAAGGAATGCCAACTCACGCATGCGGCTTGCAATAATATCCCATTTGTATATTGTAGTGGTGAAGATGGTTGGGTCTGGCCAGAACTGCTGGCGTGTACCGCGCTTGTCGGTCTCGCCAATCACCTTTACAGGATAGAGGGGCTTTCCCTTTTCGTATTCCTGCTGGTAGATCTTGCCTCCACGGAACACCTGAGACATCATGTGTGTTGACAGAGCATTAACGCAACTAACACCCACACCGTGCAAACCTCCGGAAACTTTGTAGGAACCTTTGTCGAACTTACCTCCGGCATGGAGCACTGTCATTACTACTTCGAGAGCAGACTTGTGCAATTTTTCATGCTCGTCTACAGGAATACCACGTCCGTTGTCTTCTACTGTGATAGAGTTGTCTTCGTTGATAGTTACCTCTATGTCTGTACAGTAACCTGCCATGGCCTCGTCGATAGAGTTGTCTACAGTCTCATTTACCAAGTGATGCAGACCTTTCTCGGAGATGTCACCGATGTACATCGCAGGACGTTTGCGAACAGCCTCAAGGCCTTCGAGAACTTGGATGTTGCTCGCTGAATAATTATTTGCGTTGTTTTGATTTTCTGCCATTTCTTTGTTTAGTATTATTTCCGTGCAAAGATAACAAAAAAAAGCGAGAAAAGGGATAGAATGTTGCTAAAAAACCACAAAAAGCGATGCTTATTTTTTTTATTTTTCCCTTTTATATTCAAAAGGGTCGTTTATGCTCCTTTTGTGGGTGAGTTCCTGGATGTTTGGTAAACAAATTAAGGCTGCAATCCTTTCGGAATGCAGCCTTATGTATGTTTATCTCCTAATTTGAGATTAGCCCAACTTAGCGATATGCTGAGCAAGACCAGACTTCAAGTTAGCAGCCTTGTTGCTGTGGATGATGTTGATCTTAGCCAACTTGTCTAAAAGCTTCTGAACAGTAGGATACAGCTTTGTAGCCTCTTCCTTATCTGTCATGTTGCGCAACTTGCGTACAGCGTTACGCATGGTCTTTGCATAATACTTATTGTGCAGAGACTTCTTTTTGTCCTGACGGATTCTCTTGATTGATGATTTATGATTTGCCATCTTTTTTATTATTATATATTCTACTTGTAGTCCCTAGCAGAGTCGAACTGCTCTTTAGAGAATGAAAATCTCTCGTCCTAACCGATAGACGAAGGGACCATTTGTTGTTTGCGGGTGCAAAGTTACTACATTTTTTTTGTTCTCACAAATTTTTTATGTGGAATTTTTCTTCAAATGCATATTTTTTCGTATTTTTGCCATAGTTTTGGTAAAAAAGGCGAGTCAATGGTTATAAAAACGAAAGCAGTTGTGCTACATGTGGTTAAATTCGGTGACAATCAACTTGTTGTTGATTTTCTTACCGAGGCATTGGGGCGTTTGTCTTTTATGATTCGTCTGCCCAAATCGGCGAAGGCTAAGGTGAAGCGTCAGTATTTTCAACCTCTTTCTGTTTTGTCCTTAGAGTTTGATTATCGTCCTAAGGCCAGTTTGCAACGGCTCAAGGATGTTTTCATTGCTGTTCCTTTTACAGATATTCCGGTTTCGCCCTATAAAATGTCTATGGCGATGTTCCTTTCTGAGTTCTTGTATTATACTACACGCCACGAGCAGGAGAACGTTTCCTTGTTCAGTTTTGTAGTGAGCAGTCTGCAATGGTTGGACTTGGCGCGTGAAGGGTTTGCCAACTTCCATATCGTTTTCATGATTCGTCTTACCTTGTTCTTGGGAATTGCGCCTAATGTGGAAGATGCGTCACAAGGTGGTTGCTTCGACCTGAGTGAGGGAATGTTTGTTGCCCCAGCATCTGTTCATTCTATGTTCTTGTCGAAAGATGATTCTTTGCGGATGCGCGATTTGATGAGGCTTCGCTTTCAAACAATGCACCTCTACACAATGTCGCGGCAGGAGCGTAACAGATGTGTAGAGGTGATTATAAGTTATTATCGGTTGCATATGCCCGATTTTCCCGAATTGAAAACTCTCCCTATATTGAAGGAACTGTTTGTTTAAGCGAAACTGATGACGCCCTTTACTGGTTCGTCGCCCTCTTCTTTCTTAGTGGTTTCTTGCTGACCGGAGGCGATGTGGCGAATGTCTTCAAGCATCTGACGTGTACGCTTGTAGGTTGGAGTATCTTCCACTTGCATGATGACGTCCTCGTTGTCCAGGTCTTCAGGACGGAAGAGGAAGATATGTGGATGACGCTTGTACTGAGGTGTATTGCCGTCAGAACCATAGTAATGTTTTCTGCGGTCTTCTCGCTCAGCTCTTTTCTCTTCCTGTTCGGCGATTCTGCGTGTCTCTTCCTCTGTATGTTTTCTGAGATGTACGTTCATACCGTCTACATCCTCTATGCCGAATCCTGTTGCAAGAACAGTCACCTTTACCTTGTTGCCCAGCTCGGGGTCGATAGCCAATCCCCATTTCAGTTCGAAGTCGTCGCCAAAGTTGCCCATGAAGTCGTTGACGTCATTCATCTCGTCCATGGTGAGACCTGTGTTGTCTTTTCTCTCACTCGAGAAGGCAATGCTGAGAAGAATCTTCTTGGAGTTGAACACATCGTTGTCGTTGAGCAATGGAGAGTTGAGCGCATCCTCGATGGCTTTCTTTACTCTGCCTTCTCCCTCGCCATAACCTGTACTCATGATTGCCACGCCACCATCTTTCAATACTGTCTTCACATCGTTGAAGTCGAGGTTGATGAGTCCGTGTACGGTAATGATTTCGGCGATACTCTTGGCTGCAATGCTCAGTGTGTCGTCTGCTTTGCCGAAAGCATCGAGCACAGCCAGTTCTGGATAAATCTGACGCAGGCGCTCATTGTTGATAACGAGCAGAGCATCGACGTGCTTTGACATTTCCTCAACACCATCCAGAGCTTGGTCTATCTTCTTAGTTCCCTCGAAACGGAAAGGGATTGTAACGATACCTACGGTAAGAATGCCTAATTCCTTGCTTACTCTTGCTATGACTGGAGCTGCACCAGTACCGGTGCCGCCACCCATACCAGCTGTGATGAAGGTCATCTTGGTACCATCATTCAGCATGTTCTTGATGTCGTCCAATGTTTCTTCGGCTGCCTCGCGTGCTTTTTCTGGTTTGTTGCCGGCACCAAGTCCTTCCTTGCCTAATTGGAGATGTACGGGCACGGGAGAGTCGTTGAGAGCCTGATTGTCGGTGTTGCAGAGTACGAAACTCACATCATGGATGCCCTCTTTATACATGTGATTGACTGCATTACCGCCGCCACCGCCTACACCAATTACCTTGATGATGCTGTTCTCTTTCTCTGGTTCTCCAAAATCCAGAATATGTGGAGTGTTATCTTGCATGATGAATATCTATATTAAATTTGTTGTTTGTATTTATATATCAAAGAGGTGTAACTATTCCTCCTCAGAAATACTGTCTTCGACGAATTTCTTCAAGAATCGGAAGCCTCTGTGGAAGATGCTCTTCTCTTTCTTCTCTTTCTTGATTCGCTCAGCCTCCTCTTCGGCAGCTTTTCTTGCAGCCTCTTCCTCTTCTTCTATTTTCTTACGTGCCTCCTCTTCTGCTTTCTGCTTTTCGGCAGCAGTGAGAACTACGCCTGTTCCAACTGTATCGTTAGGATTTCGTGGAGTCTTATGTACATCATTGACAGTGGTGTGACCATCCTGATTGAACAGGTCGGTGTTGATTTCGTCGCCAGCACAGTTCATATTGCCTTTTGCCAACAATCCAAGAACAGTGTTCATCGTTCCGTCGTGGTTGGTGTATCTTGGATCTTTCGAGTTGACTGTCTGGTTGATGAACTTGGCAATTCTAATTTTGTCGATATGAGTGTGCATCTTGAAGGCCCTGCCAATCTCTGGCATATTGCTGCCACCTCCGGTAAGGATGATGCCACCCAGCAGTTTGTCGGCATATTCTGCTGGAACCTGGAACCATACATTCTCCACGATTTCCTCAACACGTGCTTCCACAATCTCTATAAACTTTTTGCTTTCTACTACACGGTCTTTGTCTATCGGGTAGTTGAGTGTCGGGTCGATATTGCTGTTCTCTGTATAAGCCTTGCCATATTTGAGCTTCATCTTCTCGGCATCCTGTTCCTCGATTTGCAGGCTGGTGATGTCTTTTGTGATATTGTTGCCTCCCAGTGGGATGACTGAGAGATGACGCAAGATGCCCTTGCTGTAGACTGATACTGTAGTGGTGTCGGCACCTAAGTCGACAAGCATACAACCCGCTCTCTTCTCAGAGTCTGTCAGTATATGGTCGGCCAATGCCAGAGGTGCAAGATACATCTCGGCAATAGAGATGTGGGCATTCTCGAAACATGTGTTGATGTTGTTGTAGAAAGTCCTGCGCCACAGGATATTCAGGAAGATGCCCTCGAGGTGAGAACACTGTATGCCAACAGGATCCAGCTGGTGCTGGCTGTCTATCTTGTATTCTTGGGTGATGGCATCAAGGATTTCCTGGTCTGGATAGGTCATGTTGCGGTTGATGTCCATCAACTCGTTGATCATTTCCTGTGTGATGATGGTGTGCTCAGGCAGGTCTTTCACGATCACGTTCTTGATGCTGCGGATAGAACGGCCACCCACACCGACATAAACCTGTCGGATATCTTGCTTCAGTATTGCCTTCAACTTTTTGATGATATTGGTCAGGCAAAGACATGTCTGGTTGATATTGTATATCACACCTTTCCTGATGCAAGAAGACGAGTCTTCCTCCACTGTGGCAAGAACCGTGATGCTTCCATCCAGGTTCTTCTGTCCTGCTATACCTGTCATCTTTGATGAACCAAGTTCAATTGCTACGATAAATTCCTTTGGCATAGTTGTATCTATTTATCTATTTTTTATTTGCTGTGTTGTTTATTGCTGCCTCTTTTTGCAGATAATCTGGTTGTCGAACTCGATGTTGATGTACGAGTATTTGTTCCATCCTGCCTGTGAGAGTCCGTATTTGTAGAATTTCTCCAATCTGTCCATTTTCTTATTGACAAAATTGTTGATATCCTCTTCTCTCTTCCTCTTTGAGCTGCATTCAGGCAGGCGTCCTATATATACAATGTGGTTGCCTACTCTGGGTACCAGTTCTATGCTTCTGTCGGACAGAACATTGATTTGTTCTATCTGGTTTCTCCATAACTCGTTGACCATAAGCGATTTGCTTAATAGTGAGATATAGTTCTGTGCAAACCATTTGTTGATCTGCCCTGTCGCTACAATGAGGTCGCTTGTATATTTGGTATTCGGCATCACCTGATAGTGGTCGTCAATATAGTAGTCCTCGTTGTTGGCGCTCTTTATCCGCACGATAGGCATTCGCTGTGTCAGATGGATGTCGACAAGACCGTTTTGTGTCTTGTAGCATTCTGCTGTCTTGACAAAAGGACTGGTCTTCAGTGTCTCTTCTATTTTGCGGGCACTGATGTCGGTCATCTTCTTCTTCAGAGGGTACAGTTGCTTCGCTTCTAACCTTTTCTTTATTTCTTTAGCGTTCAGAAAACCATTCGTCATCTCGTCTTGTATGTTGATGTTCACCTTTGTGCAGACTTTCTTGCTTTCATCAGGTTTGTTAAACTTGGTGATAGCGAAAGTCAGGTAAACGCCGAGCATGAGGTCGAGCAAGATGATAATAGTCTTCTTCCAATTGATGCGCATTATATTTTTTCCTTTAGAATTTTTTCTATTTCAGGGACATAGTTGTCCAAGTCGCCAGCTCCGAGTATGACGAGCACGTCGAAGTCTCTGCTTCTTACGAGGTCGAGAACATCTTCCTTATGAATCATACTCTTCTCTACGCCTGGTTTGAGGTTGTCGTAGATGAGTTTGGAGGTGACTCCTGGTATAGGTTGCTCTCTTGCAGGATAGATGTCGCAGAGGATTACTTCGTCGAGCATGCTCAGACTGTCGGCAAAGTCCTTGTAGAAATCTCTTGTACGGGTGTACAGATGAGGCTGGAAGATAGCTGTTATCTTACGGTTCTTGTACAACTCGCTTAGGCTCTTTGCACTCTGGTAAATCTCCTTGGGGTGATGAGCATAGTCGGAAAGCAGTACCAACTTGTCGGTCTTAATCTTGAAGTCAAAGCGGCGAACCACTCCCTCGTAAGTCTTCATGCCCTGTCGCAACTCTTCTGCTGTGCAGCCATTGAGCTGTGCCATGGCCATAGCAGCCACTCCATTCTCTATATTGATAGGAACGGGTTGTCCTAAGATTACACCGGGCACGTTCTCAATAGGAGAAACAAAGTCGAATGTGATTTCGCCGTTGTCGATCTTGATGTTCTCGGCATGGAAGTCTCCTTCGTCGAGGCTGTATTCATATACGCGAACGCCTTCCTGTACACGCTGTTTCATCTCCAGGTTTTTGTGGATGATGAGGGCACCGCCAGGCTGGATGAGTTCTGTATAATGGCGGAAACTCTCCAAGTAGGCTTCCTTTGTGCCATAGATGTCAAGATGGTCGGGGTCGGTAGCTGTAATGACGCTCATCCAGGGACGAAGCCAGTGGAAACTGCGGTCGAATTCATCAGCCTCAATGACTACATAGTCGCTCTTGTCGGACAGGATGTAGTTGGTTCCATAGTTCTTTGAAATGCCTCCGAGGAATGCGTTGCAGTCGATATGACTCTCGTGCATGATGTGTGCGCACATGGTGGAAGTGGATGTCTTGCCATGAGTACCGGCCACGCATAGTCCTTTGTGTGTGCGGGTGAGTGTGCCCAATACCTGAGCACGTTTCTCGATGGTGAATCCATTCTGCTGGAAGTATACAAGCTCCTGATGGGTGGCGGGGATGGCAGGTGTGTAGATGACCAGCGTGTTCTTGGCATCCTTGCATGCTGAAGGAATCAGTTCCACATTCTCCTCATAGTGGATGAGCATACCTTCCTTTTCCAGTTCGTGTGTCAACTCGGATGGAGTCTTGTCGTAACCGGCTACGGTGAGCCCTTTCTTTAAAAAATATCTGGCGATGGCGCTCATTCCGATGCCGCCTGCTCCTACGAAATATACTGCTTTTATATCTTTGATTTCCATTATTTTGTTGCTAATTTTATGACTTCGTCGGCGATGACGTCGGCAGAGTTCTTCAGTCCTAATTTCTTGATATTCTCGCTCATAGAAGCGAGTTTCTGTGCATCCTCAACTATGCCGACAGCCTTCTTGATGAGTACTGCCGGTGCGTCGGCATCCTTCACATAGATGGCTGCATCCTTGTTGACCAGTGCCATGGCGTTCTTGGTCTGATGATCTTCTGCTACATTCGGGCTTGGTACCAAGATGACAGGCTTGCCGATAAGGCAGAACTCGCTGATACTGCTGGCTCCTGCACGACTTATGACAAGGTCGGCTGCTTGATAGGCTGCCCCCATGTCGCTAATGAAATCGGTAACCTTCAGCATAGGAAGGTCTTTGTCTTTGAGCTGATTGACGATGCTCTCGTGGTAGTACTTACCTGTTTGCCAGATAAACTGTACGCCACTTTTTTCTATGATGTCCAGGTTCTGCAAGACACTTTCGTTGATGGTTCTTGCACCTAAGCTTCCGCCTACGAGCAGAATTGTCTTCTTTTCAGGGTCCAGACCGAACTGCTTGCGTGCTTCCTCTTTAGTGAGAGTAGTGCTCAGCACATTCTGTCTTACGGGATTACCTGTCATGATAATCTTGTCGGCAGGGAAGAAACGCTCCATTCCCTCATACGCCACACATATCTTCTGGGCTTTTTTGGCCAGAAGCTTGTTGGTTACTCCGGCATAAGAGTTCTGCTCTTGAATGAGGCAGGGAATACCTTTGCTGGCACACACGTTGAGAGTTGGACCGCTTGCATAGCCTCCAACTCCTACTGCTGCCATTGGCTTGAAATCCTTGATGATCTTCTTAGCCATTCTTTGGCTTTTCCAGATTCTGAAAAGTACAGCGAAGTTCTTGAGCAAGTGTTTGCGGTCGAATCCGCAAATGGGCAAGCCTTTGATTTCGTATCCTGCTGCAGGGACACGTTGCATTTCCATTCTGTCTTTAGCCCCGACAAACAATATTTTTGCATCAGGACGCTTGGCTTTAATTGCGTTGGCAATAGATACGGCAGGGAAGATGTGTCCACCAGTTCCACCGCCACTAATGATAATTCTTAGCTCGTTATTCATATTTTTTCAGTTTCTATCGCAAAGGTAAATAAAAAAATCCATTTTATGGCATTTTTTATTTAAAATGTTGTTCTTTTTTATGCTGTAGCCAATTTTGGGTCAGTCTGTCTGTTATCTGCTCCTTCTTTCTTCTTGGCTGTTCTGCTGATGCTTAGGATAATACCCACATACATGCAGTTGATGATGGATGATGTTCCACCTCGGCTGATAAGAGGAAGTGGCTGTCCGGTAACAGGAGCGAGTCCTACGGCTACTGCCATGTTGAAAAGGGCCTGTGTGACGAGAAGAATGGCAAGTCCCATGGCAAGAAATGCCGGGAAATTGTTCTCACACCGGTTGGCTATTCTTCCTGTTCTGAAGAGCAGGATGATATATAGGAATGCGACAAAGAGTCCTCCCGGCACCCCCATCTCCTCAATGATGATGGCATAGATGAAGTCGGAGAAGGCCTGCGACAGGAAGTCGCGTTCTACAGAGTTTCCCGGACCTTTGCCCATGACGTTGGATGAGGCAATGGCAATATTGGCATGAGCCACCTGAGCATCCTTGTCAAGGTCTACCTCCTCTGGCGACACAGGCTTTGTGTCGAGGAAGTGGTCGATACGGGCTTTCCATGTATCCATACGGTGGAACATCTTCTGTACGGTATTCTTCTTCTCAGGTTGCTCTGTCGCCACCTGTTCGGTAAAGGTGTCGTTTGTCTTTGCCAACTTCTCTTCGTCATGCCCCAACAGCATGACCATCGAGATGGCGAAGACGATGGTGAGCAGTACAATACCAGCAAGCTTTCCGAGCAGTTTACCAGGCACTCTTCCTATGAACATCATGAAGAAAATGGTGAAACACAAGAGCATGGCTGTAGACATGTTCTCGAGCATGATGGGGAAAATCATAATGGCGCTGATTGTCAGGATGTATTTGAATGCCCGCTTGTCAGCTCCGTTCTCGTTCTGCATGGCACTTAGAATCTGTGCTACTGCAAGTACGAGTGTTCCCTTGGCTATCTCGGAAGGCTGAAACTGGATGCCCACGAGGCTGATCCATCTGGATGCGCCATTGGTAGACTGTCCAGCCAACAGTACCCACAGAAGTAAGACTATAGAGATAAAAATCATGAAAGGAGTCACGATTTTGAAATACTTGCACTTGACCTTCAGCATGCAAATCATGACGAAGACACCGCCAACCAGGATAGCCATGTGCTTGATGACTGGCCCCATGAAGTTTCCGCTCTTGTACGACAGCGTACTTGAGGCTGAGTAAACCTCAATGATGCTGATCATACAGAGGAAGAAAAACACCATCCAGATGACTTTGTCTCCCTTGAATATGTTACCTATTTTGTTGCTCATTTCTCTTTTTTGTCTTCCTCTTTGTCTTTAGTCTTTCTGTCTTTTACAGTTGTCGGGCAAGTGTCTTGAACTGTTCGCCTCTGTCTTCCATGTTTTTGAACAGGTCGAAGCTTGCACAACATGGACTCAGCAGAACAGTGTCGCCTTCTTTTGCCATCTTGTGGCAAGCTGCGATACAGTCTTTCATGCTGTGAGTATCACAAACAGGAATGCCAAGACTGTCGAAGTTGTCGTGCAACTTCTTGTTGTCGGCTCCCAAATATACCAGTCCTACACACTTTTGCTTTACCAGTTCTGTGATGTGGCTGTAGTCGTTGCCCTTGTCCTTTCCTCCCAAGATCAGGATGGTAGGTGTCTTCATGCTTTCGAGTGCATACCAGCAGGCGTCTACGTTGGTAGCCTTTGAGTCGTTGATGTATTGCACGCCGTTCACCTTGCATACTTTCTCCAGGCGGTGTTCCACGCCAGGAAAGTCGCCCAGGCTCTTGCGGATCGTAGCCTCGTCAATTCCTGCAATATGGCAGGCAAGTCCTGCTGCCAGGCTGTTGTAGATATTGTGTTTGCCTGTAAGGCTCAGCTCAGCTTCTGGCATGGCGAAAGGAGTAGGGTAGTCGAGTTTGTAGAGTCCGTCCTCTATGTATCCTACACATCCTTCCTCCTTGTTCTCAGCAAACGGACAGATTCTTGACTTCAGATTGTATTTCTCAATCTCTTTCTTCACGATGGGATCGTCGTTCCAATAAATGAAACTGTCTTCTTCTGTCTGATTTTGTGTGATACGCATCTTGGCGTCCACATAGTTTTGCATGCAGAAGTCATAACGGTCCAGGTGGTCGGGTGTGATGTTGAGAAGGATGGCTATGTTGGCGCGGAACTTGTACATATTGTCAAGTTGGAAACTGCTCAGCTCGATGATGTAGTACTTGTGTGGTTCCTCTGCAACCTGGAGGGCAAGGCTGTTTCCGATGTTTCCTGCCAGACCTGCATCCATGCCTGCCGCCTTGAAGATGTGGTATATGAGTGATGTGGTTGTGGTCTTGCCATTGCTGCCAGTGATGCACACCATCTTGGCGTCAGTATATCTTGCGGCAAACTCTATCTCGCTGATGATAGGTGTGCCCTGCGCCATCAGTTTCTGAATCATGGGAGCCTCTTTAGGAATACCCGGGCTCTTGATGATTTCGTTGGCATTCAGTATTTTCTCTTCTGTATGGTGGCCTTCTTCCCATTCTATCTGGTGGTCATCAAGCAGCTTTTTGTATTTGTCCTTGATTTTTGACATGTCGGATACAAATACATCAAAACCTTCTTTCTTGGCAAGTACGGCAGCTCCTGCTCCGCTTTCGCCAGCACCTAAAATTACAATTCTACTCATATTTTTTTATCTTATCTTCAATGTTATAATTGTTAAGGCAGCAAGAATGATGGTGATAATCCAGAAACGGATTGTTATCTTTGATTCGTGGATGGCACCATGTGGCTTCTTGATGAGATACTTACACTCAGGGTCGAGCTGGCTGTCCTGTGTTCTGAAGTTGTCGTGGATAGGCGTTCTCTTGAAGATGCGCTGCTTGATACCTTTACGCTTGCCTAATTTATAGTAGTATACCTGTACGATGACGCTGAGGCTTTCTACGAAGAAGATGCCACAGAGAATAGGCAGCATGAGCTCTTTGTGGATGATGATGGCTCCCACGGCAATAATGCCGCCAATGGTCAGCGAGCCTGTATCTCCCATGAATACTTGTGCGGGATAGGCATTGTACCACAGAAAGCCAATCAATGCTCCAATGAAGGCGCAGAAGAATACTACGAGCTCCTCGGAGCCAGGTATGTACATGATGTTGAGGTAGGCGGCATATTGGATGTGGGAAGACACATAGGCCAGTATGCCCAATGCCACACCTATGATGGCAGAGTTGCCTGCACACATTCCGTCCATACCGTCATTCAGGTTGGCTCCGTTGGATACGGCGGTCACGACAAAGATAGTCATCAGGACGAAGAGAATCCATCCTGCTGCCGTCTTGTATTTGCCGCAGAATCCCATGATGCGTGAGTAGTCAAGGTTGTGCCCCTTGATAAATGGTATAGTGGTCTTCAGCGACTTGGTAGACTCTGCCCTGTGCTTGACGACCATCTCCTGTCCCTGACGCTCGATGGCTAAGTTCTCGTTCATCTTGACATCAGGTGAGGCCCACAGCACCAAGCCAACGATAAGTCCGATGCCGAGCTGTCCCACGATCTTGTATTTTCCTTTCAGTCCTTCCTTGTCACGCTTGAAGATCTTGATGAAGTCGTCCATTCCTCCAAGGAATCCAAGCCATACGGTGGTGATGAGCATCAGTATCAGGTAGATGTTGCGCAAACGTCCCAACAGCAGTACTGGTATGAGTATTGCCATGATGATGATGACGCCACCCATGGACGGAACGCCTATCTTCTTGACACCAAATGGGTCGATGCTGGCATCGCGCTGAGTCTCGGTTATCTGCTTGCTCTTGAGGTACTTGATGAACTTCTCGCCAAACCAAGCCGAGATGACCAATGACAGGATGAGAGCCAGGAGGGCACGGAAAGAGATGTAACCCCACATGTGAGAGCCTGAAATGCCCCATTGCTCTAAAAATCTAAAGAGATAGTATAACATTTTCTTCTTTTTTTATTTCTTGTCAATACCGAAGATACCGCGAATCACTTCCTTGTCGTCGAAGTGGTGTTTCACGCCCTTGATTTCCTGATAGTCCTCGTGGCCTTTGCCTGCCACCAGAATCACATCGCCCTTCTTTGCCATCATGCATGCTGTGCGGATGGCCTCTTTGCGGTCAACGATGCTGATGACTTTCTTCATCTGCTGCTCGTTCAGACCAGCCAGCATGTCGTTGATGATGTCCTGTGGCTCCTCGAAACGGGGATTGTCGCTGGTGATAATCACCTTGTCGCTTTGTTTGACGGCTTCTTGTGCCATGAGTGGTCGTTTACCCTTGTCGCGGTTGCCGCCTGCACCACATACGGTAATGACTTCTCCGCCCTTACCATCGAGCACCTCATGTATGGCATTGAGCACATTCTCGAGAGCATCGGGAGTATGTGCATAGTCAACGATGGCTGTGTAGCCTTCTGGTGACTGGATGGGTTCGAGGCGTCCGTTCACGCTGTGCAGTGTGCTCAGTACTACAAGTACATCTTCTGGCTTTTTGCCCAGCATGATGGCTGCGCCATATACTGCCAGCAGATTGCTTACGTTGAATTTACCGATAAACTGCACGCCTACTTCTCTGCCGTCCACATCCAAGTACATACCTCCGAAGTGGCATTCAAGGATTCTTGCCTTGAAATCAGCCATGCTTCGTGTAGAGTAGGTCTTGATGGTGGCCTTTGTGTTCTGTACCATGATCATGCCGTTCTTGTCGTCGGCATTGGTAATGGCAAAGGCCGATTTTGGCAGACCGTCGAAGAAGGCCTTCTTGGCATTGCGATAGTTCTCGAAAGTCTTGTGATAGTCGAGATGGTCGCGTGTGAGGTTGGTGAAGATGCCGCCTGTGAATGTCAGGCCGCCGATACGCTTTTGTGCTATGGCGTGCGAAGAGCATTCCATAAAGGCATACTCGCATCCTGCTTCCACCATCTTGCTCAGCAGGAGGTTGAGTTCGATAGGATCAGGAGTGGTGTGGTCGGCAGGAATAGCTTCGTCCTCGATATAGTTGCAGACGGTAGACAGCAAGCCGCACTTATGTCCGAACTTGCGGAACATATTATATAATAAGGTGGCGATGGTGGTCTTTCCGTTTGTGCCTGTCACACCCACCAGCTTCAGTTTCTTGGAAGGGTCGCCATAGAACAGGGTAGCAACCTTGCCCACTGCGTCCTCTGTAGATTCTACTTTCACGTAAGTGACGCCTTCCACCTTTTCTTCTGGCATGTCTTCGCACAGAATTGATTTGGCACCCAGCTCAATGGCTTTGGGTATAAACTTGTGGCCATCTACTTGCGTTCCCTTCATGGCAACGAACAAATGGCTATCTTTGATTTTTCGAGAGTCAATGTTCACTCCTGTAACCTCGGTCTCCACATCGCCTGCTATTTCCACAGGCTGAATGTTCTTGAGTAAATCTTGTAGTTTCATATTCTGTTTCTTTGATGTTGCTATACATTATTATATATTATAGGTCGAGTGTGAGTGCGCAGACTTGTCCTTTCTGGATTCTTGTTCCTGGTACAAGACTTTGTTTCACTACCTTTCCACGGCCGTAAATTCTGGTCTTTATGCCTCTGCTCTCCATCATGAAGATGGCGTCTCTTGCTCCCATGCCCGATACATCGGGTACGGCATTCTTGCTGTATTGCTTCTCCTTGATGAGCAGTACTTTCTTCCTTCCTTCCTTCTCGGCCTTTCCCCATATAGGATTGCCTGTCGCATAACTGCCCGACCAGTTGGTGGCGGTGGTTATTCCGAGATGCTTCAGCACATAGTCGGCAGCCAGTACGTTGCCCGACTTTACATCTGGCAAGAAGACTGAGGCTGAGTCGCGGGCATCTTTTACATCGAGTTTCAGACTCTGTGCCATGATGCCTTCTGAAATTTCATGAAAGACCTTTCCACTCATCGTGCCGCCCGAAGCAGGGAGTCCTGATTTCTGAATGCAGACGATGCAACTGTATTGAGGAGCGTCGGCAGGGAAGTAGCCTGCAAAACTGACGAGGTAGTTAGTGCCTCCGTTCTTGTATCCTCCCGCACCTTTAGATATCTGGGCTGTACCTGTCTTGCCTGCCACCTTGAAGTTGGGCGAGCCTGCCTTACGTCCCAATCCCACACTTACCACTTGCTCCAAGATGGTCTGCAGTTCTTTGATGCTTTTTTCTTTGGCTATCTGTGGTCGCATGACTTCTACTGGGAACTCTTTGAGGGTTTCTCCGTTCTTCACCACTTTGGTGACGAAGCGCGGACGAACCATCTTTCCGTTGTTGGCTACTGCGTTGTAGAATGTCAGCGTGCTGATGGGCGGAACCTGTGTCTCGTATCCTATACTCATCCATGGCAGGGCAGTCTTGCTCCAGTTGACGTATTGTCCACGGCTGTTCTTGCGAGGCATACGGATGATGGCAGGTGTAGAGCCCACCAATGGTATTCTCAGATTGTCTCTCAGTCCGAGACGGTCTATTCCCTGCACAAACTTCTCTGGATGTTTGTGGTAATGGTCGTCTATGATTCGGCTTACTCCGATATTGGAACTGTACCACAGGGTCTCCGCAAAGGTAAGCATTCCGTAGCCTCCCTTTCTCCAGTTATGGTCTTTCATGTCTCGACCATACATGTTCCATACGCCGTTTCCTGTCTCCACTCGGCACAGGGTGTCAACCACTCCGTCGTCCAAGGCTACAAGCAGCGAGGCTGGCTTGAATACAGAGCCTGGCTCCAGCAAGTCGCTGACGGCATGGTTTCTTACTTCCCGATATTCGCCGTCATCACACTTCTCCAGGTTGACGATGGCTTTCACATCTCCCGTATGCACTTCCATGACGATGGCTACGCCCACATTTCCGTTTATTTCCTTCAACTCCTGCTCTAATGAGCGTTCTGCCAGGTCTTGCATGCTCACGTTGATGGTGGTCACGATGTCGGCTCCGTCTATAGGTGGCGTGTCGGTAATGTTCAAGTATTTGTTAAGCACTTTCTTGCGCTGCACGATTCCGTTGGTTCCTCTCAGGATGGAGTCGTATGAGAGTTCCAGTCCGAAGCGGGCAGTATCCTTGGCACCAAACAAGGCTCCGATGGTTCTGCCAGCCAGTCCTCCGAATCCACGTGTTCGGGCGTTGTATTCTTCCCAATGGAAACCGCTGCAGTTCTTTCCCAGGTTGAATACCGGAAGGGCTTTCACCTCGGTGAACGTGTTGTAGTTGATGCGGCGTGGATATAAAGACCAGTGTCGGCTTTGTTTCTTTCTTCCCTCGTCTATGTGTCGCTTGAATTCGGTGAATGTCAGTTCGGGGAAAATCTTACTCAGCCCCATACAGATGGAATCTTCCTTGACGTCCCACAGTGAGTCGTTGCCAGCTTCTTTGAGTGCCTTGAAGTCCATGAAGAGCTTATATTCAGGCAGCGAACTGGCCATCAACTGTCCGTCGCAACTAAGGATGTTTCCTCGGGTAGGCTTCACGGTTACAGAATCTTTCTTCTGTCGCTGTGCCACCTTCATCCAGTAGTCGCGCTTGGCCGTTGCTATGTATATGGATTTTCCTACGATGCAGAGTGCAAAGGCCGTCATGACGATGGCTATGGCGCTATATCGTGGCATCACTCTCTTATTGTCAAATTTACTCATTCTCCGGTACGTTTATGATGTATGGTGGCTGGGTGGCAATGTGCAGGACGCTGTCTTTGTTGTTCTGCAGCATTTTCAGCACGTTGCTCTCTCGGCTTCTTTCTGTTATCTGGCTGCTGCTCGACAGGGCTTTGTATTTGGCGTTCTGCAGTTCCTCCTGCAGTTGGTCTATCTCTATCATGTCCTGTTGTATGCTGTATCTGTTGGATATGTATATGATGATAAAGAACACCACTAACACGATGAGCCATATCTGCCGGCGTATCACTTGTGCCGTCAGAATGTCGCCGCCCAAAATCTTTCTCAGAGTGAAGCTCGACGATAGGGGCGCCTCGTCTTCTATGGCTTGTTTGGCGATGGCTTCCTTGAGCGACTCCTCGTGTTCCTCTCCCTCAGCCGGCTCCTTTGGATCGTCTGAGTCTTGCGAGTCTTGGGGCTTTTGTGAGGCTTTCGTTTCTTTTGCCTCTTTTGCCTTCTTGCCCAGCTCTTGAGGAGCGGGTGTCTCGGCAGTCTTGCTGTCGGCCTTCGCTTCCTGGTCTTCCTTTATTTCTTTTTCTTTCATCTCTTTTCTGCAATTCTAAGTTTGGCGCTTCGGCTTCTTGGGTTTCTCTCTTGCTCCTCCTGGTCGGGGATGATGACCTTGTTGTTGATGAGTCTGAAGGGAGATTCTATTCTTCCGTAGAAGTCCTGCACCACTTTTCCCTCTGGGTTTCCCGTCTTCATCACGTTTTTCACGATTCGGTCTTCCAGCGAGTGGTAAGTGATGACCGACAGTCTTCCGCCTGGTTTCAGGATTTCTGTCGCAGCCTTGAGCATTTCCTTCAGGGCATCCATCTCGTGGTTTACCTCTATTCGCAGGGCCTGGAACAGTTTGGCCATGTCTTTTTTCTCTCGCTCGCGCTTGAAGAAAGGCTCCACTACGTGTATGAAGTCGGTCGTTGTCTCTATCTTTAGGCTGCTTCTTGCTTTGACGATAGCTGCAGCTATGCGCCGGGCGTTACGCAGTTCGCCATACAGGTAGAAGATGTCTGCAAGTGCCTCCTCCTCGTATTCGTTTACGATATCGGCAGCAGTCTTGCCCGCTCTTTTGTTCATTCTCATGTCGAGCGGAGAGTCGAAGCGGAAGGAGAAGCCTCTGCTCTCATCATCGAAATGATGGCTCGATACACCCAGGTCGGCAAGCAACCCGTCAATACCTTCCTCGCCATAGTAGCGCATCCAGTTCTTCAGGTATCTGAAGTTGGAGCATACGAAGGTGAAGTGCTCATTGGGGATGACGTTCTGTTCGGCGTCGGCGTCTTGGTCGAAGCTGTACAGGTGACCGTTGTCGGCTATTCGTGAGAGTATCTCCTTAGAGTGGCCTCCGCCTCCAAAAGTAACGTCCACATACACTCCTCCAGGATGTATGGACAGACCGTCTACGCTTTCTTTGAGAAGCACAGGCACGTGGTATGTATTGTTGTCGATTAATCGCATGTGTACCTATTTAAATAAGAATTCGGGTTCAAAGGTACACAAAAATCCTCATATCTGTTTACTTTTTCTTGCAAAATTTATAAAACTTAATAAAATGAGGTCGCTTTTTGTCTTGAGTCAAGAGTTGGCGAGAGTTCTTTCAGAATGCTTAAAGTGAGCTTCAGACATAAAAATGAAAGCCAAAAGTTATATAAATCGACTGTTTTTTCATCAAAAACATTGTATTTTATCATTTTTTCATCAAAAATGGCACGTATTTAAAAAAGTTGAGTTATTTTTGCACGTACTTTAGATGTTTTTACAGCAAACATGAGCGAATCTATAGAGAAAACGATTGATATAAGCAGGATTTTGAAGAGCAAGATGGGAGCAAAGGCAAAGTTTGTGCCCTCTTTTCTTGTGTCCTGGCTCAAGAAGACCGTTCACGAGGATGAAGTGAACCGCTTCTTGTGGGAAAGTCGTCATCTTCAGGGTACCGAGTGGCTTACTGAGTGCGTGAAGTATCTCAAGATGAACATACAATTGGAGGGAGTGGAGAATCTGCCCGACAAGAACGATGGCAAGCTTTATACCTTCGTGTCCAATCATCCGTTGGGAGGACAGGACGGCGTGGCGCTTGGCTCCATCATTGGCACCCATTATGACGGAAAGTTCCGTTATCTTGTGAATGACCTGCTTCTTAATCTGCCAGGTCTCAAGCCCGTCAGTATAGGCATCAACAAGACGGGACGCCAGAGCCGTGACTTCCCCCGTATGGTGGAGGCTGGTTTCCAAAGCGACAATCACATGCTGATGTTCCCTGCAGGTCTCAACAGCCGCAAACAGCCAGATGGCAGTATTCGCGACTTGCCCTGGAAAAAGACATTTATCTCAAAGAGTGTGGAGTATCAGCGCGATGTGGTGCCTATCCATTTCAGCGGACAGAACTCGGAGCGCTTCTATCGCATCGCCCGATTCAGCGACAAGTATTTGCCTTTCAACTTAGCCATGCTTTTCTTGGTCGACGAGATGTACCGGAACGTAGGAAAGGACTTCCGTATCGCCTTTGGCAAGCCCATACCCTGGCAGACCTTCGACAAGGGCAAGACTCCCACAGAATGGGCGCAATATGTAAAAGACAAAGTTTACGAATTATAGAAAGTTACATCATAGATTATGGAAGAAGATATAATTCAGCCAATAGACAGGGACTTGTTGAAGAGTGAGCTCACTCCCGACAAGCAGCTTCGTATGACAAACAAGAGTCATAACGAAATCTATATCGTGACAGCCAACGACTCTCCCAATGTGTTGAAGGAGATAGGCCGTCTTCGTGAAATCGCATTCCGTACAGCAGGAGGCGGCTCGGGCAAGTCGATGGATTTGGACGAGTTCGACTTTGGAGATAATTGTTATAAGCAGCTCATCGTGTGGAATCCTGAGGCCGACGAGATTATTGGCGGTTATCGTTATCTCTTGGGTAAAGACTGGAAACTCGATGCTAAAGGACAGCCTATATTGGCTACGAGTCATATGTTCCATTTCTCAGACAAGTTCCTTAAGGAGTACATGCCTTATACCGTGGAGTTGGGACGTTCCTTTGTCTCATTGGAATATCAGAATGTGCGCATGAACAGCAAGAGCATCTTTGCGCTCGACAACCTGTGGGACGGTCTGGGAGCTCTTACCGTGCTCTATCCCGAGCTGAAATATTTCTTTGGCAAGATGACGATGTATCCGTCTTACATTCGCCGTGGTCGCGACATGATTCTCTATTTCCTCAAGAAGCATTTCGATGATAAGGAGAATCTTGTTATCCCGATGAAACCATTGAAAATAGAGACTCCAGAGAGTGAGCTGAAGGCGCTCTTTACTGAGGATGACTTCCGTGCAGACTATCGCATTCTCAATCGTGAGGTACGTGAGTTGGGCTACAACATTCCCCCTTTGGTGAATGCTTATATGAATCTCAGTCCTACGATGAAGCTTTTCGGCACAGCCATCAATTATGGTTTTGGTGATGTGGAGGAAACTGGTATTCTGATTGCTGTCGACGAGATCTTGGAAGAAAAGCGTGTGCGCCATATCAACAGTTTCATAGCCGAGCATCCGGAGGCCTTGAAGATAACAAGTGGCGCCAACAATATTATTTATAAGGAAAAGGAAGACGAGTAAACCTTATCCGTTTTATAAAAGACATTCAACTTCCGAGTGGAGTGAAAGTTGGAGAAGTAAAACAAGATACTAAAGAAGCGTTTCGTTCATTCGAGGCGCTTTTTTAGTATTCTTGTTTATGAATGTCTGCGATTTTTAACCTGCTGATAAAATGAAGTTACTTGTGATGGACAATGCAAGTACTTGTTTTTTCTATTTTTTTTCTGCTGAAAAGCTTTAGTATATATATTCATCGGGGCGCTTTGGTTAACTGCTAAAAAATAATTTCCCAGTTGGGAAAAAATATTTTTCCAGTTGGGCAGATTCTTTTTCCCAGTTATGTGGCGCTTTTTGAACAATTATTGCATGAATATACGGTATAAATATGCGTTCGTATTTTCCGTTTCTCTCCCTCACGCCCTATACGATAGGCAGGCTGATACCATTTATCTTCTGATAGATGTCGAGGGCGTAAATGTCGGTCATTCCGCTGATATAGTCGATGACAGCCATGATTCGCTCCTCTATATTCTCGTTGTTGATGTCGTACTGACTGCTTACCCGTCGCAACAGTTGTTGAGAGTCGAAACGTTCGGGCGTGATAGCTGCATTGACAAACACCTCCATAAGTGTAGCCATAATCTTGTAACCTGACAGTTCGATGTCGAGTACAGGCTTGCTGTGGTAAATCTTTGCAAACGAAGTCTTCTCGCATTCTTTGTAGGCATTTCGCTGTTGCTCGGCGATATGGTCGATGAGGCTTCCCTCGAATGTTCCTGCCAAAATCTCCTTCTCATGTTCCAAGAAGACCGTTACACATTCGTTCTCCAGTCGGCCGATGGCGCTGGCTCTCATGTAGACCACCTTTTCGTTCTCGTCGGTCACGCCTTCTTCCTTGATTCGCTCCTTAATCTTATTTTGGGTTTCCTTGTCGAAGAATCCCAACAGCAGTCTCTCCGTCTCTTCGTAAGACAGGATCTTGAGTTTGTGGGAGTCTTCGATGTCCATGATTTCGTAGCAGATGTCGTCGGCAGCCTCTACCATATATACCAACGGATGACGGGCGTATCTTAGAGGCTCACCAGGTTTTGACTTGCAAAAAATGCCCAATTCATCGGCCACTTTCTGGTACGAGTCCTTTTCCAAGGTGAAGAAACCGAACTTGCCATGACTTCCAGCCAACTGGCTGGCGAATGGATATTTTACGATAGAAGCCAGCATGGAGTAGGTCATGACGAAGCCGCCTTTGCGTCTTCCCTTGAATTGGTGGGTCAGTATGCGGAAGGCATTGGCGTTGCCTTCGAAGTGAGTAATATCTTGCCAAAACTCCGGTGAAACCAGCTCTTTTACTGCTTTTCCTGCTCCCTCGCTGAAGAAAGTTTGTATGGCTTTCTCTCCAGAATGGCCGAAAGGAGGATTGCCCAAGTCGTGTGCCAGGCAGGCTGCGCTCACGATAGTTCCTATTTCCTCAAAGAGAGTATCCTTCAGTTCTGGGCGCTTTTCTATGATACGTTTCGAGATGTCGTTGCCCAACGACATTCCTACACTCGATACTTCCAGACTGTGGGTCAGTCGGTTGTGTACAAAGATAGAACCAGGCAAGGGGAAAACCTGAGTCTTGTTTTGCAGTCGTCTGAAAGCCGACGAGAAGATGAGCCTGTCGTAGTCGCGTTTGAACTCCGACCGGTCGTCGTGGCGCTCGGCATGCTTATGCTCCTGTCCGAAACGCTTGTTAGATATGAGTTTAATCCATTCCATATCGCAAAAATACAGCAATCCTGACACAATACAAAATAAAAAAGCATTTATTTTTTATAAAATCTATCATTTTCGTCATGAAAATGCCTAAATGTGCCCGAAAAACATTATTTTTGCATCTTAAAAGAATGAACATGATGAAAGTACAAATTATCAACCGTGGGCATCAGCCGTTGCCAGTTTATGCCACACCCCAGAGCGCAGGTATGGACCTGCGTGCCAATATCGACGAATCTATCGTGCTTCACCCCATGGAACGCCGGCTTGTACCTACAGGTCTTTTCATGGCTTTGCCAGCTGGCTTCGAGGCACAGATACGTCCTCGCAGTGGGTTGGCATTGAAACATGGCATTACTGTTCTTAATACCCCCGGCACTATTGATGCCGATTATCGAGGCGAGATCATGGTTCTGCTCATCAACTTCTCGCAGACCGACTTTGTCATTAATGATGGTGAGCGTATTGCCCAAATGGTGATTGCCAAGCACGAAAATGCTGAATTCATCGAAGTAGAGACGCTCGATGAAACTGAGAGAGGTGCTGGTGGCTATGGTCATACAGGTGTAAAATAAATATAGATACATTCAATTAATCTGTTGTGAATAGAATCAATATTTTGAGACAAGTATTCTTGGGCTTCATAAGCTTTATAGCATTCCTGACAGCTGTGCCCGTGCAGGCTGCCGATGGTTTGACGGGCAATGACCGCAAGCGTTACGACTACTTCTTTCAGGAGGCGGCCCGTCTTCAGGCTTTGGGTCGTTACGGCGATGCATTCGAGCTTTTTGAGCATGCCCGCAAGATCAATCCACGTGCTGCTGAGGTGTATTTCTATCAGTCGATGTACTATCAGCAGATGAAGCAAGATTCCTTGGCTCAAGACTGTCTGGCGCGTGCCATCACCTTGGCTCCATCCAATCTTACCTTTCGCGAGCGGATGGCACAGTATTATGTTGCCAATCAGCAGTACGACAAGGCTATCGAAGCTTATGAAGGCATCTTCGCTCAGAATCACGACAATACCGATGCGCTCTATATGCTGTTGCGCCTTTATCAGCAGCAGAAAGAATATCCACAGATGCTGAAAACCCTCAACCGCTTGGAGACAGAAGAGGGCGAGAACGAGAAGTTCACGCTTGAGAAGATGCACATCTACGAGTTGATGAACGATTCCAAGTCAGCCTACAAGGAACTCAAGTCGCTGACCGAGGCGCATCCGCTTGATATGATTTATAAAACCATGTTGGGCAACTGGCTTATGGAACACCAGCGCCGAAAAGAGGCCTATAAGTTGTTTACCCATGTGCTCGAAGAAGAGCCTGACAACTCGTATGCCCAGATGTCGCTCTACGACTATTATAATGCCACCGACCAGAAAGAACAGGCTCACGCCATGCTCGACCGCATTCTGTTGGGCAAGAAGACCGACCTGGATACCAAGTTGATGATGATTCGCTCGTTCATACAGGATAACGAGAGCCATGGTGCCGATTCAACCCAAGTCATCGCTCTTTTCGACAGAATGCTGGCTCAGCCCAAGCCCTCGGCAGACATCGCTGAGTTCCGTGCTGCCTATATGAATATTAAGAAAATGCCGATGGATACGGTCAATGCCGCTTACCGCAAGGTGCTCGAGATAGCTCCCGACCGTAGTGAGTCGCGCATCCAACTCATTCAGAATCTATGGGAAAAGAAAGACTACGACGAGGTTATCCGCCTGTCTAATGCTGCCCATGACTACAATCCGGAAGAGATGGTATTCTATTACTTTGGCGGTATGGCGCACTATATGAAGCATGAGGAAGATGCCACGCTCGAAGAGTTCCGCCGCGGAGTGGGACAGATCAACAGCAAGAGCTCTCCCGATTTGGTGTCCGACCTTTATATGATCATGGGCGACATCCTTCATGGCAAGAACCGTCAGGCAGAAGCTTTTGCCGCTTACGATTCCTGTCTGCATTGGAAACCCGACAATGTTCCAGGACTCAACAATTATGCTTACTACATCAGTCAGACGGGCAAGAACCTGCAGAAGGCAGAGTTGATGAGCTACAAGACCATCAAGGCAGAGCCCAAGAACTCCACCTATCTTGATACTTATGCGTGGATTCTCTTTATGGAGGAACGTTATGCCGAGGCCAAAACCTATATCGACCAAACCTTGGCGTATAGTGATTCAACGGCCGACAACAGTACCGTTATTGAGCATGCAGGCGACATTTATGCCATGAACGGACTTACCGACCAGGCTGTGGCCTACTGGAAGCAGGCACAGAAAGGCAGCCAGGACCCTGATGCTCTGAAGGTGAAAATCGAGTGTAGGAAATATATGACAGAAAGTGAAATCATTAAATATAAGCGAAAATGGAAAAAAACAAAATAATGAAACTGGCAGCATTCTGTCTGCCCTTGATGTTGCTGGCATCGTGTGGCACCAAGAAACAAATTATCTCTGATGGCGTGAGCAACAAGAACTTGCCACATCAGGAGGTGAAAAGTGTAGAGACCGAACGCATGCAGAAACTGGCTTTTGTACAGAAGGTGTCCGACAATCAGGTGTACGCCAAGAACATTACGGGCAGCATAAACTTCACCATCCGCATGGGAGAGAAGAAAATTTCGGTAGATGGTGCGCTTCGAATGCGTAAGGACGATGTGATACGTCTACAGTTGTATGCTCCCATCCTGGGTTTCGAGGTTGGCCGTCTGGAGTTTACCCCCGATTATGTGCTCATCATCGACCGTTATCACAAACAGTATATCAAGGCCGACTATAATCATGTAGACTTCCTGCAGAAGCAGGGCATCAACTTCTATTCGTTGCAGGCGCTGTTCTGGAATCAGCTTCTCTTGCCTGGAGCCAAGCAGGTGAAGGAGTCTGATCTGAAGAAGTTTGATGCCGATTTGGCTGTAGAGGGAAATGAAGTGCCAGTCACCTTGAAGAATGGCAACATGACGTATGCCTGGACTTCCCAGCGTGCCACAGGTCGTATAGACAAAGCCGACGTGGAGTATGTCAGTTCGCAGCATGGCACATCGGGAGTGCATATTCGTTATGACAACTTCCGCGCCGTAGGTGTCAAGATGTTCCCAGCCTTGTTGGATATGACTCTTGTCACTAATGCAACCCGTCAGAAGAAGGAGGTCAATCTCGTTATCAAGATGAACGAGGTGAAGACCGACAGCAACTGGGAGTCGCGTTCCGAAGTTTCGAGCAAGTACAAGCAAGTATCGGCAGAAGACGTGCTGAATAAAATAATGAGTCTGTAAATGAAACGTATATTATTGATTATTCTGGCCTTGTCGTTTGTCTTGACTCCTTATGCGCAGAAGACTGCACAAAGAAAGAAGACTGCCACAACGGCAAGAACGGTAAGAACCCAAAATAAAACCCCAAAAAAGAAGCCTGTGAAAAGGCGCCAATCCAAGGCTCCTACACGGGCAGAGAAGAAAGCCGCCTATAGCAATGCTTCCATTCGAGGATTGCAGGGACAGCGTGCCAACATACAAAAGAAAATCAAGGAGCAGGAGAGAGCTCTCCGCCGCAATCAGGCCGACGTGAAGAAACGTCTGCAAGACCTCATGGTGCTTAATGGCGAAATCGACCAGCGACAGAAGAACATAGATGGTATACAGCAGGATATCCACCACATCGATGGCAATATCGGCTTGCTCAATACTCAGCTCAAAACCCTTGAACAGCAGTTGCAGGACCGAAAGAACAAGTACATCCGTTCTATGCGCTATATGACCCGTCATCACTCCGTGCAAGACAAGCTCATGTTTATCTTCAGCGCCAAGAACCTTACGCAGATGTATCGCCGCCTGTCGTTCATACGTCAGTATTCTGCCTATCAGAAGGCACAGGGCGAGGCGGTAAAGGCCAAGCAGAAGCAGGTGACCGAGAAGCACAAGCAACTGCAGGTGGTGAAGGGACATAAGAACAACCTTTTATATAAAGGTCAGCAAGAGAAAACTGCGCTCGAAGGCAAGCAGACCGAGCAACAGCAAGTGGTGCAGGGATTGCAGAAGCAACAGAAAACCATTCAGGCTGTTATTGCTGATCAGCGCAAGAAGGATGCTGCTATCAATGCGCAGATTGACCGTCTGATAGCCATTGAGGTAGAGAAAGCGCGTGCCCGTGCGGCAGCTGAGGCTAAGCGTAAGGCTGAAGCTCAGGCGGCAGCACAGCGTAGGCGTGAGGAACTGGCTCGTCGAAAGGCACAGGCCGAGGCTGAGGCGCGTGAGAATGCCCGCCGTATAGAGGAGGCACGGCGCAAGGAACGTGAGGCCGAGTTGGCTCGTCAGCGTGCTGCAGAAGAGAATCGTAAGGCTCAGGAGTTGGCTCGTAAGGCCCAGGAGGAAGCTCGTCTGCAAGCCGAAAACAGTGCTAAGGCCAGAGCTCAGGATAAGGCACGTGCCCGTGCAGAGAAGGCTGCCCGTGAGGCTGCAGAACAAGCCAACCGACAGGCCAGAGCTGAACAGGCTGCTCGTGAGGCTGAGGCCGACAGACGAGCTGCAGAGTTGAAGGCAAAAACTGATGAGGCACGCAACCGCAAAGAGTTGGCAAGTGCCCGCCGGGAAGCCAATGATGCTGCTACTCTCAGTACGGTAGACCGTATGCTGAGTGGAGGTTTTGAGGCCAACCGTGGTCGCCTTCCTATGCCTATCACAGGAACTTACAAGATAGTGAGTCATTTCGGACAATACAATGTACAGGGTCTTTCCGGCGTTACCCTCGACAATAAGGGTATCAACCTTTTGGGCAAACCCGGTTGCGTGGCTCGTAGCATCTACGATGGTGAGGTAAGTGCCGTCTTTGGTTATGGAGGCATGTGGAATGTCCTTGTCCGCCATGGTGCCTATATCTCTGTATATTGTAACCTCAAGTCGGTGAGTGTTCACAAGGGCCAGAAGGTAAGTACCCGTCAGGCTTTAGGTGCCGTGGGTGCCGACAATATCCTGCAGTTCCAGTTGCGCAAGGAAACAGCCAAACTCAATCCCGAGGCATGGCTTGCCCGTTAATGTAAACTTCTCTAACTTCCGTACATGCGAAAGTTAGATTAAAATATTCTTTGAAGGAGAGGTAGTACTTACTTGCCCAAGTGAGCACTACCTCTTTTTTTGTATTGCATCAATAATATGGTGGATTTCCTTGAAACCGTGCAAACGATTGCTCATGGAATAAGCATTTTTTTCCTGATAAACTTAGTGGTCTATCAAAACTTATTTCTATTTTTGCCAACGTTTGAACTAATAACTTATCAACTTAACATATTATTTTATGCAAAAAATTTCTACGATGCTTTGTACTTTGGCAATGCTTTTCGGCATGATGATGGCTCCGGGAAATGCTCTCGCTGCTGTTACCGCCGATGATTATACGCCAATAGTTACAGAAAATGAGATCTCCGTGTTCTTGGAGACAAGTTATGATAATGCCAAGATTTGGGCCTGGAATGACAAGGTGGAACGGTTTACCACTGCAGGTTGGCCTGGAGATGCCATGACCCTGGTGGGAACTAAAGGTGGCAAGAATGTCTTTAAATGGACATATACAGCTGGTACTGAAATTCCTACAGGTGTGATTTTTACTCATGATGGTGAGCAGAAACTGAATGGCGGTGATCAGGAATTCAAGAATCATGGTTATTACGTAGAAGGTAAATATGAAAAGACGATTACCCCAGGCCCTGAAGGCAAGGTAATGGTCTTCTTCGATAATTCCACAGCCAACCTCGCAGATGTATATTGCTATATCTACGACGGTACAAAGGCGGCTCAGGAATGGCCTGGATTGAAGATGAGTCTTGACAACGAGACTGAGTACAATGGCAAGAAGGGCTATTATACAGTAGAAGTCCCTGCTGCTTTTGTCACAGGCTATTTCGTAATCAACAACGGACAGAATGGCTCTGTTCTCACAGGCGAGACGGTTTACGTAAACGGACAGGCTTCCTCTATCGAAAACACCGTTCTTCAGGAGGTGCAGAAGACAGAGAACAATGCTTGGTATACCTTGACAGGTATGCGTATTGGCAAGCCTGCTCAGCCAGGTCTCTACATTCACAATGGTAAGAAAGTAATCATCAGAAAATAATAGCAGAATATGAAAAAGACAATCAATTATGGTCTTCTGATGTTGGTGATGCTCTTCAGCATGGCATCCAACATCTTTGCAGACAACAAATATGGTCTTAAAGACAATATTCAGGATGGTGTCATCCTTCATTGTTTCGACTGGACGTTGGCAGATATCCAGGAAGAAATTCCTAATATCGCCAAGGCAGGCTTTACTGCAGTTCAGACTTCTCCTGTTCACGAAAGAGCAGGTAAAGGATCCGTTTGGTATGATGTTTATCGTCCATACGATTTTAAGATAGGTAATGGTCTTGGTACTGAAGCTGACCTGAAGGCTCTCTGTGCTAAGGCTCATGAGTATGGGGTCAAGGTGATTGTGGATGTTGTTGCCAACCATACCGACCATCCTAACGTGGCTGCACGCTTGAAGGACGAGAGTCTTTATCATGAACGATTTGGTGTGGGTAACTGGAATGACCGCCATCAGGTTACATTTGGTATGATTGGAATGTGGGACCTCGATACCAACAATCCTACTGTGCAAGCCATCATCAAACAATACATCCAGGATTTGAAGGCCTGTGGCGTGGATGGTATCCGTTGGGATGCTATCAAGCACATCGCTTTGCCTTCTGAAGGCGATTCTTTTATGCAGAATGTGGTGGATCAGGAGATGTACAACTATGGTGAGATCCTTGACAGTACTGGTGGTAATGATAATGTCCTTTTCCCAGAGTATCAGACATACATGAGCATTACCGATAATGGTTATGGTAACGGCTTTGCCAATTCTTTTGCCGGTGGTTCTATCAACGAATCTGTTGGCAATTTCAATCGGAGAAATGCAAAGACAGAAAAGTTGGTTTATTGGGGTGAAAGTCATGATACTTATGCCAACGATGGTGGTGAGTCAAAGAATAAAAGCCAGAATGTTATCGACCGTGCGTATGCAGTCGTAGCTGGTAATAATGGTGCTACAGCTCTTTATTTCTCCCGTCCTGCTCAGAAGGCAAAGAATGATATCAAATTTGGTGATAAGGGAAGCGTTCACTTCAAAGATGCTGAAGTAGCTCAGGTAAACCACATGCACAACGTTTGTGCTGGCGAGCCTAACTATTATGTAAAAGGTAATGGCGTTTGTGCTCAGGTTCGTAAGAGTGGCGCTATTATCGTATTGGGAAGTGGTTCTGACCGTGACGTGACTGTAGCCAATGGTGCTGGCGACGGCAAGTGGCTCAAGTCTGGTACTTATAAGGATATGGTAGGCGGTGGTGCTTTCACTGTCAATGCTTCTACAATCTCTGGTCATGTTGGCGAGTCAGGTATTGCTGTCATCTATAATGCTGGTCCTATTGTGTTGACTCCTGAGGTTGTTTTCAATCCAGCTGATGGTACAGCCTTCTCTGATGAGTCTCTCACTGTGACTGCTACTCCTTTGAATGCTGTTTCTGCCTGGATTCAGGTGAATGATGGTGCTAAGCAGGATTTTACTGCTGCCAAGCAGTTTACTGTAGGTGCTGATGTTGCCTATGGTAAGAATGTCACTATCACTTGGGGTGCAACTGACAAGGAAGGCAAGACAGAAACAGGTTCGGTAACTTACAAGAAGGTGAAGGCTTACGTTCCAGCCTTGGGCAAGGCTGACGAAATCTCCTGTTTCTTGGAGACATCCAATGCGGCAGCAGCCGTATATGTATTTGATAACACAGTAAATCCTGTACCAGAGTATGCTGGTAAATGGGCTGATGCCATCAAAACCAAGTTGCCTCTTGTAGGCAAGAGTGTTTCAGGCAAAAATGTCTTCAAGTGGACTTATGATGGACCTTTAACAAAGGTTCCTACTCATATCATCTTCTTGGATGGTAATGGCAACAAATTGTCACAAATAGATCAGGAGTTTGTCAACCATGGCTACTATGTTGATGGAACATATAGTTCTACTGTGACCAAGGTACATGAAGAGGAGATAGTTGATCCTAAGTATGTTTATTATGACAATGCTTCCAACTGGGAGAATGTTTATTGCTACTTCTATAATGGTAAAACATCTTCTTCTGTATGGCCAGGTGTAAAGATGACTTACGATGCTTCTGCTTCTCATAATGGTAAGACAGGATGGTATAAGGCAACGATTCCTACAGCATACCTCAATGCTAAGTTCTTCATCAATGATGGTACTGCTGGTACTCCTATCAATGGTGCAAATGCTTCTGCTGAAAAGGTAGTGAAGTAATTCTGCAGGTAAACATATATAATAAGGTATAATAGATGAATAGAGTAGAGCTCTTAGATGGCAGCGCCATCTAAGAGCTCTTTGTATTTGGCAATAGCATCAGCTATTTCGCTGATTCTGATAAATTCGTCTGCGGAATGCGAGCGGGAGGACTCTCCTGGTCCCAACTTGAAGGAAGAAAATGGCATCAGAGCCTGGTCGCTAAGGGTAGGACTACCGAAAGGCTTCATTCCCATGGCTACACATTTCTTAATAAGAGGATGCTCAGGATCAATACTGGATGATTTTAGACGGAAACTGTGAGCCTTTACTTCGCTCTTCACGTGCTGGCAGATAAAGTGATAGACTTCCTCATTGTCATAAAATTCATTGGTGCGGATATCTACCAGCATCGTACACTTGTCGGGAATCACATTGTGCTGGGTTCCTGCGTTGACTACGGTAAGTGTCATCTTGGTAGGACCTAAGAAAGGACTCACCTTCTCAAACTTGTAATCACGAATCCAGCGCATGTCGTCTAATGCCTCGTAGATGGCATTCACGCCTTCGTTTCGGGCTGCATGTCCGCTTTTTCCGTGCGCTATCACGTCTAATACCATCAGTCCCTTCTCTGCCACGGCAGGCTGCATGCCCGTAGGCTCACCCACAATAGCCAGGTTGATTTTTGGCAAGAGAGGTAAGGCTCGGCTGATGCCGTCTTTGCCAGACACTTCCTCTTCTGCCGATGCTAAATAGATAAGGTTGTAGTTCTGTGTTTTCTCTGTCAGCATCCGGAATGTCTGCAGTAGTGAGCACAGACCGCCTCCACAGTCGTTGCTGCCCAGACCATAAAGCGTGTCGCCCTCTATTGTAGGAGCAAAGGGATCGCGCCTCCATGAATCGACAGGCTTCACGGTGTCTATATGGGCATTGAGTAGCAAAGTGGGCTTCTGCTCGTCGAAGTGTGGGTCAATCACCCATACATTGTTGGCTTCACGATGTGGCGTGAAACCATAGTTGCGAAGGGCTTTCTCCATGATGTCGGCGGCATCCTTCTCATTGCGACTTGTCGAAGGGGTAGCAATCAGCTGGCTGAGCAACCCGATGGCGTCTCTTACATATTCCTCTTCTGTCATCATATCTGTCTCTCTTAGTCTTATTTGTGATGCAAAGTTAAGCTAAAACGGGATAAGGACAAAATAAAATTCCGATTTATTTTGTTTTCTTAATGTTTTCTATTATCTTTGCATCCAATAATTAAACATTATGCTTATGCAAGTCAAAAGTCATCTTTCGGTACTGATTCACGATTTGGCCAATAAATACGGCGATAAAACTGCACTTACGTTCAAGAAGTTTGGCAGCGACAAGTGGCAGTCAGTGTCATGGAATCAGTTTTCGCTGAGAGTGAAACAAGTGAGCAATGCTTTGCTGAACATCGGTGCAAAGCCGCATGACAAGATTGCTGTTTTCTCCCAGAATTGCGTGCATTATCTCTATACCGACTTTGGTGCTTATGGCATCAAGGTGTGCTCGATTCCCTTTTATGCTACCAGCAGCGAGCAGCAGATACAATATATGATTAATGACGGACAGGTGCGCTTCCTCTTTGTAGGCGAGCAGGAACAGTACGACAAGGCACATCGTGTCTTTGCTCTCTGTCCTTCGTTGGAGCGTATCATCATCTTCGACTCCAGCGTGCGCATCAGTACTCACGACCCGGCTGCCCTTTACTTCAAGGACTTCATCAAATTGGGCGAGAACCTGCCTCGACAGACTGAGGTGGAGGCTTTGTATCAGTCGGCAAGCATGGATGATATGGCTAACATCCTTTATACCAGTGGTACTACCGGTGACAGCAAGGGAGTCATGCTGACCTATGGACAGTATGATGCTGCCCTGAGAGCCAATGACGAGGTAGTGCCTGTTTCCGAGAAAGACCGTGTCATCAATTTCCTACCATTTACCCATATCTTTGAGCGTGGATGGGCTTACCTCTGTTTGAGCGAGGGTGCACAGTTGTTTATCAACACTTATCCGCACGAGATTCAGGAGAGCATGCGCCAGGTACATCCTACCTGTATGTGCAGCGTGCCTCGCTTCTGGGAGAAGGTGTATATTGCTGTAAAGGCCAAGATGGATGAGGCTGGCTCTGTACAGAAGAAACTTTTCTATCATGCTCTTGCCGTAGGTCGCAAGCGCAATATAGAGTATATTGCCAATGGCAAGCGTCCTCCTTTGACACTCGAGTTGGAATATAAGATTATCAACAAGACCATCCTGAGCATGGTGCGTAAGCAGTTGGGCTTGGAACATCCTAATATATTCCCCACAGCAGGTGCCTATGTGAGTCCGGAAGTCGAGGAGTTTATTCTCTCTGTCGGTATCGGCATGGTCGTTGGCTATGGCTTGACCGAGAGTCTTGCCACGGTATCGTGCGTGCATCTCGACAAGAAGTTTACCATCGGTTCTGTTGGTCGCCCTATCTCCAGCATCCAGATCAAGATAGGCGAGGACAACGAGATATTGCTCAAGGGTCCAACCATTACAAAGGGGTATTATCATCGCGACACCACCAATGCCAAGGTGTTCGATGAGGAAGGTTTCTTCCATACTGGCGATGCCGGATATATGAAGGATGGAGAGCTGTTCCTCACCGAGCGCATCAAGGATTTGTTCAAGACATCTAATGGCAAGTATATCGCTCCCCAGCAGGTGGAGTCGCTGTTGCTTGTTGACAAGTTTATCGACCAGGTGGCTGTCATTGCTGACCAGCGCAAGTTTGTGTCTGCACTCATCGTACCGGAGTTCCGACTTGTTGAGGACTGGGCACGCGAGCATCATATCGCCTTTGGCAGTCGTGAGGATCTTTGTGCCAACGAACAGGTGAAGAAGATGCTGCAGGAGCGCATCAACACCTTGCAACAACAGTTGGCCTATTACGAGCAGATCAAGCGTATCACACTCTTGCCTCATCACTTCTCTATGGAGTCGGGCGAGTTGACCAATACGCTGAAGATCCGCCGTCCTATTATCAATAAGAACTATCAGGCAGAGATTGACAAAATGTATGAGGAGTAATATGCAGCATAAGGCTATTGGCTAAAAACTCCTTTGAGACTGAAGAAAGAAGCGGTAACGGATTTGACTGCTATAACTTCAATAATTTATAATAAATTAATGATAACAGCTGACCAATTGAAGGATGTGATGGAGCGCGCTGACGCCCTGCATCGCTATCTCAATATAGACCAGAAACAGGTGGAGTTCGAGGAAGAACAACTCCGCACACAGGCTCCCGATTTCTGGGAGGACCCAAAGTATGCCCAGGAACAGATGAAGAAAGTGAAGGGTATACAGAAGTGGATAGACGGCTACAAGACCGTGCGCCAGTATGCAGACGAGCTGCAGCTGGCTTTCGACTTCTACAAAGACGAAATGGTGACCGAGGAAGAGGTGGACGCCGACTACGATAAGGCCATCAAGGCCATAGAGGACTTGGAGTTGAAGAACATGCTGCGCCAGAAGGAAGACCCGATGGACTGTGTGCTGAAGATCAACTCAGGTGCCGGTGGTACCGAGAGCCAGGATTGGGCTTCCATGCTGATGCGTATGTATATGCGCTGGGCTGAGGCTCATGGCTACAAAGTGACCATTACCGATATGCAGGAAGGCGATGAGGCAGGTATCAAGAGCGTTACCATGACGATAGAAGGCAACGAGTATGCCTATGGTTATCTGAAGAGCGAGAATGGTGTGCATCGTCTGGTGCGTGTGTCGCCTTTCAATGCTCAGGGCAAGCGTATGACCAGTTTCGCAAGTGTCTTCGTTACGCCGTTGGTCGACGAGACTATTGAGGTATATGTAGACCCAGCCAAGTTGTCATGGGATACCTTCCGCTCCAGTGGTGCCGGAGGTCAGAATGTCAACAAGGTGGAGTCGGGTGTGCGTCTGCGTTATTGGTATACTGATCCCGACACAGGCGAGGAAGAGGAAATCCTCATCGAGAATACCGAGACGCGCGACCAGCCTAAGAACCGTGCCAAGGCATTGCTTCTCTTGAAAAGTCAACTCTACGACCGCGCCATGAAGAAGCGCCTTGAGGCGAAGGCGAAGATAGAGGCTGGCAAGAAGAAGATAGAGTGGGGAAGCCAGATTCGCAGTTATGTGTTCGATGACCGTCGTGTCAAAGACCATCGCACCAACTATCAGACATCCGATGTCGATGGCGTGATGGATGGCAAGATAGACGGATTCATCAAGGCTTACCTGATGGAGTTCCCCTCTGAGAATGAAGAATAGTAATAACCTAATAATATAGAACGACTATGAGTAGTAATAAAGAATTAAGAAAGTCAAAGCATGCTGCTTACGAGAAGAAGCAGGCTGAAAAGGGTGAGAGAATCATCAAGTGGATATTTTTCGTGCTGATAGCATTGGCCATTTGTTTTGCCATCTATTCGGCTACTATCGTGTAACGGATCATATCCTGATATAACAGAAATAAAAAATGAGTGGACTGGAAATAGAGAGAAAGTTCCTTGTCAAGAAAGGCGACGCATACAAGAGCGCCGCCTTTTCTGATAGTCATATTCAGCAGGGCTATATCCCTGCGCAGGGAGCTACGGTGAGAGTGCGCACACGCGACGACAAGGCTTACCTTACCATCAAGGGTAAGTCGGTGAATGGTGGCATGACGCGTTATGAGTTTGAAAAAGAAATCACGCTCGACGAGGCACAGCATCTGCTGCAGTTGTGCCAGGGTGGCGTCATCGACAAGCGCCGCTATCTGGTAAAGAGTGGCAATCATGTCTTTGAGGTCGACGAGTTCTATGGCGACAACCAGGGACTGGTCATGGCAGAGGTGGAACTGGGCAGTGAGGATGAGGCCTACGAGAAGCCCGACTTCATAGGTCGTGAGGTGACGGGCGACAAACGTTTTTACAATTCTCATTTGCTTGTCAATCCCTTCTGCAAGTGGCGTGACAGTCTGCCGGAAGAATAGTTTTTTACTGATTAAGTAACCTTGCTCTATTAGTGTCAAGTTGCTTTTTTGCAGTCAATTTGCATTTTTACTTTCAATTTATACGTTTATATGCAAAATATTTTATAATTTTGCAGTCGTATTATAGAGAAAGGATAAAAATGACAGAATTAGATAGAGGTAGTTTTGGTAGCAAGATAGGATTGATTCTTGCTACTGCAGGTGGTGCTGTAGGTTTAGGCAATGTATGGCGCTTTCCTTATATGGCAGGCCAGGAAGGTGGTGCTGCCTTCATCTTGGTTTATATAGGGTGTGTGCTCCTTTTGGGCATTCCCTGTATGATTTCCGAGTTTATCATAGGCCGTCATGGTGCTTCGAATACAGCCCGTGCCTATACCAAGCTGTCGAAAGGAAAGGCCTGGAAGTGGGTGGGCTACTTGGAGGTGCTTACCGGTTTCCTTATTACGGGCTATTATGCCGTTGTGTCGGGCTGGTGCCTACAGTATGTGTATGCCAGCATCATGGGCGAGCTGCATGGCGACCCAACCTTTGTAGCAGAGTACTTCAAGGAGTTCTCTGCCGATCCTATACGGCCTGTCATGTGGACGGTAGTCATCTTTCTGATTTGTCATTTTGTGATTATCCATGGTGTTCGTGGAGGTATTGAGAAGGCGTCAAAGATCATGATGCCCGTCTTGTTCATCCTCCTGCTTATCATCGTGGTGGCAGCCTGCCTGTTGCCTAATGCCGGAAAGGGCGTTGAGTTCTTGCTGAAGCCCGACTTCTCCAAGGTGGACAACGGCGTTTTCTTGGGTGCCTTGGGACAGTCGTTCTATTCGCTCAGCATCGGTATGGGTTGTATCTGTACCTATGCTTCCTATTTCAGCCGACAGACCAATCTGTTCAAGACAGCTCTGCAGATATCGGTCATCGACTTCATGGTGGCGATACTTGCCGGACTGATGATCTTCCCTGCGGCTTTCTCTGTGGGAGTTTCGCCCGACAGTGGCCCGTCGCTCATCTTCATCACCCTGCCCAATGTGTTTAATGAGGCTTTTGCCGCAGTACCTGTCTTGGGCTGGACTATCTCGCTGTTGTTTTATGTTCTTTTGTCCTTGGCGGCTCTTACATCGCTCATGTCACTCCATGAGGTCAACACCTCTTTCTTCTATGAGGAGCTGAAGATAGGCCGCAAGAGTGGCGCTTTGATTGTCACCGTGTCTTGTGCGGTGATAGGTGCTTTCTGCTCGCTGTCTTTAGGGGCTACAGATGCGCTCACGTTTGCCGGCAAGTCGTTGTTCGACTGGTTCGACTTTGTCACGGGGCAGGTGTTCCTGCCTGTAGCAGGCTTCCTTACCTGTCTGTTCGTAGGTTGGTATGTGCCCAAGAAGCTGGTCAGGGACGAGTTTACCAACTGGGGAACATTGAAGGGAAATCTCTTCTTCGTCTATCTGTTCTTGGTGCGTTTCGTGTGCCCAGTACTCATCCTTTTGGTATTCCTCAATCAGTTGGGACTTCTCGAAGGCATTCTGTAAGGGGGTAAATCAATCATATCAACCGTATAAAAAAAAGAAAAATGGAAAACAGCAGAGGCAGCTTTGGCAGCAAGTTGGGCGTGATCCTTGCTACGGCAGGATCGGCAGTGGGCTTGGGCAATATATGGCGCTTTCCCTATATGACAGGGCAGAATGGTGGCGCAGCCTTCATTCTTATCTATCTGGTGTGTATCTTTATGTTGGGCATTCCCGGCATGGTGGCTGAGTTTATCATCGGTCGTCATTCTGCTGCCAATGCTGCGCGGTCGTACAAGAATCTTTCCAACGGCAAGCCCTGGGGCGTTATCGGCTACATGGGTGTCTTTACTTCAATGATTATCCTGGGCTTCTATGCGGTGGTGGCTGGCTGGTGTCTACAGTATCTCTATGCCAGCATCATGACCGAGGTGCAGGGCGATGCCAATTTCGTAAAGGAGTACTTTGCCTCTTTCTCTTCGGATGCGGTGCGGCCCACTTTGTGGACCATCGCCTTCATCCTGCTGACTCATGTGGTGGTGGTCAAGGGTGTACGCAATGGTATAGAGCGTGCTTCCAAGATACTGATGCCGCTGCTCTTTGTGCTGTTGGTGGTGCTGGTAGTTGCTTCCTGCTCTTTGCAGGGAGCCTGGAAGGGTGTGGAGTTCTTGCTGAAGCCCGATTTCTCTAAGGTAGACCCGAATGTGATGATAGAGGCTTTGGGACAGGCTTTCTTCTCGCTGAGTCTTGGCACGGCCTGCCTTTGTACCTATGCCTCCTACTTCAGCCGTCAGACCAATCTTCTCAAGACTGCCACACAGATAGCTTTCCTCGATACGCTGATAGCCATCCTGGCAGGACTGATGATTTTTCCTGCAGCATTCTCCGTGGGCGTGCAGCCCGACAGCGGTCCGTCGCTTATCTTCATCACCCTGCCCAATGTGTTCAATGAGGCCTTTGCTTCCATGCCTGTGGTGGGTTATGTCATCTCGGTGCTTTTCTATGCCCTGCTTGTGTTGGCGGCGCTTACCTCTACCATCTCCATGCACGAGATAGGTACGGCTTTCTTCTATGAGGAGATGCATATCTCCCGCCGTGGTGGAGCCTGGATAGAGACGGTGGCTTGTTGTGTGATAGGTATCTTTTGTGCCTTGTCTTGTGGTGCGGTTCCCGAACTCACCTTCTTTGGCAAGTCGTTTCTCAACTGTTGCGACAATTTTACGGCACAATGGCTCATGCCGATGGCTTCTTTCTTCACCTGTATCTTTGTGGGATGGTATATTCCTAAGAAGGTAGTGCATGACGAGTTTACCAATTGGTCAACCCTTCGTGGCAGGTTCTTTGGCGTTTATCTTTTCATGGTTCGTTTCGTCTGTCCTCTTTGCATCCTCATTATTTTCCTGCATCAGTTGGGCGTACTTTAACGCTTCGTCTGTCATTCGTCAATCTTCGCATTTTGCGTGAACCAAAATCCGCATCTTATTCGTACGACACGTAAGGTTCCAGACGCTCTATCTGTGCAGGAGGAAAAGTCTTGAGGAGCGATAATTGCCGCAGACTCTTAATGGGACCATGCAGTCGGCGATAGTCGCAGATATCGCGTGCCTGGTAGAAGTTGAGATAGGGATGTCGGCGAAGCTGACTCATCGAGAGCTTGTTGATCTTCAGTTTCGTTATCTTGTCTTTCTCTACTTGCATGAATGACAGCGCCTCTTCAGGGAAACCTTCTATCTCCATCAGTTGGTTGACATTGACGTATCCACCCAAGCGCTCCCGGTATCTCACGATGGCACGCGAGTATGCGCTTCCGATACCTGGAATCTTCTTCAGCTCGGTGGTGTCGGCAGAGTTCAGGCTGACATGCTCGCCAGCTTTCAACTTCTGTGGATAACTGTAAATCTTCTCTTCGGTCTTCTCGCCAGTGGCTTGGCCTTTCTCCGTTTTCCCTTCTTCTCTCGCTTGTCGGTTGTAAGCGTAGTCTTTTTGTTGTCCGTAGTAGTCGGATGCCGGTCGGTAGTCTTCACCTATTATTATATAGGGACGTAAGGTCTCGTATTGTTTCTTGGTGAGACCATAAAGACGGGCAAAGTCTTCGGGTCGTCTGTAGATACCACCCTTGGCACGGTAACGGTAGATGCTTCTCACCTGCCATTCCTGCAACCCCAGCCTGAGCAGGTCGGTGCTGTCGGCTGTATTGGGATCGAAGGCAAAAACTTCGTGTATCTCTTCGTCTACCTTATAATATAAAGGATGTTCCTTGTCTACGCGTTCCGGGTGCTGGGTGAGGGTAGAGTCGGCAACTCCCTGGCGGGAACCGTCGTCCTCGCCTCCGATGAAGATAATAAGTGAGCAAATGATAGCTATTATCATCAATATGACGATAATTGCGTTTCGATCGTTGCGTTGAAGATAAAATATACTTCTCATAAAAGTCGGGATTAGGCGACTCGAACGCCCGACCCCTACGTCCCGAACGTAGTGCGCTACCAACTGCGCTAAATCCCGATAGGTTTATTCTAAAACCTCATGCAAAGGTAAGAAAATAGAATGAAAAGTCCAAGTAATATGTCTTTTTTTTGCTTTTTTGAAAGAAAGTTGCTGAAATATTTGCAAGAACCAAAATAAAATGTTACCTTTGCACCCGCAAATAAGGCTTCCCGCCTTGTGAGGCATAAATTATAATGGTGCCATAGCTCAGTTGGTAGAGCAAAGGACTGAAAATCCTTGTGTCCCCGGTTCGATTCCTGGTGGTACCACACAAAAGGCTGACTTTCTTACGAGAGTCAGCTTTTTTGTTTCTCTTCAAGTAAAGTGCTCAAAAGATTTCTTACGCTCCTTTTGCTTTTTCTTGTTTTTCTTCCTAAGTTGAAACGGTTCACCACCCCTATAGCCGTGGTACACGTAGTTACATTCATACTATGCAAATTGTTTTCTGTTAGTTATGAATTTGTTCTGTCTCTATAGATAAATCTCCGTTCCGTGATACGGAATGTGCATTCCGAACTTTTGAACGGCCGTTCCGTATCACGGAATGGCGGTTCCGTATCACGGAACGGAGATTATTGTAGGCTAAACAAAACATTTATATAGTATAAGAGCAAGATTTTTCCAGTATAAGCGACAGTTTCTTTGGGTTGATTTTGTTCCTTTTTGTGCCATTTTGATAGTCTTTTGCCTTGGTGAATGATAAATTGTCAGAACGCCACTTCTGAAAACGTTTGCGTAGCTTTTTTGACGAAAACGTATCCGTCCTTTATTATTTTGTTTTAATTTTGCAGCAGAAACTCACAACAACTAATCTACTAAAACGCTAAAAACAATGAAAAAAATGTACTTCATGTTGTTAGGAGTGCTTTTGTCTACTGCTGTGATGGCAGACAACAAGCAAACCGTAACAATCGACGGCTCGCAGGTTAGCAAGACCGTCAAAGAAATCACCTTCGATGGTGACAATGTAACTCTTACTTACGACGATGAGACTACTGAGACTCAAGACATGTCGCTTGTTAAACTTTCTTTTGCTTATATCACTACAGGTATCAGCAACATTGAGACAAGCAACAAGGTTCTTGCAGGCAAAGTGTTTAACCTCAATGGCCAGCTTGTGGGTACTTCTACCCAGAACCTGAGCAAGGGTATCTACATCGTGAATGGTAAGAAAGTAATCATCAAGTAAAAAAGGAGGAACGTAAAATGAAGAAAATGGTATTTACTTTGGCACTCCTCTTGATGAGCTTGAGTGCTGCCATGGCACAGACATGGACATTTGGTGCCATGAGCGAGGCTGATAAGGCTTTATGTGCAGCTGATGCTAATTGGGTATTGGGAACTAATCGCTACGGCTATACCTTAGCTTTGGAGAATGAAGCTCTTGTTGCAAATGGCTCAGAATTGGCTTATACTAAGGGTTTGAAGTTTACTGCTGGTGCTCCTGCTGATAAATCCGAAGGAAAAGCAAAAGTCCGCTTGAACTATGGCTCTTCTCGCTTGGAATTGAA